>WNFW01002566.1_pt1 | contig 12428 bp, 13 predicted proteins | sample 5400131 | NCBI WGS metagenome assembly WNFW01 (sample SAMN13153362, study PRJNA577476) | soil metagenome | isolation source: 20 cm soil or saprolite under grassland replicate 1 | place: USA:California | collected 2016-06-15 | reverse complement strand
CGGACGGCCGTTTTCTTTTTGTCGTGCCCTTCCAAGCGGCTAGCCAGGTGCCTCAGAACCGCGGCCAGTCCTTCGCCTATCGGCCGTCGCTGACGCTCCGCGTGGCGACGGCCACGGCGAGCCCCTCCCCGGACGGCAGACGGGAGCCCATCTTTTCCGACACCGGGGTCTATCGCTTCCGCATCAGCGAGGAAGCGGAGCTCTCGGCATCCCTCATGTGCAGCGTACGGTACATCAAATGAACCCGACCGAGCTGGCCCAGAAGAAATGCGTCCCTTGCCGCGGCGGCACCCCACCGCTCTCAACGGACAAAGTGAAGGAGTACCTCGGCGCCGTGCCGCAGTGGACCGTTTCCGCGGACGGCAAGCGCATCTCCCGGACGTTCACGTTCAAGGACTTCGTCGAGGCGATGAAGTTCGTGAACAAGGTGGCGGAGGTGGCCGAGGTCCAGGGCCACCATCCGGACATTCACATCCACTGGAACAAGGTCGAGCTGGAACTGTGGACGCACGCGATCGGGGGGCTGCACGAGAATGATTTCGTGATGGCGGCCCGCACCGATCGCCTGGTGTGACCGCGGTTCTCATCGCGGCCGAGCTGAAAGGCCTGCTCGATCCTGCTGAGCTCCAAGGTCTGGACGTCACGTGGATTTCGTCCGACCAGCCGACGCCCAAAGGAGACTTCGCCGCCCTCGTACCCCTGCTGTCCCGCTGGGTCGGCGGCACCGAATTCAAGCACCTGCCGTCGCTCAAGATCGTCGCCAACTGCGCCGTCGGCTACGACAACGTGGACGTCGTCGCCGCCGAGCTGCGCGGGGTGATCGTCACCAACACACCGGACGTCCTGACCGACGCGACCGCGGACTTGACGTGGGCGTTGATCCTCGCGTGTGCCCGCCGCGTGGTCGAGGGCGTCGATCTGGTGCGTAGCGGCGCATGGGCCGGCTGGCACCCCGAACAGCTGCTCGGCGTGGAGCTGCGTGGGAAGACCCTGGGGATCTTCGGGGCCGGTCGCATCGGCCAGGCGGTGGGCCGGCGCGCCGCCGGGTTCGGGATGCAGCTCCTGTATGCGAGCCGCACGCCCAAACCGGACTTCGAGCGGGAGACCGGGGCGACCCGGGTCGAGCTGGGGCCGATCCTGCGTGACAGCGACGTCGTGACCCTCCACACGCCCTCAACCCCGGAGACCAAGGGCATGATCAACGCGGAGACGCTGGCGCGGATGCGGCCGGGAGCGATCCTCATCAATACGGCGCGCGGCGACCTGGTGCGCGAGGCAGCGCTCGCCGTCGCGCTCGAGGAGGGCCGGTTGGGGGCGGCCGGCCTCGACGTGTACGCCGACGAGCCCGCGATCCACCCGCGCCTGCGTGCGGCGCCGCGAACCGTGCTGCTGCCGCATATCGGCAGCGCCACGCACGAGACCCGGCGCCGCATGGCGGCAATCGCCGTCGCCAACGTGCGGGCGGTGCTCGCGGGCCAGCCCCCTTTGACCCCGGTGTATCGGTAGGTAGTTTTCCGGCCCGGGATGACTCGGACCGACCGCAGCGTGATCATGGACGCCCGCGCCCTCGCGCGGGCGCTTCAGCGAATGGCGGTCGAAATACTCGAGCTGAATCACGGCACCGAGGACCTGGTGCTCATCGGCATCCAGCGCCGCGGCGTCGAGTTGGCCGACCGGCTCGGCAAGCTCATCGAGAAGGACGAGGGCGTCGAGGTGCCCCGCGGCGCCATCGACATCACCCTGTACCGCGACGATCTCGCCACGGTCGGCCCCAAGCCGGTCATCGGCGAAACCCACCTCCCCGGCGACCTGACGGGCAAGCACGCGGTCATCGTGGACGACGTGCTCTACACGGGCCGCACCGTGCGGGCGGCGCTCGACGAGCTCGCCGACTTCGGGCGCCCGCGCCGCATCTCGCTGTGCGTGCTCGTCGATCGCGGCGGGCGGGAGCTGCCGATCCAGGCGGACATCGTGGGCAAGCAGATCAAGTGCGGCCCGGGCGATCGCGTCGACGTCCTGATCGAGGAAGTGGACGGCCGCGAAGAGGTGAGCCTGGTGAAGGGCGGGGGATCCGGCGCCGGAGCCGGGGGGGGGGGCAAGACATGACGGCGCTGGGCAAGGATCTGATCGGGCTGGAGGCCTTGGCGCCCGAGCAGATCCGACTCATCCTCGACACCGCCGAGCCGTTCAAGGAGGTGTCGGAGCGGCCCATCAAGAAAGTACCGGCGCTGCGCGGCAAAACCATCGTCAATCTCTTCTTCGAAGCCTCCACCCGCACGCGCATCTCCTTCGAGTTCGCCGAAAAGCGTCTCTCCGCCGACACCGTGAACGTGGCCGCCACGGGCTCCTCCGTGTCGAAGGGCGAGACGCTCGTGGACACGGCGAAGAACCTCGAGGCGATGCGCATCGATATGGTGGTGATCCGCCACGGCGCCTCCGGCGCCGCCCAGTTCCTGGCGCGGCGCATCGTCTCGAACGTGATCAACGCCGGCGACGGCAAGCACGAGCATCCCACCCAGGCGTTGCTCGACCTGCTGACCATCCGCGACAAGCTGGGCCGCATCGAGGGCGCCAAGGTCTGCCTCGTCGGCGATATCCTGCACTCGCGCGTCGCGCGCTCGAACCTCTGGGGCTTGACCAAGCTCGGCGCCAAGGTCGCCGTGTGCGGGCCGCGCACGCTGCTGCCGCGCGGCATCGAGGAGCTGGGCGTGACGGTGTTCCGCCGCATCGAGGAAGCGATCGCCTGGGCCGACGCGCTCAACATCCTGCGGCTGCAGCTCGAGCGCATGGAGGCGGGCTTCATCCCGTCGCTGCGCGAGTACTACCGCGTGTTCGGCGTCACGGCGGAGCGCCTGGAGCGCGCGCCGAAGGAGCTCCTCATCATGCACCCCGGCCCGATGAACCGCGGGGTGGAGATCGACTCCCGGGTCGCCGACGGCCCGCACAGCGTGATCCTCGACCAGGTCACCAACGGCGTCGCGGTGCGGATGGCCGTGCTCTACCTCCTCGCCGGTGGCAAGCCCGAGCTCGCTGACGCCGCCAAGCGGGGCGGCGGGGGGGGGAGTCCCGACTGATGCGGCCGCTCCTGCTGCGCGGCGGCCGGGTAATCGACCCCGGCGGCGGCACCGATCAGGTCGCCGACCTGCTGATCCAGGACGGCAAGATCGCCGCCGTGGGAGCGGGCCTGGGGACGCCCGACGGGGCGGAGGTGCGGGAGGTCCGCGGCTGGGTGGTCGCGCCGGGACTCGTGGACGTCCACGTGCACCTCCGCGAGCCGGGGAACGAGGACGAGGAAACGGTCGCCACCGGCGCGCGGGCGGCCGCGGCCGGCGGTTTCACCGCAGTGTGCGCGATGCCGAACACGGACCCCGTCACCGACAACCAGGCGGCCGTCGGCTTCATCGTCCGGCAGTCGGTCCGTGCGGGCTTCGCGCGGGTGTACCCGATCGGCGCCGTGTCGGTGGGGCAGCGCGGGGAACAGCTCGCGGAGATGGGTGAGATGGTCGGGGCGGGCGCGGTAGCGGTCTCCGACGACGGCCGGCCCGTCGCGTCCGCGCACCTGATGCGGACCGCCCTCGAGTACGCGCGGACATTCGACATCCCCGTGGCCGACCACTGCGAAGAGCCCACGCTCGCCGCAGGCGGCGCGATGCACGAGGGGCTGGTGGCGACGCGGCTCGGCTTGAAGGGGATTCCCGCGGCCGCCGAGGAGATCATGGTGGCCCGCGACATCCTGCTGGCCGAGCTGACGGGCGGGCACGTGCATCTCTGCCATCTCTCCACGCGCGGCGCCGTGGAGCTGGTGCGCCGCGCCAAGGAGCGGCAGCTGCGCGTGACGGCCGAGGTCACCCCGCACCACCTGGCGCTCACCGACCACGCCTGCGAGGACTACGACACCCACGCCAAAATGAATCCGCCGCTGCGCGAGGCGGCTGACGTCGCGGCGCTGCGGGCGGCACTCCACGATGGGACGATCGACTGCATCGCCTCGGATCACGCGCCGCACGCCTATGATGAAAAAGAAGCCGCGTTCGACGACGCGCCGTTCGGCATCGTGGGGCTGGAGACGGCGTTCGGCGTCGTTCACACCGAGCTGGTCAAGGGCGGCGTGCTGTCCCTCCCCGAGCTGCTGCGCCGCATGAGCACCGAGCCCGCACGTCTCTTCGGTCTCCCCGGGGGCACGCTGTCAGCGGGAGCGTCCGGCGACGTCTGCGTGCTCGACGTGGATGGCGCCTGGACCGTGGACCCGATGCGGTTCCACTCCAAGAGTCGCAACACGCCGTTCGCTGGGCGGAGCGTTACGGGACGCGCCGTGCTGACCGTGGTAGCGGGCAAGATCGTGCACGAAGCGGAGTTACGGTGAGTTACACCGGCGCCGGCGGGGACGGGTCGCCGATGCTTTTGTCTAGCAAGAGCTTATCTTGCTAGGCGGCCCACGGGAGACGGATGCCTAAGGGAAGTTCGTCGAAGAGCACGGCGGCCATTCAACGGTTGCTCGAAGAGCGCCGCCAGTACGAGGCCTGGATCGCGCGGCTGGATCAGGCCGCCGATGCGACGCCGGCGAGCGTGCGTTCGCGCGTCAAGTCCGATTACGAGGCCCGCCTGCTCGCCGTCTCCGAAGAGCTCAAGTCCCACGCCGAGGCCGCCCGCCAGCTGATCCTCCAGCGCAAAGAACATCGCGTCGAGCTGCAGAAGAAGGAAGCCCGCGCCGCAGAGCGACTGACCGAGACCGAGCTGCGGCACGCGGTCGGCGAGTACGACGAATCGCAGTGGAGCCAGGTCCACAAGGACGCGCTCGCTGAGCTCCTGTCGATTCGCGAGGAGCTGGCGGCGGCGGAGGCCGACATCACGCAACTGGAAGAGCTGGATTCCCTGGTGCGGGCGAAACCGGGCGTGGGGGAGAAATCCCTCAAGGTGGGGCCGCCGCCGAAGCCAGGTGCCCCCAAGAAGGCGGTCGTCGACGAGCTGGCGTTCCTCAAATCGGTCACCGAAGACGATCACAACGCGCCGTCGCCCAAGCGCGCGAGCGGCGCCCAGTTCCAGCCGGCGATCCCCGCGGACTCGACGCGCGCGGCGCCGTCCTCCGCGTCCGCGACGCCGACGCCGAGCTCCGGCGATGACGACCAGGAGCCCGATCGGACGCTGAAGTGCCGGGAGTGCGGCGCGATGAACCAGCCGACGGAATGGTACTGCGAGAATTGTGGGGCGGAGCTCGCGGCGCTCTAGTCGGACGGTCCGACGTTATTTGATTTTTTTCACCGCTGCCGCCAGGCGCGCCTTGTGCCGGGCGGCGCTGTTTTTATGGATCAGCCCGCGGCGTGCGGCGCGATCGAGCACGCGGACGGCGGTGCGGTACGCCTCCTGTGCGGCGGCGGCGGACGTGGCGGCGCGCACCCGCTTGACCGCGGTGCGCAGCGCCGAACGCTGCGCGCGGTTGTGGATGGCATGCGCGCGGCCCTGCCGCATCGCCTTCTTGGCGGACTTGATCCTCGGCACGACCAACCCCTCCTGATGAGGCGCGCAAGTTAGGCGGTAAGTGACGGGCCGGCAAGGCCCTACGACGTTGACCCGGGGCGTGGGCCTTCATTATCTTTGGCAGTCACCGACTTGGGGCGCGCCATCTCGTCGAGCCTTCTCATCTGGGCCCCCGTGTTGCTGTTCTCGATCGTGGCCCATGAGTACGCACACGCCGCTGCCGCCTACCGCCAGGGCGACAACACCGCCTACATGTTGGGGCGGCTGACGTTCAACCCCCTGAAGCACATCGACCCCGTGATGACCGTGATCGTCCCGGTGATGCTGTGGTACGCGTCCCATGGCACGTTCACCTTCGGGGCGGCGAAGCCGGTGCCCGTCAACGCGCGCAACTACCGGAACTACAAGCGCGGCGACATCATCGTGTCGCTCGCCGGGATCGCCACGAACATCGGGTTGTATGTCGCCTGCGCGGTGTTGTTCGTGGTCGTGGGGGTCGTGGGCGTGCGTGTGGCGGGCTTGTCCTCGTCGTTCGCCATCTTCCAGCGGATGCTGGACACGGGAATGCGTCTGAACCTCATCCTCGCGTTCTTCAACCTGCTGCCGATTCCACCGCTGGACGGCAGTCACGTGCTGAAGCACCTGCTTCCTCCGCAACTGGGTCTCAAGTTCCGTGCGCTCTACCGGAGCGGGTTCCTCCTCGTGATCGCGTTCGTGTACCTGTTCCCGGGTGCCCAAAAGGTCTATCTCTGGCCCGCGCAGCGGTTGTATGACCTCGCGCACTCAGTCGTCGGCGGCTATCAACTGGCGACGGGAGTGGTGCCATGAGCGTGCCGGTGCAGGATCAAAGCGGCTTCGTCGTCGAGCTGGAGCAGTTCTCGGGACCGCTCGATCTGCTGCTGCACTTGATTCGCGAGGACGAGGTCGACATCACCGACCTGCCGATCGCGCGGATCGCGGACCAGTTCCTCGCGGCGATTGCCGACCTGGGGTTGAACCAGGCGGCTGACTACCTGGAGATGGCTGCGCGCCTGCTGCGCATCAAGGCGCAGCTGCTCTTGCCGCGGCGCCTGGGCGACGACGAGTGGGAAGACCCACGTTCGGAGCTGGTGCGCCGCCTGCTGGAATACCAGCAGATCCGCGAGCTCGTGGACTGGCTGCACCACGCCGCCGGGCAGCGGGCCGACCGCTTCGGCCGCGGGTTCGAGCAGCCGGCGCCCGATCTCCCCCCGCCACCGCTGGAGATCGGCTTGAACGATCTGCTCGCCGCCGCCGAGCGCGTCATCGCCCTCATCCCTGAGCCGGTGCTGCACCGGGTCGTGCCGCGGCCGCTCGATGTCGAGGGCGCGACCGCGCGGATCACGGCGCTGCTCGCGGAGCGGCAGGAATTCGCGTGGGTCGACGTCGTCGGCGCCGGCGCCGGTGTGGTGGAGGTGCTGTCGGCGTTCATCGCGCTGCTCGAGCTCGCCAAGCGCGGCAGCTGCCGGCTGGACCAGCCCGAGCCGTTCGCCCCCATGGTGATCCGCCGTGAGCCCGCTCGCGCAGCTGCTTGAGGCGGCGCTGTTCGCCGCGAGCCGCCCGCTCACGCTCGACGAGCTGGCGACGCTGGACGCCGAGGCGGGAGAAGTGGGAACGCGCGCGGCACTCGCGGAGCTGCGGGCGGCGTGGGCGGGGAAGGGGGGGGGCGGGGGGGGCGATCACGGCGTGGAGCTGGTGGAAATCGGCGAGGGGTGGCAGTTCCTGACGCGACCCGAGTACGCCGAGGCGCTCGAGCGGGCCCAGTTCGCCTTGCGCCCGCGCCGGTTGTCGCCGGCCGCCCTCGAAACCCTCGCCATCATCGCGTATCGCCAGCCGGTGGGCCGCTTGGAAGTGGACGAGATCCGCGGCGTGGACTCCGAGGCCGTGATCGAGAAGCTGCTCGAGCGCGGTCTCGTCGAGGTCGCCGCGCGCGGCGAGGGGCTCGGCCGCCCGCTGCTGTACGGCACCACGCCGCAGTTCCTGGAGATCCTGGGGTTGAAGGGGCTGGAAGAGCTGCCGCGGCTCGACGAGCTGTCGGTCGCCCTGCACCCGCCCGCGCCGGCCGCAGACCAGGAATGACGCTGATGCGCCTGCAGCGCGCCCTGGCGCGCGCGGGCGTGACCTCCCGGCGCAAGGCCGAGGACCTGATCCGCGCCGGCCGCGTGAAGGTGGACGGCGCGGTCGCCGTTCTAGGCCAGTCGGTCGATCCCGAGGGCCAGCGCGTCACCGTCGACGGCCGCGCCGTTCGCCCGGGCCGCACGGTCTGGCTGGCGCTCAACAAGCCGCTCGGGTACGTGGTGAGCCGCGGGGACCCCGAGGGCCGGCCCACGGTCTTCCACCTCCTCCCCAAGGTGCCCGGCCTCACGTACGTTGGACGCCTGGACGTGATGACGTCAGGCCTGCTGTTGCTGACGACGGACGGGGCGGCGGCGCACCGGCGCAGGCACCCCCGTTTCGCCGTGCCCCGGACCTATTGGCTTGGCGCGCACGGGCTGGCGGCGCAGGCGGTGCAGCGCGCCCTCGCCGGCCGCATCGTCATCGACGATCGCCCCGTGCGCATCGTCGCGAGCCGCGTGCGACCGGCCGGTGGTGGCGTCGAGGTGGAGGTGACGCTCGCCGAGGGGCGGCAGCGCATCGTGCGGCGCCTCGCCGAGCAGCTGGGGTTGAAGGTGGAGTGGCTGCACCGCGTTGCCTATGGCCCCGTGCGCCTGGGCAAGCTTCCGGAGGGCCGGCACCGCGCGCTCACCGCGCACGAGATCCGCGAGATCGAGCGACTGCATGGACCTGCGTGATCGAACGGTTGTCATCCTCGGCGGCAGCGGGCTGGTGGGCCACGCGGTCGCCCGCCGGGTGCTCGGGGCGGGCCCGAAGTGTCTGGTGCTCGTGGCGCTGTTCGAGGACGAGGTGCGCGCCGCGGCGAGCGCGCTCGCGCCGCATCGCGGACGCACGGCGATCGAGGTCGAGTGGGGCAACGTGTTTCTGCCGGCTCCGGTGGCGCGGCTCGATCGGGCCGCCCTCCTGGCCAACGGGGCCCATCGCCGACTCGTCATCGAGGACATGCTCGGCGACCTGACCGACGACGTGCTGCGACGCAGCCTCGTGTTCCAGATCCTCGACCGCTACCGTCCGGAAGCTGTTGTCGACAGCATCAACACCGCCACCGCGTTCGCCTACCAGGACCAATTCCAGAGCGCCCGCGACCTGCTCGAGGCCGCGCACAGCGGCGCCGTCACGCCCGCCAACGTCGAGCAGCACCTCATGACGCTCACCATGCCGCAGCTCATCCGTCACATGCAGATCATGGTCGAAGCGCTGCGGCGCGCGGGGACGCAGGCGTACGTGAAGATCGGAACGAGCGGCACGGGCGGGATGGGCTTCAACATTCCCTATACGCACTCCGAAGAGCGCCCCAGCCGCACCCTGCTGACCAAGTCGGCGGTCGCGGGCGCCCACTCGCTGTTGCTCTTCCTGATGGGCCGCACGCCGGGCGCCCCGGCGACGGTGGAGATCAAGCCGACGGCGACGATCGCCTGGCGCGAGATCGCCTACGGCCCGGTGCGCCGCAAGGGCAAGCCGATTCCGCTGGTCGACTGCCCGACGCCGCTGCCGGTCGCCGCGGCGTTCCGGCCGGGGGCGGCCGGCTGGCGGGAGACGGGCGAGGCGCTCGACGGCGCCTACATCGACGTCGGCGAGAACGGCTTGTTCGCTCGCGACGAGTTCGCGACCGTCACCGCCCTGGGACAGATGGAGTTCATTACGCCGGAAGAAGTCGCGGACTACGTCATCAATGAGCTCGAGGGCCGGGCGACGGGCAAGGACACCGTGGCCGCGCTCGACGCCGCGACCGCCGGTCCCACGTACCGGGCCGGCATCCTCCGGGAGTACGCGCTGGGACGGCTCGACGCGCTCGAGCGCGAGCGCGGTCCGGCGGTGGCGTACGAGATGCTGGGGCCGCCGCGGCTGACCAAGATGCTCTTCGAGGCACACCTCTGTGGCCGGCTGCGGGCGTCGGTGCGGGCCCTGGCGGGCAGCGAGCCGGGGCCGCTGGCGAGTGAGGCCCTGGCGCTCGTCGAGCAGAACCCGGCGCTGCGCCGCCGCATCCTGTCGGTGGGGCTTCCCATCGTTACGCCCGACGGCCGCTGCGTCTATCGCGGCAGCCTCGTGGTGGTTCCTCCCGCCCCGGACGGCGGGGATCCCCTGGACGCCGCGCCGCGCGGCTGGGTGGACCTGCGCCCGACGCAGTTCGGGCAATGGATCGAGCGCGCCCGGGAGATGGTGCGGCAGGCCGACGCCCGCGCCGGCGCGCCGGCTTCGTCCGGGAGCGACGCCGACTGGGTCGCGATCGGCCCCAACGACGCCGTGTCGCCCGCGCGATTCGCGACCTGGGTGTTCCGCCATGAAGATCGCGGCGAGCGCATCAAGCGCTGACATGGCCGTCGACACCACCGCCCTGGACCGCGCACTGGGCGCGATCGGCACCACATTTCGCCTGAGCCGGCTCTACCCGCCGACACACCCTGCCCTCCAGGAGTCGCTGCGGCACCTCAGCGCGGCGCTCCCGGGGATCGCAGCGTTGGGAACGCTGGAGTGGAAGATCGGCGCGACGGGCCTGCATTGGCACGGTCAGCACCTGTTGCCGCGCAGCTCGCAGGTCGCGGAGCTGGCGGAGCTGCTGTACGCGCGCGGGGTGCGGTCCATCCAGACGAACCCCGGGGTAACCCCCGAGCACATCCTCGCGTTGTTCGCGGTAGCGACAGGCAGCCTCGCCCCGGACGATCCCACGCTCGGCAGGATCACGTTGCTGCTCGGCCGCCGCTCGGCGCGCCCGTCGAGCGTCCGACCTGCGTCGCCGCCCGCTCCGAGCCCCGTGGCCGCGCCGGCGGTGCCGGCCGCCACAACGCCGCCTCCGGTCGCGGCCACGGTGGCGCCGCCGCGCTCGCCGCCGTCGCCGCCTCCGCCGCCCGTCGCGCCCGCTCCGACGCCCCAGCGCATAGACGCGAGTCGGGGCGGAGCGGTCTTTCGTCCGGACGTCGTCCCCGCGGACGTGGAGGGGCGACGCGCGGTCGCGGCATTGCGCGAGGCCACGACGCCGGAGGCCCAGCAGGCGGCGGTGGAACGGCTCGAGGGTCTCGTCACGGGGTTGCTTGCCGTGCGGGACGTAGCCGCGATCGCCGACGTGATCAGCGCGCTCGACGCGGCCCTGCCCAAGGTGCTGGACAACGGCGTCGCCGAGCGCATCGGGGCGGTCGGCGCCGCGCTGTCGGAACCGGTGATGATCGAGCGCATGGTAAAGCGGCTGGGGGAGGCGCGCGTGCCGCCCGCCGAGCGGGCGATACTGGTGAAGGCCGTGGGGGCGTTGGCCGCGGTCGCCAGCAATGTGGTCCTCGACACGTTCCGGACGACGCCCGCCGAGCTGCGCGAGCCGTATCGCGCGGCGATCCGGGCCGCCGCGGACCGGGCGCTCGAGCCGCTGCAGGTGCGTCTCGCGGACAAGGATGAAACCGTGGTGGCGGCGGCGGCGGAATTCCTGGGGCTCTCGGGGAGCCCGCAGGCGGTACCCTTACTGGTGGAGCTCGTGCACCATCGTGCGGACGTCGTTCGGGAGGCCGCGCTGTACGCGATGGCGGAGATCGGCGGCCGCGATGTGGCGCGCCCGGCGATGCCGGCCTTGAAGGACGAGAGCGCCCACGTGCGGGCGGCGGCCGCGCGCGTCATCGGGGTCGGCGGCGAGGCGGCGGCGACGACGGTCCTGGCCCGGCGCTTGGAGCAGGAGGCGGATGAAGGGGTATTGGCGGAGATGCTGAAGGCGATCGGCCGGCTCGGCGCCAAGGAAGCGTTGGAGATCCTGGCGCGCCACGCCGACCCCGGAGCCCGGGGCCGACGGCGCTCGGCGCATGTGCGGGCGGCGGCGGTGGAGGGGTTGGGTCACCTCAAGCGAGGGGAGGCGCGGGCGTTGCTCGAACTCTATAGCAAGGACAGGGAGCCGGGCGTCCAGCGCGCGGCGGAGGCGGCCCTCAAATGACCACACGCGCGGCGAAGACGAGCGATGCGGCGCTCACCAAGGCGATCACGCAGGAGGTGAGCAAACGCGTCGTGGGGCAGGAAGTGATGGTCGAGCGGTTGATGATCGGGCTGCTGACGGGGGGACACATTCTCCTCGAGGGCGTGCCGGGGCTGGCGAAGACCCTGGCGGTGAAGACGGTCGCCGAGTGCCTGCGCATCGCGTTCTCACGCATCCAGTTCACGCCGGACCTGCTCCCGGCCGACGTCATCGGGACGATGGTGTTCGACCAGCGCAGCCAGGAGTTCTATCCGAAGAAGGGCCCCCTGTTCGCCAATCTGGTGCTCGCCGACGAGATCAACCGCGCGCCCGCGAAGGTGCAGTCGGCGCTGCTCGAGGCGATGCAGGAGAAGCAGGTGACGATCGGGGGTGAGACGTTCTTCCTCGGTGAGCCGTTCCTGGTGCTGGCGACGCAGAATCCCATCGAGCACGAGGGGACGTATCCGCTGCCGGAGGCCCAGCTCGACCGTTTCATGTTGAAGGTGCGGGTGGGATACCCGGGGCGCGACGCCGAGAAGGAGATCGTGGCGCGGATGGCGAGCGGTCGGCCGATCGAGGTCGAGCGGGTGGCGGATGCCGAGGGCGTGCTCGCCGCCCGCAGCGCGATCGCCGAGTTGTTCATGGATCAGAAGGTCGTGGACTACATCGTCGACGTGGTGCGCGCGACGCGGGAGCCGGAAGCGGTGGGCCTGCGCGAGCTGAAGACGCTGATCGCCTTCGGCGCGAGCCCGCGCGCCTCCATCTATCTGGCGCAGGCGGCGCGCGCCCACGCGTATCTGCGCGGCCGCGCGTACGTGGTGCCCGAGGACGTCAAGGCGATGGCGTACGACGTGCTGCGCCACCGGGTGCTGCTGACGTTCGAGGCGGAAGCCGA
>WNFW01002565.1_pt1 | contig 12429 bp, 8 predicted proteins | sample 5400131 | NCBI WGS metagenome assembly WNFW01 (sample SAMN13153362, study PRJNA577476) | soil metagenome | isolation source: 20 cm soil or saprolite under grassland replicate 1 | place: USA:California | collected 2016-06-15 | reverse complement strand
GTTTTTTCGATTGCTTCACTCTGTTTCCTCATACTCTTTTTAGTAAGTTGTGGCCAGTCACCGGAAGGGCAATCTAGCAATACTGGCAACCCGAAGCAGGTTAACCAGGTATCTAATTCCCAGATTACCTACGTGGCAATTGGCGCTTCCGATACCTTTGGAATTGGCACGTCAGATCCCTACACACAGAACTGGCCTGCAGACCTGGCGGAAAAACTTGGTCAGAAGGTCCATCTCATCAATCTTGGTATACCGGGAATAACCTTACATGATGCTTTAAACATAGAACTTCCGGTTGCGCTCGACTCACATCCTGAATTGGTAACTATCTGGTTAGGAGTGAACGACATTGCTGATAAAGTCCCAATTAACAGCTATTCTCACGACCTGGATCTCATGTTGACGCGCTTAAAGTCTCAGGCGCCGTCTGCGCATATCTTGATCGCAAATATACCAGATCTAACACTTTTGCCTTATTTTACATCGTACAACCAGCAGTTATTGCATCAAATAATCGAGAAATACAATGTAACCATCGCTCACGAAGTGCAACAACATCACGCCATTTTAGTTAACCTGTCGCAGCAAAATTATAACCTGAAAGAGCATCCTGAATACATCGGCAATGATGGCCTACACCCAACGGACCTCGGATATTTACAGCTTGCAGAGTTATTTTACAAAACTTTACAGCAATCTCAGGGATGAACATTCATACATGACACAACTTTTTGGAATACCACTCGATACCCTCACCATCATTTTACTAGCGTTAACGATTAGTATCGTAGCTGGAGTAGGATTGCTGGCAATCACAAATGCAATTTTTTTCAAAATTGGCATTCGAAATATTCCCCGCCGCCGCACACAAATGCTGCTGATTGTATTCGCCCTAATGCTTTCAACTACACTCCTCTCTAGCGTACTGGCAACTGGTGACGTGATTACTGCAGCAGTGCAAACAGTCGCAGTTTCAAACCTTGGCAATGTGGATGAGACCATTCAAAGCTCCGGCTCACCTGGATTCTTCGACGATAGACTCTATTTTGAACTGCGCAATCGGGTACGAAATGATCCCAATGTTGCAGCGATCGGGGCCGCATTAATAGAACAAGGAGTATTGGTAGCAGATGCATCTTCTCGCCAGGTACGCTCCAAAGTTACAGCCCTTGGTGTCATACCTGGTAGTGAGCAAGGTTTCGGCGCAATTCAGGATGATATCAGTAAAGTACCGTATCATATTGCTGATCTTCAAACTAACCAGGTCTATCTCAATCGCACGTTGGCAGTGCTATTGAACGCACATGCTGGAGATACGATCTACTTGTATTCTAAACGCTGGCCCGGAAAACGCTATACGATGCATGTGCAAGCAATCATTGCAGATGGAGGACTTGTCGGGGAGCAACCGTATATTGTAACCCAGGTTAAAACATTTCGTGACATCGAACACCGCTTTGATGATATCACCCAGATTTTTGTGTCAATTCATAGAACAGATTCAATTGGATTTGATGTTTCAGAAGCTGTTAAGCAGACACTGAGCCGAGGGATTCCCTCCTACCTACATGTCAATGAGGTCAAAGAACAGGGTGTGCAGTTTGCGCAACTTGCTGATGATATTTTTTCCCGCATCTTTTCGCTTTTTGCTCTTTTTGCCTTAGCTATAGGTCTACTCTTGATATTCCTTATATTTGTTCTATTAGCGGCTGAACGTCGGGCAGAGATGGGAATGGCACGCGCTCTAGGTGTCCTGCGCCGGCACCTCGTATTGATGTACGTCTTTGAGGGAACAATCTACGACTTAATCTCTTCATTCATTGGCCTGTTTATCGGTTTAGGCATAGGGGTGATACTCTTCCTCTTCCTGGGACCCATCCTTGCGCGTTTTAATTTTCCGCTCAAATTCGTCCTTCAACCACGTAGTCTGATCATCGCGTATTGTCTGGGTGTGATCTTTACATTCTGTTCAGTAGGAGTTTCGGCATGGGTAGTGAGTCGTATGACTGTAGTGGATGCAATGCGCAACCTTCCAGAGTCAGAACGACCGACTGCATCTCTCGCCGAAATTCTAACAAAGTTCCTTGATTTAATGAAGCGTATTGGCTCGACGCACACTATACAACGTATCTTATTAGAACAAATTCCCGACACATTGATTGGATTGATACGTAGGCTGGCGCGGTTAGGCATCTTACCCCTGCTGGCAGGCTACCTGTTGCTTGAGCTGGGGTTAAAGAGGTCACAAATTATGCCCTTTTCTCTTGGCCTTTCGTTGCTCGTGATTGGCATTGGGTTGCTACTTGTGTCTGGCATTGACTGGATCTTAGGCAAGTTGGGGAAAAATAATTGGAAGAAGTCAGTTCAAAGAATATTCGCCACCGTTGTAGGGCTTTCGATCTTTGCCTACTGGGCGCTGCCCTTTGACGCATTAGCAGTATTGGGTTTGCCACGTTTTCAGGGGGGAGTAGAGGTTTTTTTCGTAGCAGGCTTAATGATGGTATTTGGAGTTGTCTGGGCGTTCATTGCCAATGCTGATTTACTCATACGTCCACTCCTGGCGCTCTGCTCGTGGTTACCAGGATTACAAATCATGACCAGACTGGCTTCAGCGTATCCCCTACATCATCGTTTCCGAACCGGTTTAAGTATTGTAATGTTTAGCCTGGTCGTTTTCGTAATGACGAACATGGCAGTTATAACAAATGCGATGCAGAACAACTATACCGATATCAACTTCCAGACTGGCGGCTACGATATTCAGGCGGTGGCATATTTCAAGCCAATTCCTGACATACGCTCTGCGCTAGCTAGTCACGGTATAGATCCCAATGCTTTTAGCGCGATAGGTACTCAGGCTTCAACAGCGGTAGGAGTGATCCAGCCAAACGCTGATACCCCGGCCTGGCATATTTATCCAGCGCAAGTTGTAAGCGGGGGGTTTTTGCAAGGATATGGCTTACACCTTACCGCGCGCGCGCAGGGTTTCAACAACGATAACGCCGTATGGCAAGCATTGCAATCACATCCCAATTATGCACTCATTGACAATACGGCATTACCATACCGTCCCTTTAGCCTGGTCAATTCGCCAGTGTATGATCCTAACGCGCCTTCACCTGTTGCTGCCGGTTCACCCATATTCCCTCCAGGTTTTGATCCATACTTCACCTACTCAATGAACGGGGTCTACCAGGGTGATACGATCTTCACACCTACACAGGTCTGGGTAGCTGGTTTCCAGCAACGTTCCGCGCTAAAGCTGACCATTATCGGAGTCGTAGATAATAGCGATAGCGCTCATTTCGGGCTCTATATCTCCCAAAAAGCCTATAGCAATTTCCAAACTGATCCATCGACACCCGAAGCTGAGACGTACTACTTTAAAGTCGCTCCTGGTCAGGATAAACGGGCTCTAACTCTAGCTCTGGGATCAGCCTTTCTGGATAATGGCCTGGAGACAACTGTTTTGGAAGATGCGATTTGGACGCTACGAGGGCCACGCATCCTGCTCAGTAATGTGCTATTAGGCGTAGTCGGTTTGACATTGTTACTTGGAGTAGCAGCGCTTGCCATTACCGGCACTCGAGCTGTGGTCGAACGTCGCCAGCAGATTGGCATGCTGCGCGCACTTGGATCAAAGAGGCGTATGTTGCAAGGAGCTTTCCTATGTGAATCGTTCTTCATAGGATGTATTGGCAGTCTGATAGGTGTAACTCTTGGACTCATTCTCTCGCGCAACATATTTGCGGTAAATTTCTTTGAGCAATTTCATACAGGCTTAACATTTACAATTCCCTGGGAAGAACTGGGGTTGCTTGTGGGTATTGCGTTATTAGCTTCTCTCATTGCGGCTCTGCTACCTGCATGGCAGGCTGGGAGGGTTGCTCCATCAGAGGCATTGCGGTCGTAGAAGGAAGATCAAATGCTAGAACAACCAATTATTGAAGCACAAGAAGTACATAAAATTTATCATAGCGGGCAATTACGAGTGGAGGCGTTGCGCAAAATTGATATGGTAGTGGCTAAGGGCGAGATGGTGGCTATCATGGGCCCAAGCGGTTGTGGCAAAACAACGCTGCTCAACTGTCTTGCAGGTTTAGATACCATCGATGACGGAAACGTTTTTATTCAGGGTGATAACCTGCGTGATTTGACTGATAACCAACGTACAACATACCGTGCCAAACATATGGGATTTGTCTTTCAAGATTTCAACCTTTTGCCTATGCTTAGCGCGGTGGAAAACGTTGAACTTCCTATGTTAGTTTCTAAGATTTCTACAAGGAAAGCCCGCAGCCGAGCATTGGAGTTGCTGGATCGTGTTGGTCTTGCAGATAGAGCACGCCACCGACCGGCTGAACTTTCAGGAGGACAACGCCAACGCGTTACGATTGCACGCGCGCTGACTAATGATCCTGCTATTGTTTGGGCTGATGAACCCACAGGAAATCTTGATAGTGAGTCCGCTAATGACGTGATGGATTTGCTCTCTCTTTTTCATCGCGAACACGGTCAGACGTTGGTTATTGTGACACATGCCTTAGAAGTAGGGCAACGAGCAAATCGTATCATTCGTATGCAAGATGGGAATATCGTCTAGGTAAATAGCGTTAATGCGCTAGCTCATAGCCTTTTGATTCGGCCTCCACCAATTCCCGTACCACATCCTTAATATGCGAAGAAGTCAGCCCATACAATTCTTTGAGAATAGAAGGTGCGCCATGCTCGATCAGCCTATCAGGGAAACCAACGAGCCGCACTTCCACAGTCTGTAGAAGGCCATGGGACTCTAAAAGCTCAAGTACCGCACTACCAAAGCCACCAGCAACCATGTGATCCTCAACTGTGACAACGCGACGTGTTCCTGCCGCCAGCTGTAAAATCAACTCTTCGTCAAGTGGCTTAGCCCAACGCGCATTCACAACAGCAGCGTAAATTCCGTTTTCACTCAACTCTTTTGCCGCCTGCTCAGCCTGTGCAACTGTGGTGCCATACGCAAGAATGACACATTCTTGCTGCTCAGCTTCCTCAAGTGTAGACGGGCTAAGGAGTTCTGCTTTACCGATCTCTAACTTGTGAAGTTCGCGATCTGGAGAAACTCCAACGGCCTTTCCTCGCGCATAACGCAAACCTACGGGGCCATCCATATAAACAGCCGTATACAACATGTGACGCAGTTCATTCTCGTCTTTAGGCGCCATGAGCTTCATATTGGGGATAGTTCGCATAAACGCAATATCAAATATGCCGTGTTGAGTTGGGCCATCCTCACCAACAACTCCTGCTCGATCCATTGCAAACACAACATGTAAATTTTGCATACAAACATCGTGGATAACCTGGTCATAGGCCCGTTGCAAGAATGTCGAATAGATGGCAACTACAGGGCGCAGGCCACCAACCGCAAGCCCGGCCGCAAACGTAACAGCATGTTGTTCAGCGATGCCAACATCAAAGTAGCGTTCTGGAAAACGCTGATGCATCTTCTTCAAGCCAGTACCTTCGGCCATAGCAGCCGTAATACCAACAATAGTTTTATCTTTCTCAGCCATCTCTACAAGGGTATTGGCAAAAACTTCTGTATAAGTTGGAGGATCATTGAGATTTTTCTTTATGACACCTGTAGCAAAATCATAGGCTCCTGGTCCGTGCCACTTGGTCGAATCGTTCTCAGCGTGTTCCCAGCCCTTGCCTTTTTTCGTTACGACCTGTACGATTACCGGCCCTTCAACATGTTTAATATTTTCAAAAACATCTAGCAAGAGAGGCAAATCATGCCCATCAAATGGCCCAAAGAACTTGATACCTAGCTCCTCAAAAATCATTCCATTTTTATTGTGCAAGACAAAATTCTTGAAACTCATTTCTGCCCATCCAGCGGCTTCACGAGCCCTATCTCCCACCTTAGGTAGTTTCTCAATCGAACCTTTAGCCATCTCACGCAAACGTCTATAACTCGGCGAGGTTTCCATACGCCGTACATTACTTAAATAATGGTGGAGCGCACCAACATTATCAGAAATTGATTTTTCGTTATCATTCAGTACAATGATCAGATTTTTCTTTAAGCTGCCTACATTATTGATGGCCTCCAAAGCCATACCACCTGTCAATGCGCCATCGCCAATTACAGCAACCACTTTGAAATTCTGGCCTTGCAAATCACGAGCAACAGCCAACCCAAGCGCCGCTGATATCGACGTGCTGGCATGACTTGCTCCAAATACGTCGTATTCACTCTCTTCGCGTCTGAGATAGCCCGAAAGACCTCCAAATTGTCGAATTGTATGAAAACGCTCACGCCTTCCTGTCAAAAGTTTATGCACATAAGCTTGATGCCCTATATCCCAAACTAATAAGTCGTCTGGTGTATTGAAGACATAATGCAGAGCCATAGTTAACTCAACTACACCAAGATTAGGAGCAAGATGGCCACCTTTCACCGCAACTGTTTCGACGATTTCTCGCCTAATTTCTTCGGCCAATCGGGTCATTTGCGCTGGTTTCATAGCGCGTAATTGTAATGGACTATCAATATTGTCGAGAATCCTGGTCAATTATTTCCTCCAATTGTTGGTGTACCTATGTTGGGTACCACTGGCAAATCTGCCTATTAGCTTTATATGGTTATATTAAACCAAAGCCATAGTCATTGATTGTGAATCTCTTGTTGATTGAGAAGCGGTAGGAACTAAATTTACTAGTATCGGTATGTCGCTACAATTATGACGCTTTCTTCAAACGAAAAGGGTCTATCAGGTCATTTACATTACATTATATGGTTGAATGCATGTCTCTGCAAATACCTTGACCTGAAAATTCATGCACTTGAGGTCTTGACGGCATCTCATTCCCCTCCACAGGCGGCTTGAGTATGATCAGAAGGCATCTTGACATGTTTACACTTTCTTCATATGATGACAAGAGAAATACCACTATCAATGAAGTGGTATTAAGTGCGATTCTTGCAGGGATAATCTTCACATGGCAATGGAGCCAGAGACGCTCCAGGTAGCGATTCAGGCTTCGGACTGCTTGTGTGATCCTCTCTTGCATAAGAAGGTGAAGAATGACAAGGAAAGATAGCGAGAAAGAAACGGACAGGCCACATTACTACTCCCAGTTCTGGTTAGATGTGGCCGCAGGACGCACAGTCATTGGCGCCGCCAAGGTCGAAGATGAGACTGATCTAGTCGAAGACGAGACCGAGATACCAGAATTAGAGCCAGAACCAACGCCTCTACGAAGAGCCGGGCGCAATCATGCAGCCTCGGTCACTGATGGTTATAAGGCGACACGAACACAAACCGTGGTCGAACCAGCATTTGTGCCCGAGGAATTCGAAGAGAGTGATGAGAGTGAATTTGAACTGGCAGATGATGTAGTTGATTTAGAGCTTCCGGACAATGTTTTAGATGAACCAGTAGAGGAAACGATTACCCCCGAAGCTGACATACTGCCAGACGAGGAAGAAATAGAAGAGCCTGAAGATGAACTCTTCTTTGAAGAAGACGTTGAAGATGAAGATGAAGATGAAGATGGTTGGAGCGCTCGTGGTCGTAAAAAGCCAAAGCCCGGTAGGCAGGTGAAAACGCCAAAACCGACGAAGAAGCCAAAGCGGGAGCCCCGCCGGGGGTTTTAATCATCGCAAGTTCATGCAATGAAAGGAGAGGTTGAATGTTACAAACCCTATCAACCTCTCCTTTCATTGCATAGAATGGCAAGCTTAAGGGTAAATTCCACGGACCTGTGTCGCTTCGGCAACACGTGATATAGCAAGCATATTGGCAGCTAAACGCATATCACAAGAAAACTGATCGGCTTTCTCAGCGACGGCTGCAAAGGCACGATTCATGATCATTTCAAGCTTCTTTGTAATCTCTTCGACACCCCAGAAGAAGCTTTGCAAGTCTTGCACCCATTCAAAATAGCTAACAGTCACACCACCAGCATTTGCAAGGATGTCAGGAATGACAAGCGCGCCCATTCTGAAAAGTATGTCATCCGCTTCAGGAGTTGTCGGACCGTTAGCAGCTTCAGAAATAATTCTAGCTTGGACGCGGTCAGCATTTGCTGAAGTAATGACACCTTCGGTAGCAGCAGGTATCAGGATATCACAAGGAACCTCCAGCACATCCTGTACACTTACCTTCTGCGCATGTGGAAAATTGACAACGCTGCCCTGCTCTTGCTTGAAGCGCAACACAGTAGCAGGATCAATTCCAGCTTCATTATAAATACCGCCCCTTGTATCACTCATTGAGACGATTTTACACCCCTCTTGATGGAAAAGTCGTGCAGCGATGGAGCCAGCATTTCCGAAGCCCTGGATACTCACACGAGCGCCCTTTAATGGCATACCGATAAGCTTAGCGGCCTGACGAGTAACAAACAAAACACCTGTAGCGGTGGCATCGTTACGACCCTCGCTGCCACCGATAGAAAGAGGTTTGCCCGTGACCACAGCGGGTATAGAGTAGCCTTCATGCATGGAATAGGTATCCATGATCCACCCCATCACTTGAGCATTCGTGTTGACATCAGGGGCTGGAATGTCGCTATGAGGCCCAATGACGATAGAAATCTCAGTCGCATAGCGGCGAGTGAGACGTTCCAATTCACTGGGATTCATTTGCTTCGGATCGCAAATAACGCCGCCTTTCGCTCCACCGAAAGGTATACTCACAACCGCACATTTCCAGGTCATCCACATGGCAAGTGCTTTGACTTCGTCGAGAGTAACATCAGGACCGTAACGAATGCCACCTTTGGCTGGGCCACGGTTGACGTTATGCTGAACGCGATAACCTGTAAAAGTTCTGACCCGACCGTTATCGAGTCGAACCGGAAAATTGACAATCAGTTCACGTTTGGGTTGTCGCAGAATCTCTCGCATATCTTCTGAGAGGTTTATTTTGTCAGCGGCGGCCTCGAATTGCTGAACCGCCATATGATAGGGATTCAATGCGGCAGACTTCACTTCATCGTGCATGGTCTGCATTTCTCCTTTTCAAAGGGACGAAACACCGTCTAGTTCGTTGTTGTTTCGTCCAGTTTTTCTATGAGTATTTTTCGAACACTATCGGCCCTCGCCTGACCTCGGGTCTGCTTCATCACCTGACCAATCAAACGCTGCAACGCATTTGTCTTGCCGGCACGATAGTCGCTGGCTGCCTTGGAATTGTTGGCGATCACCTCCTCTACAATTCGCTCCAACGCATTCTGATCACTTATGGGTGGTTCAATCCCCTTTTCTTTCACAATCGTATCAGGCATTTTGCCAGATGCAAAAGCTTCCTCCAATACATCTTTGGCTTGTTTGCCTGTTATACGTTCTTTCTCCAGCAGATCCAGTAAATTAGCTGATGCTGCTGGAGAAAGAGGACTCTCGGATACGGAGATAGAGTTAGATTTCAGTAACCGCACTACATCATTGAGCACCAAGTTAGCGACAGCTTTTGCTCGGTCTTTCAGATCGCTTGAGTGAGAAACTGCTAAAACCTGCTCAAAGTAATCACCTAGTGCTTTATCTTCAGTCAATACATTTGCATCCTGAGCTGAAAGTCCATATTCTTCAATGTAACGGGCGCGTCGAGCATCAGGCAATTCTGGAAGCTGTGCCCTTAACTCTTCAACCCAATCGCTGCTAATTAGCAGCGGTGGAAGATCCGGCTCAGGAAAGTAGCGATAATCATGCGCATATTCCTTACTGCGTTGTGGGACAGTAACACCCCTTGTTTCAACCCAACCACGTGTTTCCTGATGAATTGTCTGTCCAGTTCGCAGCAACTCAATCTGACGCTGTGCTTCATATGTCAGCGCTCGCTCTACCGAACGGAAACTATTCATATTTTTGATCTCTGTCTTGACCCCCAAATCCTGCTGCCCTTTAGGGCGAATAGATATGTTGGCATCACAACGCAGGCTTCCTTCCTCCATACGTCCTGAAGAAACACCCAGGTACACCAGAATTTCGCGCAGTTTCTGCATATAGAGCCGTGCTTCTTCTGGTGAACGCAAATCAGGCTCACTCACAATCTCCATCAATGGTGTGCCTGAACGGTTAATATCCACCAGGCTGTAGCCATCATGGTGCAGTAAACGGGCGGTATCTTCTTCGAGATGGACACGAGTAATACCGATACGTTTTTTCTGACCATTGTGATCAATGGTCAGGTATCCATTTTTACTCAAAGGTATGTCATATTGCGAGATTTGGTAACCCTTCATGAGATCAGGATATGGATAGTTTTTGCGGTCGAACTTTGAATATCGAGGAATCTCACAGTTGAGGGCCAAAGCCGTCATGATCGTATAAGCAATGGCCTGCTGATTCATAACAGGTAATACACCGGGCATACCCATACAAATAGGACAGACATGAGTGTTTGGAGCGGCATAGGCATAATCCGTACTACACGAGCAGAACATTTTGCTTTTGGTTAGAAGTTGTGAGTGTACTTCAAGTCCAATGACAACCTCGTAATCAGCAGCAATTACAGTATCAATAGCCATTTTTTCCTACCTGACCTTTTATAGCAATTTGTATACATAGCGAGTTCAATTGATTGTAAGTCTAGCCCTTTCCAGGCCATTCGTCAATGGTTAGAAGTCAAGGTCACATCACACTTTTACATAGCATTTTCAATGCCTCTTAACATATCCAAAACTTGCAGATTCGCCCACCCGTCCTCTGCTGGATAGAGCAAGGGAGTTTTTTCCATTACACAAGTAGTAAAATGCTCAATCATGCGCTTATAGGGGTCAGATGGCGCAAACTCCCTCTGTTCAAAGACTGTGCCACGCTGGATGAGCAGTATTGTTGTATCATCACGCCATGCTGTAAAGGCAAGTGGCGCCGTGACAGCGCCAGTTGTACCCACTACCTCGATTACCTGATGCTCTGCGGCCACAAAGCTAGATTGAATATGCGCAGACACATCTTCGCTAAAACGCAGAATGGCACTTGTGTTCAGGTCAATAGATTCCTGGTTATAGGAAATGACTACCTGCGATGATACTGGTTCGGAGCCAATAAGCCAACGAGCGGCATTTACACAATAACTACCTACATCAAGTAAGGCACCACCTCCAAATTGTTTATAAGCACGATAATTGTCCGGTGCGTTAAAATTGAAAGAAAACGCAGCATGTAAAAAACGTGCATCGCCAAGTTCATGAGCCACCAGCAATTGTTTCAGGTAGAGCATGCGAGGGTGAAAACGATACATCACAGCTTCCATCAAAAGTACATTAGCTTGTTGGCATGCAGTAATCATTTCGTTGCATTCAGCAGCAGACATCGCGAGTGGCTTCTCACATAGTACATGCTTCCTTGCTGCGGCCGCGCGGATTGTCCATTCGCGATGCAGGTGATTAGGTAAAGCAATATAGACTACATCAATGTCAGGATCATCAAGCATAGCCTGGTAATCAGAATAGAACCGTTCTATGCCAAAGCGGAGAGCGACTGCTCTCGAACGCTGATCATTGCTGCTAGCAACAGCCAATATACGGGAGTTGGATACCTCTTGTATGGCTGGGATAATAGCACGAATTGCAATAAATCCAGGGCCAAGAATTCCCCAATTACAGTACATTTGCTACTCCTGAAAGCCTGTGTCTTTCGTTTAGTTATTATAGTTTAGTGAATATAGACGTTGGATTGCAAATTTGGCAAGTTGGCAATTTCGACGATATGCTGTATACTGTTGAGTAACAAAGATGACTGAAACAAGGCGACCAAATCAGAGGTCGCCTCTACAGATTATCTGTCAATCGTGATGAGTGCGTTCTGGAAGAGACACGTTTCAGCGGGTAGGAGAAAAACCACGAATGTCCTTAATAAACATGGCCAAAAGAGAAATTAACTGCAAGATAGTCTATTACGGCATTGGTCTGTGTGGCAAAACCACTAACCTGCATTATATACACCAGGCAGTCAACCCCAAAGATGTAGGAGACATGGTCTCGATTGACACTGAGACCGAGCGTACTCTCTATTTCGATTTGCTTCCACTGGAACTCGGCAAGGTTCACGGCTTCCAAATTCGCTTCCAACTCTATACAGTGCCAGGTCAGGTGCTCTATCAACAGACACGTATCTCTGTACTCAAAGGGGCTGACTGCGTAATTTTTGTTGCCGACTCTCAGGCTAGTAAATTGCAAGAGAACATTGAGAGCTGGAATGAACTTCAGGAACAACTCAGGCGGATGAACAAAGATATTAACGATTTTCCCCTGGTTATGCAGTGGAACAAAAGGGACTTACAGGATATACTGCCTGTTTCTGTACTTGAACAATACCTCAACCCTTACCATGTACCAAGCTTCGAGTCCGTCGCTGTCACAGGTAAAGGCGTGATCGAATGCTTGCGTGTAGGCATCAATTCCACTCTAAGAAGGCTCGAACGAATTTAGTTGCAA
>WNFW01006600.1_pt1 | contig 12431 bp, 9 predicted proteins | sample 5400131 | NCBI WGS metagenome assembly WNFW01 (sample SAMN13153362, study PRJNA577476) | soil metagenome | isolation source: 20 cm soil or saprolite under grassland replicate 1 | place: USA:California | collected 2016-06-15 | reverse complement strand
CTTGGCCACGGGCCAAGGCAGCAGACGTTTACCGCACGGTCAGATGAGGGGGGAAAGGTTTTGAAAAACCTTACTTCGAAGGGAGGAAAGGTTTCGAAAAAGTCCTCAGGAAGGGGTCCCTACGTTTCGCAAACCGACACCGCACTGGTATTCCGCCCGGACGCACCTCCATAACCGGCGAAATATAATTGAAAAATGGTCCATTGGCATTGAGTTCGACAGTCGAGTTTGGACCGCCATTCTCGGTCGTACGTGCAGCCCAAGGCTGTTTGAAGAACTGTTCACCTCGGCCGTCCGCCATACGGAAAATGTATGCAGGCTTACCGCTTCCGATTTCATAGTGCAATGACTGAAAGACTCCAGCGGGATCCGGATCGGCTTGGCGAAACCAGGCGGTGCATGCATTCTCTTCTTGCAAGATCGTCAGAACCTGCTCGCGGGCTCGTGCAATGACAGCACCGCGCTTGCCCATGGCTGCCAGCTCCGATTCGACCCGAGAGTCGGGAGTTGACGAATCTTGGGAACACGCTAGGCGTGGGAAAAGCGGCGTACTCAAAATCGCCAAAGTAACGATTACCTTCAGTCTTCGCGTAAGAAGCATCCGGCCCCCTGTGTAGGCCGGAGCAAAGGGTATGCCAACAATCCCAACGGACAAGTCGAGTGCTTCGAACCGTTTAGGCGTGTGACGTCTGCCAAAAAATTGACGATTTCTCGCTTTTCTCGATTTTTCGAGGGGTTTGTTGATCAGTCTTGCGGACGGATTTGTTGAGGACGTCGAATCCGAAGGGCTTTCATTCTCGAGTTGAGAGTGGAGGGCGGAATACCCAGTTTCTGTGCGGCTCCTTGAGCACCTGCCACCTTCCAATTGGCCTCTTCCAGGGCACGGTGCAAAGTCGCCTTTTCCATCTCCCGAAGTTCTCCTTTGGTGCGGAGAGCCGGAACCGTGCCCGAACTCCTGCGCTCTTGAACCTGCGGAACATTATGGATCGGCAAGACGTCGCGCAGGTTTAGGCGTCCGTTGCGCGCGATGATTACGGCGCGCTCGATGACGTTCTCCAGCTCTCGTACATTACCCGGCCAAGGATAAGAACGCAGGCGTCTTAGACAATCGCTGGTCAGTTCGAGGGGACTTCTTCTCATCCGCGCGCAAATGCGTTCGAGGAAACTTTGCGCCAGCAACTCGGCATCCGAGCCCCGCTCGCGAAGCGGCGGAACCGGAATGGGAAAAACATGAAGCCGATAGTACAAATCCTCACGGAAACGGCCCGCCGCAACCTCGGCGGCAAGATCGCGGTTTGTCGCGGCAATGACGCGAACGTCCACTTTGCGCGTTTGCGAACTGCCCACGGGTTCGTATTCGCCTTCCTGAAGAACACGCAAGAGTTTGGGCTGCAACTCGAGTGGCAACTCGGCGACCTCGTCGAGGAAGATAGTTCCACCGTGGGCCGACTCGAACCTCCCAATCCGGCGCGTAGCAGCGCCAGTGAAGGCTCCGCGCTCGTGACCAAAGAATTCGCTTTCGCAGAGAGCGGCGGGTATGGCGGCGCAATTCACACGAATAAATGCCTTACTGACCCGCTCGCTCGCTTGATGAATCGCCCTGGCAACCAGTTCCTTGCCGGTACCCGTCTCCCCGGTGATGAGAACAGTGGCTGGCGTTGCAGCGACTTGGTGAACCGCAGTGATGACATTGCGGATGGCCGAACTGTTGCCGAGAATTTCTGTGCAATTCAACTGTTCTGTACTTTCGCTCAACAAATAGGCGGTTTCTGCTTCGAGCTCACGAAGGCGGCTCTCTGCCGCCAGTTGATCCTGCACGCTTCGTAGGATCAAGCTGAAGCGGCGGTTGCCTTGGACGTCAAACCGGGAAACGCTGGCCTCCGCGGCGAAAGAAGAGCCGTCGCTGCGTACGGCATCGAATCCCCCCGGCACCCACGCGAAAGGACGGCTTGCGCAATCCAGTTCTTCTGCAACAGAACACAGCTTCTGAGCGCTGGCCGGCGCGAGGAGCTCTGTCATCTTGCAATGGACAAGGGCGTCTCCTGACAACGCAAACAGCTGAGCGGCTGATTCGTTAGCGCGCATGATGCGGAATTGTTCGTCCAGCTCGAGGATTGCGTCCATGGCGCTATCGAACAGTCTCGAAAAGCGTTGTTCGCTTTCACGGATTGTGGACTCCGCGCGCAGCCGGTTGAGTTCTGCGGCCGCACGCTCGCCATGACCGTGCCATCGGATTTGAGCAATGGGACCCCGGCATAGCTCACGGCGTTGAGTGCTGACAGGTCTGGATCGTTCGGGAAGAGCTCGATGATTCGCTCCGGATAGTGCACGAGTCGTGCCCCTTCGATCACCACCTCACAGGGTGTTCCCTCGATCCTATACTCATAGTCTTGGATGAAGCCGCCGTTCATCCAGAATGCCAGAGAGCGCAAAACCTTTCTCTCCGGCAAGTACTCGGTCACCCAGACGCCGGCAACGTTCATTGCCAAAGCTGCGGAGCGCACTAAAGCCTGTAGAAATTCCTGCCCAGTCTTCGAGGAAGTGCCCTCGAGAAGGTAGCGTATTAGTGTTTCCGACCGGCTTTGTGCGGCAGCGCTGCTCATGTTCGAATCTGTTATTGGACGAACGACCGCATCAGCCGTGCGGGCCTTACAGGCCTGGTTGTTAGTCGGCGGAGTCTGGATTCGGAGCTGGGAGATTTGGATGCGGGTCCGCACGTCGAGACTTTCCGATGACCCGGCGCGCCCATCTCCGGAAACCTGGTCTTTTTCGCTTTTCTGAGCTTCCCGAGGCATTCGAAGGAGAGATTTGCCCCGCTGTGTGAAATAAAGCTCCCGAAAGCCAGCTTGCCGCCTTCTCGACCCCACGGTGAATCACGTCGGAGGTCAACCATCCGAAGACCAACGGCACGGCGAATACGGCCAGGTAAAGGACCGTACGTCCTTGCGGCGTAATCGTTTCTCTTCCTCCCGACCATCCACTGACATAAGCCAGCATCTTGCGCATCGCAATGAAGACGGTCTGGAAGTCCGGGTTGAATTGTCCCTCCGCGGCAACCATGCCCCAAGAAAAAACAAACCAAAGCGTGAGCAATATAGTCAGCAGAAGGAACGGGTACATACTCTTTGCGATGGCTTTTCGCAGCAACCTTCGAGCTCTGGAGAACAGCAACAATAGCGCCCCCGCCAAGGCGCAACCTTCGATTTCTGCCATTTGCCAGGAATTGGCTGGCAGCAGATGGTCACGCGCACCCAATTGAACGTAGTCCTTCCACTTCTCGGCAGCTTCCTTGTTCAAAGGACTATTCAGGAGCTCAAGAGGAGTGCCCCCCAATTCACGCTCGATGGTGGATTGGTTTTCTTGCATGATGTCCAGGAGGTCGCTGATGAGGGCCGCCGCAGCGGGATCTTTGCGTCCCTCACTCGTAACCAGCGCTGTGCTCAGAGAAATTGTCGGCACCCCGCGCTTCAGGTTCGGATAAGTGGCCAGGGGAATCGCGGACCGTTCATAGAGCCCGTCTTCGGTCATTCTGTCGATGATCTCTGATGGCAGGCCGACGAGCCGGGCGTCTTTGGAAAGAAGCGCCTCTATCGGATCTGTCTCCTTCCCTCGGTCCCGCTCCCCTTTCTTCTCGACATGCCGGATGGCAACGTCAAGATGGTCGCACGACGGAATATCCTTGGGGACCTCGGCAGGCGAAGAAGCCATTTCCTTCCGTGGAGTGGAACGCGTACGGAAGAAAGCTTGTAGGTTTCCTTTGAGCAGGTCGTTTTTGGCATTGGCCCAGCTCTTTTCCTTCCGTTCCCCAAGCCTGGAGATTTCCATCTCGGTCAGGCCGGCAGCTTCCAGGACACGTTCCGTTGTGGCCCTGGTGCCGCTGCCTTCGGGGCCGAGCCAGACTTTATCTTCCATGCGCCTTAGGTCACCGAGAGAGCTCAAATAGAAATGTGGCTTGAGCACCAAGTGCACCTTCTCGTTGTACAGATAGGTGACCAGCGAAACGGGCTTGGTCTCCGCTGCTTCCTCCGCCGCGTGAAAGACTTCATCGTGCAACGCATCACTTTGCACCAACGCGAAGGTGATGCCGGAATCCTCTCTTTTCAAGTACTCCAGGTTTTGCTTCGATCCTTGCGAATGGCACACCTGGATGTTTATACCCCAATCGGCGGCGATGTGGGCGATTGCATGTCCCAGGCGTATATAGTCGCCATCGAGAAGCCCGGTGGCCAGGACGATCGGCTTGCGGCATGGCTTCTGCGCTTGCTGCTTTTCATACGACACCATCAAGAATGCATGCGGAGCCGCTACGGCAAGCTATCTAGCCGCGTAGCATTGGTCCACCGCATCTCTGCCTGTTTGGACCTGTATGCAGGAGTAGTGAGGGTCAGGAGCGAAACGTTTCAGGCTGGCAAATCGAGTCTAGCGGGTTAGAGGTCCCGGCGGCCTTCCATGGCCTTTAGCATAGTTACCTCATCGGCGTATTCGAGGTCGGCGCCCACGGGGATGCCCACGCCGATACGGGTAACGCGAACGCCCAGCGGCTTTAGGAGCTTCGAGAGATAAACGGCCGTTGCCTCCCCTTCGGCAGTGGGGTTTGTCGCAATGATGATTTCTTCCACAGTGCCCCCCTTCAGGCGCTCGATGAGCGATTTGATATGAAGTTGCTCCGGCCCGCGCCCCGAGAGCGGAGAAAGAGAGCCGCCAAGCACGTGATACATGCCGCTGTAGGTGCGCGTTTTCTCGATGGCCAGGATATTGTGGGCCTCTTCGACGACGCAAATCGTTTTCTTGTTGCGCGTGGGACCGACACAGTAAAGACACGGATCGGCATCCGTGATGTTGTGGCACGTCGAGCATTCGCGAATCTTTTCCTTCGCGTCGCGAATGGCGTCGGCAAGCGCCAGCGCATCTTCAGGCGCGGCCCGCAGCAGAAAAAACGCCAGGCGCTGCGCGGTCTTCTGGCCGATGCCAGGAAGATGTTTCAATTCATCAATGAGGCGTTCCACAGGAGCGGCAAAATCAGGCATGCAGCATGTGTAGCACAGGCGCGCGCGCGAGCGCAAACGGCTCAAAGCTCGCGGTACATGATGTACGCATCGACCAAGCCGCAGGTCGGGTGGTCAAAAGCCTTAGGTAAGCGGCCGACAATCTCGAAGCCAAACTTTTGCCACAGCCGGACGGCTCGTTCATTGGTGCTGACCACAAAATTGAATTGCATGCCGCGGAAACCGCGTTCCCGCGCGCGCTCCAGCGAGTGTGCGCACATCGCACGAGCCACACCGCGGCCCGTTGCGTGAGGCGCAGTCATATATCCGCAGTTCGCAACGTGTGCCCCACCGCCCTTCTGATTGGCTTTCAGGAAATAGGTGCCAACGATTTCTCCGTTGTTTTCCGCGACAAAAACTTCGTGGCCGGGAGAGAACCAATAGGCGAGAGCGCTCTCCCGGTCCATGTCGCGAGGCAGGGGGTAAGTTTCCCCCGCGCAGATGATAGGTTCCAGAATCCTCCAGATGGCATTCGCATCGCCTGGAACCGCTTCGCGAATTAGCATCCCGCTATCTTGCCACGACACCTCGGCAGTTTTGTCTAACTTCTTTGTTTTTAGGAGGTTATTCAGCCCCCCGTTTACTCGGAGGCTTTGTCGAGAAACAAATTGCAAGGTTCCGGGCCTGCGTCGTTCTAACATCGGAAGAAAGAAAGGGTCAGACACTCCAAGGACGCCCAATGCCCTTCGTTGAGCTGATCATTGTCCTCTTCTTAATCCTTGCAGTCATAACTCCATTCCTCGCCCTTTACCTGCTCAGGAAATACAAGAGATTGCGCGAGGACCTCGACGTTGCCCGTCAGCAGCTATCGGATGACTCCTCCCGTTTGAGCCGTGAAATCGCCGAACTCAAGAAACAGATTGCGTCCGCGCCCCGCGGAGCTCCTGCGGCTGCGGAGAAGGCGGTCGAACGCCCGGCACCTCCGGCGCCCGCTCCAATGCGGGAAGTACCACTGCCGCCCTCTCGTGTCGAGTTTCCACCACCGGTTCAAGTGCCTCCGCCCACGGCCATACCTCCGCAGAAAGCCACCGTACCTGCGGAGACCAGCACAGGATTGCCCACCGCGGCGAAACCTCACGCCGAAGTGAAACCGACCACGCCCGTCACTCCTCCAAAATTTCCTCCGCTGGAGGGACCCTTTGTCCCACCTCCGGCAACTAAGCCGCCTGCGCCACAAATTCAGCCTCCTCCGCCGCCCGTTGCCCCACCCCCATCGCGGCCTCCGGCAGAAGTTCCCCCCGCCTCTGCGCGGATTAGCTCCCCACCCCCAATCTCCGCGTTCAAGGTTCCTGCGCCGAAGCCCACGCTTCAGCAGCGCCTGAAAACCGTTTCCTCGATCGAGGAGACTCTCGGAACAAACTGGCTCAACAAATTAGGCATCATTATCTTGGTTGTCGGTGTCTCGCTCTTTGGTATTTATGAGCTTGGAGCTCTCGGCCCCCTCGGCAAAGCCGGCATTTCTTATTTCACGGCGATCCTGCTTCTTGTGGGCGGCATTGCGCTGGAAAAGCGCGAGCGTTATCGCCTGCTTGGCCGCACAGGGATCGGCGGCGGCTGGGCGCTGCTCTTTTTCAGCACCTACGGCATTTACCACGTCAGCGCGATGCGTGTCTTCGCGCCGGATCTCGCTTGGCTCACCGTCGATTGCGCTCTCATGTTGTTCGTTGCCGTGACGATGGCGCTGCACACGCTGCGTTACCGCTCGCAATTCGTCACCGGTCTGGCGTTTCTGCTCGGCTATTTCACGGTAAGTCTGAGCGAGAACAGCGTGTATAGCCTGAGCGCCGGCGTCTTCCTGGCGATCGGCCTGGTGTCCATCGTCCGGAAAATGGGCTGGTTCGAGCTGGAAGTTTTCGGCATTCTGTCGACATATCTCACACACCTCTACTGGCTGTACCGTCTCCTCGGCGTCAACGGAGCGCAAGGACACGCCTTTCCCGAGTATCACGCCAGCCTCACCATCCTCTTCTTCTACTGGCTCATCTTCCGCTTTTCCTACATCAAGCGTTCAACCAAGACAGATTTCGAGGAGCATGTTTCAACCGCTGCCGCCGTTCTGAATATGATGTTGCTGCTCGGTTGCCTGAAATTTCAGTCCGTTGACCCGACCCTTGCTTACATCGCGCTGTTTGCCGTGGGAGCCGTCGAATTCATTTGCGCCCAGCTTCCCGCGACAAAGCGCCGCCGCGAAGCCTTTATCGTCCTCACAGTGGCCGGCGCAGCGCTCATGCTCGCCGCCGTTCCCTCGCACTTCACGGACAACCACGTGGCCATTCTCTGGCTCGTCGGGACCGAAGTTTTCCTGATTGCCGGCGCGATGGTGAAAGAAGTCGTTTTTCGCCGTCTGGGCCTTCTCACGGGACTTCTCGTCGGCCTCCGGCTTCTCGCCTTCGACCTCCGCGATCTTGTGAACCTGCGTATGCGCGGTGAAAACCTGGAACTTGCAGCAGGGATTCTTTTCGCTCTCTGCGCGGTGGCGTTCTGCACAAACGACCTGGTCATTGGCTCGCGCTGGAAAGAATTTTTTGAGCTCTCGCCCGATCGCCCGCTTTTGACCGTCCATTCCTATCTCGGCGCCATCTCGGCAGGCGTCGCGGTTTGGGCTCTGCTCACGCAGGACTGGACCGCAGTTGGGTTCGCTGCGCTCATGTTGGCTCTGGCCGCTATCGCGCGTTCTCTTGAATCGCGCCATTTGCAAGTGCAATACGCTCTGCTTGGCATCATCACCTTCTTCCGGGCAGCCGCGGTCAATTTGCATCTTCAAGCGCCAGACCATGCCCACGTGCTCATACGCTTGCTGACTCTGCCCATTCTCGGCGCGATCTTTTACCTCACCGCCAGGCTCTCGCTGCATCGCGACAATGCCGAGCAGCGCACGCTGCGCGGTTTCTTCGCCGCGGCAGGCACGGCTCTGTTTGCTCTGCTCATCTGGTACGAAGTTCCCGAACTTTGGCAACCCCTCGCTTTCATCGCCTTCGCTGTGATTCTGTCCGAAGCTGCGCGTGCTCTCGCGCATCGCGCCATCGGCTGGCATTCGCACATTCTTGGTGGCTTGGCCATCTACACCGCCTTCACTGCCGATCCCTACAACGTGCATACCTGGCGCGCCATTCCCTGGCATGCGCTTGGCGCGCTGCCGGTTGTCGCCGGACTCTACTGGCTCGCAAAGCGCGTCGGCCTCGTCAACCCTCGCCACCTCAGCGCCGCCCAAGTTGCCTACACCTGGGCCGCCACGGGAGTCATGGTCTGGATTCTCGAGGAAGCCCTCCACGCCCCGTGGATTGCTGTCGGCTGGATTATTTTCGCGGTCGCACTGACGCTTTCCCGTCGCTGGGTTCGCTATTCGCAACTCGCTTGGCAGGCGAATGTCGTCGGCGTCTGCGCGCTGCTCCGCGCGTACTTCTACAATTACGATCTCCAGCAAAACTTCTGGGGCCCCATCTCGCTGCGCGTTTTCACGATCTCCTGGGTGGCCGCGGGCCTCTATTTTCTCTCGCGTCAGGCCGCGCCGTCAGAGCATTTCAAGCGTGTCGTGGCTCTCTTCCATTCCTTTGCCGCTACCGGGCTTCTCTCGCTTCTGGCCTGGTATGAATACCCCAACGGCTGGCTCGCGCCGATTTGGGCGGCCTTTTCGCTGGTTCTGGCGATTGTCGATCAGCGCTTGGAATTCGAGGAATTGCCCTGGCAATCCCACGCCCTGGCGGCAATCACCTTGTTGCGCGCCCTCAGCGTCAATCTGTACGTCACTGCGACGTGGCGTGGATTCAGCGTGCGCCTGCTGTCGCTCGCCATCGTCGCCGTAATTTTCTACGCGCTTTCGCGGCTGATTCGCATGCCCGAGGAGCTGCGCCGGCACGACGTGCACCACGTTTATTCCTGGGCGGCTTCCGTGATTGTGTCGCTGCTGCTTTGGTACGAATTGCAGCCGCTCAGCATCGCGGTGGGCTGGGGCATCTTCGGCCTTGTCCTATTTGAATACGGCATTCTCCGCAAGATCACCCAGTTCCGCTATCAGGCGTACGTCGCTCTCATCGCGGCATTCGCGCGCATCTTCTTCGCCAATCTTACGGCAGGCGAGCCGGGCGAGTTCTGGGGCCCGCGCATGTATACGATTCTTCCGTTGGCTCTCATCTTGTATTTCGTGTACGCGCAGTTGCCGCGAAAGGAAGAAAACGTTGCCCAAGACCGCCGCCTGCACTTCGACGTTCTTGTGGCCTACTTGGGCACCGCCACCATCGTGGCGCTCTTTTATTTCCAGTTTCCCATCGAGTGGGTGGTCACCTCTTGGGCGGCAATGGTCTTCGTATTGTTCGGCGCCTCTCTCGCCTTCGATCAGCCACTCTTCCTGCAGCAAGGCATGCTCCTCACGCTCATGGTACTCGGGCGCGGCATGGTCCATAACTTATTCGGCGGAAGCTATTTCGGAGAAAGCGATTGGAAAGGCAACTATCTCGTCGTAAGTTCCGCCGCCGGTATTTTGCTGGCGAGCCTCATCTTTGCCTTCCGGCTGCGCGGCCGCTTCCAGCCCGCGCCGAACAGCGGCCGCCTTGCCCAATGGACGCAAGCAGCTTTCCGCCGTCCCGAACAATTGGTGTTCTTCGCCCCCGTTGCTTTGCTTACCTGCATGCTGGCACTGAAAATGAAAACCGGCATGGTCACCGTATCGTGGGGCATTGAGGGCGTGCTCGTTTTTCTTTTGGCCCTGGCCGTGAACGAGCGCAGCTTCCGCCTCACTGGCCTCGGCCTGCTTCTGCTTTGCGTGGGTAAAGTCATGGCTCTCGATGCGTGGGGACTGCAGCCGCGCGATCGCTATATCACCCTCATCGTGGTCGGTGTTGCGCTGATGGTCGTCTCGTTCCTCTACACGCGGTACCGCGACACCATTCGGCAATACTTATGAAGCGCTCCGTTGTCTTTGTCATTTTCTTTCTCATCCTGAGCTTCGCTCTCGCGGGTCTCTATTGGAGCCAGCGGCGTCTGAAATCCACCGCGGTTTCGCCGAACGCCATCCTGAACATGGCTGCCGACGCGCAACGTGACCTCTCCCGTCTGCCCATGCATTTCACGCGGCTCTCCGATGAGCAGGAAATCGCCATTGGCCGCGAGCTTGCCTCGCGTTATGCCACGCAGACGCACCCGCTCACCCCCGAAGAGCAAGGTCTCGAGAAGTACGTCCGCCGCGTCGGCGGAACGATCAGCCTCCACGCGCACCGCCGCCTGCCGTATTCCTTTACCGTCCTGCCCGACCACAACATGCTCAATGCCTTTTCGCTTCCGGGCGGTCCGGTGTATATCGGCGAAGGCATGCTCGACCTCATGACCACCGAGGACGAGCTCGCCAGCGTTTTGGCCCACGAAATCGAGCACATCGACCACCATCACTGCGTCGAGCGCGTGCAAGTCGAAGCGCAACTCAAGAAGCTCGATCTCGGCGTCGTTGGAGCGCTGGTGCAGATTCCTCTGGATTTCTGGGGAGCTGGTTACCATAAGGACGAAGAGTTCGAAGCCGACCGCGAAGGAATGTATCTCGCCGTGCAGTCAGGCTATTCTCCCTACGGCTCAGTGGATCTCTTCGAGCGCTTCGCAAAACTTTGCGATGAGTATGTCATCCACGCACAGAGTCCTGACGAAGAACTTTCCCAGCTCGCGATTCAGGGCCTGACCGGATATTTCCGTTCGCACCCGCTGCCTTCCGAACGCCTCGCGCAAGCCCATCGCATCATCGCGCAGGAACATTGGGAGTCGCGTACGGAACGAAAACCGTTTCGCGTCGAATACGAGGTCCACAACGGGGAGTTCGTGAAATAGGCTGCGCAGGAAACAGCTTTTCAGGAGAAACCGCCCACCCTTTGGATTTTCGCTCTCTTCTTACGACTGAGAACTGAAGACTGACAACTGAAGACTGGCGATCTAGAACAGGCCCGGAATTTTCAGCCCGGCCATTCCCGGAATGCCGCCGGCGAGGTTTTTCATCTGGTTAGCGAGTTCTTCATCCACGCGGCGCGACGCTTCGTTGACTGCGGCGCGCACCAAATCCTGCAGCATCTCCTGATCCTTGCCTGCGAAAATCTCCGGCTCGATGCGCACGTCTACCACCTGCTTCTGGCCGTTCATTTTTACCGTGACCATTCCCCCGCCGGCTGAGGCTTCCACGGTGACGGAGTTCACCTGTCTCTGCAGGTCTTCCTGCAGTTGCCGGAATCTCGATAGCATTTGTTGCAGGGCGCCGACTTCCATCCCGAGTCCCCTTGCTGCACTTCACTTTTCTTCTTGCCGCGATCGTACTTCGGTGATTTTACCACCGAATCGCTCCAGCATCGACCGTACCAGCGGATCGCGTTCGAACTGCGCGCGCAATTCCTGAGTGCCGGACGCGGCCGCCGCCGCGGCGACTGAATCAAGTCTAGCACAGACTCGCAGGGGGCGGCCCAGCACGTTGCTCGAAACGGCACGGATCTTTTCCAGCGTGTCTCTTCCTTCCATTAATTCGGCGAAGGTTTTGTTGCTCGGCGAAAAATAAATTCGCAGTTCCGCGCCTTCCAGCTCCCAGCCGCTGCTGTGTTCCACCAATTCGCCCAGAAATCTTTGCTGCGACTGGATCGCGCTCTTGATTTCAGCCACTTGTTCTTGAGAAATGCCGCTGACGCGAATGGTCTCCTTGTTGCCGTTTGGCGCTTGGGCTTCTGCCGGAGCTGAGGTTGCAGCCTGTGGCGACGCAGAAGGTAATGGCTGGCGGGCTTCCGCTCGCGCAGGCATTGGGGCTGGCGGCGCGAAGTTTTGGGGCGAGACTTTTGACGGAGTTGCAAACGCAGGAGCTGTCGTCGCTGGCGTTGTCGCCGGCGTGGTTTGACGCGCTTGCGGCAAGGCGCCGGAACCCGCGTGCGCTGTTCCCGTGCCAGCGCCACTTGGTGCGCGACTGTTCAGTTCCGCAAGCAGTTCTTCCAGTGGCGCGAGCCGTGACGCGTTGATCAAACGAAGCAGTCCCATTTCCAGATGCACGCGCGGATCGGGCTTCCTCCTCAGATCGTCATCCGTCTGCAGCAAAATCTGAAAGAACCGCGTCAGGTCTTCCTCGCTGAACAGCGCCGCGGCTTTCGCGATGGCCGGCCGCTGATCCGGTGTTGCGGCAATCAACTCCGAATCCGCGCCGCACACTCTCGCGATCAAGAGGTTGCGCACGTGCCGGATCGCTTCGCGGCAGAAGTGTTGCAGATTGCGGCCTTCTTTTTGAAACGTATGCACGAGTCCCAGTGCGCGGTCGGCCGAACCGGCCGCAATCGCTCCAACGAGTTCCTCCAGCGCGTCTTCCGGCACCACGCCCAGCAGTGCCCTCACTTGGTCATCGGGAATCGTGTCGCCGCAATACGCCCGCGCCTGCTCCAAAAG
>WNFW01008654.1_pt1 | contig 12432 bp, 10 predicted proteins | sample 5400131 | NCBI WGS metagenome assembly WNFW01 (sample SAMN13153362, study PRJNA577476) | soil metagenome | isolation source: 20 cm soil or saprolite under grassland replicate 1 | place: USA:California | collected 2016-06-15 | reverse complement strand
GGCCTCGAGCAGGCCGCTGCGCGCGAGTCCGACCAGGCCACTCCACGACACGCCGCGGTCGGTCTCGACCGAGCGCGCGGTGACCGTCGTGGCGCCCTCGAGGCGCGCGCGCGCCTGCACTTCGTCGAGGAGGCGGGTCTTGCCGAGGCCGACGTCCGCCACGATGACGGCGAGCGTGGCGCGCGGTCCTTGCAGCGCCTCGGCCCAGACCTGAAGGAGGCTGCTGAGCGGAGCCTCGCGGCCGATGAGCGGTGCGGATGGCGAGGGTCCAGGGACCTCCGACGCCGTCGCGGGAGCACGCCGCGTCCGCTCTCGCCGGATGCGGTCGGCGAGCGCCTTGATGTCCGCGCCCGGGGCAGCGCCGATCTCCGCGAGCCGCGTGCCAAGCGCCGCCGCGGCTTCCAGCGCACCGGCGGGGTCGCCCAGGAGCGCGCGGCTGCGCATCAGCACTCCCGCGGCGACCTGTGACGTATCGTCGAGCCGCAGAGCGAGGCGGGCCGCCTCCGTGGCCGCGGTCGCGTGGCCCCGCGACAGCAGCTGCTCGGCGTGCCGCGCCAGGGCGTCCACGGCGCGCTCCCGCCACAGCGAGCGCTCCGCGGTGAGCCAGTGCTCGAACTCCGGAGCCCCGGGAACCGCGAAGCCCTCGAGGAACTCGCCCGCCACCAGCGCCGCGGCGGCGCCCCAGTCCTGCCGGCCCGCCGCCGCCTCGAAGCGCTCGGTGTCGAGGCGCGTGGCGTCGGGTGACAGGCGCACCTGCCCGTGATCCGTCGTCACAGCGCCGTCGCCGATGAACCGCCGCAACAGACTCACGGCCACACTGAGAGAGTGGCCCGCGGCGTCCTGCGGCTTGTCGGCCCACAGGAGCCCGATCAGGTGCTCGCGCGTCCGGGCGCGTTTGGGGGACCGGGCGAGATAGATCAGGAGCGCGAGGTGCTTCTGCCACTGCAACTCGCGCGGCGCGGGCGCGCCGTCGAGCAACAACTCGACGGGCCCGAGCGTGTTGCACGTGATCACGCCGGGCATTTCAGCTCCCGAGCGCGCCCCGTGGCCGAGTCGGCCCGGGCCGCGTGGAGGGCGTCCCCGCCACGCCACAGCCGGGCTACCTCGCCGTATGCGTCGCACAGGTCGCGGTCCGATGCCCCCGCCCGATCGAGCAGCCGGGCCAGGCGCCACCGGGCCAACGTCCCGAACGCCCAATCCACGTCGTTGGGCTGCGGGTCGCCGGTCGGCCAGCCTTCGAGTGACGACTGCTCGTGCCAGTGGAGGATGCGGCGCGCGAGGTCCACCCTGTCCACCTGCCCTGCCCACTCCGCGCGCCGCAGGAACAACGCAGTGCGTAGAAAAGCGTCGGCATCCTGGGCGGCCGAGTCCCCGGCGAGCGCCGCCGACGCCGCGAGCGCCGCGCGCGGATCGCCGGCCCGCGCGAGCGAGTCCGCGCTCAGCAACCGGCGCACCGCTCCGGTCGGGACGGGAGCCGCGCGGCCGCCGTCGAGAGCATCGAGCCACGTGCCACGCGAGGAAGCGGGGATCGCCCCGGGGTCGAAGATCGCGACCGCGGCGGACAGCTGCGCCACGAAGCGGTCGATGGCCGGTTCGGGGAACGCCTCGCGGAGTCGCGCCGCCGTGGTCCGCATCGAGTCCACGCGCCCCAGCGCGAGCCAGCCGACCGTGGCGGCGATCAGACCGGAGCGCCGCAGGTCGGTGCTGCCGCCCGATGCGGCGAAGCGGTTTCCCAACCATACGGCACCCGCCGGCGCGCCGACCGTCGGCAACAGCCGCGGCCCGGCCGCGAGCCACGGAAACCGCTGTACCACGGCCCGGTCCAGTACGCCCGCGGTCACCCGCGCCGCCCGTCCCGGGGCCAGGAAGCGCCAGGCAAAGCCGACCTCGTGGAAGGCCTGCAGCACACCGGACATCGCATCGCTGGAATCGCTGAGCCGTTTGAAGGAGTCCAGCGCAACGAGCGCACCCGCGGAGTCCCCCTCCGCGATGCGGATATAGGTCAGGTGCTCCCACCCCGGGGCGTAATCCGGCCGCAGGCTCACCGTCTTCTCGAACTTCTCCACGGCCTCGCGCCGCGCGTGCCCGTAGATCGGGCCCCGATGGAACAGCTCGTCCCCCAGGTGGAACCACGCCAGGAAGAAACTCTGGTCCCGCACCGCCGCCTCCAGGGTGTCGAGACGCTGCGGCATCGACACGAGCCCCGCGTGGATGAGACTCTGGTACTGCGGCGGGAAGGTCTTGAGGTGAGCCGGGACGAGATAGCTGCGCGAGTCCACCGCAACGAGCGGCTGCCCGAGCCAGCGCTGCACGTCGGTAATCCGCCACGCGCACAGCCAGCAGGTCGAGTCGAGCGCCTCGGCCTCGAGGTATGCCGCCAGCGCCTCGGTCCAACGGCCCGCCGCCTGGAGCCGCTCGGCGTGCAGCTCGGCCGCCTTCCCCTGGGGCGTCACCGGTAACGGCGGCAGCGACCCCCGCAGCGGACTGCCTTCGTTCCACACTTTCGTCGTGATCCGGTCCACGGCGGCGTCCGCGACTTTCGGCCATGCCCGGAGCGTGCCGCCCACGAGCGGGAGTGGTCCACCGGCAACCACCGCCTGCAGGAGCAGCGAGTCCCCGGAGACGCGCAGCCAGCCGTGGACATCCAACGCGCAGCCGGTGCCGGTGCGCACCTGGAAGTCGGTGAACCCCGAGAGCTGCCCCACCATGGCCCGTCGCACCGAGTCCGCGAGCGGCGGTGGACCCGCGAGGACCTTGAATTCTCCCAGACAGATGCCGGCGCGCGCCGGGGGGAAGAAGATCCATGCCAAGACGACCAGCCCGCCGGCGACGATGACGCCCGCGACGCGCTTCACGCGACGCACCCGCAGTCGCCCCGCCCGGTCGAACGCTCCGAGCAGCGCGTCCCGGAACTCGCAGCCATCAATCCAGCGATCGCTCGGCGCCCACGCCAGCGCCTTCTGGAGGACGGGCCGCATGGCGCCCGGCACGCCCGACCAATTCGCCCGCTCCGGGGCCTCCACGATCGGCCACTCACGCCCCGCCAGCGCCTCGTAGAGCACCATCCCCGCCGAGTACACGTCGCTGCGCGACATGGCCTCTCCTCCGGCGGCCTGCTCGGGGGGCATGTACTCGGGGGTCCCGGGCGCCGCGCCTTCTGGCGTCAGCTTTTCCCCTGACCGCGATCGTGATTTGGCCACCCCGAAGTCCGTGAGGATGAAACGGCTCTCCAGCACGAACACGTTGCTCGGCTTCACGTCGCGATGGATCACGCCGTGACGGTGGGCGTAGCACAGCGCATCCAGCAGGTCCTCGGCCAGGCGTCGGACTTCTCGGAGTGTGAAGCGGGCGTGGGCAAGCCGGTCCGCGACCGTCTCGCCCTCGAGGAACTGCATGATGTAGAAGTCGAGGCCGTCCTTCGAGCCGTAGTCGCGGATCGGGACGATGTTGGGATGTGGGAGGTTGGCGAGCGTCTGCGCCTCCCGCAGGAACCGCTGCGCCGCGGCGGCGGTGGCGAGCTCCGGCCGCAGCGCCTTGATCGCCACGGGGCAATCGAGCTGCGTGTCGTGCGCGCGCACGACGACGCCCATCCCTCCGGTCCCGAGCTCGTCCTGGATCACGTAGCGCGGGCCGACCGCCTGCTGCAGGCGCTGGAGGAACGTGGGCATGGTCGGGGTCTCAATCAACTGGCCGGCCTGCAAAGCGCAACGGCCCCGGGATTCCGGGGCCGTTGCTTTCGCTTCCGTCAATCTGATCTACCGCACGGTGATCGCGATCTTCATCCCCAGCGCGACGTGCGGCAAGCAAAAGCCTTTGTACGTGCCCGTCGGCGCACCCGCGAACGAGACGTCGTAATTCTCGTTCGGCGTGGTGAGGAACGGTCCCGACAGGTTGTCCTGGCGGTTGGCCATACCGGCGTTGAGGGCGGTCGCCGCGCCCGCCGGGATCGAGTCGCCGTAGAAGGCGATGTTGTGGGGCCCGCCCGAGACGTTGATGAAGCGCACGGTGGTCCCCGGCGCGATCGTCAGAGTCGCCGGGACGAACGCGGCCTGGGTGCTGCCGTTGCCGGTCATCTTCACCTCGACGACCGGGCCCGCCGGCTGGGCGGCCGCCGGCTGCGCCGCGGGGGTCTGGGTCTGCGTCTGGTCCGCCTTTTTCTCGCCGCCGCAGGCCATGGCGCCGAGGGCGAGCAGGACGCCCAAAGCTGTCAACCGCATTGCCGCACTCCTCCGGGAAATGTTTGCGGGATAAGCGCTTGTGAACGAGTTCACAATATGGACGGGCCCCCTCAAAAACGGGAGGGCCAGTCGTGCGGCCTGGGTTCAAACCCATTAAGCCATTGATTTATTTGAAGAAACACCGAAATTGGGCGCGGTTTTAGGGGGGCCTCCCTGGCCGCTTTCGGCCGTTTACAGGGGCTCCGATGTCCAACACGGAAACAGGAGGGTTCACCGTGCGGAGATTCACCGTGATACTGGGCTTGGCGCTGCTCGCCGTGACGAGCGCCCAGGCGCAGCGGGGTTCGTGGCAGGCCGAGGTTGGGATTCAAGGCGGGTTCTCCCGGTTCAAACCGGCGGGCACCGGCGCAAAGGATCACATCGACCTCTTCGATGTGCCGGGCTTCAGCCTGAGCCCCTTGGCACACAGCTATGGGGCGATCTTTGCGATCATTCCCTGGCGGGACAAGATCGCTATCGAGCCGACGCTGAGCGCGTCAGAGCTGAGCACGGCTGGCGTGTCGTTCTCACTGGTCACCCTCGGCGTACGGGCAGACTACGCGCTCACCCCGAAAATCTACGCAGCGGCCGGTGGAACGCTCGGCTACCTCGAAGCGCTGGGGCAGCACGAGTCCCAGTTGGGTGTGCAGGCGGCGCTCGGCTATCGGCTCCATCTGGCGGGTAGCCTGAACGGGCGCGTCGAAGCCAACTGGCAGTCCACGAAGAACTCGAACCGCATCGCCCCCGCGAACGTGTATTCCTTGCTGTTCGGTGTGTCAGCACGCACCAGCGGTGGCGCGGCGGCGCGTCCTGCGCGCTCGGTGAGCGCGTGGGATCGTGTCATGGGTGTTCAGGGCGGCTACAGCCACATCCACGCCGTGGGCAGCGGCGGCGACGTCACGGTGCTGTCGTTCCCGGGCTGGGGTGGTGGCCTCACGACATCGATCCTGGGTCCCCTTGTGGTTTCTGTCGCTCCGACCATGTTCGCGATCTTCCCCGCCGGCCGGAAGCTTGCCGTGGAGCCGGGGATCGATATCCACCGCATCCAGTCGCAGGGGACGACCGCATTCACCGCCAACGTCTCAGCGCGTCTCGATTACGCGGTCTCCGGTGAGTGGTATGCGGCGGCCGGCGCCAACCTCGTCTACACCAAGGCGACACCGGGCTCAGGTTACTTCAACGACCCAGCTAAGGGGTCGGTTAGTCAACCTGGCCTGAACGTGGCATGGGGGTACCGGTTCCATCTGACCGGTGCATTTGGCGGCCGGGTCGAAGCCAACTACATCATGCTGAAGCAGAACAACGACCTCAGTCTCGCGACGAACACCTTCGGCCTCATGGTAGGCGCGACGATGCCGTTGCGGTAGATGTGAAGAGCAACATCGCTTGAATGACGGCCCCCTGCCGAAGGCGGGGGGCCGTTCGTTTGCCCACCGGTTGCGCGCCGCACGGGCGCCAGCGACACTACTCTCCATGCCGGACCTCCCACAGATCACCCCCGACGAGCTGGCGCGGCGCCTCGACCGCGGCGACCAAGTGCAGGTGCTCGACATCCGCGCGCCGGAGAAAGTCGCCCGCGGCCGCGTCGCCTTCGGCGCCGCGCTTGCCTTCAAGGCCTTGCCTGGGTCCCGCCTCTACCAGCTCCCCACCCTCGACCCCCTCGACCTCGCTCCCGGCTCCCCTGTCGCCGTCATCTGCGGCCACGGCAACAGCAGCAAGCAAATGACCACGTTCCTGCGCGACAAAGGGGTCGAGGCGTACTCGGTTGTGGGCGGGATGGCCGCCTGGGAAACGGTATACGTGGCCCGGTCGCTGACGCCCACGCCGTCGTTCGAGCGCGTGCTGCAGCTCGACCGCGTCGGCAAGGGGGCGTTGAGCTACGTGCTGGTGAGCGACGGGGAGGCGCTGGTCGTGGACCCGGGGCGCCACGTGGACCGGTACGACGCGTTGCTCCACGAGCTCGGCGCCACGCCCGTCGGCGTCGCCGACACGCACATGCACGCCGACTATCTGAGCGGTGCAACCGCCGCCGCCGCGCGCTGGGGCGTTCCTTACTATGTGCACGCGGACGATGCGCGGTCTCCCTACGACGACGCGCCCGGGCGCCTCGACTACCGCCCGCTCGCCGACGGCGATCAGTTGGCCGTGGGTCGCGCGACGCTGCGCGTGGATCACGTGCCGGGCCACACCCTCGGCAGCGTGGCCCTCGTCGCCGAAGACGGGCTGGCACTCACGGGGGACTTCCTGTTCGTCCAGTCCATCGGCCGGCCCGATCTGGGGGGGAAGGCAGCGGGGTGGGCGAAGCTCTCGTGGGAAAGCCTCGAACGCGTGCGGCGCGCGTGGCCCGGCGATCTGCTCGTCCTCCCCGCGCATTACGCGGGGGAATCCGAGCGGCGCGCGGACCGCAGCGTCGCAGCGCGATTCGACGTCGTGGCGGCGACCAACGTCGCGGCCGCGATCCAGGACGAGGCCGCGTTCTTGCGATGGGTGGCGGACCACACGCCGGTCGCTCCCGACGCCTACCGCACCATCAAGCTCGCGAATCTCGGGTTGGTTGCCCTCTCCGACGCCGACGCGGAAGTGCTGGAGTCCGGGCCGAATCAGTGCGCCGTCCCGGGCGCGGCTTAGCGGCTCACCACCCCCTGCACCACCACGCAGACCCAGTCGCTCGTGCCCAGCGTCTTCATCGAGTAGGGGACCGCCGGCGGGATGTGCACCTCGAGCATGTCGGGGGTGTTGAGCACGGTGTAGCGTCGCAGCCCTTCTTCCGTCGAGGGCAGCTTGTGGAGGCGCCGCAGCGTGTAGCGGGGCACGACGGAAGTTGTGCCGCCCCAAGGCGTTCCCGCAACCCTGTGCAAGGCGTGGGGGGCCGGGCGTCTCTCCTGGTATCTCGCACCAGGACCGGAACGCATGCGTACGCTCGTGTTGGCCGTCGCCTTCACCGCCACCGCCGCCCCGCTCGCCGCCCAAGGGTGGATCGAGCCGATCACGCCGATTCGCCCGGTCCCGATCGGGCGCGTCGAGAAGGTCCGCACCGCCGTGCAGGTGGCCGTCACCGGCCGCGTGGCGCGGGTGACCGTCGAGGAGTGGTTCCGGAACGGCGGGCCACGGCTCGACGAGGCCGCGTACCTCTACCCGCTGCCCGGCGAGGCCGTGTTCACCGACTACTCACTCTGGCAAGGCGATCAGGAGCTGCGCGGCGAGATGATGGACGCCGGCCAGGCGCGCAGCATCTACGAAACGATTGTGCGGCAGCGCCGGGACCCGGCGCTGATCGAGTTGGCGGGCCACGGCCTGGTGCGCGCGCGGGTGTTCCCGATCGCGCCGGGCGAGACCCGGAAGATCACGCTGCGGTATACCCAGATCCTCGACCGCGTGGGGGACGCGTGGCGGTTCCGGTACGCCGGCGGACCGGTGACGGCCCCGCGCAGCTTCCGGCTTGCGACCGATAGCGGCACCGCGTTCGGCGATCCGTATTCGCCGACGCACCAGGTGCACACGACGCGCCACGACCGGAGCCTCGAAGTGACGCTCGCCGATTCGGCGACCACGGGTGACGTCGAGCTCTATCTCCCACTGGCCGCGCGCACCGTCGGGCTGTCGCTCGTCACACACCGGCCGCCCGGTGAGGACGGCTACTTCATGCTGTTGCTCGCGCCGGGCGCGGCGGCCGACGCCGCGGCGCTGCATCGCGACGTCGTGGCCGTGCTCGACGTCTCCGGCTCGATGTCGGGCGAGAAGATCGCCCAGGCGCAGGCCGCCCTGATCCAGGTGCTCGGCACGCTGCGCACCGGGGACCGCTTCCGCCTCGTCGCGTTCTCCAACGGCGTGCGGCGCTACCGCACCGAGTGGACCCCGCTGACACCCGAGAGCCGGCGCGACGCGGAGACGTGGGTCAGGGGGCTCGAGGCCGAAGGCGGCACCAACATCGCCGGCGCCCTGGACGAAGCGTTCAGCCAGCCCCCGGCGGACGGCGCCCTCGGCGTCGTTGTGTTCCTGACCGACGGGCTGCCGACCGTCGGCGAGCAGAGCCCAGAGAAGATCGCCGACGCGGCGGACCAGCGTCGCGGCGCGTTCCGCGTGTTCTCCTTCGGACTCGGGTTCGACGTCAATACGTATCTGCTCGACCGGCTCACCGAGCGTGCCCGCGGCGCGACAGAGTACGTCCGCCCCGGTGGCAATATCGAGACGGCCGTCGGCGACCTCGCCGCGAAGCTCGCCAGTCCCGTCATGACCGACCTCACCCTCTCGGCGGACGGCGCGGAGCTGTATGACGTGCAGCCCGACCGGCTCCCCGACCTCTTCGCCAGCGACGAGGTGGTGGTCTTCGGGAGATACCGGGGAGCGGGGAACGGGGAGCGCACCGTCACGGTGAGCGGCCGCCGTGGGGGGCGGACCGAGCGCTTCAGCGCCGGTGCCGACTTCTCGACCGAAGCGCCGCAGGCGCGGTACATCGAGCAACTGTGGGCGGCCCGCCGCGCCGGAGCGCTGGCCCAGGAGATCCGTCTCCATGGGCCCAACACCGAAGTGCTCGAGTCCTTGAAGCGCCTCGCGCTGCGCTACGGCATCCTCACCGAGTACACGTCGTATCTCGTGCAGGAGCCCAACGTGGCGATGAACGGGGTAATCCTGCGTGAGATGCGGCCGCGCGATCAGGCCGGGGCGCCCGCCGTGGCGCAGGCTCAAGAACAGAGTGCCATGAGGGGCGCCCTGTCAGTGCAGGCGATCACCGTGACAAGCGGGGCTACCGCGGCCGACGCCGCTCTCGGTCGGGCTGCCGCCGCCGGCCGCGCGATCCAGCGGGTGGGTGCGCGGGTATTCGAACGGCGAGACAGCGTGTGGACCGACCTGCGGCATGGCGATTCGCTGCGCATCGTGACCGTGGCGCCGTTCAGCGACGCCTACTTCGCCCTGCTCCGGGCCCTGCCCGAGCTGGTGCAGCCCGCGGCGCTCGCGCCCGCAGTGCTGGTGGCCGGCGCGCGCGTCAGCATCAAGATTCAAGAGGGGGGGCGGAGCTCCTGGGGCGCTGGTGAGCTGGAGGGATTGGTGAGGGAGTTCAGATCTTGATCCACGGTGGCGAAACGCGGAACGCGGAACGCGGAACATTGAGGCGGCGTTCGACCTCACTGTCACTGTTCCGCGTTCCGACTTCCGCGTTCCGCGTTTGAGCGCAGCGATGCCCGACGATCTCGCCGAGGTCTATCGGACGACCTACCACGCGCTCGTGCGGTTCCTGTACCGCAAGGTCTGGGACGCCGAGCGCGCGGCGGACCTCGCGCAGGAAGCGTTCGCACGGGCGCTGGTGCACCGGCCCGCCAACGCGCGCGGGTGGCTGTTCGTCGTCGCGGCCAATCTGGCGCGGGACGAGGGCCGGCGGCGGCTGCGCGAGCGCCGGCACCTGACGCTGCTGAAAGCGGAGCCCGAGACGACCGGGGAGCACGGCGAGCCGGAGGAGGCGATCGACCTCGAGACGCGCCGGGCGCGCGTTCGCGCCGCGCTCGAGGAGCTGACGCCGCGGGACCGGGAAGTCCTGCTGCTCTGGGACGCCGGGCTGCCGTACGAGGAGATCGCCGCCCAGACCGGGCTCGCGCCCGGCGCCGTCGGCACGACGCTCGCCCGGGCGCGGCGGCGATTGGTGGAGGCCTACGAGGCCGGAAGTGAGGAGACGCATGTCGCACGTGGATGAAGGCACGCTGCACGCCTACCTGGACGGCGCGCTCCCCCCGGGAGAGCGCGGCCAGGTGGATGCCCATCTCGCCGAGTGCCCGGCCTGCCGGGAGCGGCTGGCGGAGGCGCGGGCGCTGATCGCGCGCGCCGACGCGCTGCTCGCCCTCGCACTGCCCGCCGAGCGCTCGGCCCCGCCGCTGCACGAGCTGCGGCGGCGGCCGATGTGGCGGCGGGTGCGCTGGCCGATCGCGTGGGCCGCGAGCGTCACGCTGGCGGTCGGACTCGGGTGGATGCTACGGGGTCGCGAGAATCGGGCGCTCGTGGCGAGCGCCGAGCGGGACACGCTGCCGCAGATGGTCGCCATGGACCAGTCCCGTGAAGAGCCGCGTCCGGCGCCGCTGGTGCGCGCGCCCGCGAGTCGAACCGTGTCACCCCGCCAGGAGGCCCAGGGCGCCGCTGAGCGAGGGCGCGCCGACTCCGCGGCGCCGGCCACAAATGCGGCGTCGGGCGTCGTTCCGATCGTCACCCCGTCGATCGCCGCGAGCGACCGCGCTCCGGCGCTCAAACCGGCGACGCCGGCGCCCGCGGTCCCGACCACCGTGGACGGCCTGATCGTCACCGGGGCCGCGCAGGTCGTCGAGCGGGGGCGTGCCGCTCCGGTCTTGTCGAGTACCTGGCCCATCCTCCCGCACAGCTCGGCGACCCGGTTGCTTGGCACCGAGCTGGTGATGATCCCCGGCGTGCCCGTCAAGGACATTCGCATGAGCCCGTACGCGGACGGCGTGGTGCTCGTCGAGCAGGAGATCGATTCGACGTTGGTGATTCAGCTGTTCCAGCGGCGGGCGGATACGGCGGCCGCGGACTCGTTCGCCGGGCGGGGCTATCAGTATCAGCGGCAGCGCGCCGCCGAGCTGCGGCGGGTGGAGCGTTTGGCCCGGTTCGTCGGGCCGCTCAGGGTCGAGATCGCGGGGCCGTTGGGGACGGACTCCCTGTCGAAGCTCCTGGAGCTGGTGAAGTAACTCCCCCCCCCCGTCTCCACGCCACCAGCTCCGCCGCCACACTCACCGCGATCTCTTCCGGCGTCTCGGCGCCGATGGCCAGGCCGACCGGGACGCGGATGCGCGCCAGGCTCTCGGCCGGGACGCCCGCCGCCGTGAGCGCCTTGGTGAGCACCGCCTGCTTGCGGCGGCTGCCCAGCAGCCCGAGGTAGCCCGCCGCAGACGGCGCCACCCGCTCGACGATCAACGCATCATGCCGGTGCCCGCGCGTGGCCACGATGACCGCGTCGCGCGCCGTGAGCGGGAAGCGTTCGAGGGCATCGTCCACCCCGCCGACGAGGACCGTCGTGTCTGCCCCGAACCGCGCCGGGTCGGCGTACTCCGCGCGGTCGTCCACCATCACGACGCGAAACCCCGCCACCGCCGCGGCGCGGGCGATCGCCGCGCCGACGTGCCCCGCGCCGAACACAAACACCCGCGGGGCGAGCGTGAACCGCTCAATGACGAAGCGCCGGTCCGGCGACAGCGTGGCGGGAATTCCCGCCACGGCGCCCGGCGGCAGGGAGGCGAACGTCTTCACGGGCCCGCCAGTCGCGTCCCACGTGGTCGCCGTGGTGACGACGCCGGCGTCGGCCGCCGCGGCGGCATCGAGCGCCGCCACGTACGCGGGGTCGGCGACCAGCGGCTCGACGAAGATGTCGACGGTGCCGCCGCAGGAGAGTCCCAGGTCCCCGGCGAGGTCGGCGTTGAGGTGGTGGGTGACCAACGCGGGCCGCCGCTGCGTCTGCGCTTCGCCCGCGGCCCGGAGCACGTCGGCCTCCACGCAGCCGCCGCCCACGGTGCCGAGCAGCCGCCCGCCGTCGCCCACCAGCATCTTGGTGCCGGCGGGGACCGGGGTGCTGCCGGCGGTGCGCGCCACGGTGGCCAGCGCGCCCGCGCCGCCGCTGCGGGCCAGGTCCGCCGCAGCGTGCCAGATGTTCATCCGACCTCGACCTGTCCCATGGCGGGAAACTAACGAGTCCGCCTCTGTCCGTCTCTAGTTCACGGTGATCGTGCCGTGCATCCCGGTCCCCGGGGCTCCGTGAATTTGACAGTGGTACGTGTACGTCCCTGGCGTGTTGAAGGTGAAAGAGAAGGTGAGGCCGCCACCGACCGTCTGGTTGTAGGTCTCGCCGGAGCCGGGATCGTTGGTCACCGTGTGGTCGTGGCTGTCGCCGTTGATCCACTGCACCGTTGCGGGGTGGGTCACGGTGCGGTTGAGCGGGCTGAAGACGTTGGAGACCATGCACACCTGCGTTGCGTTGGGTGAGCATCCCCCGCCGTTGCCGTAGGAATCCTTGCACGCCGCCACCGCCACGATCGCCCCGACACCCACGAACGTCGCCAATCGCATGAACGCCTCCAAGAGTTGCAGAAGGAGACTGCGGGAGAATGTCCGCTCCTACCCCTTAAGACGACGAAGGGGCCCCGGCTGGATTGCTGGGGCCCCGTGCAAGCGCGCAACGCTGGGTCAGCGCACGGAAATCGTGCCCGTCATCCCCTGACCTTCG
>WNFW01002557.1_pt1 | contig 12444 bp, 10 predicted proteins | sample 5400131 | NCBI WGS metagenome assembly WNFW01 (sample SAMN13153362, study PRJNA577476) | soil metagenome | isolation source: 20 cm soil or saprolite under grassland replicate 1 | place: USA:California | collected 2016-06-15 | reverse complement strand
CACCGGCCGCAGCCGCCGAGGACGAAGGCCGTGGTCATAGGGGCAGGATAGCCAGACCGTTCGGAATCAAACCCTCAGCCGCGGCGGATGGGCTCAGCCACGCCGGATGGTCAGGCCGAGCGAGCCGAACTGCTCGAACGGCCGGTGATAACCGCGTTCGATGTGGTGGATGCCGCGCAGCACCGACGGCCGGTCGGCCACGGCCGCGGCCAGCACGGCGGAGAACCCGGCCCGCACGTCGGGCAGCGTGACGTCGGCGCCGCGCAGCTTGGACACGCCCCTGATCACGGCCGAATGCACCGAGTTCGTGTCGTGGAACCGGCACGCCTCGCCGCCCAGGCAGGCCGCGAACGTCTCGATCTCGCAGCCCATCTCCTTCAGCGCGGGCACGTACACCAGCCGGTTCTCGAACACCGTCTCGTGCAGCACGGACATCCCCTCGGCCTGGGTGAACAGCACCATCAGCGGCTGCTGCCAGTCGGTCATGAAACCGGGGTGGGTGTCGGTGTGCACCGCGGCGGGCCGCAGCCCGGACGGCGCCGAAGCGGTGATCCACTCGTCGGTGATGTCGATCTGCGCGCCCATCTTGGCCAGCGTGGTGATCGCGGTGACCAGCCGGTCCTGCGGGCAGCCGTGCACCCGGACCTCGCCCCGGGTGATCAGCCCGGCCGCCAGGTAGGAGAACGCCTCGAGCCGGTCGCCGGCCAGCCACCGGGACGCGCCGCGCAGCCGGGGCACGCCCTCGATGACGATCCGCCGGTCCGGGCTGAGCTCGATCTGCGCGCCCATCCGCTGCAGGAACAGGGCGAGCTCCACCACCTCGGGTTCGGTGGCCGCGTTGCGCAGCACCGTCTTGCCCTCGGCTCGCACCGCGGACAGCAGCACCGTCTCGGTGGCGCCCACGCTCGGGTACGGCAGGTCGATCCGCGCGCCGTGCAGCCGCGACGCCCGGGCCGTGATCCCGGCCGGCCCCGCCTCGATCTCGGCCCCCAGGGCGCGCAAGGCGGCCACGTGGAAGTCGACCGGCCGCCGCCCGATCGGGTCGCCGCCGACCAGCGGCACGAACGCCTCCCCGGTCCGGTGCAGCAGCGGCCCGATCATCAGGATCGGGATCCGGTTGAGCCCGGTGAACGCCTGGGGCACCCGCGGCTGCACCGTTCCGTTCGGCGCTACCGTGACGTCGCCGCCGGACCGGCTGACCTGGTACCCGATGGCCTCCAGCATCGCGGCCGTGATGTCGACGTCGCCGACCTCCGGCGCGTTCCTGATCGTGCTCGGCCCATCGCCCAGCATCGCCGCGACCATGTGCTTGGTCACCGCGTTCTTCGACCCGCGCACGCCGATATCGCCCCGCAGCGGCCCGGACGGTTCCACCTGCCACGTTTCGGTCACGCTGACCACTGTAGGCGCGCCGCCCGCCCGATCAGGGCCACTTCGGGGCGCGTCGCAAGGCGGAACAGGTAACAGTGAGAAAACACCCGTAACGGACGGCATGCGGGTGCGCTACTGTGGTGCGGCCCGGGGGGGAGCTGGGCGGCTATGGCCTGGCGCGCGGTCTCCCCAGGAACTCGTTGTTGACTAAGGAGAACGATGGCCGCCACGCTGCAGGAAAGCTTGCTCAACCCCGATACCAAGCCCCAGGTCACCGCGGATTGCATGACGCTGATCCAGCATGAGGTCTCGGCCAAGTCCGGGGTCTCCGGCACCGCGGTCAAGCTTGCCTACAAGACCGCCAACACGTTCGCGTCGGGCTATCTGCAGTCCATGGTGGAAAAGCTGATCCCGGAGTTGGCAGACAAGCTCCAGCCGTACTGGACGGATTTCTCCGCCTCGGGCGCCGGCGAATTCGGCGACTACCTGGCCAAGCGCGGCGACGAAGTGTCCGAGGCGCTGCTGTCGGTGACTGACGAGCACGCGGCGAACTCCCAGCGGGCCACCATCCTCAAGGCTTACCGCGCCGTCCGCGGCGGAGCGGCCAAGCACGTCACAGCCGCCCTGCCGAACCTCGGCGCGCTGATCCAGAAGTACGCGGCCTGACCGCTCAGCGGGCTGGCACGTCATCCAGCGGCGTTTGCGCCCGCTCTGGCACTGCCTCCGCGACAGCGGGAGCCGGGACGAGTGCCGGAGCGGGCTCGTCGCGACGCTGCCACGGCCGCCGCACGGACAGTATGTACACCGCCCCGGCCACCAGGATGCCGCCCATGACGAAGCCCAGCGGGTAGGTCGGCACGCCGACGTACTTCAGCCCGGACGCGAAGATCACGAAGGTGATGGCCGGCCTGATGTACTTGTCCGGCGCCCGGGAGGACAGCAGCGAGCCGACCAGCACCGCGGGCACGCTGCCGACGATGATCGACGCCGTGACGCCGAACTCCACGTGCCCGAACGTCAGCGCGCCGAGGGCCGCCGCCGCGGTGAGCGGGACCGCCTGGGTCAGGTCGGTGCCGACCAGCTGGCCCGCGGACAGCAGCGGGTAGGTGAACAGCAGCAGGATGATCATCAGCGAGCCGGCGCCGACCGAGGTGATGCCGACGATCAGACCGCCGATCATGCCGATCAGCACGGTCGGGACCGGGCGTAGGGTGACCTCCCGGATCGCGCTGGTGCGCTTGCGCCCCGACCGCCGGTCCAGCAGGTAGCGCAGCACCATGGCCGACGCCCCGACCAGCAGCGCCGCGCCCAGCGCGATCTCCACGTTCTGCTGGCCGGCCTTGCTGCCGTCCATCTCACGCAGCAGGAACGAGCCGAGGAACGCCATCGGCACCGAACCGAGCGTGATCAGCCCGACCATGCGCAGGTTCACCGTGCCCTTGTGCAGGTGAACGGCGGCGCCGACGGGCCGCATGACCACCGCCGCGACCAGGTCGCTGGAGATGGCCGCGGCCGGCTTGACCGAGAACAGCAGGATGAGCATCGGCGTCATCAGCGCGCCGCCGCCGGCGCCGGTCAGCCCGACCAGCAACCCCACCACCGCGCTACCGAGGACGACATACAGGCTCAGGCCCATCCGTTGCTCCCTTCGTCACGACGTCGCCGGACACGCTGGCCGAACACCACATTCCCTACTACCTTAATTTACAACTGGGCAATGTAGGAAACATATGTAACGGCCTAGTTCGTTTGATCCGAACGGGCCGGGCTACCCGTTCTCCCGCCGGTTAATCCGGGTAGACAGGGTGACGTGGACAAACTCCAGGCGTACCGGGGCAAGCGAGATGCCGCCCGGACGCCTGAGCCTGTGCCAGCCGAGCCGGCCACCGCAACGGAGAACCCGGACGGCGGCATGTTCGTGATCCAGGAGCACCACGCCCGGCGGCTGCACTGGGACGTGCGGCTGGAGCGCGACGGGGTGCTGGTGTCCTGGGCGGTGCCGAAGGGCGTGCCGGACGACCCGGCCGTGAACCACCTGGCGGTGCATACCGAGGATCACCCGCTCGAATACGGGAGCTTCGAGGGGGAGATCCCGCGGGGGCAGTACGGGGCCGGTTCGATGACGATCTGGGATTCCGGCCGGTACGAGACGCTGAAGTGGGCGAAGGACGAGGTCAAGGTCAGGCTGCACGGGCAACGGGTTACGGGGGGATACACGTTGTTCCAGACCGGGGGGAAGCAGTGGATGATGCACCGGGAGCGCCAGCCGCTCCCGCCGGGGCTGCGGCCGATGCTGGCCACGTCCTGGAGCACGCCACCGCCGGACGACGGGAAATGGGCGCTGGAGATGAAGTGGGACGGGGTGCGCGCGCTGGCCTTCGTCGAGCGCGGCCAGGTCCGGCTCATGTCGAGGACCGAACGGGACATCACCGTCGCCTACCCGGAGCTCACCGGGCTTGGCCACGCGACGAGCCATAAACAGCTGCTGCTGGACGGGGAGATCGTGGTGTTCGGCGAGGGCGGCTGGCCCGAGTTCGAGGCGCTGCAGTCCCGCATGCACGTCAGCGACGCCTCCCAGGCCAGGCTGCTGGCCGGCCAGAACCCGGTCACCTACCTGGTCTTCGACCTGCTCCAGCTGGACGGCAGGCCGCTGCTGGACCTGGAGTACCGGTACCGCCGCGCGCTGCTGGACGAGCTGGGCCTGGCCGGGCCGAACTGGCAGACCCCGCCCTCCTTCCCCGGCGAGGACTTCGAGGCGGTGCGGGCCGTCTCGGCCGAGCACCACATGGAAGGCGTGGTGGCCAAGCGCCTGGACTCGCGGTACCTGGCCGGGACCAGGACCGACAACTGGCGCAAGATCAAGAACCACTTGAGCCAGGAGGTCGTCGTGGCCGGCTACAAGCCGGGCAAGGGCAACCGGACCGGGCAGGTCGGGTCGCTGCTGATCGGGGTGAACGACGACTCAGGGCTGATCTACGCCGGGCACGTCGGCACCGGGTTCAGCGTCGAGACCCTGCGCATGCTGGGGGAGCGGCTGGAGCCGCTGCGCCGCCCGGACTCGCCGTTCGACGGGCCGGTGCCGCCCGAGCATGCCCGCACCGCGGTCTGGGTAGAGCCCCGGCTGGTGATCGACGTGGCCTTCGACAGGTGGACCCGGGCGGGCCGGATGCGCGCGCCGGTGTACAAACGCCTGCGCGACGACAAGAACCCCGAGGACGTAATCCGTGAGCCCTGATGTGAAGGTCCCGGTTGAGGTGGACGGGCGGACGCTGACGCTGACCAACCTGGGCAAGGTGCTCTACCCGGACAGCGGCTTCACCAAGGCCGAAGTCCTCGACTACTACCAGCGGGTGGCGCCGGCCCTGCTGCCGCACATCGCGGGCCGGCCGCTGACGCTCAAGCGCTACCCCGAGGGGGTGGACGGCGAGGCCTTCTTCCAGAAGCACGTCACCGCGCACCGCCCGGACTGGATCCGCACGGCCACGGTCGAGTCGGACAGCTCCCGGGCCCGCGGCACCACCGTGACCTACCTGGTCGTCGACGACCTGCCCGCGCTGATCTGGGCGGCCAACCTGGCCGGCCTGGAACTGCACGTCCCGCAGTGGCGGGTGCCGCATATCCGCGAGCCCGACCTGCTGGTCTTCGACCTGGACCCGGGCGCCCCGGCCAACATCACGGACTGCTGCCGGGTCGCCGAATCGCTCCGCCCGATGCTGGCGGCGGACGGCCTCGCCCCGCTGGCCAAGACCTCCGGCGGCAAGGGCCTCCAGCTGTACGCGACGATCTCCGGGATTACTTCGGATCAGGCCAGCGACCAGGCCAAGTCCTACGCCGAACGGCTCGAGCGCGAGCAGCCCAGGCTCGCGGTGTCCCGGATGACCAGGTCGCTGCGCACCGGCAAGGTGCTCATCGACTGGAGCCAGAACAACGGCTCCAAGACCACCGTCGCCCCCTACTCCCTGCGCGCCCGCCAGTTCCCCACCGTCTCCACCCCGGTCAGCTGGGACGAGGTGGAAGCCTGCCACCAGCCCCAGGACCTGTTCTTCACCGCCGCAGACACCCTGGCCCGGGTAACCGACCACGGCGACCTCTTCGCCCCCCTCCTGCCCCGTTAACTGCGATCGCGCAGCACCGGTGCCATCGTGACCGACGTCTGCCTGGTCAGGTGCACCGCAGGCTGGGACTCGAGAAGCAGACGGAGTTCCTCGGTGAAATGGCGCTGGGTGTCGCCCGGCCAGCCCAGGAACGTCGCCCTGGTGCTCTCCAGGCCGATGACGTCGCCTGCGGGCAGGCTGAGCTGCTGCCTGTCCGACAGGCAAGCGGGGATCCCGAACAAGCCGGTGGCAGCGATGACCTCGGGATCGGAGGGCCGTGCCTGCCACGCGCCGCCGGTGTCGCCGTGCGCGACCCACAGGGCGTCAAGCGCCGCGCCGAAGGGATCGTCATAGTGCTCTTCGGCGCCGAGCAGGGCGAGCCAGCCACCCGGCCGCAGCAGCCGGGCGGACTTGCTGAACGCTATGTCAGGATCGATCCAGTGGAACGCGGCGCCGGAGATGACCAGGGCGAAGGACGCATCGGCTGCGGCCAGGTCCTCGAACGACGTGACCTGAAAGCAGACTCCCGCGCCGGCCAGCCGCCGCCGGGCGGCGGCGACCATGGACCGGCCGATGTCCATGGCGGTCACGCGGACTCCCGCGCCTGCCAGCCGCCCGGTGAGCTGGCCGGTACCGCAGCCGATCTCCAGGACCGCAGCCCCAGGGCCGAGCCCCGCGGTCGCGGCCACGAACTCCAGGACATGCGCCGGGTACCCCGGACGGAACTTCTCGTACCGTTCGGCGATGCCGTCGAACAGGGTCCGCTGGGAGCGCCGTTTGCTCCGGCCCGGCTGGGATTCAGTTCCGGCGGCCACGAACCCGACACTATAAGACCGGCGTGACCGTGGACTCGTCCGCCGATCCCGTAGGTGGCGGACAGCATGACTTGCCCTTCCGGACGACGCGTCCGCGCATCACATTCATCGACTTTCTCTTTTCTCGCAAACCACACTTCAACCATGCGTACCATTTTCGCGGCACGGCGTGGTTTCCCGGAAATGTCGTAGCCGGGCGGTAGAATCGAATTCAGATCCTAGAAGCCTGCCCCCCCGGGGACGACGAGTACCGCCAGCAGCGACCGGTCCCGGCACAGGAGGTGACCCAGGTGGGTACTGCCCCGGCTTCGGCCCGTGAGGCGCTGGACATGGTCCGCGCCGGGCTGGGCTACCTGGCCGCCGCCGACGCCGCCCGGCTGCCGGCCGCGGCCCAGGCCGAGTGCCTGCGGGAGCTGGAGCAGACCGGCGCGGTCGCCACCGCCGCGCGGGCCTCGTTCCTGTCCTCGTTCACCGCCGGGCAGGGGTACGCCGGCGACGCCGGCTACAGCGCGGTGTCCTGGCTGATGCACCGGACCGGGATCACCCGGGGCGCCGCCGCCGGCCACGCCGCCTGGGCCAGGCGGGCCGGCACCCACCCGCGGGTGATCGCGGCGCTGGCCGCGGGGCAGGTCTCCGATTCGGTCGGGCGGCTGATCTGCCTGTGGACCGGCAAACTGCCAGAGCAGCGCCGGGACGACGCCGATGAGGTGCTCCTGGCGGCCGCGGCGGCCGGGCTGGGCCTGGAGGAGCTGGCGGCGCTGGTCGCGCAGATGCATGAGCGGTCCCGGTCCGAGCTGCCTGATCAGGACCCGGGCCGGGACTTCGCGGACCGCGGGCTGAAGCTGGCGACCACGTTCGGCGGGGCCGGGGTCGTGCACGGGGATCTGACGCCGGAGTGCGCGGAGATGGTCGGGCGGGTGCTGGACGCGCTGTCCGCCCCGGCCGGCGCCGAGGATGACCGGACCCGGGACCAGCGGTACCACGACGCGCTGGCCGACCTGCTGCTGCTGCTGGACGGCGACTCGGCGCTGCAGGAGCAGCGGACCGTGCAGGTCCGGGCCCGGTGGGCCGCGCACCGCGCCAGGGCGTCCGAGACCGGCGCTGACGACGGGGCCTGGCTGGACGGCGACGCCGCCGCGGCCATCGCCTGCGACGCCGCGATGGCCCCCATCGTGACCGGGGACGTCAACATCGACGCCCTGCAGGACCTGGTCCGGCTGTGCGTCGAACTAGATGCCCGGCCGCGGGACGGCGCGCGGGACGCGGCCTGGGCCGCGCCGGAGCAGGCGGTCATCGGCAAGGCCGTGGACCTGGTCTCGGGGCCGGGCGGGCTGGCCAGCTTCCTGCGCCGCCGGCAGCTGGGCGCGCGGCTGGCCGGGCCGGGCCTGCCGCTGGACATCGGGTACGCCGAGTCGATCCCGGCGGGGATCCTTCTCTGAACTAACGAAATCGGACATTCGTTTGTAAGTCGGGCGTATGTGCTGGGTGATGTGACGCCGGGTGACAGTCATGGTGGGTTCTGCGGGATGGCCGTGGTGCGGCCGGCGATGTCGCGGTAGGCGGGGATGCCCAGGTGGGCAGTTGCGCGGCGGGCGATGAGGCCGTCGGCCTGGGCGAGCTTGGCGTCGGCGGCGGCGAGGCTGACCTTGAGGCCTTCGGCTTCCCCGGTCCAGTTTTCGCGTTCGGCCTCGGCGATGCGCGCGGTGAGGTTGTCGCGGATGGCGGCCAGCCGGGACCGCTGGGCGGGGTCGATGCGCAGGAGCGGGCAGCGGATGCAGGAATGCTCGTGGATGCAGCTGGTGCCGTAGGCGCGGCCGCAGTCGCCGAGCGCGAGGCGGCGGCGTTCGAAGTGGCCGAGGAATTCCTCCCATTCGGCGTCGGTGGGGCTGCGGTATTCCTCGCTGGGGCGTAGCGCCCGGCGGCGGGCGATGAACGCCCGGTGCCCGATGATGGCTTCTTCGGGGTAGACCGCCTTGTATCCCATGGTGGTGTTGATGTCCCGGTGCCCGAGGATCAGCTGGGCGATGTGCGGCGGCATCCCGTTCATGATCGCCTCGGTGGTGAAGATCCGGCGGAAGTCGTGCGGGGCGAAGTCCAATGGCTTGCCGTCGCTGCCGGTGAGCCTGGCGCTGGCGAGCGCGCTGTGGATCAGGTCGCGGATGCCCGCGATGGGGATGGGCCGGTTCTCCAGGCCGATGATCCGCTGGAACAGCAGCGGCACCGGCGGGTTCCAGACGCATTCGTGCGGGTCGTAGGCGACGACGAGGGGAACGCTGCCGCCGGGGGCGCGGATCCTGCAGATGATGGTGCTGAGCACGTCCGCTAGCTCGGGGGATATGACCAGGAGCCTTTCCTCGTCGGTCTTCGAGGGGGCGATCTGCAGCAGCGGGATGAGTTCGCCGCTGGCGGGCAGGCGGTACTGGACCAGGCCGTGGTGGGACAGCTCGGTCAGCTCCTCGATCCTGATGCCGGTGGCCCGGAGGACTTCGATGGCGGCCCAGGCCCAGAAGGCGTTGTCTTCTTCCCTGGTGAGGTCGCGGCGCTTGCCGGTGCCGGGTTCTTCGGCCCAGATGCGGGGCGAGTACCGGGACATGCGGGCCCGGCTCAGGGTCTGGCTCCCGGCGGTGAACAGCTCGCCGGGCTGGGCAGCGATGGCGGCCTGGAGCCGGGCGGCGGCTGCTTCACGGGCCCGGCCGGCAGCCTGGGTCACTGCGGGCAGCAGCGGGAGCAGCTGGCGGGTCCTTTGGTCCATGCGCGCCTTGCGGCGGGTCTTTTCCTTCTTGTGCTGGATGTCACCGGCGCGGATCGGGCACGGTACTGCCCACGGGCCCCAGCGCGATGGCTCGTCGAGGGCCCATTGGGCCAGGTCGAGGTAGAACGCCCGGACGGTCGTCAGGATCCCGTCGGCCGACTTCCGCGCAGTTGCCGACTCGATGACCTGGCCCGGGCTGCCAGGTGAGCGGACCGTCCTGGTCTGGATGCGCTGCTTCCAGGCCGCGGCGATGTCAGGGGCCAGGCGGAGCGAGCTGATGCCCGGGTGATGGGTCTCCAGGTCCTTCCAGAAGCGCAGCGCCAGCGCGCTGGCCAACCTCGTCAGGGTGTTGTAGTCGACGCCGGGCTGGCGCTCGCGCAGGTAGTCCGCGAGCAGGTCGCGGACGGGCCGGCAGGCCAGATCGTAGCGGTCCACTAGCTGGCCGGGGGTGAGCTGCCCGGGGAAGCGGGTGCTGAATATCCGGACGGTGGGCGGCGCGCTGGCCGGGAAGACGCCGGCGGTGTGCAGAAGCTGGTAGAAGAACGGGCTATGCCGGTTCGCCTGGCCGCCGCCGGTGAACACCTCGCGGCAGTGCTTCAGCAGCTCCAGGCAGTCGCCGGGGGTGATGTCACCGACGCCTCCGCCCTTGGCCGCCATGATCAGCGCGATCCGCTCGATCGCGGGCAGGAAGGTGGAGTCTGCGACGACACCGGTCTTGCGCAGCGCCTTCAGCTCAGCGATCCCTTCCGGGTCGCGGACCCGGGCCATTTCCTCGGCCATCCGCGCCGGTGAGGCGGTCGCCAGCAGCCAGGGCAGGCCCGGCCGCAGGACATCGCCCGCGATGAGCTGGATCAGCCCGGCGCCCAGCACGCTGCCGATGTGCCCGCCCTGAGGGCCGAGGCTGCCGGAGGCGCGGAGGTCAGCCATGAGCCGGGCCCGCCAGTCCAGACGGCCGTCAACGCCGGCCCCGGTGGCATCCCAGCGTTCCTGCCAGGTCTTCCCCGGATGCAGTTCGAGCCAGTCCAGCACCTTCAGCAGCGTCAGCTTCCGCACGTGCCTGGCCTTGTAGTCGCGGACCAGGAACGGCGGGGCGAGCATCCGGCGCACCACGGCGGTCCGGTCCTGGCTGGTTGCCGCCCGCGCCGGCGGGACCTGCCGCGGCGGGAACTTACCCATGATCGTCAGCGCCTCGGAGCTGAGCTGCCAGGTGCGGGGAACCGCCCGGGCAGCGGCCGTGGCGGTCACGGCCGCTCCCGCCCGAACAGCACGTCCAGGCTCTCCGGGCGGTAACGCAGCCCCGGCTCCGGAGACTGCGCCGGCTTTGGCTCTGCCTGGCGGCGGTGATGGGCCAGGGTGCTCTCGATGACGTCCTCAGCCGCCGGCGTGACATACAGCTGCGTGGCCGACAGCGACTGATGACCAAGTACCCATTGCACGTCGGTGATCGGAACGGCCGGGTCACGGGCGAGGCGGTAGGCAGCCGTGTGACGCAGGTCGTGCAGCGTCCACCCGGTGCCCGCCGCGTCGTTCGCCCGGACGAACATCGCCCGGGCGGCGTGATAGCCCAGCGGCCGGAACGGCCGCCGCAGCGTCCACCACAGCGGGTCATCCGGCCCGGCGGGCACCAGCGCGCGTATCTGCTGCTGGTAAAGCCGCAGCCACACGAACGCGTCCGGTGACGCCGGCAGCTGCTGCATCGCCCGCGATCCCTTGCGGATCACGGTGATCAGCTGCTGCCCGGGATCGGCGCCCGAGCACAGCACGCCGAGCAGTTCCGAGGCGCGCGCCCCGCTGGACACCCAGAACGCCACCAGCGCCCGGTCCCGGTGCGAACTCAGCCGGGCGAACAGCTCGTTGAATACCTCATCAGGGATCTGCCGCGGGAGGCGGCGGGGAACCCGCGGCCGGAACAAGCCGGCCCGCTGCCCGCCGAACGGATCCATCGGATTGTGGTGTGCGTTCGCCCTGCCCGGCCTGGCCAGCGGGAACGGGTTCACCAGCGGCCCGGTCCCCGCTTCCACGTGATACGAGTAGAAACCCCGGCAGACCGTCTCGCAGTGCGCCACCGTCGAGGACGCGTACCTCGTGCCCCCAGGACGCTTGCCCGGCACCGTGACCGCCCGGGCCCGCGCTCCGCCCGGCTTGCCGGCGAGCTGGACCCACCGGCAGAAATCGCGGGCCTCGGTCCTGGTCACCCGATCCCACCGGACATCGACAGCCCAGGTGAACCGGAACCACCGCAGCAGCGCCAGACCATATGACCGCTGGGTCGTCGCGGGCCGCCCGGCCGCCTGCAGGTCCCGCAGGAACTCCGACACCGCCTCGACACGCACGCCGTCAGGCCCGGTCAGCCGGTACGGCTCCCACGGATCGCCGGTCTCCGCCAGCGATCCCGCCGCCGGCACCACGAGCGAGCCCAGGTCCCGGGGAAGATCATCACATCCAGCCACGAGCAGGAACCGTAACCACCGCCGTCGCCGCGCGTCCGGTGAATGATCACGCGCCTGGCGTTAGTTCAGTCAACACACCGCAACGCGGTGCTGCTGCGGGACCGGCACTGCCAGTGGGCCGGCGGCTGCAGCCAGCCCGCCGGGGCCTGTGAGGTGCACCACACCAAGCACAAGGCCCGTGGCGGCACGACGTCGGTCAGGGACTGCGTGCTGCTGTGCAGCTTCGTCGGGTAGCCGGGGCGCATTGCTGCGGCCCCGGCCCCCTCAGAACCGGACGTGCCGGTTTCCCGGCATCCGGCTCAGGCAAGCCCCGTGGGTGTGGCGGGTTGCAGTGCCGGGTTCCTGCGCCGCTGTCCCTGGAAGGCGCGGTAGCAGGAGGTGTGTATCAAGAATGTGGTGGCCTCGCGGGTGCCGGGCTGCTGGCCGGGCGCGCTGGGTGCGTGCCGGATGGTCCGCTGGGTGACGCCGGTCCACCAGTCCTGCCATCCCTCGGGGGAGCCGGGCAGGTGGCCGGGGTCGATGAGCCGGTCCCCGCAGAGCGGGCAGCAGCACCGTTGCCTGCCAAGCAGGGTCGCGGCGGTGCTGTCCAGCGGGGTGCCGTGCTTGTCCCGGCGGTACCGCCAGTAGCCTGCCAGGTCCGGGTCGTCGGGGGTTGCCCGGCCCCTGACCATGACATGACGGCGGATCCTCGTCCAGCAGTGCTTACGCAGGTAGGCGCCGGTTTGCTTGTCGCCGAACACCCACCGGTCCTGCCTGGACGGGTTGAACGCGCCGAAGTACCGGGCCGTGACCCAGCGTCCGGTCTTGTTCTGATGCGAGTGCCGTGCCCATTTCCAGGTGAGCTTCCACATGTAGTTCCCCAGCGCGTTGAATGCCTCGCTGGAGACCATGCCCCGGTGATAAGCCGCCCAGCCCTTGATGACCGGGGTGAGCGCGGCGATGACCGCCGTCGCGTTGGAGCC
>WNFW01010777.1_pt1 | contig 12445 bp, 10 predicted proteins | sample 5400131 | NCBI WGS metagenome assembly WNFW01 (sample SAMN13153362, study PRJNA577476) | soil metagenome | isolation source: 20 cm soil or saprolite under grassland replicate 1 | place: USA:California | collected 2016-06-15 | reverse complement strand
CATCCCACCGGTAAACAACTTGCCCTTCTAATGTCGCTTCCAACAAATGGCCCGACTCTTTACACCGATTCTGATGTTCTTTTTTTTCCGGGAGCGCGTGAGCTCGCAAAGCTGTCCGAAAGCGCGGCGGTTCCTGCATTTTATCTGGCCGATTATCACTTCTCTGGCGATCAACGTCTCCTTCTCGATCCGGCAGAGAAATTAAACCCAACCAACACCGGTTTCATTCTCTTGTTTCGAAAACTGGATTGGTCGCTTGGCTTGGAGCGATTACGGATGTTGAGCGGTCCGCCAAATTTTTTCACCAATCAAACCGTGACCCATTTATGTATGCACGCGAACAACGGGGTCGCGCTCGATCCGGGGAAGTTCGTTTTGCAATTGGATGATCAATTTATTTACCGCGATCGATATGCCGGTCACTCGCTCGCTATCCGGCATTACGTCAATCCGGTGCGACATAAATTTTGGACTGCCTTGGCCCGTCGATCTTCTCAGTAAACAAATCGTGGAAAAATCGCTTCGCATTCTCGGCATTGTGAATCTTCCGTGGGACCCGCGGTTGGGCGCCGCTCGTGTTTGGCTCGAACTGTCCGAGCAATGGAAAAAAGCCGGCCAAAAAATTGATAAATTTTGTCTGAGCGACGCGTTTCCGAAGCCGACGCGTTCGCGCGCTCTTTCGGCCTGGCGCCAGGCGGTCTTTCCATATCGGGCCGCTCGTTACGTTCGGCGCCACGCCGGAAAATACGATGTGATCGATTGTTTGATCTGGCCGGACCAGCCGCGCGGAAAATTTCTTGGCCGGCTCTTTTACACGTTTACGTCCTGGCTGCTCCGGCGCCACGCTGACCGCGCAGTGGTTCATTGCGATTTGTTGAATGTTCCGAACGAGGAAGAAAAGCGATCCCTTGAACAATGTTCCACTTCCGCGCAGGTCATTGTTCTGCCTTATGGCTTAAACAAAACCGAGCGCGCCGGTCTCGCTGGCGCTGCCAGATCAGCATCGGAACGTTTGGCCCGAAAAGAAATTTGCTTCTTGGGAATGTGGAGCGTGCGGAAAGGTTCACGCGATTGGCCGGAAATTGTGCGCGGCATCTTGGATTCAGTGCCATCCGCGCGATTCGCATTCCTCGGCACCATGACAGATGAACAAACAGTCCTCCATGATCTGCGGATTTCGTCGAATGAAACCATCCGCTGTCTAACAAGCTACGGTCCTGAGGAACTTCCCCAGTTGATCGCTCGCTGCGCGTTGGGACTTTTTCCAAGTTACATTGAAGGATTCGGTCTCTCGGTGCTCGAGCAACTTGCCTGCGGTATTCCCACGATCGCCTACGATGTGCCTGGCCCCCGCCACATCTTGAATACCAGCGCCGCTGGGCTTTTGGTTCCTGCCGGCAACGCCAAAGCGATGACAGATCGCGCGCTGGAGATTTTGCGGATGAATGAAAGTGATTACAGCGCACTGTCCGCCAAATGCCGGCAAACAGCCGAACAGTTTCGCTGGGAGGAAATCGCCGCCGATACTATTCGGGAGTACACGATCGCGCTTGCCCAGCAAAATTCGGGAAACCACACGCGCGCAGCACACACCGCTTCCGTTTGAGCACGCTCCTCCAAATCGTGCCCAAAGCCCCCGGAGGAATCGATGGCGTTGGTGATTATGCCCTCACCATTGCCAAAAAACTGCGGGAGACATTCGGATGCGACACAGTGTTTGCCACCTTCAAAACGTCGTCGTCCGAAAATCCTGGCGGCTTCGAAGTCTTGCCCCTTGATGGTTTACTTGAGCGATCGATCCAAAAATACGACCACGTCCTCCTGCATTATGTGAACTACGGCTTCCAAAAGCGCGGCGTTCCATTTCGTCTGTTGACGATCTTACAGGCGTTGGTCGAACAGCATCGTGGAAGAATGGTCACGATTTTTCATGAGCTGTATGCGTCGGGACCGCCGTGGACGAGCGCATTTTGGTTGCGGCCGCTGCAAATCCGTTTAGCAAGAGCAGTTGCTCGCTTATCCGACACGTGCATTGTCAGCAGCGATAATTTTGTCTCCGAACTGAAGCGAATGGCCCCGCACGCGCGCATTCAGTTGCACCCGGTGCCGTCGGGATTGGAAGAGCCGTCCCTTTCTCCGAATCAAATTGTCGATCGTGATCTGCATCAGTGGGCGATCGTTGGCGGCACAGCGCTGGCCGAACGTTCCCTGCGATCGTTTCGTCGACTTCTGAGTCGTATTCCTGATTCGATCGCTCCGCGCAGCTTGTTCGTCCTGGGTGGCAACGAAAATCCGGTCACACGCTCGTTGCTTGTCGATCTTGCAGTTCAGTTGGATTACCGTCCTCACATCGCCGCGGCCGAGGCATCGGAAATTCTCCGGACCTGTTCCTTCGCCTGGTTCGATTATTTTCACCGCCCCGACGTCGAGACCTCGGTTATTTTGAAATCGAGTGCTTTCGCGGCGGCTTGCGCGCACGCCGTGATTCCGGTTTTTCCGCATCGTGGCTCAGTGATCTCGCTCGGCAGCGATCGCTTGCCCGGTCCGTTTTTTGTTGAGCCAGATCGCTGCGAACTTCCTGACGCGCACAAGCGCGCCAAAATCGCTTCTGACATTTATGATTGGTATCAACGGCACTCTTCTTCGGAATCCCTGGTCCAAGCCATCGCGAAGATATTTGGTTTGAACCGTGCTCAATGAATCAGAATTCCGAACGGCCGATCGAATTGGTCGCAATCATCAATTCGTTTAATCGACGATCTCTATTGGAGCGCGCACTCGGTTCGCTAACGGAGGCGCTGCGGAGCGCACGACTTCCTTCGGCGATCATTGTTTTTGAAGCCGGTTCGAACGACGGCAGCTCCAAATTTCTCAACGCGTGGTGCGAAAATCATTCTGGGGAGAATTTTGTCGTGATTAAAGCCTCCCCGGATCGTCGATCGTTTAGCGATGGCGTGAACATCGGGTGCGCCGAGGCGATTGTGCGCTTTCCACAGTGTCGCTGGCTTTTGCTTTATGAAACGGACAATTGCCTGACAACTCCCGAGCCGTTGGAGAAAGGCATGTCACTTCTGAAACGGGAGGCGCAGCTTGCCGCCGCTGGTTTCACCGTGAAACAACATGACGGCAAGTTCTATGGTTACGGAATGCGCTTTCCGACCGCTTTATCATTCGTGCTCGGCCAAAATCTCGCTGCCCGATTGAATCTGCACGCTCCTAACAATTCCGCCTGGCGCCTCAGCGACGGAATTCGCTGGCGGACGTGCGATGTGGTTTTCACCAGCCCACTCTTGGTTCGGCGCGAGGCTTGGGAACAGAGCGGTGGATTGGATGCCGCAAATTTCCCCTTTTCCGATACCGACCTTGATTGGGCCTGGCGTTGCGCCAAGCTCGGTTGGAAAATGGCGATCATCGCTTCCGACCACGTCGTCCATGATAATCTCGAGCAACTCTCTGCCTGGTCGGCCAATCGTGCGCTCGATTTCCATCGCAATCGCTTCCGGCTTTTGAAGCGACACCGCGGCAAACACGTCGGTCTGCTTAAACCGTTCCTGTTTCTGCGACATTGGCTGGAGACAATGATTCTCGCCCGCCCGTCTGCGGCGGATCCAATTGCGAAAGACAAGCTCGCGAAACGCAGACAAATGTTGCGAACCGTCTGGAGCGACTATTCCTAGCGCGTCGAACTCGCGCATAGTTTTGAAAATTCTTCTTTCGTCTTATCTCTTTCATCCGAGCGTCGGCGGAATCGAGTCCGTCTCAAAAATCCTGGTCGAAGAATTCGCGACTGCCGGCAACGAAGTTCACATCATTACGCAAACGCCCGGCGATCACGTTCGCGAAGTGAATTATCGAGTGAGCAGGAGACCTTCAATTGCGAAACTGATTGGGCTGCTTCGTTGGAGCGATCTCTTTTTCCAGAACAACATCAGCCTGCGCAGTTTGCTTCCGGCGCTGGTCTTGCGAAAACCAACGCTGGTTGCTCATCAGACCTGGCTAAAAAACGCGCGTGGCGGCGTCGGCTGGAACAATCGGATCAAGCGAGCGGCTCTTCGGTCTGTCACCAATGTCGCAATCAGCAAAGCGGTAGCCGACGGTATCAGCGGACATTCGTTTGTGATCGGCAATCCCTATAACGACAGGGTCTTTCGATTAATACCGGGCGTTACTCGCGACGAAGACATTGTCTTCGTTGGGCGGCTCGTCTCCGACAAAGGCGCCGATTTGTTCTTGCACGCGCTCAAGCTTTTGCAGAACGACAGTTTACTGCCCAACTTGACAATCATCGGCACCGGCCCGGAAGAACAAAATCTGCGAAGACTAACAACCGAACTCGCTTTGGATCGACAAGTAACCTTCGCCGGCCAAAAATCTGGAGCAGTTCTGGCTGAGATTTTGAATCGACATCGCGTTCTGGTCGTTCCGTCACGCTGGGCTGAGCCATTTGGGATCGTGGCGTTGGAGGGAATCGCATGTGGCTGTGTCGTCGTCGGCTCGGAAAAAGGCGGATTAAAAGAAGCGATCGGCCCGTGCGGGCTAACTTTCGAAAACGAAAACGTCCCCGCGCTGGTTGAGCAATTGAAACGTCTGCTCAAGGACCCGAATTTCCAGACGAGCCTTCGGCAACAGGCCGCCGAGCATCTGGCAAAGTTCCAGGCCGACGCCGTTGCCTCGGCCTACCTTCGATTGATGCGAAAGATGCTCGCATGATTTTACTTTCTCATCCGACCGGCAACGAATTTGTCCGCGCTGCGCTCGACGCTTTCGATTGCGCCGGAATGCTGGGCGAATTCTGGACGACCCTGAGCTGGAATTCCAAATCGCCGATCAATCTGGCTCTGCCGCGGCGGCTCCGCGAAATTTTGCAGCGCCGTTCCTTTCCAGCGACAATTCGAGCGCGCACGCGCACCATTCCTCGGCGGGAAATAATTCGCCTGTTCGCTGGAACGGTGGGACTCGCTTCTAAACATGAAACCGGTGCATTTAGCATCGATGCAGTTCTTCGCGAGCTGGATGGAAAAGTCGCGGATCGGCTGCGCAAAATCGAACCGCACGCAGCGGTCGATTCCGTTTATGCGTACGAAGACGGCGCGCTCGAAAGTTTTCGCGCGGCGCGGGACGGCGGCTTCAGGCGAATTTATGATCTCCCGATTGCTTATTGGCAGACCAGCCGGCGTTTGCTGCTTGAAGAAGCCGAGCGCCATCCGGATTGGGAACCAACCTTGGGCGCGACACGAGATTCGGACGAGAAACTCTCGCGCAAGACGCAGGAGCTCCAGCTGGCTAATCTGGTGGTCTGTCCAAGCAGATTTGTCCTGGAATCGCTCCCGCCAGAAGCGTGCGCGCAGAAGCAATGTTTGATCGCACCGTTCGGCTCGCCGGATGTTGATCTAAGGAATGCCCCCGCCAGGAGTTCGGGCCGATTGAGAGTGCTGTTCGCGGGTGCGCTCACACAACGAAAAGGTCTGGCGGATCTTTTTGCAGCAATGAGGCTGGTGAACTCAAATCAAATTGAGCTCGTAGTCATGGGTTCGCTTTTGTGTCCATTAAGTTGGTATCGAGACCGTCTTGCTGATTTCATATATGAACCGCCCCGGCCGCATGGCGAAGTGCTTCGACTCATGCAAAGCTGCGATGTGTTTATCTTGCCTTCGATCGTCGAGGGCCGCGCACTGGTGCAGCAGGAAGCGATGGCGTGCGGAATTCCCGTAATCGCAACAAAGAACGCAGGTGCAGACGATGTGATCGTTGACGGTGAGACCGGATTTTTGGTGCCGATTCGCTCACCGGAAGCGCTCGCCGAAAAAATAAGTTGGTGCGTGGCGAATCGGGCGCTGGTTGATGGCATGGGTGTTGCAGCCGGGAAACGCGCCGCTGAATTTACCTGGCGCGCCTACGGCGAGAGCATCGTCGCCGCGGTCCGCGCCTTGCTTCGGAAGTGGGCCCTGCCCCGCTTTTCCAATCCGCTCCTTCTCATACGTGATCCGGTGATGCTGGGGATTTATTTTTACGCGATCAAGGCTCAGGTGTTTCCTCGAAATGTTTGGGCCGTTTCGCTTTGGATCATCGGCATTTTATCGGCGGTTGCTATTCTTGGTTCACCCCTTTTTCCCTATCTGCCGGCAAAGGCGTTGGTTGAGGTCACGGCTTACGGCTTTCGTTCCAACTTTTTGCATCTGCCGCTCATTTTCGTAATGGCAAGTGTCTTTGATGAGGAGGATGTCATAAAATTTGGGTGGTGGATTCTTTTCGTAGTGATTCCGATAGGCCTGCTGATGGCTGCGCAATTCAAAGCGTCGCCCGATTCGTTCATAAATCGAACCGCCGGTTTGGGCGAAGCAGAACAGCTCACCGCCGGCGGCGGGAAGATTCGTCCACCCGGCCCGTTCTCCTTTATTTCGGGTCCCGTTTTTTATATGAGCGTCGCGGCAGCATTTCTCATTTACGGCGCGCTCACTCGAACCGTTTATAAAAACTGGCTACTCATCGGCGCAGCTAGCGCGCTGGTCATTGGCATTGCCGTTTCCGGTAGCAAATCTTCCGTTGCTTCGGTGCTGCTTGTCGTCGCAGCGGTTGCCGTCATCCTGATCGTCCGGCCTCGGGCGGTGAACCGATTCGGATGGACTCTCGTCATTGTCGTCATCGGCGCAATAGTTATCAGTCGACTGCCGATTTTCAAAGAGGGTTTGCAGATTCTCTCGGACCGATTTACTTCGGCAGCAGAGGCCGCCGAGACAACCGTCATCCGCGGGACGATTGACCGAGTCATCAGCGGATTCACCGAAGGTCTGGGTCATATCGATAAAGTTCCGCTTTTTGGCTATGGCCTCGGCATTGGCACAAACGTCGGCGGTCGCATTCTGATTGGTCGACCGGCATTTTTGCTTGCTGAAAACGAGTGGTCTCGCGTGTTGGCGGAAAGCGGAGCTATTTTCGGATTGGCATTCTTGATTTGGCGAACCCTTTTAACATTCCAACTCGGGCGGCTGAGTTTCATCGCGCTCAAGCGTGGCAACCTCCTTCCGATCCTGCTTTTTAGCTCTGGATTTGTCATGCTCTTAAACGGACAACTTGGTCAGCCTACCACTCTTGGCTTCGCCGTGATTCTCAATGGCCTTTGTCTCGCCGCTACCCGGCCGCGAGTTCCTGATTCGTCCGCAACTGCGCCTCCGATCGCGGATCAGTCCGTGGTAAAACCGCTCCCGCGCCGATCGGTTTTCGCAAGTCGCATTCACGGGCCTGAGATAGGCGCTGAACACAGCAATGGTTCTGCTGATCGGTAATTATCCGCCCGATCGGCAGCAAAGCATGCGGCGTTTCGGGACGATGATGCTGCAAGGTCTCAACAATTCAGGAATTGCGGCCAAACTGATCGCGCCGCAAGCGCGGTTCGGAAAATTTCGCGGCGCGGGAAGTTTCGTCGCCAAATGGCTCGGTTACATCGACAAGTTCGTCTTATTTCCACGACAACTCCAGACCGCGCTCGCCAAAGAAAAACCATCCGTCGTTCACATTTGCGATCACTCGAACGCCATGTATGACGGCTGGATAGAGCACGTCCCTGTGGTCGTGACCTGCCACGATCTACTCGCCGTCCGTGGCGCGCTCGGCGAAGAAACGAATTGCCCGGCGTCGCCGACTGGTAAAATTTTGCAACGGTGGATTTTGCGCGGTCTACGCTGCGCAAGCGAGGTAGTGTGCGATTCGCAGGCGACCGAGGCCGATGCGCGCCGGCTCGTTTCGCGGGGGGGCGCTTCGCCAAAGGTCGAACTTGTCCGGCTTGGGCTCAATTACCCATTTCGCAAATTGTCCGAGGCCGAGGTTTCAGCACGCCTCGCGGGAATCCCAGGCTTCAATCCGGACCTTCCATTTGTTCTGCATGTCGGTTCAAATTTGCGCAGAAAAAATCGAGACGGTGCACTCCGAATTTTTGCGCGTTGCAAGGAAAAGTGGAATGCGCGCCTTGTTTTTGCCGGCGACGCGCTGACGCAGGAGTTGTTGTCATTGGCTGATCGCCTTGGAATTTCGGATCGGGTAATGCAAGTACCGAACGCCTCCGACGAATTGCTCGAGGCGCTTTATAATCGCGCTGTTGCTCTTTTGTATCCGTCGCGGTTTGAAGGTTTCGGTTGGCCGGTAATCGAAGCGCAGGCGTGCGGTTGTCCGGTCGTGTGCAGCAACTCGGGTCCTTTACCCGAAGCGGCCGGCGATGCCGGCCTTTTCCACGACGCGGACGACGAGGCCGGGTTCACCGCGGATTTACTCCGATTGAGCGATCCCGGGCAGCGCGCGATCTGGAGTGAGAAGAGTTTGCGCAATGCCGAACGCTTCTCGACGAGCCGGATGGTCTCGCAATACATCGACATCTATCGCAATCTGGGGACGCAATTGTGAAAACGATCCTGAAGCTGCTGAGTTTTCTTTTGCTCTGGAAACTGCGGCGGTCGTTTCTCGAGAAGCAGTTCGGTTACAAAATCCATCCGACTTGCCGGATTGGGCTCGCTTGGATTTTTCCGAATCGCCTAATCATGGAAGAAGGCAGTCAGATCGGCTCTGCCACCGTCTGCAAAAATATCGATCTGCTTCATCTCAAGGCGCACGCTTCCATCGGCCGCGGCAATTGGATCACCGGATTTCCACTCGGCTCATCGCGTCACTTTGCTCATCAGACAGATCGGCGTCCCGAACTGATCGTCGGCGAGCACTCGGCCATTACTAATCGTCATCTGCTCGATTGTACCAATTCAGTGACGATCGGTCGATTTACCATCTTCGCCGGATTTCATTCGCAGATCATTACTCACAGCATCGACATCGAACAAAATCGACAATCATCGAAACCGGTGCGGGTGGGTGATTATTGTTTTGTCGGGACCAATTGCGTGTTGCTCGGTGGAAGCACGTTGCCCGATTTTTGCGTTCTCGGAGCGAAATCTCTTCTCAACAAAAATTTCACCGATACCTATCAACTTTACGGTGGCGTTCCGGCGCGGCCGATAAAATCGCTTTCGCACGACTGCAAATATTTCCGGCGGACGGAAGGTTTCGTTGTTTAGCGCTTTGAAGATTCTGCAATTGGTGCACACGCTCGATCCGAGCGTCGGCGGGGTGGCGGCGTCGGTCCTCGCGCTCAGTCGGGGGCTCGCGCGTCGTGGGCATAAGCTCGACATCGTCGTGTTGGACGATTCAGCCTCGCCCTGGCTTGCCGATATCGCTCTTCCCATTCACGCGCTCGGCGTCGGCCTAACGAGTTATCGATATTCGTCGAAGCTACTGCCGTGGCTGAAAAAACAAGGCGGAGATTATGATCGGGTGATCGTAAACGGAATCTGGCAATACTTGAGCTTCGCTGCCTGGCGACGTTACGCCGGCTCTTCCATTCCGTACTACGTGTTTCCTCACGGCATGCTCGATCCTTGGTTTAAGGAAACGTTTCCACTCAAGCATCTTAAAAAATGGCTCTACTGGCCCTGGGCTGAATATCGCGTCTTGCGCAATGCCGCTGCAGTCATCTTCACTTCGGAGGAGGAACGTTCCCAGGCGCGCAAATCGTTCTGGCTTTATCGTTGCCGCGAAAAAGTTTCGCCGCTTGGTGTTGAAGCACCGCCAATTTCATCGAATGCGAAATCGGAATTTCTCTCGCGTTATCCGCAACTGCAGAACACGCGGATTTTCCTTTTCCTCGGCCGCTTACATCCGAAGAAAGGTTGCGACATGTTGCTTGAGGCTTTTGCGCAAATGCGGTCGAACGATTCGATTTCTCTGATCCTGGCGGGGCCAGATCAGGTCGGCTGGGAATCTGATCTGCGCAGACAAGTCACCCGTTTGCATTTGACCAATCGCGTTGTTTTTACCGGGATGTTGGAAGGGTCGATGAAACAGGGCGCGTTCGCCAACGCGGAGGCATTCGTTCTTCCATCGCATCAGGAGAATTTCGGGATCTCTGTGGTTGAAGCGCTCGCCGCCAGAGTTCCGGTTTTAATTTCGAATCGGGTAAACATCTGGCCTGAGATCGAGGCCGATCGTGCCGGTTACGTTGAATCGGACGATCTCGCCGGAACAACTCGTCTGCTCCAACGTTGGATCGACACGGCACCGGCAGAACGTGAAATGGTTCGAGAAAATGCGCGACGCTGTTTCGAACAACGTTTCGAAATCGACCGTGCGGTCGAATCCCTTTTGCAGATCTTAAACGAGCCGCCGACCGCCCAGTGAAAATAACGATCGTCCTGGGCGCATTTTTCCCGGTGCCGCCGACAATGGGCGGCGGCGTGGAGAAGGTCTGGTTTACGCTCGCGCCCGAGTTCGTTAAGCGCGGTCACGAAGTCGTGATCGTGTCGCGGAAAACGCCCGAACGTTTGCGCGAAGAAACCATCGACGGAGTGAAACATTTGCGCGTTGACGGTTTCGACACGCCGCGCTCGCTCCTTTGGTTGAAATTTCTCGATCTGATTTATTCGCTCCGGACGAAGTCGATTTTGCCCGAGGCCGACATCATTGTGACGAACACATTCTGGCTTCCGATTTTGCTGCGCGATTCGAAGCGTGGCAAAATTTATGTGCATGTCGGACGCTATCCCAAAGGACAGATGCGTTTTTACGGCAAAGCCGCGCGGTTACAGGCACCATCGCATTCGGTTGCGCGTGCGATCGCCTCGGAAGCTCCACGGCTTGGACAAAAGGTCACAGCCATTTCATATCCGGTGACAAGATCGATCCGCCAAAGGACGGATTCGCAGAGGCGAACAATTACCGCTTCTCTAGCGGCTGTCGGCGATCGGGACAAAATCATCCTTTTCGTTGGAAGAGTGCATCCCGAGAAAGGCGTCCATCTTTTGGTCGAGGCGTTCGTTAACGGCGCACGGAGTGCTTTTGCTGGTTGGAAATTGATGATCGTTGGCCCAACCGGAACGCGACTTGGCGGTGGAGGCGAAGCCTATTTGGCTTCGCTTCAATCTGCTACTGGGAAAGGGGAAGGAAAGATAAGCTTTACCGGGCCAATTTTTGATCCCGGCGAACTCGCGTCCGTGTTTCGTAAGGCGCGACTTTTTATTTATCCGTCCCTGTCCGAGCGCGGCGAATCGTTTGGGCTCGCGCCGCTTGAAGCGATGGCGGATGGTTGCGCCGTGTTGGTTTCAAACCTTGATTGCTTCCAAGATTTTATTCGCGACGGCCAAACTGGCTTTATTTTTGACCATCGCACAAAATCCGCCGCCAATTCGCTTCGCCAAAAGATGGAGACTGTGATCGGCGACGAAGAGTTGCTTTCGCGCGTGGCCGAAGCCGGTTATCGCAAGTCAATCGAGTACTCGCCCGAGCGCGTGGCCGATCTTTTCCTCTCCGATTTCAAACAAGTGCAAACTCAGCCAGCCTAACGATGGATCTTACCAATTCACAGCGCATCGCCAAGCTCGCCGGTCACCTATTGCAACATCCAGGCGACGTTCCGCGCTACGTCGCGCACAATCTCATTTCCCGGAGGGAGCCCGTCGAACTCGAGCTGCCATGGTTTTCGTACGCGGCAATCGATTTCCTTAAGAGCTACCTGCGCAACGAGATGCGGGTGTTTGAGTTTGGCAGCGGCGGCTCAACTTTGTTTTTCGCGCAGCACTGCAAATCCGTCACGAGCGTAGAGGACAATGCGCACTGGTGCGAGATTGTTGCGGCAAAACTTGCGCGACGCGGAATCGAAAACGCCGATGTTCGCTACCAGCCAGTAGCATTCACTGGTGAGGAAGAGTTCGTAGCTTCCGACTATTTGAAGGCGGTACGACAATCGATCGTTGATGTGATTGTGGTCGACGGAACCGAATGGACGGCTAATGTGCGCCCAATCTGCTTTCGTGCAGCGGAGGAACAAATTGCGCCCGGCGGCATCATTGTGGTGGACGATTCGTGGCGCTATCGCGAGCTGCGGCAGACGAATCGCGCGCACCGTGTCAACATTTTCGAAAGTGTAGGGCCGGGGCGTTTTGGCGTGACCAGCACCGACGTGTATTTTTACTGAGCGAGAACTGTGCCTAACGAAACCGTTGTCAATCCAACGCAGAAATCGGCCTACGATTCGCCGTGGCCAATGAGTCAGCGATTTCTGCGCGTGCTCTGGGAATTCTGCTGGACGGTCTTTTGTGTCTGGACACCGAAACCACTCAATGGATGGCGGCTGTTTTGGCTCCGTGTCTTCGACGCCAGGATCGATGGCACCCCGTTCGTCCATCAACGCGCGCGCATCGCCATTCCGTGGAATTTGACGTTGCACGATCGCGCCTGCCTCGGCGACCGTGCCAATGCTTATTCGTTAGGCGGAATCGAAATCGGCGCCCGCGCAACGGTCGCCCAGGAAGTTTATCTCAGTAGCGGCACCCACGATTTCGATCGGCCGGAAATGCCGCTGGTCGCGGCCAAGATTACGATTGGCGAAGACGCATTCATCGGCGCCCGCGCA
>WNFW01007941.1_pt1 | contig 12445 bp, 12 predicted proteins | sample 5400131 | NCBI WGS metagenome assembly WNFW01 (sample SAMN13153362, study PRJNA577476) | soil metagenome | isolation source: 20 cm soil or saprolite under grassland replicate 1 | place: USA:California | collected 2016-06-15 | reverse complement strand
TCGAAGAGCAGGACGGGCGCAGTGCTCGGCTTGTTCGCGTCGACGATCCACGTCTTGGACCAGCGGCGCTCGCGGTCGTACTCCTGCAGGAATCCCACGCCTTGCGTGTCCCACGCCAGGCCGGCGTAGCGCTTCGCGAGGCGCGCCAACTCCGTGGGCTCGGCGGTGAACGGCGCCGGGAGGGTGACGACGCGATCCTGGCGCTCGGCCTTGCTGCGCGGGTCGCCGCCGTCCAGGGCTTCGGCCCAGACGAGCGTGGCGGGAGTACCGGGGCGCCAATTGACGGCGCGGGGCCCCACGCGCACGCCGCGGATCGGTACGCCTTCTGACGACGGCAGCTTCGCGATGCTGCGCACCAGCTCGCCGCGCAGGTTCCAGACTTCGATCTCTTGCGGGAAGGCGCCGGAGGGGACGAGGTAGGAGAAGGGGCGGACGGTGCGCACAACGAGCACGTGCTCGCCGCCAGGGGCGACGTCGACGCGGTCGAAGATCGCGGGCTGGCCGACGGACGTCCGCGCGCCGGTGGCGGCATTCACCATGGCGAGCTGGGCGGTGAAGTAATAGTCGAACAACTGCTCGTCGAAAGCGTTTTTCAGCAAGTCTTCAAACGTTGCGGCCGGGGCGGCGCGACCGCGGGTCTCCTGGATCGTGGGGCCGACGGGCGTCTGCGGCGCGACGGGCGCGGGGCCTCGGGCCTCCGGAATGAACTCACACAGGAGACTCGTGCTCGAGGGCATCCATTGGCAGGGCGGGCCGCTCGTCGCGTTGAGGTCGGCTTCGGTGAGGGCGTGGGCCTGTCCAGTGGCGGCGTCGGCGACCCAGAGGACGAGCCCCGAGTCGCGGGTCTGAACGAAGGCGACGTTGCGGCTGTCGGGCGACCAAATGACGTAGGACAGCGCCGCGGGCGTCGGGACGTTGACACGCCGTTCGGTCCCGTCGGCGACGCGCTTCAGGACGAGTCCCGTGATGCCGCCTGGGAGCTGTGGGCCGGTGGTGCGCGGGTTGATGCGGTTCCCGGCGAGGCGCAGCATCGGCGCGGCCAGCTCGGCGATCGTCGGCATGCTGCGTTGCTCGAGCAGCAGCAGCCATTGCCGGTCGGGCGACATGCTCGCCGCCGGCAATGGCGGGGCATCCAGGATGTCGACGACGGCCTGCGGCGGCGTCTTGTAGGGCGTTTGTGCGGAAAGGGTGCTGCCGAGCACTGCGAGACAGACGACCGTGATGCGGCGCATAAGATTCTCGACTCGAAACGTGGGATACGAAACCTCACCCCACGTACCGGCTCACGCAACTCTACTTCAGCGGCACGACGAACCTCACGCTGATCTGCTCGGCGGTCTGTGGACTGACACTGCAGGAACAATCGCGCCCGATAATTCGCTTGACCCCGTTCACCTCGGCGTCGGCGATGCCCGCGACGTCGCGGTAGGTGATCTCGAGCATCTGCCCGTCGATGACGCGATAGCTCACGGGCCGTCCCAGCAGCCGGTGATGCGGATCGATCTTGGCGAGCCCCTCGGCAAGCCGGCGCTGCAGCTCGGTGATCGCTTCGGTCGAGGTCATACGTCGTCCCCGCTCTCCACATCGTGGAGAGGCGGAGAGGGGGTGAGGACGACCGCCGCCGCGTTGCGCCGCATCCCTCGATGACCGGGACGCGTGAAGGGCGTTCCGGCGTAGCGCCGCTGAAAGTCGGTCTCGTCCATCGTGGCGAGCTCGCGGACGTCGGGCCGCGCGACCTCCGGACGCGGTGCGAACGCCGAATCGTGCGTCGGCTGCGCAAAACTCACGTTCCAGGGACAGACGTCCTGACAGACGTCGCAGCCGAACACCCAGTCGCCGACCTGCGAGGCCTGCGTGTCGGTGAACTCCCCGCGATGCTCGATCGTGAGATAGGAAATGCACGCCCGCGCGTCGAGATCGCGTTCTCCGACGAACGCCTGGGTCGGGCACGCATCGAGGCAGCGGCGGCACGTGCCGCAGCGGTCCGCCTCGAACGGCAGATCCGGCTCGAGATCCGCATCAGTCAGCACAACGCCGATGAACGTGAACGATCCGATTTCGGGATGAATCAGCATCATGTTCTTGCCGATCCATCCGAGCCCGGCGAGCTGGGCCAACTCCCGCTCGGGCACGGGGCCCGCGTCGACGTAGCAGCGCGTGGTCGCGCCGGGCACGAGCTCGCGGATTGCCGTCGCGAGCTGCTCGAGGCGCTCGCCGAGGACTTCGTGGTAGTCGGAGGACCACGCGTACTGAGCAACCTGTCCAGGGTGGCGAGCCCCGTCGCCATGCGGCGGGGCCCCGTGGAAATAGTTCGTGAGCGTCACAACAGCTGTCTTCGCGCCGGGCATCACCAGACGCGGATCCTTCCGCTTTTCCGCCTGTCGGTTGAGGTACGTCATAGTGCCGGCGTGGCCGTCCGCGAGCCAGTGGTCCAGCTCGGCCGCGTGCGGATTGCGATCGAGTCGCGCTACACCAGTCGCCGTGAACCCCAACGCTTTTGCTCGACGTTTGAGCTCGACGCTTTGCTCGACGTGGTTCATAGTCCCATCGTCTCGCGCCGCCAGCGCGCGAAGTTCACGACGTCATCGACCGGGGGGATTGCTCGTTCGTCGCCATACGCGGTGAACATGCGCCACTGCATGTAGTCACGTGGCGGGATGGGCAAGAACGGCGGGTGCCGGTACCAGTCGCGGGCGCGAAAACTCCACGCGAGGCGCAACAAGTCGACGGCGAGTCGCGGACGCACCAGCGCCCGCAGCGCCAAACGCAGATACAGTGCCGACCAACTCGCGATACGCTGCATTCCTTCTGTATATTCCCGGCCTATGACGCTCGCAAGCAGCGTAAAACCGCGCGCGCTTGGACTCGCCAGGTATCGTGGCGAGTTTCCCATCTTCAGGGATTGCGTCTACCTCAACACCTGCTCGCTGGGGGCGTTAGGCGAGCGGGCTCGCCGCAAGGTAGCGGAATTCCTCGACGTGTGGCAGAGCCGCGGCGCGTCCGCGTGGTATGACGTGTGGTGGGAAGCGCTGGGCGATCTGCGAGCGCGCTACGGCCGCATCGTCAACGCCGCGCCCGGGGAGATCGGGCTGGCCCCCAGTATCTCGGTCGCACTCAGCGCGGTCGCCGAATCGCTCGACTATCGCCGCCGCCCCAAGGTCGTGATCACGTCGCTCGATTTCCCGACGGTGGCGTATCAGTGGCTCGCCAAGGTCCCGGGGGGCGTCGAGCTCGTGGTCGTCGAGAGTCCCGATACGATCAGCGTGCCCGTCGACGCGATCGCGCGGGCGGTCGATGATCGGACCGCACTCGTCGTGACGTCGCACGTGTACTTTACGACCGGCGCGATCCAGGACATCAAGCGCGTCGCCGAGGTGGCGCACGCGCGCGGCGCCCTCTGCCTCATCGACGCCTACCAATCGGTCGGCCAAATTCCGGTGGACGTGCAGGACGCCGGCGTCGACGCGCTGGTCGCGGGTGGCCTCAAGTGGCTGCTCGGCGGACCGGGAGTCGTGTTTCTCTACGTGCGGGAAGCCGTTGCCCGCCGGCTCGAGCCCCGGATCTCGGGGTGGTTTGGGCAGCGGGAGCAGTTCGCCTTCGATCCGCGCGCGCTGACGCTCCACGACGACGCGCGACGCTTCGAGATGGGGACGCCGTCGCTCGCTGCGATCTACGCCCAGCTCGGCGGCCTCGAGTACATCGAGGAGATCGGTGTGCCTCGGATCCGCGAGGTGACCGCCGCGCTGACCGAGGATCTGATCGCCACGGTACGCGCCGCCGGATTCACGCCGAAGGTGGCCGCCGAGCCGGAGCGGCGCTCGGCGATCGTGATGATTCCCATGCCCGACCCCGCGGCGGCGGTCCGGCACCTCGCGGCGGGCGGCGTGATCGCCGATAGCCGGCCCGGCCACGTCCGGTTCTCGCCTTTCTTCTATAACGTGCAGGATGACCATGTCAGAGCAACCGAGCGCCTCGCCTCGCAGCCCGCTCACTGAGGACGAACAACTCCTCATCCCGCCGCAGATCTTTCCGATCGAGCGGCGGGCGTCCTTCACGAGCACCGACCCCTGGCGCGTGCTGCGCATCATGGGCGAGTTCGTCGAAGGCTTCGATACGCTGTCCGACGTGCGCAACGCGGTGACGATCTTCGGTTCGGCGCGCTCGCTGGAGGGCGATCCCTACTACGCGGCGGCGCTCGAGACGTCGCGCCTGCTCGCCAAGGAAGGCTTCGCGATCATCACCGGCGGTGGGCCGGGGATCATGGAGGCGGCCAATCGCGGCGCCAAGGAGGGCGGCGGGCTATCGATCGGCTGCAACATCGAGCTCCCATTCGAGCAGGGCACCAACAAGTGGGTCGAGCGGTCGATCAACTTTCGCTACTTCTTCGTCCGCAAGACGATGTTCGTGAAGTACTCGACGGCGTTCATCACCTTCCCCGGAGGCTACGGGACCATGGATGAGCTGTTCGAGGCGCTGACCCTCGTGCAGACCGGCAAGGTGAAGCAATTCCCGGTCGTGCTGTTCGGCCGGGACTATTGGCGCGGTCTCGCGGACTGGCTCAAGGAGCGCGTCGCGGGAGAAGGCAAGATCTCGCCCGAAGACCTGAATCTCTTTTTGGTCACCGACGATCCGAAGGAAGCCCTTGGCTGGATCGTGGAAGCCCGCGAGCGCCGCACGCGCGCCTTCCGGGCGATGAACGCCCCCGCGCAGGCGACGCGATGACGCAAAACGAATTCCTGCGCGGGCAGCGCATCAATCCAAAGCCGGTCAACGGCAAAGAAACGGTGGCCGACCTCGTCGACAACGCGTTCCTGGCGTACAACGCCGGTCGCCTGGCGGAGGGCTGCCGGCTGTTCGCCGAGCGCATGCTCGAAGACGACGTCACCGTGGGCATGAGCCTCACCGGCGCGATGACGCCCGCCGGACTCGGCATGTCCACGATCATTCCGCTCATCGAGGCGGGATTCCTCGATTGGATCGTCTCCACCGGCGCGAATCTCTACCACGACGCGCACTTCGGTCTCGGTATGGCGATGCACCGCGGCACGCCGTTCGCCGACGACGTCGTGCTGCGCGAAGAAGGCGTCGTCCGCATCTACGACATTTTCTTCGATTACGACGTGCTGCTGTCCACGGATCGCTTCGTGCGCGAGGTCTCGGCGCGGGACGAGTTCCAGCGGCCGATGAGCACCGCGGAATACCACTACCTGCTGGGCGGCTACGTGCTGGAGCGCGAGAAGGCGCTCGGCCTGTCGCGCAAATCGGTGCTCGGCGCGGCCCACGCCGCCGCCGTGCCGATCTATACGTCCTCGCCGGGCGACTCGTCCATCGGCATGAACGTCGCCGAGCAGGCGTTGTCGGGGAGCAAGCTGCGCTTCGACGTGAGTGCCGACGTGAACGAGACGTCGTCCATCGTGTTCTGGGCGAAGGTGCACGGTGGCAAGAGCGGCGTGCTGATCATCGGCGGCGGCAGTCCCAAGAACTTCGTGCTGCAGACCGAGCCGCAGATTCAGGAAGTCCTCGGCATCAGCGAGAAGGGTCACGACTACTACCTCCAGCTCACGGACGCCCGTCCCGACACGGGCGGTCTGTCCGGCGCGACGCCGGCGGAGGCGGTGAGTTGGGGTAAAGTCGATCCGGACAAGCTGCCAGGGACGGTCGTGGCCTATCTCGACAACACCGTCGCTTTTCCGATTCTGGCGGCGTACGCATTGGCACGACGCAAGCCACGCACGTTGAAGCGCCTGTATGACCGGCGCGGAGAGATGATGCGCGAGCTGACCGATTCGTATCTCGAGGCAAAAGCGGATCGCGACGCGCGCGCCGAGGCGGCAACTGGCGGCCGAGCGACCTGAGATCCAGAAGTCCGTTGCTTCGACCAGGACGTATGCCGCTTACGTCCTGGGTCTGCTGACTCTCGTCAATCTTCTCAATTATCTCGACCGCAACGTCGTCTATGCGGTCTTCGAGCCGATCAAGCGCGATCTGCATCTGTCCGACGCGCAGCTCGGCTGGCTTGGGTCGGCGTACATCATCGTGCTATCGCTTGCCGCGCTGCCGCTCGGCGTCATCGGCGATCTGCGCTCGCGCCGGCTCGTGATCACGTGGGGCGTCGCGGTGTGGAGTGCGGCAACCACGGCGGGTGGCATCGCTAGGCAGTTCTGGCAGCTGTTCACCTGCCGGGCGCTCGTCGGCTTTGGTGAGGCGGGCTACGCGCCGGCATCGCAGGCGATCATCGCACAGTACTACAAGGGGCGACGCCGCGCGTTTGCGATCGGGGTGTACTCGGTCGGCATGGCGTTTGGTGGGGTGCTCGGCATCTGGCTTGGCGGTGTCATTGCGGAGCGCTACGGCTGGCGCTGGGCCTTCATCTGGATGGGTTTGCCCGGATTGGTACTGGCGTTGCTCGCGTCGCGCCTGCGCGAGCTCGACCGCCGGCCTCCGCCGCCGATCGTCGAAACGCTGCGTCAATGGTGGCAGCACGGCATGCAGGGCGTCACGCATTACGTCATGCCGCTCGCGATCTGCGCGGGAATTGGCGCGGCGCTGGCCGGATTCTTTTCCTTATTCGAGGGAATCCCCTCGCAATTCGGCACCGCGCTGTTCGGCATCGGGACCAGCGTGGGCATCGCGTGGACGGTGTGGCGGCTCGTACCGCTCGCCGTGCGCCGCACGACCGCGGCGGGCGCGGTCGCCGCGGGCGCGTTCGACGACTTTCAGGACGCCGCGATCCTCGTGCTGCGGACTCCGACCTTGATCTGGGTATTTCTCGGCGGCGCGATGGTCACGTTCGCGGTGAACGGGCTGGTCGCGTGGGCGGCGGCATTCATGCAGCGCATGCACGGGCTCTCCGTCGCACAGGTGGGCGCCGAGTTCGGCCTGTGGGCGCTCAGCGGCGGTGTGCTCGGGGCGCTCGTCGGCGGCCGCCTGGCGGACCGGTTACAGCATCGTTGGCACGGTGGACGCGTGCTCACGTCGGGCGCAGGGTTCGTGCTAGGCGGGCCGGTCTGCGCCGCTCTGCTTTTGGTGCACGATCTCCGCTGGTTCGGCCCCCTTATCATGGCGACATATTTTCTGTACACCTGGTATAGCGGACCACTCGTAGCGGTCATCCTCGACGTCGTGCCACCGGCCGTTCAGGCATCGGTGCTCGGTGCGTTCGTGTTGTTCTCGCACCTGGCGGGTGACGCGCTGGCGCCGCCGCTCATCGGCTATCTGTCCGACCGCACCGGCGATCTGCGCACGGCGATGCTCCTGCTCCCGGCCGTTGGGCTGCTCGGAGGTCTCGGTCGTGAAGATCGCCGTCATTTTCGATTCCTTGCACCCCGAATGGGAGGATGCCGCTTTCAAACGCGAAGTCGAGCAGAAGGCGGAGGAAGCGGAGTACGACGTGGCGCGCGCCTTGATGACGGGCGGCCACGACGTGCTCATGATCGGCATCGGCGACGACGTCGCGCCGCTGCTCGCGAAACTGGCGGAGTTTCAGCCCAAGCTCGTGTTCAACGGGTGCGAGGGGTTCCGCAAGAACGCGCGCCACGAGTATGCCATCGCCGCCCTGCTCGATATGTATGGTTACCGCTATACCGGCTCGTCACCGACCGCGCTCCTGGTCGCCCGCAACAAATCGCTGACCAAAAAAATCCTGGCCTACCACGGCATCCGCGTGCCGGCGTTTGCCGAGTTCCACGCGGGCGACAAGCTGGTGCGTCCGTCGGAGCTGCGGTTTCCCTTGATCGTGAAGCCGCTGCTCGAGGACGCGTCGATCGGTATCGCGCAGGCGTCGGTTGTCGAAGACGATCCCTCCCTGGCCCAGCGCGTCGAGTTCATTCACACCAAGTACCACCAAGCGGCGATCGTCGAGGAGCTGGTCGAGGGACGCGAGGTCTACGTCGGCCTGATCGGCAACGACAAGTTGGAAGTGCTGCCGCTCACGGAGATGACGTTCGGCGAGCCCGAGATGGGTGAGCATCGCATCGCCACGTATAAGGCGAAGTGGGACGAGGACTATCGCAAGAAAAAGAAGATCAAGAACGTGTTCGCGAAGGGCGTCTCCGACGAGCTGACGGGGCGGATCGGCGAGATCTGCAGCACTGCATTCCACGCCTTGTGGCTGCAGGATTATGGCCGGGTAGACGTGCGTTTGGCGCACGACAACGAAGTGTACCTGCTCGAAGTGAATCCGAACCCGTTCATCGCGGCCGAGCATGAGCTGGCCGAGGCGGCCGAGAAGGCGGGCTTGAAGTACAATGCCTTCATTCAACGCATCGTCGACGAGGCGATGGCGCGGTGAGCCGCCGCGAAGTGCCGACCCCCGAGCTGCGCTGCCCCCGCTGTCACACCGAGCTGGAGCGGTACTGGAGCCATTGCCCGAGTTGCAGCCGGCGGCTCGAATGGCGCGACACGCAGCGCGAAACGAATGCCGAGTGCGCGTACTGCGGGTGGATGGTATCGGACGCGTCGTCGTTCTGCCCGTGGTGCGGGCGCGACATCAAGGACAACGATTCGAGCGACGAGCCGCTCAAAGCGCCCAAAGGCTTCAAGTACCACGCGCGCTGCGACTGGGGATGCGGCGGCGGCGTGATGTACCCCATGCGCTTCTGTCCGTGGTGCGGGCGCGCCCAGACGTGGCGCTACGATGATTTCCAGAACGTCTGTCCCCACTGCGATCGGGGCGTCGACGATTGGATGGCGACGTGCCCCTGGTGCGGCGAGGACGCGACCGGTCGCGACCTCATCCCCCGCGCGCTGCGGCGGGCGCGGCGGCTGCTGATCGTGTCCCGAATCCGCGACTGGCACTACCGTGTCGCACTGCGGCCCGGCGTCTCGGGTGTCGCGCCGCGCGCGCCGAAAGTGATCGAGCTCGACCGCCGCTACGTCACCGGCAAGCGCCGCCGCGACGAGATCTCGTGGAACATGCTCACCGGTCTGCTGCTGCACGAGCTCGGCCACTCGTTTCTGTATCATCACTGGGCGTGGACGCGCACGGGCCGGTTCCGCCGCACCTTCGGCGAGGTGCGCAAAGCCTACCGCGTGGCGGACGAGCACTGGGTGGACTTCGAGCGGCGCCGCATCGCGACGACGCTCACCGACTACGTCAGTGCGTACGCGGCGACCCACCCGCAGGAAGACTTCGCGGAGACGTTCCGCTTCTACGTCGCACGCCGCGGCCGGCTCCGCGAGCTATTCGCGGAGTTCGGCCGGAAGCGCAAAGGCGTGCCGTTGTACGAGAAGTTTCTATCCCTACATGATTTTGTGAGGAGTCTGAGAGGCTGGAAATGAGGTGAGGCTGTTGTGGAGGATGGTGAAGGTTGGTGAAGGATGGTGGAGGTTCCGCAACCTCCAGATCCTCCACCAACCTTCACCGCCCTTCACAACCTCGCCGGCATCAGCCCGCGAAGCAGTACGCGCACCCCTTCTCCTGCGACCGCGCCACCGCGAGCACGCCCGACGGCACGACCTGCACACCGGGAAGCAATCCGGCGACCCACTCCGCTTTCACTGCCGCGGCGTCCATCCCCATCTTTTGCGCCACCATTGTGCTGAAGACCGTCAGCGCGACGTTGCAGCACCCGACCTGGACGCCACTCGCCAGCAACGCCCTGAGTCCCGTGCCCGGCAGCGGGAGCGGCATGACGTCGGCAAAGATATTGCGTGTCGCCGGCGCCTCGCCCTCCTTGATGTTGAACGGCGCTTCGCCGAGTTTGTACTTCGCCCACAGGGCATCCTGCATCGCAATGGGAATCGCCGAGTGACGGAGCACGACCACCGCGGAATTGTCGGCGTCCTTGGTGCCGTAATTCTCGTTGTTGCCGTTGAGCCAGACGCGCGGCCAGATCACGGGCATCCCGCCGTTCGCCTCGGGCGCGTCGAAGATCATCTTGTGTTTCCCGGTGATCCGGTTCAGCCACGTCTCGAACGACGGGTCGGCACCTCCCAACATCGGCTCGTGCACGGGCGGCTGCGCTTCCAGTCGAAGCGGCGTCAGCCCCGCGACTCCAGCGGCCGCGGTGGCGGCAAGACGACCGAGAAATCCACGTCTGTACATCTGAACCTCCTAGTGGTGAGACCGTGTGGGATATGCGACATCGGGTGGTGGATCGCCGTTGGGCCAATCGTTTTCCTTCCCCCGATAGTCGGGCCGGGGGTGCGCGTTGACGTACGCGGCGACGTTGAACGCCTGGCTATCGCTCAGGGTGCCAGGCACATCGAACGGCATGTTGCGACTGATGAATTCGGCGGCGGTCCGGACCCGCGACATGCCCGCGCCGACGTTGTAGGACTCGGGCCCCCACAGCGGCGGCGCCCCCGCCATTCCTTCGCCAACCGCGCCATGGCATTTGGCGCACGACGCCGCGAACACTCGCGCGCCGGCGCCGGTATCGGCCGTGAAGCTCGCCCACTTTTGCAGTCGCGCGTTCGGGCCGGCCGGCGGGGACACCGTCACGCCGCGCGACAGGAACGCGAAATAGGCGACGATGTCCCGCATGTCGGCCCCGGCCGGATCGAGCGCCGTCCCGTTCATGCTGCGGCGGAAGCAATCGTTGACGCGGTACTCGATCGTCTCGACCGCCCCGCTGCGGGCACGGTACTGCGGATACCGTGCGAATACTCCGACCCACGAGCCCGTCTCGCGGCGCCCTGCGTCGAGATGGCAGGTCGTGCAGCGCAACTTGTTGCCCACGTGACTCGGCAAACTGTCCCGCGTCGCGGTGAGCAGCGCGCGACCGCGCCGGACCGCGTCGCCGTATGGACCAGCTGGGATCGTCGAGTCTGCGGCGATCGCGGCTCGCGGGGGAGCGGGTTTCGAGCAGCCGCACAGGGCGGTGATGCCGAGCAAGACGGTGAGGGTGCTGGGGCGCACCGGGCGAGATAATACCGGCATTTCCGAAGGCGGCAACCTTTTGTGCGGCGTTCCTATCCAAACAGGCGTATCCTCCACCCAGGATTGCTATGATTGCGCCGCTGCTCGCTTCCCTGCTGCTCGTCGTCCAAAACCGTCCTGCCCTCGATTCCGCAACCGTCACGCGGGTCCTCAATCAACTGAGGACCAGCGACTCCGCGGTGTGCGCGCTCGCCGGTCAGGCGCTCACCAACTACGGCGGGTTCTGGGGACACGCGTTTGCCGATCCCGGCATGCCGATGCCTCAGCCCATGCCGACACCAATGCCGATGCCGGGCGGCGGTGGCGGTGGATTCCATGTCAACATGCATGAGAACACTCACGGCATGGACCCGGCAGTGCTGCGAGCCTTCCGTGCGGTGATTCGCGACGACAACCGGTGTGTGCGCAACATCGCTGCACGCGTGCTGGGAAACCACGGCGGCTCGGAGAGCTACAATCTGTTCATTGGAATGCTCAAGGACGCTCGCCCCGACTTCCGGGAAACCGGAGCGTTGGGCCTCGGCGAGCTCGAGGACTCGCGCGCGATCACGCCACTCAGCGACGCGCTCAGCGGCGACGCCAGTCCGGTGGTCCGCATGACCGCGGCGTGGGCACTCGGCGAAATCGAGGAGAAAACCGCGATCGGCGTGCTCACCCGCGCGCTCGGGGATCGTGCGCCGGAAGTGCGGCGTACGGCCGCGTGGGCGCTCGGTGAAATCGAGGACAAAGGCGCCGTTCGGCCGCTCAGTGCGGCACTCAATGACGACGCCCTCGAAGTGCGTCTGACGGCGGTGTGGGCCTTGGGAGAGATCGAAGACGAGTCCGCGGTGCCATTGCTCGCGACCGCGACCAAGGACCGCGACCCACGCGTGCGCCAGCAGGCCGCGTGGGCGCTCGGCGAGATCGAGGCCGCGCAAGGAATCGCTCCGCTCGAGGCATTGATGCGCGATCCTGTCGCGGATGTGCGGAAGACGGCCATCTGGGCCCTGGGCGAAATCGAGGACGGCGGCGCGGTGAGCGCACTCGTGGCTGCGCTGAAAGACAGCGACCCGGAAGTTCGCGTCCTGACCGCCTGGGCCCTCGGCGAAATCGAGGACGATCGGGCGGTCGAGCCGCTGGTCGGAGCGCTGAAAGACAGTGACGAGGATGTCCGCGCGACTGCGGCCTGGGCGCTGGGAGAAATCGAAAGCCCGCGGGCCGTCGACGGACTGACGGCGGCACAGCGCGACGAGGTGGGGTCGGTCCGTCACGCGGCGACATGGGCCCTGCGGCAGATCGACGACAACGACGACAACCACGACGTGCGCGTGCGCGTCCGGCCGCGCGTTCGAGTCAAGCCTTGATGCGGCCTCGCTCGACGATCTGAAAGTAGTCGCGCAGCTCCTCGGCTTCGCGGGTCTGGTCCCAGCCGAGGAGCTGCTTCATTCGCGCGGCGACCTTCGGCACAACTGACTGAGCCTGATCCGGAACCTCATAGAACAGATGCAGGCGCCGGATCAGGATGTCCTGCAGGCGCACCGCCATCTCCCGCTCGACCCCATAGGTGACTTCGGCCCAAATCTC
>WNFW01007368.1_pt1 | contig 12448 bp, 14 predicted proteins | sample 5400131 | NCBI WGS metagenome assembly WNFW01 (sample SAMN13153362, study PRJNA577476) | soil metagenome | isolation source: 20 cm soil or saprolite under grassland replicate 1 | place: USA:California | collected 2016-06-15 | reverse complement strand
GACAGCGACTTCCAGTGACGGTAGTTCTCGAGCACGCGCGCCCGCTCTTCGGGCGAGAGGCTCCGCCACCGTTCGAGGTTCCGCTCGGCGACCGCGCGCTCCTCGGGGGAGAGCTTCTCGAGCCCCGGGAGCGGCTTGGTCTGGCCCCACGCGATCTCGGGGCTCCCGGCCAGCAGGAGGACCGGCACGACGAGAAGGCCCGGCAGCCAGCGGGGCTTCATGGTCACTTCACCTCCCTGCGCGACGCGTCGGTCGGCGTCTGCGAATCGAGGACGGGGAGCGTCTCGAGCATCCTGAGGCGCTCGATGACCCGCATCCGCGTGAGGAAGCTCCCCTCACGCGTGAGGTCGGCGTCCTTCAGAAGATCGAGGTCGAGGAGCATCTGCGCGTCCGGATTGGAGTCCACCGGCTGCTGCGCCAGCGCGGGAAGGACGAGGGTCGCCGAGGCCAGGCCGACGAGGAGCGCCGCGAGCCGCGCTGGCCGTCGCGTCATGGCTAGCCTGCCCGCTCCGCGGCGAGGCGGTCGAGATCGCTGATCAGGTCGAACTCCTCGAGGAGGTCGAGCCGCTCGACGACCTGATACTGCTCGAGGAGCCCGAGCCGGTCTCCGATGGCGGCCTCTTCCACTGAGGCGAAGTCCGCGCCGGTCCCGCTCTGACGCGCGCTCTGGACCGCGAGGAAGGCGACGACGAGGAGCAGACCCGTGAAGCTCGCCGAGAGCGCGAGCGGCACCGGGCGCGCCCACCATGCGCGCCGCGTCCGGCGCGCCGCGAGCTTCTCGCGGAGCTCTGCGCGGTAGCCGCCCCAGTGGACATCCGGCGGCCGCGGGACGGCCCGCCCAAGGTCGTCGAGGAGCTCACGGAGCTCGTCGGCGTCCCGGCGGCAGTCGAGGCACTCGCGGAGGTGCTGGGCGATGCGCTCCCGTTCCGGGGCGGGGAGCTCGCCGTGCACGTACGGGATCAGCTCGGTGTCGGGATGCGCCGCCATGTCAGTCGGTCTCCGTCGTCTTCAGCGTCTTCCTGAGCGTCGAGACCGCGCGGTGCAGGTGCACCCGCACGGTCGCCTCGGAGCACTTCAGCACCGCGGCGATCTCCCGCGTCGGCAGCTCCTCCTGCACCTGGAGTATGACCGCCGCCTGCTGCTGCGGCGCGAGCCGGCCCACCGCCTCCCAGAGCCGCTTCAACGTCCGCTCCCGCCCGATGGCGTCCACGGGATTCTGCGCCGGCGCCGGCTGGCGGTCCAGGAGTGACTCGTCCGACTCGGGATCGCTCTCGTCACGCGTCCAGAGCGTCCACCAGCGGTGCTTGCGCCGGTGATCCAGGCAGAGGTTGACGAGGATCCGGTAGAACCAGGTCGAGAATTTCGAGCGCCCGTCGAACTTTCCCGCTGACTGGTAGAGGCGGATGAAGGCCTCCTGCGACACGTCGCGCGCGTCCTCGGCGTTCCGCACGATGGACCACGCGAGCCGGTACGCGCGGGCCTGGTAGCGTGCCACGAGCGCGTCGAACGCCGCCTCGTCGTGCTCGGCCGCGCGCCGGCACAGCACCTCGTCGGAGAGCTCCACGCCGCGATCGTCCTCTCGTCTCCACCATCCCACTCTCGAGTCATGGATCGCAAGGGCCGAGAGCGCGGGGCTCTCGGCCCGCGTTGTCGCTGGTCACTCACTTCGGGGACGCCTCGTGCTCCTGGCGCACGTCACGCCGCAGATCGCGCCTGTCGTGACGGAGGTCGCGGACGTCGTCCCGCCGGTCCTTCAGGTCCTCCCGGAGCTCCGCCTTGTCGTTCCGGAGTTCCTTGAGGTCCGCCTTGACCGCACCCTTGTCGCCGGCCTTGCGGTCCTGGTAAAGCGCCCGGCGGTCCTGCCGGATCTCCCGTCGATCCTGGCGGATCTCTCTCGTGTCCCGACGGATCTCCCTTCGGTCCTGCTTCACGTCCTTGAGGTCGTCCTTGGCCTGGGCGCTTACAGTGCCGACGCTCAGCCCTAGCACCATCCCGCCCGCCACCATGCCGGCCGTCACCAGTGTCTTCAGCCTGTTCATCTCCGTCCCCCCCTCGTTGAGTGTTTGACTGCTTAGCTGGTAGGACGCCGGGGAGTATCGGATTGTTTACTTCGGGGAGCGAGGAACGCTTGAGTTTCCGGAGGCCTAGGGATCGCCGGCGGATCAGTCGAGGATGACGAGGCCGCGCTCGGAGCGGTTCAGGACGCGCGCGCCGTGCGTCGTCACCAGGACGGTGTCCGTCACCCCGAGGCCGCCCCAGCCGTGCTCGTAGTAGGGCGTCTGGACCCGCAGCACCATGCCGGTCTCGAGCGTCGTGTCGCCGCCCGGCGCGATCCAGGGAGGCTCGACGCCGTCGAGGCCGATCCCGTGGCCGACGTGGTGGCGGCCATACCCGGGGATCCCGGCCCCGCGGACCGCGCGCACGGCGGCCTCGAAGACCGCTCCCGCGATCCCGCCGCTTCGGATCGCATCGATCGCCGCCTGCTGACCCGCCAGGATCGCCGCGTGGCGCGTCGCCTGGAGGGCCGTGGGCTCGCCCATCACCGCCGTGCGGGCGACCTGCGAGCGGTAGCCCTGGAACACGCAGCCGACCCCGAACCTCACGAGGTCTCCCGGCCGCAGGGCGCGCGCCGACGGGTACGCGGCTGGCAGCGCGGACCGCTCGCCCATCGCGATGAGCGTGGCGCACCGCTCGGCGCCTCGCTTCGCGACCTCGGCCTCGTAGAGCGTCGCCGCCTCGCGCTCGCCGACGCCCGGCTTGAGCACCTGGAGCACCTCGTTCACCGACTCCTCGGCGATGGCGAGCGCGCGCGCGAGACACTCGAGCTCCCACGGGCCCTTGACCACTCGCGCCCGGGCAAAGGCGGCGGTGGCGTCGAGCAGCGAGACCGACGGGAGGTGCGCGGCCACCCCGCGACGCATCGCCTCGCTCACCCCGGCCGCGTCCAGCCCGACGCGCCCCCGGCGAACGCCGAGCGCGGCGAGTGCCTGGACGAGCCCCTCGGCCGGATCGGCGGCGCGGTCCCGGAGCCAGGCGCCGACACGCCGTGCGCCCTCGTCCCGGCCGTCGCCGACCTCGTAGACGAACGCGCCGTAGCAGACGACGTGGTCCACCCCGGTGGACTCGACGGCGATCGCCGGTCCATCGATCGCGGGGACGATGAGCGCGATCCCGCGAGGCGCGAAGACCGCGAAGAGCTCGGTGGTCGGATCGACCGCGCGCGAGAGGCTCCGGAACCCCGAGACGTAAAAGACGTTCGCGGGCCGCGTGGCGACGAGCGCCTCGAAGCCGTCGTGCTCGAGCGCTTGCGTGAGTCATCGCCGCTGATTCTCGATCTTCATGAGCGTCGCCCGATATGCGGGCTCCGATGAACCCGTGAGCTCCACGGCGCGCCGAGCAGCGGTCAGTGCTTCTTCGCCACGCCCCAACTCGGCCAGCACGTGAGCCAGATTGTTGAACGCGGCGGCGGCCTCCGAGTGCCCTCTGGTGGCGAGCCGAAATGCTTGCTCGGCACCTGCGAAATCATTCAGAGCGTATCGGCTGTTTCCGAGACCGATGAGCGCGCCGAGACTCTGCGGCCACCGTTCGTGCGTCACCTCATAGGCCTCGACAGCAGCCTGCCACTGATGCGCCCGTTCCAGACCGACGATCGCCTCCAGCCGGGCCTGTTCGTTGACTGTGGCCGGCAGTCTCCGTGGAGGCAGAACCAATAGCCCCCAGCGGCCGCTGGGCGCCCAGGCGCGCTCGAAGTGACCGAACGAAGACACCGCTCGTCGAGTGAGTCCCGAGCGGAGGATGATCTGTTCGCGGACGAGGTCGTAGCCCACGACGACGGCGTAGTGCCAGCGCGGACGCTCCCGGCTCCCTAAGTTTTGCAAGATGATGACCGGGTTCTCGGCTGCGACCTCGGCGATGACGTCTCGTAGTGTGGAGATAGAATACGCCACCAGCCCGTGTCGCCGGGCCGCGCCGGTCATGTCTGTGGGAAGGCTGCCTCGCCTTGCGAACGAATAGACTTGCCCGACCAGGTCGTCGGCGTGCACGGGATACCCGATCCAGGCAAGCACCATCGCCAGTGACGCGGGCCCACACTGGTACTCTCCCTGAGGGACGAAGGGCACACCCTCGATCTCTAGCCGGACCGGTACGGTTGCGGGCGGCGCCCACTCACGCGCCGAGTGAGTGGTCGCACAGCCCGCAACCGCCAGAAGCACAAAGCTCAGGTGCAAGAGGTTGTCAGTTGGTCTTGTATTGATCTCGCGTCTCCGTTCAGCCGAACGCGCTGTTCGGGAGGTGATTCTCCAGTGGCTCCATGGCAGCCTACTGCTCAAGACAGGCCCGATACTTCGGGAGCTGATCACGCCAATCGCTGCGGAACGCCAAGTGCCGATCCCGGCAAAAGATCTCCTTAATGGCTCTCTCTCTGCTCTCGGAGGCCTTCCACTGATATTGGGGGGTGGGGGTGACAGCCTGGGGCGGCTGGGGTGACGAGGGCGACGGTGTCGGTGTCGCAGGCTCCGATTGTTTGGCCGCATCGGCTGCCTTCTTCACGGCCACGACGATGCCCACCGCAAGGGCAATGAGCAATCCGATCCCCACCACCGCGATTATTGCCACGCCTGCCGGGCCGAGGAGGATCGCCAAAGCGAGCAAGCCAGCCCCAGCGTCGGCGCCGGCCGGAACCTCATCGAGCCGGTCGGCGATGAGCGCGACTTCGCGATCCGTCAGAGCATCCACGCGCGCAGCGGCCTCTTCAGCGCTGATGCCGTACGCCTGCAGTCGCCCTTGCACGTCCTGCCGGTCGAGCAAGGCTCGCAAGCGAGCCCGGTCGGATTCCAGCGTCCGACTCGGCGCGAGGACGGATTCCGTTGCCACAAGCTCGGCCCGCGCGGGGCCATATGGGATCACCCCGCTGAGAATCGCTATGACGACAAGACAGCTGAGTGGCTTGGTAGGCCACATGATCGTTCGCATCGCGACCTCCTTAGAGCGAAAGCTTTGGTTCGTAATTGCCACCTGCCTATGCGTATTGCAGCGACCACGCCAGTTCGTAAGACCTTGTGTTTGTTGTGTTTGGAATCGAGCGACCCGCACTCCGCCTGGAGCCTCTGGCATTTCTTGTGTCGAGGACATACATTGAATGCATGCCGACCCGCGGGCTGAGCGCAGCCGACCGCGAGTTTTTTGTAGCGCTCGCTCCTATCGTTTTCGGCAATCCGTTCAGCGCGCAGCGCGACGAGTTGATCGTGCGGCTCGCGCCAAATGCGCCGCTCGGTGACCTCACGAGCAACCGCGAGGCGCTCGCACGCGTGGTCGAACCACGGCTGGAACCCTGGCTGCGCGAAGGCGCGCAGGCATTGCAGCGACTCGGAGCCGAAGACCGAAACCTGCTTGACCCTGGCTTCTTTTACGTGTGCTACCACCGCTACGTGCCGGAACTCGACGCGCTCATCGAGCGGCAGGCGACGCACGGCGGCCCTTCGCTCGCGGTGCCGTTCGCCGGCGGAGCGATCGCCCAGCTGTTGCGCGGCGGCCTGCCCGAAGAGCGCGCCGTGCGCTTTTTCGGATTTTTCTTCCAACTGCGGCGCGCGTTCTACTTCATCCACCGCTCGCTCGCCGGCGAATGCGAATCCATGCGTAAGCTCCGCGAAGCGCTGTGGAACAACGTCTTCTCTCACAACATGCGTGGGTACGAGGTCGCGCTCTGGAACCGCATGGAGGATTTCTCGACGCTGCTTCTCGGCGAGACCGGAACTGGCAAGGGATCCGCCGCCGCAGCGATCGGCCGCTCCGGGTTCATCGCGTACCTACCGAGCGAGCGGCGGTTCGCAGCGGACTTCGCCGAGAGCTTCATCGCGATCAACCTGTCGCAGTTTCCCGAGGCGCTGATCGAGTCGGAGCTCTTCGGCCACCGCAAAGGCGCCTTCACAGGCGCGATCGACCACCACCAGGGCGTGTTCGAGCGCTGCAGCACGCACGGCGCGCTGTTTCTGGACGAAATCGGCGAGGTGTCGATCCCGGTGCAGATCAAGCTGCTGCAGGTGCTGCAGGAGCGCGCGTTCACCCCGGTGGGCGGGCACGAGAAGAAGCGCTTCGCGGGACGCGTCATTGCGGCGACGAACCGGCTGCTCGGGCAGCTGCGCCGCGACGGGCGCTTCCGCGACGACTTCTTCTATCGCCTGTGCTCCGACGTGATCGAGGTTCCCACCCTGCGCCAGCGCATCGCAGAATCTGCCGGTGAGCTGGAGCTGCTCGTGCGGCTGCTGGTCGGGCGCATCGCCGGCACCCAGGACGCCGAGCTCGTCGCCGAGGTCCTCGAGGCGCTCGAGAATGACTTGCCGCGCGGCTACACGTGGCCGGGAAACGTGCGCGAGCTTGAACAGGCAGTGCGACGCGTCCTGCTCACCGGCCGTTACGCGGCTGATATCGCCCAAGCCACTCCGGACGAGGAGACAGCGCTGGTCGAGAAGCTGCGCACGGGCGAGCTCACGGCCGCTGAGCTCCTTGGCCGGTATTGCGCCATGCTCTACGGACGCCTCGGGACGTATGCTGAGGTGGCCAAGCGCACCGGGCTTGACCCGCGCACCACGCGGAAATACGTCGAGGGCGCAAGATCCGGCTAGAACGGCGTGCGCGCAGCCCGTACCGTCGCAGACGCAAGCCCCGGTCTACGTCGGCACCCGCCGCGGCGAGCGGTTAACGCTCGGAGATCTCGCTCTCGCCATCGGCGGAGCACAGGCGGGCTAAGGGTCTCCCGGTCACTGCGCCCGCCAAGCCCCTCGCTAGATGGCCAGTAGCGTGCCGGTGATGTGGGTCGACGCCTCGCGCGCGAGTATCGCGATCGCGTCGGCCACGGCCTCTACCGGTACCCAGCCTCGCCGGTCGCTGTCGGGCATCGCCGCTCGGTTCGCCGGCGTGTCCATCGTGCTCGGCAGCACCGCGTTCACCGTAACGCCGTGCGGCCGCATCTCGTGGGTGAGCGCCTGGACGAAGGCGATGACGCCCGCCTTCGCCACCGTGTAGGCGATGAAGCCGCCCGCCGGCGGCACGACCGTGCGCGAGGCGACGAGGACGACGCGCCCGTAGCGGGCGGCGACCATGTGCTTCGCTACGGCCTTCGCCGCCGCGAAGGCGCTCGTGAGGTTGAGGTCGAGCATCCGCCGCCACGTTGCCAAGTCGGTCTCGAGGAGCGTGCCGGCGGCGAAGCCGCCGACGGCCCCGACGAGGACGTCCACGCGGCCGCGCGTCGCCACCGTGCGTTCGACGAAGGCGGTCATGGCCGCGAGATCGGTGACGTCGACCGGCTCGGTCACCAGACGATCCCGGCCGACCGGCGCGGCGCGCTCGCGCAAATGGACAGCCTCCGCCTCGACCGCGTACGGCACGGCGACGATCGCGCCCTCGGTGAGGAATCGCAGCGTCACCGCCTGGCCGAGCGCGCCGGTGCCGCCGGTCACGATCGCGACGCGATTCTGTAGCGGGAGCCGCGCCGCGTCCGGCGTGGGGCTATTCATTCCGCCGCGGGGGCCCCCATGATCGAGGAGCGCTGGATGTCGTCATAGCGGACCTTGGCGATGTCGAACGCCTCGACGTTCTCGCGGAGCTTCTTGAAGGTCTGCTCGAAGGGCGGCAGCGTCTTGCGCGCCCGGGTGAGGGGGGTCGTCCGGGCGAGCACGTAGTTCTTCACGTACGGGTGATTGATCCCCCGCTTCTTGATCTTCGCCACGACCACGCCCAGCGCCTCGTCGGCCTCCCGGACGAGCGCGGCGCGATCACCCCGCTCCCCGAGCCCCTTGGACAGCGTGAGCTTCAGGAACTTGTCCACGCGTCGCAGGATCGGCGCGAACGCTCCGCCGGCGAACCGCTTGTTCTCCTCGTAGAGGAGCCCAAGCGTGATGAAGTGGGCGGACTCGAACTGGGGCTGCCAGCGCTCCTCCGTGCTCGAGGGCTCGTCCCGCGCCAGCGCGCGGTACATGCGGATGACCTCGAGCGACTTCTCCTTCAGGTTGTGCGCCTTCTCGACGTTGAGCGGGAGGACCTCGAAGACCATCTCGGGCTCGACGACAAGGATCGCCGGCACGTGCTCGGTCCGGAGCTTGTCGAGCACCGCGCGGCGGTGGTTCCCGTTGGGGGTCCAGTACACGCCGGGCTTCGGCGAGATCACGACGATCGGGTCCACGAAGCGGTCGAGGCGCTTGATGGTCTCGGTCAGGCGCTTGACGTGGGTCGGCGAGAGGTCGCGCTGGTACGGGCTCGCCTCCACGCGCTCGCGCGGCAGGAGACAGAAGATCTGCCAGTGCTCGCCGACGGGCTCCTGGTAGACGGCGAGCGTCTTCCCGCCGTCGCGCTCGACCTGCGCCGCGAGGGCCTGGGCCTGGGGGGACGGCTCGCCGCGCATTTATCTCAGGCCCGTCACGACCCGCCCCGGCGCCGTGAGCCTCGCGACGACCTCCCGGAGTGAGCCGTAGATGCCGGAGGGCAGGAAGATGATGAACACGATCAGGAGGAGTCCGTAGATCGTCTCGGCCATGCCGATGAACCGGAGCCCGAAGACGATGCGGAGGTATTCGCCGAGCGTGATCGTCAGGGCCGTGCCCACGGTCGGGCCGAGCAGCGAGTACATCCCGCCGAGGACGACGGCGAACACGATGCGGAGCGAGACGCCGATGCCGGCGAGCGTGTCCGGGTTCACGTACGAGATGTACTGGGCATAGGCCACGCCGCCGACCGCCGTCAGACCCGCCGAGAGCATCGTGATCCCCATCTTGAACCGTGTCACGTGGATGCCGACGGACGCCGCGGCGGTCTCGTCCTCACCGATCGCCTCCATCGCCGAGCGCGCCATGGACCGGTCCACACGGTACCAGATCCAGAGCGCGCCGAGCCAGAGGATCAGCGAGGCGTAGTAGAAGACCCGCTTGTCGGCGAACTGGATGGCGAGGACGCTGTCGCCCGCCGACGGCTTCAGCGAGAGCCCGAGGGACCCGCCGGTCCAGTCGCGCTCGGCAATGATGAGGAGCCGCACCACTTCGCCGACCGCGAGCGTGACGAGGGCGAAGTAGTGGCCGACCACCTGGAGGCGTGAGCACGGATAGGCCACGACCGCCGCGAGCAGGGCGGCCAGGGCGACGGCCGCGACGCCTCCGAGCCAGGGCGTCAGGCCGAAGAAGTTCCAGAGGAGCACGGCCGTGTAGGCCCCGATGCCGAGGAACGCGCCGTGGCCGAGCGAGATCAGGCCGAACCGGCCCATCAGCGACCAGGCCCCGCCGATGAACGACCAGATGAAGATCTGGATCACCACGTGAAAGACGTACTGGCGCATGCCACCCATCGGCACGAAGGGCGCCACGAGGAGGAGGACCACGAGCGCGAGGCCGATCGCCCGCCCGGGACTCACGCGCGCGTGCCGAGGATGCCGCCTGGACGGACGAACATCATCACGATGAAGACGACGAACGCGATGACGTACCCCATCTCCGTCGACCAGATGACCCCGGCGATCTGGATGATCTCGGCCATGACGACGGACGCGACGAATGCGCCCACCATGTTCCCGAGGCCGCCGAGGACGCAGATCATGAAGGTGAGAGGCCCGAACGCGGCGCCGAAGAACGGGTGCACCGAGTACTGGATGATGAGCAACGCCGCGGCGAGCCCCGCCATCGCGCCGCCGACGGCCGAGGTGACGCAGTAGACGCGCTGCGGGCTGGCGCCCATCAGGGCCATCGCCTCGCGGTCCTGGGAGACGGCGCGGATCGCCGTGCCGATGTAGGTCCGGCGCAGGAACACCCAGAGGCCGAGCATCGCGACGAGCGAGATGGCGAACGCGATCAGGCGCGTGAAGGAGAGGAACATGCCGCCGACCTCGAGAACCGGGAGGACCAGGCGGACGGTCCTGTGGTCGGTCGTCCAGAGGAACGTCACGAACGACTGGAGGAAGAAGAGGAGCCCGCCCGTCGCGAGAAGCTGGTTGACGGGCGCGCTCCCGAGGATCGGCGTGATGATCAGGAGGTGCACGCCGAGGCCGAGCAGCGCGCCCAGCGCCACCGACGCGACGGAGGCGAGCCAGAGGGGCCAGCCGTAGACCATCACCAGGAAGTAGACGAGATACATGCAGACCATCACGAGGTCGACGTAGGCGATCCACACGATGTCGACGACGCCGAAGATGAGGTTCAGACCGAGCGCCAGGAGCGCCAGGACGCCGCTGAGGAGGACGCCGTTCACCGCGGCTTCGAGGAGGAAGATCGGGTCGATCACAGCCCCACGTACGCCTTCCGCACGAAGTCCTGCTCGGCGAGCTCGGCGGCGCGCCCCTCCATCCTGATCCGCCCGACCTCGAGCAGGTAGGCGCGGTCCACCAGCTTCAGCACCTGACGCACGTTCTGCTCGACCACGAGGATCGTGTAGCCTTCCGCCCGCACGCGGCGGATGAGGTCGAACAGGCGGAGCACCATCACTGGTGCCAACCCCATCGAGGGTTCGTCGAGCAGGATCAGCTTGGGCCGCGACATGAGCGCGCGGCCGATCGCGAGCATCTGCTGCTCGCCGCCCGAGAGGCTGCCGGCGCGCTGCGTCTGGCGTTCGGCCAGGATGGGGAACAGCGCGTGGACGCGCGCCAGACTCTCGGCGAACACGCGCCGGGCGCTCGGCTGGAACGCCCCCATTCTGAGGTTGTCGGCGACCGTGAGACCCGGGAAGATGCGGCGGCCCTCGGGGACGTGGGCAATGCCGTGGCTCACGATCTCGTACGCCTTCCGTCCGACCAGCGAGTCGCCCTCGAAGACGAGCTCGCCCGTGCGCGCGGCGACGAGCCCCGAGATCACGCGCATGAGCGTCGTCTTGCCGGCCCCGTTCGGACCCACCACGGCGACGGCCTCGCCCGTCTCGACGCGGAGCGTGACGTCCCAGAGGGCGGTGAAGTGACCATAGCTGCTCACTGGCCTACCCTCCGCCGAGACGGAAAGTCTGCAGGTCTGGTCAGGTGGAGAGAGGAAAGTGGGGCGAGATGATCGGCGTCCGGGGAGAGCCACGCTTGCTCGCCGCGAGACGGCCAGCATGAGACCCGCTCCCCCGGATAAAACGAGAGGCCCAGACCGGCCACAGGATGACGCGCCAAGTGCCCAGGCAGGCCAGAGCGCCAATCAGTGAGCGACCGGCCGGACCTCTCACCGCGCAGTGTCTCGCCATCCTCGGAGACGACGCAATGAGATTCTTCGTCGGCATCGACTGGGCGAGTCGGGCCCACGCGGTCTGCATCATCGACCAGACCGGCCGCATCCGTTGGCAGGGCTCTATACCGCACACCGCCGAGGGGCTCACTGAGCTCGTCGGCCGTCTGCGCCGCTTCCGCGGCCCCGGCCGCCTTCGGGTCGCCCTTGAACGGCCCTCGGGCCTGCTCGTCGACACGCTCGTCGACGCCGGGCTCGAGGTCGTGCCCATCCACCCGAACGCCCTCAAGGCGACTCGGCCGCGCTACTCCGCCGCCGGCGGCAAGAGTGACCCCGGCGATGCCTTCATCCTGGCGGATCTGCTTCGCACCGATGGCCATCGCTTCCCCGCGCTGCGCCCGCCCTCCGACGAGACCCGCGCCTTGCGGGCGCTCGTGCGCGCCCGCGACGACCTCGTCACCCAGCGCATCGCCCTCGCCAATCAGCTGCGCGCCCTGCTCGAGCGCTTCTGGCCCGGCGCCGCGGCCATTTTTGTCGACGTCGACTCGGCGATCGCGCTCGCCTTCCTCGCCCGCTACCCCACACCCCAGAGCGCCGCGCGGCTGGGCGAAAAGCGCCTCGCCCAGTTCCTCGCACAACACGCGTACTCCGGCCGCCGTCCCGTGGTCGAGCTGCTCGCCCGCCTCCGCACGGCGCCGGCGAGCCAGGTCGGCGAGGCCGAAGCGGAGGCCAGCGGGGACCTCGTCCGCGCCCTCGTGGCTGTCCTGACCCCGCTCGTCGGGCAGCTCCAGCAGCTCTCCGCGGCCATCGAGGCGGCGCTGGCTCAGCATCCTGATGGCCGCCTCGTGCAGAGCTTGCCGCGTAGCGGCGCCGTCAATGCCGCGCAGATCCTCGCTGAGCTCGGCGACGATCGCGCGCGCTTCCCCAGTGACGAACAGTTCGCCGCCGAGGGCGGCCTGGCGCCCGTCACGCATGCCTCCGGTCAGCACAAGGCCGTGGTCTTCCGCTGGGCCTGCAACAAACGCCTGCGCCGGGCGCTCACGACCTTCGCCGACAACTCCCGGCATGCCTCGCGCTGGGCCGCCCTCGTGTATCAGCGTGCCCGCGCGCGCGGCTGTCGGCATCAGCATGCAGTCCGTATCCTCGCCCGCGCGTGGGCTCGCATCCTCTGGCGCTGCTGGCAGGATCGCGCTCCCTACGACGTTAGCCGGCATCGCGCCGCGCAGGCGCTCGCCGCTGCCTGAGCGCGCGATGCTTGACACAGGATGTCTCATGCG
>WNFW01002555.1_pt1 | contig 12449 bp, 11 predicted proteins | sample 5400131 | NCBI WGS metagenome assembly WNFW01 (sample SAMN13153362, study PRJNA577476) | soil metagenome | isolation source: 20 cm soil or saprolite under grassland replicate 1 | place: USA:California | collected 2016-06-15 | reverse complement strand
GGCCGATGTCCATGGCCGGACGGTTGCTTCCCGAAAAAGAAGACTCGGCGGGCAGGTAGATGTTGGTGCGCGGCTTCGAGGCATTGAGCTTGGCTGTCAACGGCGGTTCGGCGTTTACAAAAAACGGCCGTCCCGCATCATCAACGACCTTGGCGATCTGGCCGCTGGCGCCCCGCGCGAAAACAGTTGCGCAAAGGACCAGCGTCGCTAGAAGAAGCCTTGAGGTGATTGCCGTGCGTTTCTTCATCATCCTACCTTGGGAAAGGCAACAACAATTTTGCGGGCTACTACAGAGTGGACAGTTTTCAACACCGCCGCGCAGCGGTCAATGTCCCTTCAGTACTAGGGCCCCCGCCAAACGGTCTACCCTGAGGGGGATCGCCTGGCGATGGCTCTTCATGCGAAGTCGTGTTGGCGGGGATGCCGAACTGGTTTAGGCCGTAAATGAAAACGTATCCCCCCGGACACGCTTCTGGCACCACGGGGATTATAGCAAGGGTTCGATCAGGGAGGGGACGCTCTCCAAGGCCACTTTTAGGCCAGTTGTGTCTTTTCCGCCAGCTTCGGCCAGGTCAGGTCTTCCCCCACCGGAACCCCCTAGTCGTTTGGCCAGCGCCTGTATCAGCTTGCCAGCATGGACCTTAGCTGTCAGGTCTTTGGTCACTCCGGCGATCAGTGCTACTTTGCCGTACTCCGCCATCCCCAGAGCCACCACGCCAGAGCCTAGCTTCTGCCGCAGGCTGTCCACCAGTTGCCTAAGTCCTTCGCGGTCAACATTTTCCACTTCGGCGGCGATTACCTTGACCCCTTTGACCATTTGGACCTGCCCCATCAGGTCATTCGCTTGATTGAGGGCTTGTATGCGCTTTACGACTTCAAGCTGATTCTCAAGGGCGGCGGTTTTCTCCGCCCAATCGCCAAGCCGCATCAGGATCTTCTCGTCACCGACATGCAACAACTGAGCAATACTTCTCAGTCGCTCTATAGCCTTTTGATAATGCTCCAGGGCGCCGATACCGGTAACGGCTTCGATCCGGCGAACGCCGGCGGCCACGGATTCTTCGCTCACGATTTTCAGGACGCCGATGTCGCCTACGCGCTGCACGTGCGTCCCGCCGCAAAGCTCCTTCGAGTAGAAACCGCGGGCCGCTCGCGGATCGGGAATCGTCACCACGCGAACGTTGTGTTCCGGATACTTGTCCCCGAAAAACGCCAGCGCCCCGGAAGCCAGCGCCTCTTCGAGCGACGTGACGTTCGTCTCGATCTCCGTGTTCAGCCGGATCTCGTCGTTCACCTGCTGCTCGATGTCGCGCAACTCTTCCGCGTCCACATGCGCGAAGTGCGAGAAGTCAAAGCGCAGCCGCTCCGGCGCATTCAGCGAACCGGCTTGCTTCACGTGCGTCCCCAAAATATTCCGCAGCGCCGCATTCACCAGATGCGTCCCCGAGTGGTTGCGGATAATCCGCGCCCGCCGCTCCGCATCCGCTACCACCGCCACGTGATCGCCCACGCGCAGCGTCTCCTTCGCCACCACCTTGTGCGCCACCAGCCCCGCAACGGGATAGAAAGCTCCAGTCACATCCGCGAGCAATTGCGATTCCGAGTTGTCATAGAACGCGCCGGTGTCCGCCACCTGTCCGCCCGACTCCGCATAAATCACGGTGCGGTCGAGGACCACCTCGCCGCTCTCCCCGGGAATCAGTTCGTTGACTGGCCCAAGCTTCGTGTCGGCGCGGTGAGCGCCGCCAGTAAGAATGATGGCTTCAATCCGGCAATCCTTCGCCCTCGTCCCAAAATAAAAATCTGGCTCCGTCTTGAAAGTCTCCGTCAGCTTCGCGTAAGCCGGATTCGCCGCCTCTTTCGCCCCGCCCTTCCACGACGCCCGCGCTCGAGCGCGCTGCTCCTGCATCGCCCGCTCGAACCCCCCCCAATCAACAAAGAAGGCGGCGTCACGAACCACATCTTCTATAAAGTCCCGAGGCAAGCCATAGGTATCGTAGAGCCTGAAAGCCTTATCGCCAGCGTACTGTCCAACAGTAAAAGGTGTGCCACGAAGCTGCTCTCTAGCGTGGTGCTCTATCAAAACCGGTCCGCGTAGTTCGTTCAGGTCCTCTTCGAGTTTCTTGAGCCCAATATTCACGGTACGACTGAAGCGTGTTTCCTCCTCGTCCAGAATATGGTTGTCGCGCTCAGCTGTTTTCGCGAGTTCCGGATACGCGCTAGCCATGAGCGTCCGCACGGCGTCCGACATTTTGGATAGAAATGGCGAAGGAGCCCCCAAAATACGCGAGTGTCGCAGCGCCCGACGAATGATTTTCCGTAAGACGTAACCACGGCCTTCATTTGAGGGAACAACACCGTCTGAGATCAGAAACGTTGCGGCGCGAGAGTGGTCCGCAATTATGCGGAAGGATGCGGCGAGATCTGGCTGAGTCGTTAGAGTCGAACTGCATAGTTTTTCAGCGCTAGCGATGAGCGGCGTGAAGAGATCGGTATCGTAGTTGGAGATTACACGTTGGAGGACGGCGGCGACGCGCTCGAGGCCCATGCCGGTGTCCACGCAAGGCTTGGGAAGTGGAGCGAAGATACCATCGGTTCCGCGATTAAATTGCATGAAGACAAGGTTCCAGATTTCGACGTACCGGCCACAGTCGCAGGGAAACGCGCAATCGGTGTGACCGTCGTCTGACGCGGCGGGTCCCATGTCGTAATGAATTTCACTGCAAGGTCCGCAAGGGCCGGTATCGCCCATAGCCCAGAAGTTTTCCTCAAATCCTGGGATGCTCACTATGCGGTCATCAGCGACGCCTTCACCCAACCACGCACCACGCGCTTGTTCGTCTACACCGAGCTTCGTGCCGTCAGGGAGCTCAACACCACCGAAAACTGTGACGTAGAGTTTGTCCTTGGGAATCTTGAACCAGTCGGGCGAGATGATCAATTCCCAAGCGTACGCAATCGCATCCTCCTTGAAATAATCGCCAAACGAAAAATTGCCCAGCATCTCGAAAAACGTGTGATGCCGCTTCGTAAACCCCACATTTTCCAGGTCGTTGTGCTTCCCGCCGGCGCGCACGCATTTCTGGCAGCTCGTAGCCCGCGTGTAATCCCGCTTTTCCAGCCCCAGGAAAACGTCCTTGAACTGGTTCATCCCCGCATTCGTAAACAGCAGGGTAGCGTCCCCATGGGGAACGAGCGAGCTGCCGCGCACGCGGCGATGTCCTTTGCCTTCAAAGAACTCCAGAAACTTTTTGCGAATTTCGTTTCCGCTCCAAGATTTCTGGCTTACCGAGTCATCCGTCACGTCCGCCTCAGCACCGAACAATTTTTCATGGTAGAAGTATCGCAGAGACTCTGACGAGCGGCAATCGGGCCTCCCCGTAAGCCCATGGCCCTCGCCCCCAGGAGCATCGCACATGGCAAGAGCAAGGAAAGCCAAAAAGCCGCTCTCCCCAACAGATTTCGCAGGCGACGGTGAGCCCTACGCCGAAGTGACCGTGACGATCTCCATCCGCATCCTCGGCCCGGGGATCACGCGATCGCGGCTCGCCGTCAATGTCTGTCCCGATCCGGCCCTGGAGCACCTCGCCAGAAAGTCGCTGAAGGCTCTCAACAAGGAGCATTACGGCATAAATGAGGCCGGCAACTTTGGCGTCTGTCTATCGGAGAATTTCAGTGGCTGGCAGGATTTGGAAGGCGATTATCCAAGGATCGATGAACAAGCGAAAGGCAAGTTTGAGAAGGATTGCCTGAAGGCCATGAATGCCTATATCAAGGAGTCCGTGGATTGGGCACTTGCGATCAACAAACAAGGGATGGAAGAAGCGGCCCGGAATGCGCCTGCGTCTGGAGGCAAAGACTTGTTGATGTAAAGCCGGCTGCTGCCACAATGAGCTCAGAGTCGGTTAGTCACTCAGTTTCCGAGCATCCGACTAACCACGACTTTGCGGGCGATTGCGGTATTTGGATGATCAACGATGGGTATTTGAACTAACAGGTACTCGCGACTGAGGTTTGAGCATGGGCAACCGCGGGACAGATTGGAAAAATTTCTGAAGCAGTATCCGTATCTGCTTCGCTGGTTCAATGAGTGTCTATCCTGCCGCCGTAAGGGCTACAAACCTGAGGTGCTAGCGCCCGAATTTGACAATTCGACGGTCATCGCCGCGAAACTGCGCCGCCTCGCAAAGGAATTGGCACTAGCTGAGGATGGTCTGTGCCAGCAGTGTCGTCAGGCACGCGTCTACTTAATGATTCCTAGAGCGAGGGCTTCATGGGTGAAATGATTCAATTCAATCGGCCGGACGGGAAGACATGCCCTGGCTATCTGGCAACTCCCAAGGCAGGATCGGCCGCGCCCGGCTTTGTCTGCATTCAGGAGTGGTGGGGGCTCAACGATCAAATCAAGAAGACTGCCGACCGGCTCGCCGAGGTCGGCTACCGCGCGCTCGTCCCGGACCTCTATCGTGGCAAAATCGCCAAAGCTGCCGATGAGGCCAGCCACATGATGAAGGGCCTCAACTTTCCCGATGCCGCCGAGCAAGACATTCGCGGCGCCGTGCAGTACCTGAAGCCAAGCTCCAAAAAAGTCGCAGTGGGCGGCTTCTGCATGGGCGGCGCGCAGACCATCCTCTCTGCCGTCCGCGTCCCAGAGATGGACGCGGGCGCTTGCTTCTACGGCATTCCGGATCTCAGCGCCGCTGAATTGAAGACGATAAAAATTCCCTTGATTTGCCATTTCGCAAACCAGGACGGCCACTGGACGCCCGCGAAGGTGAATGACTTCGAAGCCACGCTCAAGCAGTCCAAATCTCAATTCGAGATCTATCGCTACGACGCCCAGCACGCCTTCATGAATGAAGCCCGCCCCGAGGTCTACGATGCCGCCAGCGCCAAGTTAGCCTGGGACCGCACCCTTCAGTTTCTGAAGCGCGCCCTCGCGTGAACCTTTGCGCTGCATAGCTTTAGTAGGAATTTGAATTTGGTCTGCAATACAGACCAAATTGAAACGCTACTCGGTTTCCATCTCCGCGTCCGGCACGTCTTCTCTCGTCATCGCTTTCAACTCCCGACGCACGACTTCTGCAGAGAATCCCGCGCGCAGAAGACTGCTGTAGATGGAAGCCATTTTCTTTTCATCGATTTCACCGCGGTAGGAGCGGAGCTTGCGCTCAATGCGCTGGCGGACCATGGCGGCTTCGTCGGAATTTTGGGCGACTTCTTCGAGGGCGGATGAGATGTGGCGGTCGGGAACGCTGCGAGCGCGGAGATCGCGGGCGACGCGGAATTTTCCTTGCTTGCGGGATTCGGTGCGCTGGCGGGCGAATTGCTTGGCGTAACGCGCGTCGTCGATCATGCCGTTTTCCTTCAAACGCGCCATCACCACTTGCACCAGCAGTTTGTTATCGCTCCGCCGTTCCAATTTCTGCTTCATTTCGTGCACGGAATGCGCTCGCCGCATCAATGCCCGCAACGCCACATCGTACAGCTCCGCTTCAGTCTCAAGTTGGCGAGGCTTCCCAAACATGGATGGAGCATAGAGGGAGGAAGTGCCAGAGTCAAAATCAAATGAGTTGGTGGTCGTTGGTTGTCAGTTGCAGCTTTGAAGAAACACTCCCAGGCCCTGAGCTAGCGCCGGCTCTTGCTGAGGACTGATGACTTAGAACCGTGAACTATTTGCGGGCGAAGCGTTCGAAGTCCGCCATTTGCGAGGCCATTTCCTCGCGGGCGGAGTCGCCGGCGGAGCGAATGCCCTGGATGCGCAGCTTGAATTCGTCGGGGTTCGAGGCGCGCGCCAGGGCTTCGTCGAGAGTGATGAGCTGCTTCGAGTAGAGATCGAAGAGCGACTGATCGAACGTTTGCATGCCGTACTGGCTGGTGCCGGCGGCGATGGCGTCATGAATCAAGCGCGTTTTGTCCGCGTTGATGATGCAGTCTCGGATGTACCCAGTGGCGATCATGATTTCGCAGGCGGGGACGCGGCCTTTGTCATCCGCGCGGCGCACCAGCCGCTGCGAGACGACTGCCTTCAGCGTGGCGGCAAGCTGCAAGCGAATTTGCTTCTGCTCCGGCGGCGGGAAGACCGCGATAATACGCTGAATCGTTTCCGTGGCGTCGAGGGTATGCAGAGTGGATAGCACGAGGTGGCCGGTTTCCGCGGCGAGCAGCGCCGTGGAAATGGTCTCCAGGTCGCGCATTTCGCCGACCAGAATCACGTCCGGGTCCTGACGCAGCGCAGCGCGTAGCGCGGTGGAAAAGTTCGCGGTGTCCACTTCGACTTCGCGCTGATTGATGAAGCTTCTTTTGTCGCGGTGCAGGAACTCAATGGGGTCTTCGATGGTGATCAGATGGTCGGCGCGGTTGGCATTGATGCGATCGATCATCGCGGCCAGCGTGGTGGACTTACCGGAACCGGTGGTTCCCGTAACCAGCACCAACCCGCGCTGCTCTTCGCAAATTTTGGAGATCACGGGGGGGAGGTTCAATTCTTCCGTGGTGCGAATTTTTGTGGGAATGACGCGCAGCACCATGCCGACGTTGCCACGCTGCTGAAAAACGTTGACGCGGAAGCGGCCCAGGCCCGCAACACCATAGGCCATATCCAATTCCGCTGTTTCCTTGAACTTTTGCTTCTGGCGGTTGGTCATCATGCTGAAGGCCATCGAGAGCATTTCTTCCGGCGTGACGCGAGGCACGTCGGTCAGCGGGGTGAGCAGTCCGTCCACGCGCAAGTAAGGGTGATTGCCGACTTTCAGATGCAAGTCGGACGCTTTGCTTTCAACCGCGCGGCGGAGAAGATCGTCAATGCTGATGGCCATATGGTCTAAACCCCGTGAAAATGCAGCTAATACGCGACACTAGCACCCGCGGGAAGGGCGGGCAAGCAAGCCGCAGAGGCAGGTTGCGCGCTAGTTACCTGTACGGGGGGCGTGGTCAGTTTTCTAGTGGTCCGTGTTCAGTTCGGAGGGAGAGAGGAGATTGATAGTCGAAAGTTGAAGGTTGCAGGGGAGAGGAATGGAGGAAGCTCGCTCCGGTGGATTGCGAGGCCCAACAGTCGCGCGCCTCTGCCAACCCAAAACTTAAATGGTAAAATTCAAAGAGTAGGAAACTAGGACCGAAAACGGCTCAGGTTTTTTTCAGATAGAGGGAATCGTAGAGCAGGCCGGCGACAAATCCTCCGGCTAGCGGACCAACCCAGTAGACTCCATGATTGGCCCAGTGGGTCGCCGCCAGCGCAGGCCCAAATGCTCGCGCAGGATTCAAAGCTGCACCCGTGAGCGGCCCCGCGACGAGAATGCCGAGCGAAATCGTCAGGCCGATGCCAAAGCTCGCGATCAAACGGAATGCGCCCTTTTCATCGACGGCGGTGGCAAAAACAACGAGAACCAAGAAGAAAGTTGTCACTGCCTCCAGCGCCATTCCCGCCCAGCGCGGAAAATCCCGGGCCAATTCCGGGGTGCCCAGAGCGACGGCGCGCCAGGTCTCTTCGGGAACGACGGCCTTCAGCACAAATGCCGCGGCCGTCGCGCCGGCAAGCTGCGCGGCCCAATAGAGAATGGTGTCCACGGTATTCACGCGCTTGGTGACCCAGAAGCCGATGGTCACCGCGGGATTGAAATGTCCGCCGGAGATGTGCCCGAGGGCGGAAACCATGATGGCGATGGCGAGACCGTGGGCCAGGGCAATGCCGAGAAGACCGAGGCCGCCCGCGCCATGCAAATATTGGTCCGTGCAGATCGAGCCCGCGCCAAAAAAAATCAGCGCAAACGTTCCGAGGAATTCCGCGATCAGCTTTTGCGAGGTGCTGTACATTCGAAAGCCTCCGTGCAGGGGAAGGAAGGTGCGCCCAATTCGAACGGCTGCATTCTATCTGGAATGCGACGCGGAGCGCCAGCCTTCCTGACGAACGTTTCACCGGACCGCCGGAATTCAATCAATTGTGCTGGGGCGGACCCACGCGACCCGCCAGATCGGAAAACCGGAGGTCGCTGCGCAACGGCATGAGAGCTTCATGATTGAGCAGCATGGTCATGCGGCTATCACGTTTTTGGAATGCCATCTCCAAAGCGGCAAAAGCATGATCCTTTCACCCAGAGCTGCGTAGATTCCAGCAACGTCCATCCAGGACGCCCGGTCCGAGTTGGCTTCCTGAATGACGTCGCCAAGAATCTTTCTAGCCTCTTCGATTCTGCCGGTTTGCGCGTATCATAAGCGAGCATGCTTCGATAGACGGACGATCCCCGCGAGGACTGCACGGCTTGCTCGAGCTCCTTCACGGCCTCCTTATTTCTTCCATCGTGCACCAGCGTAAGTCCAAAAAGAAAGTGGCCGAAGAGAAAATTGCGCCCAAGGTCGAGCGTTTTCTGGAACTGCGCGACTGCTTCCTTTGGCCGGCCGCTCCGGGAAAGGATCTGGCCATGTACCGCATTGATGATGAGGGAGAAGGGGTCCGCTTCCTGCGCGCGCCGGATCATGGCCAGCGCTTCGTCGTACCGCCCCAAATTCTCCAAGAGTTCCGCATACCACTGCAATCCGGTAGCGTATCCCGGGTTAATGACCAGCGCCCGGCGAAACTCTCGCTCGGCACCGTCAAAATCCCAATCAAAGTCTTCGAGGACTTGACCCATGGAGACATGACTCTCGGCAAGCGAAGGATCCAGTTCGAGAGCCTTCGTTGCTGCCGCGCGCGACTTGGCCGCACTTTCTGCCTGCGAAATCGTGAAGTTATTAAAGAACGTCACGTAATAGCAGTCCGCAAGGCCCGCGTAGGCGAGGGCGCAACTGGGATCCCGGTCAAAGGCCTGCTGAAAATAGCCCGTGGCCTTGTTCACGCCCCCGGCAGTCCGCTTATTCCAGTAAAAGCGTCCGCGGAGGTAGGCCGTGCGTGATTTTCCTGCGCCTGATAAATTCATTTTCAGGTTTTCGGTGATGTCCTGCGTGATCTGCGTCTGAATGTTTGGAACATCAGCAAGCCTCCACTGGTATTGCTACTCCACATGACGCGGTCGCGCTCGGCATCAACAAGTTCGGCGCTAATGGAGACATTGTCGTTTCGTTGCAGCATGCGGCCGGTGAGAATGGTGTGGACGCCAAGTTCACGGGCAACCGTAGGTGGATCAATGGCCTTGCCTTTGTAACGGTACGCGGAAGCCAGCGAAACGACCTTCAGGTTGGGAAGTTGCGAGAGCGTGCTGACGAGACCTGGGTGATTCCTTTCCGCAAAAGACAAAGGCATATCCGGTGCCTTGCCGCGAGGATGCAAGGGCGTTGCACTGCGGGGATTTTTTGTTCAATGGATCGCTAGCGTGGTGCCACAGGACCGGATGCGCCGGCAGGGGCGTAGCATGCTGCGCCCCTACAAGGACAATTGCAATGACACGCGTTCAACGCGTTGCTGCGGCGACGGGGGCGTTTACTGAGGTGAGCCAGTTGTGGCGGTCGGGCTTGCTGCCGCTGGTGATGGCGAAGAATTCCGCCTGTAAAGTGAGTGTAATTGGACCGGCGACACCTTTGCCGACCTGGATGTGATCGACGGAGCGGATGGGAGTGATTTCGACGGCGGTGCCGACAAAGAAGACTTCGTCAGCGATGTAGAGCATCTCGCGCGGAATTACGTGTTCCTTGACGGGAATGTGCAGGTCTTCCGCCAGCTTCGTGACGGCGTCCCGTGTGATGCCCGGCAAAATACTGGTGGCCAGGGGCGGAGTGTAAAGCACGCCGTCGTGAACGAGGAACACATTCATGCCCGAGCCTTCACTGACGTGGCCCTGAGAATCCAGAGCGATGCCTTCGGTATATCCGTTGAACGTGGCTTCCATGCGAATGAGCTGCGAGTTCATGTAATTCGCCGCGGCCTTGGACATGGCGGGAAGGGTGTTCGGTGCGATGCGCGTCCAGGAGCTGACACCGACATCGACGCCTTTCGACAAGGCTTCCGGGCCAAGATAGGCGCCCCAGCTCCAGCAGGCCATGTAGATGTCGATCGGCGAGTTCAGGGGATTCACTCCCACTTCGCCGTAGCCGCGCAGGACGATGGGCTTCACGTAGCAGGAATTCAATTTGTTCAGGCGCACCAGTTCGCAAGCCGTGCCAGCGAACTGATCGACGGAGAAGGGAAGCTCCATGCGATAAATTTTCGCGGAGTTGATCAGCCGCTGCATGTGCTCGCGCAACCGGAAGATTGCCGGTCCCTGCTTCGTTTCATAACAGCGGATGCCTTCGAATACCGAGGAGCCGTAGCTCACCACGTGGGAAAGGACGTGCAACTTGGCGTCGCCCCAGTTGATCCACTTTCCGTTGTGCCAGATTTTCTCGGTCGCCTGAATCGGCATAGATGCTCCCTGTTCGGTAGTGCCACTCACCGCGGTACCGCTCCAAATCGCAGAATACGGTACACGGCGGCGAGCGTCAATGCGCTTCGCGTAGTGGAAGCGTCGTGTTGGGAACCAATTTGGCGCGTGAGGTCTCGACGCAATGCGCTGAGAGCCGCGAGTGAAGCACAAAAATGAAATTGGAGGTCACTGCGCTGGTCCGGAAGGAGCGGACGGTTTCGAAGGGGGATTGAGAGTATCCGCCATTGCTTGCGCCTTCGAAATGGCACGGCTCGTCTTATTTTCCCAGATTCCCAGGAGCAGGAAGGGGATCGCGGTGGCGGCGACCAGAAGCTTGGCCCGGCGGGGGGTCTTGGATTCAGGCTCCCAGCGGAAGAGCTGGGCGGACAAGAAGAAGGTAAGGCCAGCCCACACGAGGAGCGAGGCGACCGCTATCAGAACGTCGCCGTTCCAAGGGTCAGCCGACCAGTAGATAGCATCCTGCAGTTCAGTGACGAGGTAGGTAGCGGGAAGGAAGAGTCCTACGCGACTGACGACCTGAGGGAGACTCGCAAGTGGGACGGTCGCACCGGAAAGGAAAATCAGGGGCAACCAAATGAGCTGATTGATGACCTGCGTTTCCTGCATGGTGTTGGTGACGCTGGCGACGACGAGACCCATGGACGCGAAGGAGACGGCGCCGACGGTGATCAGCAGGAACGCCGAGACAAGATTGCCAAAGTCCGTGACGTGAAAAATGAAGCGTGCGAGGAGGAGCTCGAGGACGACCGTGGGCATGGTGAGGACGAAATTGGCGACGACGCTGGAGGCCAGCATGTCGCTGGGTGTAACGGGCGTGACGTGGAAGCGGCGCAAGATGCCCTGTTCTCGAAACGTGACGAGGGCGGCGCTGAGACCCCAGAAGCTGCCCATCACAGTGAGGGCGAGGACCGGACCGAGAAAATATTGAACCGCGCGGGGGATACCTCTTCCAAAGACCCCGGCATAAAGGAAGAAAAACCCGAAGGGCATGATCACGCTGAAAAATAAAAACATTTTATTGCGCAGCGTGAGCTGAATGCGCATGCGCGTCAAGGTGGCGAAGTTTGTCAATCGCGCAACCTCCTTCCGGTCATTTCGATAAAAACGTCTTCCAGGGAGGGCGAAGCGATTTCCAAGCTGACGAGTTCATTGTCCTGGGCTTCGAGATGCTTGACCAGGGAGACGATAGTTTGAGGCGGGCGTTTGGAGTGAATTACGTAAGTGCCGTCGACCTCGCGCGCGTCCGTCGCCCCCTCGAGGTTCCTCAGCGTGCCATTGGATTCCGACTTCGATAGGCGCACTTCGATGCGCGTGGTGCCGCCGGAATGCGCTTTCAGATCGCGCGGCGTACCAAGAGCAATCACTTTTCCGTGATCGACGATGGCCACGCGATCGCAGAGCCGCTCGGCTTCCTCGATATAGTGGGTGGTCATGACAATCGTTTTTTTCTCGCGTTTCAATTCCTCGATGATGTCGTATATTTCTCGCCGCACCTGCGGATCGAGCCCGGCGGTCGGCTCGTCGAAAAACAGGACCTTGGGATCGTTGACGAGAGCCATGGCGAGGGCCAGGCGTTGCTTTTGTCCGCCAGAGAGCTGGCTGTAAAAGGAATTGCGCTTTTCTTCCAAACCGAAGCGCTTGAGCAGCTCCTCAGGGTTGCGTCGCCGCTTGTAAAAGCTGGCGAAGAGGCGCAGCGCTTCCATCACGCGAAGTTTGTCCGGAAGCGACGTGGATTGGAGCGCGGCACCGATTTCATGCTTCAGTTCCTGGGCGTTGCGCTGCGGATCCAGTCCGCAGACGGAGACGCGGCCGCTATCTAACGTGCGCAACCCCTCGAGAATCTCAACGGTGCTAGTTTTTCCGGCGCCGTTTGGCCCGAGTAGCCCGAAAACCTCGCCCTCTTCTACCGCAAAACTGACGCCACGAACGGCTTCCACGTCACCGTACCGCTTGACGAGATTTTCCACTTGGAGGATGGAATTGACCATGTTCGTTGCTCCCCCCACCACTCAGGGGCGCAATAGAAAAAGAGGGTATAGCATACCGCAGATTCGAGTCTGGCTTGTAACGTGAGAAAAGTCCGGTAGTGGTTCAGTT
>WNFW01002554.1_pt1 | contig 12449 bp, 10 predicted proteins | sample 5400131 | NCBI WGS metagenome assembly WNFW01 (sample SAMN13153362, study PRJNA577476) | soil metagenome | isolation source: 20 cm soil or saprolite under grassland replicate 1 | place: USA:California | collected 2016-06-15 | reverse complement strand
CCACCGCCAGAGCGCGCATGGTGCCGGCTTCGATGTGGCTGCGAGTGGTTCCCAAAGTGAGAAACGCAATGTTCACATGTCCGCCGAGCACGGCGGTCGCCGCGGCAGATTCGGAGCCAAGCGGCACATGGGTCAAATCGATCTTGGTTTTAAGCTTCACCAGCTCACCGATAAAATGCGGCGTGGTTCCCGGACCCGCGGAACCATAAGTCAGCTCACCGGGATTCTTCTTCGCGGCCGCAATGAATTCTTCGAGCGTCTTCCACGGCGCGTCGGCGTTGACCACGGTTGTGTTAGGACTGCTCGTCGCGAGCGCTAGAGGTGCGAAGTCTTTGATGGTAAATCCGGAGTTTTTATTGACAAGCGGAATGAGAACGATCGGCGGCGGCGTGACGAGAATCGTATAACCATCCGGCGCGGCGTCTTTGGCGGCCTGAATGCCCACGGCGCCGCCGCCGCCCGCTTTATTGACGATGATCACCTGCTGGCCGAGAATCGCGGACATTTTCGGCGCGACGATGCGCGCCACGATGTCCGTGACCGCGCCGGGCGGAAACGGATTAATGATCTGAATGGTTTTGGCCGGATACTCGGCAGCCTCGGAACTAGCCGCAAGCGCGAAGCTGCACACTACAAATGACAGTATCGTAAGCAGCGAATCGAAGGGTGTAAAAACCGCGCGGCGACTCCCATAGAGATATCTCACAATCTGCACCTCCAACGTCTGAATCGCTATCTCTGCTAACAGAATCGCCCGCGGAGTGTCAAACAAATCTCGATTCTTGCTTGACACGACTGGCGATTGTTTCTAGAAGGGAGAATCGTCAGACCCACGCGACGGGCGGGCATAACAAAGACGAACGGGGTTTTCGAGGCGACATCGACATGGGAACGATCGCGCGAGCGCAGCAGATTATTGCGGGCTTAAAAGACGCCGGAATCGATCTCGTCGCCAGCGTCCCCGATATCAATATGTTGCAGCTCATCAATCTTCTCTATGAAGATAAAGCGATCACCCATGTGCCCGTGGGGCGCGAGGAAGAAGGGATTGGTGTCTGCGCCGGCGCCCATCTGGGTGGAAAAAAAACCGCCATGCTGATGCAAAATGGCGGCTTGCTCAATAGCTGCAACGGGCTTACGACGACCGCGCTGCAATTTGGCATGCCGATTGTGCTCTTGATCTATTACGCCGGGGATATCGGCGACAACGCCTTCCATATGGTCGGACTTGTCACCGAACCGGTGCTGCAGGGCCTGGGAATCAAATACATCGTCATGCGTGATCCGGCCAAGGTGAAGCAAGAGATCGCCGGCGCAGTCGTACTCGCCCATAGCTCCAAACGACCGGTGGCACTGTTGCTCACGCGCGCGGTTTTATAAAGTCACATCATGAAGCGCTTTGAATGTCTGCAAGCGATCGCGCCATTGATAAAAAGCGAATTGTTCGTCACCACGGCGGGCGGCGCGACCGCTGAATGGAACGCGGTGCATCCTGGTGATGCCAATATCCAAGTGAAAACTCTCGGCCTGTGCTCCTCCATCGGTCTCGGCCTCGCCATCGCGCTTCCCAAGCGCAAAGTCTTCGTGTTCGACGGCGACGGCGCCCTATGGATGAATCTAGGTTCGCTGGCGACCATCGGTCTGCATCAACCGAAAAATCTCATTCATATCTGCTGGGACAACCAGCAGTACGAATCTTCCGGCGGCGAGCCTACCGTCGCGACGGCGGGCAACATCGATTTTGCCGGGGTCGCGTGCAACGCTGGTATCACGAGCTCACAAACTGCGACGACCGTCGAAGAATTGAAAGACGCCGTGAGTCGCACTCTGACCAACGACGGGCCGCATTTCATCTGGGCGCGCATCGAAGCCGGCCGCGCCGAAGCGCCGCCGCTGCGCTACGACGAGCTGGAAAACAAGTACCGGTTCATTCGCTACATCGAAGATAGCGAAGGCATGAACATCCTGCGCGTTCCAATGCCCGCGAGTTATTTGCAAAAATAGCCGCGCCGCAACGCGCATTTGACAAACCCATGTACGCCCGACTGATTCAATCGCGGATGCGGCAGATCAATGGCCTTTACAGCAGGAAAAATAGGCGCGAAACAGCGGCCAGCGAAAGTCGTTATCGGAATTGAAACTTTTGAAGCGATCGGTAGGCGCGCGCGAAGCTGAGCAGATCCCTCATGGCGCTGCTTGCGGCGTGGTTCAGGAAGCCTAGTCCTTCATTCGAATGCCAAACTTAGAAAGGCGGTATTTCCAGGCCTCGCGCCGTTCGATTTTTTGCCAGACTTCGATTTCCTGTTTGGCCAGCTGTGTCTTCTTTTCCTTAAGCTCGGTCATCAAATTCTGGATCAGCTTATCGCGCGCTTGCAGCAGTTGTTCCCGTTCACTGAGCAAGGTTTCCAGCCCATGTGCCTCGCCATTGAGTCCCTTGGCCTCTTCTTCCTCGGAAGTTTCGATCACGGCCAGCGCTTTATCTGCTTTGCTGCGTTCCATCTGCAACAAGCCTTCCAAATTCACTTTCGCCGCCTCCGCCTCGTTGAGCCGGTCCGTGACCGCGTCGAACTGCGCGCGCAGCTCGTTCAGCTCCGCGCCGCTGCTCGCCAAGAATCGCTGCTTCTCGGCAACCTGACGTTCGAGCGCGTCTACCCTGCCTTTCAATCGCTCCTCCAACTCGCCGATGGACGTCTCTCGGGACTGCAACAGTGTGGTTTTTTCGCGCAGCTCTTCCTGCAGCAAACGATCCGAGCGGTCTCGGTCCGCATCCATTTCACTGAGTTTTTGACTCAGCTCGCTGACCTTGGCCATGAGCGCATCGAGCTCGGTATCGCGCGCCGCCACTAGCTCCTGCTTTTGGCTCAGCTGACTCTCCAGGGTGCGGGCTTTGCCATGCAAGCGTTCTTCCAACGTTGCCATGGCGGACTCTTTGGCGTCGAGCAATTCCGACTTTTGCTTTAATTCCTCCTGCAACGAGCGCAGCGCGCTGTCCTTCGAGGTTCCGAGCGCCGCCAGGTCGGCCGACAATGCATTGACTCTCGACATCAGGCCTTTGAGATCCTGATCGCGAGCTTCGAGCATGTCTTGCTTTTCACTCAGTTCGCTCTCGAGAGTATGAATCCTTGTGCTAAAGCGTTCCTCCAAAGTTTTGATTGCGGTTTCCTTGGCATCGAGCAGCTCTGACTTCCGCCGGAGGTCCTGGTGCAGCGAATGCGCCGCTTGGTCTTGCGAAGCCGCCAGCTCGGCGAGTTGGTTTTTGATTGCGTGCAGATCGGCTTCGCGAGCCTGCAGGAGTTCTTCCTTTTCCTTCAGTCGGTTTTCCACGCTGCGGATTTTGCCGGTCAGCTCTTCCTCGATATTTTTCGTGCCGATGTCTTTCGATTCTAAGAGCTCGGTTTTTTCTTTGAGCGCGTCTTCGAATAAACTTTCGGTACGCGCCTTGGCTGCGGCCAGATCGTTCATTTTTTGATGCACGGACGTCAACTCGGACTTGAGAATCGACAATTCCGTGTCGCGGTTTCCAACAAGGTCTTGTTTCGCCGTCAGTTGCTCCTCAAGAGCAGCGATCTTTGCCTTGAAGCTTTCTTCGATCTCCCGAACCGCGGAATCACTGGCCTGAAGTCCCTCCTTCTCCGCCCTGAGTTTCTGCTGAAGCAGGCTTGCCGCGCGCTCTTTAGCCGAGCCGACCTTCGTCAGTTGCTCGGCGAGTGACGACACCTGAGACTTGAGTGACTTGATTTCTTCGCCACGGCCCTTGAGAGACTCCTCCTTTGCACCGAGCTCGCCTTGGAGACTCTGGACTTGTTTCTCGTATCGTTGTGCCAATTCGCGGCTGGCGGCTTCTCTCGACTCGCGTTCGAGCTTTTCCTTCGCTAACGTTTCTCGCAGCAGCGCTTCGGCCCGCTCCTTTGCCGCCACGGCGCCGTCGAAACGCAGACCGACGGCATGCACTTCCCTTTTGATCTCTTCGAATTCACCTTCGCGACGCTTGAGCGAATCCTCTTTCTCGCCAAGCCGCTGGCTCAACTGATTGACTTCTTTCTCGTAACGATCAGCGCGCTCGCGGAAAGCGGCCTGCTGTGCTTTGCTCTGCGATTTCTCCTTCTTGAGCTCTTCCTGCAGTGCTTCTTCGGCGCGAACTTTCGCGGCCGCCATCTCGCTCAATCGCAGCGAAATATTTTTGACCTCGGATTGGAGCGATTTTAACTCTCCGTCGCGTGCCTGCAAAAGCAGATCCTTTTCACCCACTGCATTCTGCAGAGCATGAACGTTCGCACTCAAGCGTCGCTCGAGATCATTAATAATGTGTTCCTTCGCGTGGCGATCCTGCTCTAATTTTCCAAGCTCCTCCTGCAACCGCCCTGCCATTTCCTCCTTGGCGGATTCGAGCTCGCTCAGTTGTCGTCGGAAGCCATTAAGCTCGGTGTCACGGGTTCTTAGAGTTCTGTCCTTCTCGCCCAACTGATTTTCGAGAGCCCTGATTTCATCGGTTAAACGTTTTCCTTCGGAGCGGCTTGCCAGTTCGTTGGCTTCGAAGATTTCCTTGGTCTTTTGCAATTCGCCCTGAAGGCGATCCTCAGCCCGCTTCTTGGCAGCTTCCGATTCACCGAGCCGTCCACTGAGGTCAGTGATTTCGCTTCGGAAATTTTCCAGCTCGGCGGCAACGCTTTTTAAATGGCCGTCTTTTTCGCGTAATTGGTTCTCCCACAGCCTCGTTTTCGCGCTCAGCCGCTGCTCTAGGTCCTTGATCGCAGCGTCCTTCGCTTGGAGAATCTCATTCTTATTTCTGATCTCATCGCGCAGCAGACGATCCGCCGGCGTTCTGGCCACGCCGGTCTCCGAAGACCCGACTGTGCTTGCCTTCAACGTCACCAACTCGATGTCGCGTGCTTTTAACTGTTGCTCTTTTTCACTAAGCTCTCCGAGCAGGTTTTCGATTTTGTCGATGCTGACCTCGAGATCTCGGGTAACTGAATCTTTTGCTTGGTGCTCATGCTTGCCTTTCCAAACGACCTCTTGGAGCAAGCTTTCCGTTTCATGTTTTTCCGATCGCAGATTTAACAGGCGTCTGCGCAGCGCTTGGATTTCGCTGTCGCGGGTCATTTTCAAGAAAATGATAAACATAACGACGGCGAAGATCGTCAGGCCGCCATAAAGAATTGCCCCGGCGGGCAATTCATCCGAGACGAATTTGGCCGGCGAAGAAAGACCGAATTTTAGATTGCTGGAAAGGAGCCAACGAAAATAGTTGGCCTCGACTTCGTTGTCCCTAAACGCAAAAAAGATCAGGCCACCCAGAATAAGGGTAACGACAACGAGTAAGATAAGAACTTTTTCGCGTGTGCGCATAGGGAGTTAGGCCATGGTCGGGCTGTGCCGACCGAACTTACCACATTTTACCTCTCCGAAGTGCCATTTGCCAAAGAAATTATATTTACTTGAAAAGGCGGCCAATTCGCAGAATTTACCAGAAACGGCATCGCGCGCGCAAAGCGCCCGTTTTCGGTTCGACCTCATGTCGAAGTAATGAGTCGTCGTCATCGAATAAACAAGATGCCAGACCGTCGAGGCCCCTATCGTCAAGTTTTCATGCCTTGCCAAGAGCCGCGCGCTTGTATAGGAACGGTACAAGTTCTTAGCGGGGAACGCCTTGGAGAAATAATGAAACGACGTCTGCCACTTTGTTTGATCGCGGTGTCGTCGCTGGCTTTGCTACTGAACGTCTCTTTAGCTTCGGAAGCTGTAGGCCAACCGACCAACCAATTTGCGCCGAACACAATTGCCCTGGGAATGGTGTCGGCCTCCCATCAGCGCGAGATTGAGGAGCATTTCCGGCCTTTTGTTTCTTACCTCGCCCGCAAGGTTTTTTCCGCTTCGGATGCCGAGGGCAAGGTCATCGTAGCCTCGTCATTGCCTGAATTGGCCAAGCTTCTTGACCAAGGAAAGATCGATTTTTTTATGGAGAGCCCCTATCCAACCTATGTGGTGAATCAGATTCACAGCGCCGGCAAACTGCTATTGCGGCGTTGGAAGAGCGGCATGGCGGAATATCGAAGCTTGATCGCGAGCGGCAAAGACAGCGGTATCAATCACCTCGAAGCGCTGCGCGGCAAGATCATCGCGTTCAAAGATCCCGAATCGACTTCAGGCTATTTTCTGCCGAAGTTTTTCCTCCAGAGAAACGGCTTTAAACTTTCGCAAGCGGCCGCGCCCAATGCGCAAGTGCCGGCGACGGAGGTCGGATATATCTTTGCGGGGGATACGGAGAAGCTGTTCGAATGGATTCTCACCAAGCAAGTCGCCGCCGGCACAATCAGTGATGACGACTTCGCGGCACTCGATGGCAAAAGGAAGGCGAACCTCAATATTTTGGCTCAAACGGAACTGCTGCCGCGTCATCTCGTCTCGGTGCGCAGGAATCTGGCGCCGGAGTCATCTGACCGTCTCGCGCGGGCTTTACAGTCCATGCACGAAGACAACGAAGGCCAAAAAATTCTTTTGAACACCGACAACACAACTAAGTTTGATCCGCTTCCGGGCGGCGAGGAAGCCATGCGCCGAAGGCTCTTGGAAACGTTTTACGCCCCCGACAGGAAGTAGACGCGGCCGGATTCGCGTGAAGTTGCGGCCCAGACCGCTTATTGCTTCCCCTTCAGCTGTTGGTCATTCTGTTGCAGAAAATCTTTGATTTCATCGGCGTAATCAAGGAGCCTTGTCCACTGCTCTTTGTAAAGCGTGACAGGGAATCTTCCTAGTCCGTAGACAGACAACCCGCCTTTTTCGCTGATCTTCAAGCGCAACTGTCCCGGCTTTCGTTGCTCGATTTGATCCTTAAGTGCTCTGTTTTCAGCTTCCAAGCGCGCCAGTTTTTGTTCTGCGGTCTCTTCTGCCATATCCCCTCCCAGCTCAGTCGGTTTTTAAATGTTGGTTAAATTGCCGCCAGACGGGCGAGTATTTCACGACGCGAGTTCATTTTAAACTGGAAAAATACTCCAATTCTAGCCTTGTTTAACGAAAATACACCAATCCGATATTTAGAACTCCATACGGCCCGGCCGTTCGTCAACACGCGGGGCCGCTTGATCCGTAAACGGAAGTCAGATTATAAGAAGAAAGCGGCTTTCACGACCCGCTTAAAAATTATTGAATGCGCAGCCAGGAGGTATTAAAGATGTCAGCCAAGCTCAACACCCGAATTATTGACGGCGACGGTCATATTTTCGAAGACAACACAGCCATCATCGCCCATATGGAGCCCCCCTACCGGGATATCGCCGCTCGGAAAGGCATAATTTTCCCCCCCTTGGATCACCTGCACAGCGGTCGTGCCGTGGAAACACCGCCCCAGCGCGACCAACGCGCCCCGGTGGGTCCTCAGGGCTGGCTTGATTTTCTCGACGACGTCGGCATCGAGTGGACCGTGCTCTATCCGACCACCGCGCTCTCCTACGGCAAAATAGTGAGCCTCGACTACGCCGTGGCGGCCTCAAAGGGCTATAACGATTGGCTCCGCGCCACCTATGTCAAATTCAACCGACGCTTCAGAGGGATGGCGATCCTGCCGATGCAGGACCCGGAGGAAGCGGCGAAAGAATTGCGCCGCGCCGTCACCGAGCTGGGCATGCTCGGCGCGATGATGCCGTCCAATGGACTGGCTCACCCCCTCGGCTCGAAGATGTACTGGCCGATTTACGAAGAAGCCAACACGCTGGGCTGCTGCCTGGCGGTCCACGGCGGCGCGCACGATCGCTTCGGCATGGATCACATGAACATGTACGTGCCGGTGCACGCTCTCGGACATCCGTGGGGTTTGACGATTAGCTGCGCCGATATTCTCTACAATGGCATCTTCGAGCGCTTCCCTCGCGTACGCATCGCCTTCCTCGAGGGCGGCATCGCGTGGCTGTTGCTTCTGCTCGAACGACTGCATGCATCGCACGAGACACACTTCCAGTACATCCCTGAAGGTGAGTTCGGCGTGCGGGAAGAACAGGATCCGACAAAACAGATTAAGAATCTGATTAAAGAGGGTCGCGTTTATCTTGGCATCGAGACCGAAGAACTGACAATGCCATTCGCCATTAAGATCGTTGGTAACAAGCCGTTCCTCTATTCGTCCGATTTTCCGCACGAGGTGACTAACGAGAGCTGCAAGCACGATCTCGGCGAGCTGATGGAAAGCGATGAGATCACCGAGGACGACAAAGCGGCGATGCTGTGGCGCAACGCGGAGACGTTTTATAAACTGCCACTTTAGTTCAAGATCGAAGTCAAGCCCCAGACTGATCAATAGAGGATTTACCATGGATACCTGTCGCGCTGCCGTTATTACCGAGCACAATAAGCCTTTGACCATACAGCAGGTACCGATGCCGGAGCTCGATCCTGGCTCGCTGCTGATCAAGATCACAGACTCCACGCTTTGCGGCACGGACGTGCATCGCTGGCACGGACCGCTCGGTGACGGCGACTCCCTGCCGATTATTACCGGCCACGAGCCCTGCGGTTACGTTGAAGAGATTGCCGGTGAGCGCACGGACATCTTAGGCAATCCGGTCAAACGCGGCGACCGCATTGTCTGGAGCTACGTCGCCTGCGGCTCCTGTTACTATTGCACGGTGGCGCTGCAGCCGTGCATTTGCCCCGGACGCGCTTCTTGGGGTCATAACCGCAGTGACCAACACCCCTATCTCCTCGGCAGCTGCGCCGAATATATGTACGTGCCCAAAGAATGTCTCATCATCAAAGTTCCCGAGGAAGTTTCCTCGGCTTCCGCGGCGGCTTCCGCGTGTGCGTATCGAACCGTTATGCATGGCTTTGATCGCTTAGGTGCGATCAAGAGTCATGAAACCGTAGTGATCCAAGGCAGCGGCCCGCTCGGCAACTTCGCCACCGCGGTCGCGCGGGATCATGGCGCCAAGAAAGTGCTGGTCATCGGCGCGCCAGCCAACCGCCTGGAAGTCACCAAACGCATGGGCGCCGACGCGGTGCTCAATCTCGAAGAAGTCACCGACGAAAAACAGCGCCGTCAGTGGGTTCGTGACCATACCGATGGCCGCGGGGCGGATATCGTAATCCAAGTCGCCAACAACATGGCCGTCCCGGAAGGGCTCACGATGCTGCGCGGCGGCGGGCGCTATCTAAATATCGGCGCCGGCGGCAAAGCCAACATCGCCGTGGAACGGATCCCGCAAGAAATGCTCTTCATCACCGTGCGCTCCGCCGAGCCACGCCACTGGCTGCAAGCGATCGATTTTCTCGCCTCGCGCAGGAAAACCTTCCCCTTCGAGGAGATGATCAGCAAAAGTTACACCTTGGATCAGATCAATGAAGCAATTCAGGCAATGGCGAGCTACTCGGTGGTGAAAGCAGTGATCAATATCAACTGAACGACGCCTGCGCCGCGCAAGCCGATGCGTATCATGAAGGGATAATCGATGAACTATCAGTTGGAGCACGTCGCTATTTACACCAAAGACATCGCCGAATCGATCAAGTTCTACGAAAAATTCTTCGGCGGCCATGCCACGCCGATCCGAAAAGGCGCGGCGGGTTACGGTTTTTGTTTTGTCCGAATCGCCGGCACGCCGTCGATTCAGTTGATGGAGTCGGCCGGCCAAGTTGGTGTCCATCACTACGGTTACGTCACCGACGACGTCGAACAGGTTGCCAAAGATTTCAAAGAAAAAGGCGCGGAAATCCTCCGCGAAAATCGCGATGCCGATGGCAAACTCACTACGATCTTTGTGAAAGATCCAAACGGTCTGGAACTGGAAATCAGAGCGCCGCGGTAGCTCCCCAACTCAGAGCATTCACAGGTCAACGTCTGAACCGACAGCGGTCGTGCACCGGACCGCCCGGCCTTACTCATTGACATGACTGGTCGCAGCCTGATTGTTTCTTTTGCCTAAATTCGCGCCAGATCTCTGCTTAAGAAATACACAATGACATTCGGGGACCGCACTCGCGGACCCACGGCCCACAACAACTACGAGCGAATTTTCGATATTACAGTCGCCATCAAGCTTGTGCATTATTGGCATGATGAGTGCTTTATTGGGCGAAGCTTCGCCCAAGCGGTTTACGACTGTCCATTCTGCAGTTGATCCGCGCCGCTTGGAACGACAAATCTTCTAAGTCAGATGCAACCGAAAAGAGCTCCCGCAAAGGGCTGTCAAAGCGCCGAGGTCTCTCCAATCCTCGCTGCGCTCAAGGAAATTCATGCCAAATATTGCGAAGACTGCAGCGGAAAAGTCGCTACCTATATCCCGGAATTGGCTAAGACCGATCCGCGGCTCTTCGGCATCGCGCTGGTTACCGCCGATGGCCAGATTTATGAGGTCGGCGATGCGGATCATTTGTTTACGATTCAGTCGATCTCGAAACCTTTCGTCTACGGCTTTGCGCTAGAGGACTACGGCGTCGATCAAGTTCTGCGCAAGGTCGGTGTCGAGCCGACCGGCGAAGCGTTCAATTCCATCGTCTTCGACGAGCGCCATAACCGTCCGTTCAATCCCATGGTCAATTCCGGCGCGATTGCCACCACTGCGCTGATCAAAGGAACCGGCCACGATCAGCGGCTCGCCCGCTTGCTCGGCAAGTTCTCCGATCTCGCAGGCAGACTCCTCGATATCGATCATGCGGTTTACGTCTCCGAGCGCGCCACTGGCCACCGCAATCGTGCGATCGGTTATCTCGAACTGAACTTCGGCATGGTCGACGAACCCGTCAACGAGCACCTCGATCTTTACTTCGAGCAATGCTCGATTTTGGTCAGCGCCCGCGATCTCGCGGTGATGGCAGCGACTCTGGCGAATAACGGGATCAACCCAACCAGCGGCAAGCGCGCCCTCGATGAGCGCTATGTCAAAAATGTGCTCAGCGTCATGCATAGCTGCGGCATGTATGATTACGCCGGCGAATGGAGCTACCGCATCGGCCTGCCCGCCAAAAGCGGCGTCGGCGGCGGCATCATCGCCGTGTTGCCCGGCCAGTTCGGCATTGGAACTTTCTCCGCCCCGTTGGACGAGCAAGGCAACAGCTACCGTGGCACACAGGTTTGCGCAGAGTTGTCTGAGCGTTTCAATCTGCACATGTTTAAAAACCGCGCCGCACCCGGAGTCGTCGTACGCCGCAGCTATCGCGGCGACGCCATTCGCTCGAAGCGGCGGCGCAGCAACGCCGAGGAGGAAATTCTCAATCGGCAAGGCGCAACGATCTGTGTTCTTGAGCTGCAGGGCAATTTGTTCTTCAGCACGATCGAACAGGTATTGAGGCGGGTTACGAAAGAGATGGCTTCATTTTCGTATCTCATTCTTGATCTCAAGCGCGTGTTGCAAATCGACGAATGCGCCGTGGCTCTGTTGTGCCAAACCGACGATCTGTTGAAGGCGCGATACAAAACGCTGCTGTTGACCCATTTACCGCAAAATTACGCAGATCTATTTGGCAAGAACGCACAGACCGAAAGCCGCGCCGACATCGTCCTGTCGGATATTGATAGCGCTCTTGAGTGGTGCGAAGACCGGCTGCTCCTACGAGCGGAGCCGGACCTATTGCGGGAAAGCCGCCAGGTTCCGCTCGCCGCAATGGATATCCTTGCCGATTTCGACCAACAAGAAATTACCCTCGTCGAGTCCATCGTCACCGAGATGCGCTACGCTCCGGGCGACTCGATCGTTCGCGAAGGCGACGTTGCCGATTGTCTTTATCTTTTGGCCGCGGGGCGGGCGAGTATCTGCCTCAGCCTCAAGAATGGCGCGCGCAATCAACGATTGAGCTCGATCAGTCCGGGGCTGGCGTTCGGCGAATTAGCACTTTTGGACGGCGGCACTCGTTCCGCCGACGTCATCGCCGACGAACCGACGATTTGCTACGTTCTCGCCATCGCCAAGTTGCAAGCATTGGCCAAGTGCTATCCCGAAATACAGAGCAAATTGATTTTTAACATTGGCCGGGAACTTTCCGCTCGGCTGCGGCGCGCAGACGCGGAAATCCGCATTTTGGCAGACTGACAGGGTTGATCTTCAGCCATCTCCTCGTGGCGAGTCCGCCCAATAATCTCGTCTTCGTGACAACTTGAAAATACGAGATGCTTCGCGTTGCTCAGCATGACATCCTAGGATCACGCGCATTGCGACACAGCCTCGGGCGCCGGAACGGCGTCTCGCTTCGATGCGGCCGGCAATTCGGCGACGATGATCCATACCTTCTTTTGCCGTCGCAAAACGGTCCCGGTTGATCGAGTGCTGAGTATTGGATTTCTCCGGACCCATTACTCCAACACTCCATTACTCCAGCACTGCAATTTTTACTTCACATCCGGAACGCTTCCTTCACGAAGAGGCTTTCCAATGGCAGCTCTTGCTTCACCAAGCCTTGTTCGATCTGGTAACGGTTCAATGCCTGGATGCTCTTTTTATCAGCGTCGGTGAGCACGCAAGCGTAAG
>WNFW01014645.1_pt1 | contig 12450 bp, 13 predicted proteins | sample 5400131 | NCBI WGS metagenome assembly WNFW01 (sample SAMN13153362, study PRJNA577476) | soil metagenome | isolation source: 20 cm soil or saprolite under grassland replicate 1 | place: USA:California | collected 2016-06-15 | reverse complement strand
AACGTGATTTCTTTGGCGCGCACACTTACGAGCGGATCGATAAACCGGGCGTGTTTCACACCGACTGGGCCCAGCCCGAGGAAAAACGAGGCGAGAAACCGGCCGAACCAAAGACGCCCGAGCCGCATCACGCGGGCGAATAGCTGTACCTGCCGCCCTGTAGGCGCGCAGCAGCTCAACGGGACGCTTCGCACAGCGAAGCGGCTACGATTAATGGAAATCGTGCGACTCACTTCCGACGAGCTGTTCGTGCCCGAGCGGTGTGATCTTCTGCGCTTTAATCAAAACGACATTGTCCGAATTCTGGACTTCGCCTTCGATGAGCAGAAAGGCTTCCTCGGTAATCACGAGCCGAAAGCGTTCGAACAGGCTGATAAACACAAATCCTTTTGCTGTGCCGGGACGCTGGCGGCAAATCACGTTTCCTGCGATCTGAATGATCGAACCGTGTCGGGCGTGAACGAGATCGATCGCGCGCCAAATATTCGGTAAATTGCCGCGCAATAGTTTCATCGGATGCGGTCCGGTCGTCAGATTCATTGTCTCGTAATCGGCGCGTACACGCTCGGGTAGCGTCATTGGTGTGAGGGGAGCGCCCGGAACGCTTTCGGGGCTCTTTTCGGCGCCCCCGCCGAAAAGCTCCCGAAGAGTGTCCCGCGAGGCGCGTGACACAGCGGGCGAGGCGCCCGCGCTCCCCAGCAAATCATCGTGCAGTGTTTCTTCCACGTCCCACATCGCCGCGCGGCGATGTTCGGCAAAACAATTCAGCGCCCCTAATTCTGCCAGCGTGCGTAACTCGTCTTTCGAAAGGAGAACTCGCTGCTTGAAATCGTGTAATGACTCGAATTGTCGATCTTGCCTTTGCCTGATGAGTTCTTCAGCGTGTTCCTGTCGCAGTCCGTTCACAATGCAAAACCCGATCCGCACTGTGTTGTCATCAAGAACGCTGCAACGCCACTCGGATTTCGAAACGCAAACTGGCTTGAACTTCAGCCCGTGTCGCTGCCCGTCTTTTACAATCGTCGCCGACGTGTAAAAACCCATCGGCTGATTGTTCAACAGACTCGCATAAAATTCCGGGGCGCGATGCACTTTTAAATACGCGCTGCCATAGGCGAGAATGGCGAAACTGATCGCATGCGATTCGGGAAAGCCGTAAAGCGCAAATGATGAGATCGACTGGATGATCTTCTCGATCTTGTCCGGTGCGACGCCTTTTCGTTCCATGGCCGCGCGTAATTTCACACTCACTTTCTGCATGCGTTCCTCGGACCGATGAAAACTCAGAGCGCGCCGCAGTTCCTCCGCCTCATTTCCGGAAAAATCAGCCATGACCATGGCGATCTTGAGCATCTGTTCCTGAAATAACGGCACACCAAGTGTGCGGTCGAGCACCGGCTTTAATCTGTCGTCAAAGTACGCCACTTCTTCGCGACCGGCCCGCCGATTCAAATAAGGATGCACCATGTCGCCCTGGATCGGTCCCGGGCGGATGATCGCCACTTCAATCACCACGTCGTAAAAACATTCCGGTTTCATCCGCGGCAGCGTCGCCATTTGCGCGCGGCTTTCGATTTGGAAAACGCCGATCGTGTCTGCGCGCTGCATAATCTCGAAGGTCGCCGGATCATCTTTGGGAATATGCGCCAGATCGAGAGGCCGCCCACGTTCGCGGCACAATTCAAACGCGTCCTGCATCACTGACATCATGCCGAGGCCTAACAAGTCCACTTTCACGATCCCCAGATCTTCGCAATCGTCCTTGTCCCATTGCGCCACGACTCGACCCGGCATTGAGGCGTTTTCCAGCGGCACAAATGAACTGAGTTTATTCTGGCAGATAATCATTCCGCCAGAGTGCTGCCCAAGGTGCCGCGGCAAGCCGTAAATCGCGTGATACAGTCTGATGAATGCGGGCATCCGCGGGTGCGCCTTTGGCAAACCAGCTTGTTCGATCTGTGATTCGAGCTCCAGCGTGTGCGGGAAATCGCCGCTTGCAAACAGATGCGAAAAACGATCGATGATGCTGGGCGAAAAGTTGAGCGCTTTGCCGATCTCGCGCGCCGCGCTGCGCCCGCGATAACTGATCACGTTCGCAGTCATGGCTGCGCCGTGCTTGCCGTAGCGGCGATAAATTTCCTGAATCACCGCTTCGCGACGGTCGCCGCTGGGGAGATCCAGATCGATATCTGGCCAGCCTTTGCGGCTTTCATTGAGGAAACGTTCGAATACGAGATGATTTTCCACCGGATCAACCGGCGTGATCCCCAGGCAATAACAAACCGCACTGTTGGCGGCACTCCCCCGGCCCTGCACCATGATGTTGTATTCGCGACAGAAATTGATGATGTCCCAGACAATCAGGAAATATCCGGGAAAACCGAGTTTCGTGATCAGGGCAAGTTCTTCTTCAAGCTGTCGCTTCACCTTCGCGCTAATCGCAGCGTAACGCTGTTGCGCACCGAACCACACGATGGTGCGCAAAAACGAATCCATCGTGTGACCGGCCGGCACCGGATATTCGGGAAATTCGTACCCGAGATTTTCCAGTAAAAACGTAAGCCGTTCGGCCAGGCGCGATGTATTTTCAATTGCTTCGGGCAAATCGGCGAAAATTGCTCGCATTTCGCGATCACTCTTCAGATGCCGTTCGGCATTTTCGGTCAGCAATCTGCCAGCAGCATCGAGATGGGTGTGCTCGCGAATGCAGGTGAAAACATCCAACACTTCGCGTCCGTACTGCTTTGCGTATTGCACGCCGTTCGTGGCGAGTAACGGCAATCGATTTAGGCGCGCAAGATCGATCAGTTCGCGATTGATGGGTTCTTCGCCGCGAATGAAATGTCGCTGAATTTCTACGAAAACGTTTTCGCGGCCAAACGCGTCGATCAAAAATCGGGCGCGATCTTCTGCGTTCTGGGGAGCACAGGCTGCCAGCCTGTCACGTCCGGCAGCTTGCCGGACGCTCTGAGTGTTTGCACGCCGGGGGTGAAAAGATGTTTGCGGTAAGCTGCCGCAAACAACAGGCTGGCAGCCTGTGCTCCCCAATCCAAAGAACGCCACCAATCCTTCGGCGAATTGCGGTAACTCGCTCCATCGCACTGCGCATGTGCCTTTTTCGCTGCGCAAATGTGACTGAGTGAGTAGTTCGCACAAATTTTTGTAACCCATGCGATTTTCGACCAGCACAGGCAGGACACTGCCGTCGTTCATCGACAATTCGCAGCCGATGATTGGCCGCACGTTGTGCTCGCGTGCTGCGACGGAAAATCGTTGGGCGCCGTAAACGCCGTTGCGATCGAGCAACGCCATCGCTGGCATTTCCAGTTCCATCGCGACTTCAGCTAATTGCTCTGGGAAAGATGCCCCGCGGAGAAAGCTGAACGCGGTAGATGCATGTAACTCGATGTAAGACATGGTTCGTTGAAGCGTTGAACCGTTAACGCGGCTAATCATAAATCCCATCCACCTTCCAGGTTCCCTCGCTTTGATGGGCACGAACGAGTTCGCCATTCTCCATCTCCAAGTCCCATTCGGCCCGCGCCCAGGATTTTTCGTCCCACCAATTTCCAGAAATCAAATACGGCCCGCGTTGCGCGATGACTTCCCCTCCACTTTCTGTGCTCCGAACGTGCGCTGGCGTATCTGCCTTCAATAAAACGGATGCAGACACTGCGGGGCGAAATCTTCGCAGGGCAATCCGAGATGCTGGTTTGCTGGGTTTCGGGCGATTGAGGTCAATCGCCCCTACCTGCCACGCGAAAGGTTCGAGACGAAATGCATCCGGCCGATGGGTCTCTTCCAAAACTGGCGTGCCAACTCGGTCCGCACCCAGAACAGCGATCAAACGTGCGAGCGTTTCTGAGAGTTGATGTGGATTGCGTAATGTAGTTTCGAACAATCCGAATTGTTCCCTGACAGGCTTAGTTGGATGCGCTTCTAGCGAGACAGCAATAATCGCATGTTCCGATTTAAAATTCTCCAGATGCGTGTGCAGCATCCGAAAAAGAAGATCAGCATCATTGGTCGGCTGCGGAATTTTGAAAACCCGCTCGTAAATTTTTTTATCCGTAAACGTGATTTGCAGCGCCAGTTCTTTTGTAACGAGATAAATCGCGCCCAAGCGGATGGCGAGTTGCTCCAAAAAACGGCGTAAGATGAAGAGCAGCGGCTGGGCTGTTTCAATTTCATTTTCAAATTCAAAGGTTTCCGCGAACGACTCCGGCGGCCGAACCAATTTCAGCACTCGATTGAATTGTCCACTGGCGCGTTCCCACATCCGGACAGCTTTCGGGCCGAGACGCGCGCCAAGCTGCTCCTTGTCCAACGCCGCCAGCTTGCCAAGGGTATGAATGCCCCACTTGTGCAGGATCGTCAGGATTTCTTGAACTGATTTCTCTGCAATTAAACGCGGCTGCTATATGTTCAAACGAACATTTACCTTCCCTTAAATTATTTCTAACGGACATTTCGGCAGCGCTTGCATGAACGCACGGCCGTAGGGTTTGGTCACCACGCGATTGTCGAGGATCACGATAATTCCGCGGTCGTTCTTAGTTCGAATCAAGCGACCTACGCCTTGCCGAAGTTTGAGAATCGCTTCCGGAAGAGAGTATTCCGTGAACGGATCATCCCCGCGCTCCTCGATCAACTCGAGTTTGGCTTCGATCAGCGGATGATCCGGCACCGAAAATGGAAGACGTGTGATGATTACATTGGAAAGCGCCTCGCCGGGAACATCCACGCCACCCCAAAAGCTGTCCGTGCCAAAGAGGACAGCTCGCGGCGTTGATTTGAATTGCTCCAGGAGCTTACTGCGCGGCGCGCCCGCTCCCTGCACGAGAAGGTTCATGCTGTTCTCTACAAAAAATTTCTGCATCGCCCCCGCGACCTGTTGCATGTCGCGGTAATTTGTGAAAAGGACAAACGCGCGCCCATCGGTCTGTTTGACGAAATGCGCGATCCATCGCTCCAGATCTCTGTGGTAAGCGGCATCCCTCGGGTCGGGCATCTTTTGCACGATGAACATTTTCATTTGCCGTTGAAAATCGAACGGACTGCCGAGCTGCAACGGTTCTGCTTCTGTCGCGCCCGTGCGCTCACGAAAATAGGCAAGGTCCGGTCCGCCCACCGCCAGAGTGGCGCTCGTCATGATGCAACAGCAGTTCTCGCGAAAGAGCATCCGCCGCAGCACCGGCGCAAGGTCGACAGGCGCGGCGTTGAGAGCGAGGAACCGCTCCGTTTTACCGGTCCGCTCGACCCAGTAAACGTGCTCGGGCGCGCTTTGCTCCAGAAAAATGGCAATGCCGTCCCGTGCGTCGCGGACGCGCCGCCCGAATTCCTGCAGCTCCGCCTTCAAAACTTCGTCATCGGCACGTTTCACCGCCTCGGCTACGCGCGCCTGAAGCACAGTCAATCGACCTGTGATCGTATCCGGAACAAAATCGACGTCGCGGACACGAAACTCGCGGCCTTTACGAAAATCTGATCGCGACTCGACGGCGGTGAAAAATTTATCGACATCATCAATCACGCCCGTGGCGAGTCGCACCCCCTCCGCATCGCGCATTACAGTGAACAGTCCTTTGCGCGTTCGCGAATTATAGAGCCGTTGGATTGTCGAGCGCAGTCCGTATTGCGATACGCCGATACCGATCTGCTTGGACGCGACTTGCTCGATCGTGTGCGCTTCGTCCAAAGTGATGAAGTCATTTGGAAAAAGGAACCCGCTTTCGCGCTCTTCCTGTTGGTCTGGTGAGCCGAGTAATATGAAGAGCAACGTGTGATTGAGCACGATTACGTCGGCAGCCAGCAAACGTTTCCGGGCCCGTTGATAAAAACAGCGCGGATTCTGGCCGCATGTTTTCTGTGTGCAGATGTGAGCCTCACTGCAGACTTGTGTCCAAACTTTTGGATCGGGCTCGACGGCTAAATCGCTAAGCGATCCGTCACGGGTTGTGCTGGCCCATTCGGCCAGTCGCTGCAATTCGTTCTCCTCCGGCCCGGTGAAAAGTTCCTTCGCGCTTTGCCAGGCGCGCTCGAGCCGGCGCGGGCAAAGATAATTTTGCCGGCCTTTCATCAACACTGCGTCAAACTCGATCGGTAGCACCTTTTTCAAAATCGGAATGTCTTTGTGCAGCAGTTGTTCCTGCAGATTAATGGTGTGCGTGGAAACGATCGCCTTTTTGTGCTGCTCGAGCGCGAACAGGATTGCCGGCACCAGATACGCCAGCGATTTGCCCACACCGGTGCCTGCTTCGACCACCAAATGACGCTCTTCCTCCAGCGCCTGCGCCACGCGCGCTGCCATTTCCTGTTGTTGAGGGCGGAACTCGAAGTTCTTAGCCCTGGATAGCGGCCCGTTTGCGGAAAAGAATGCGTGGACGCGTTCCACAAATTCGCTGCTTACGACATCTTTCAGCGCGATCATCTGGAAATAGCGCACGCTGGCAACGCGTATCTGTCTAGTGTTTTCCGATTCGACATCTTGTTCCTGTCATGTTGAGCGAAGTGAAACATCTCTGAATATTTCCTAGCTTGCCGGCCAAAGAACACGACCAGAGATTCCTCGCTTCGCTCGGAATGACAGCCACTTGGTGGTGGGAATGCTATTGTAATTCGCCAATCGCAAATCGAAATTCGAAAATCGCATGAGACTTCTTGATCGATACGTCATTCGGAACTTCTTGCAGGTTTACTTTTACTGTATCGCCGGCTTCATCTCCATCTGGCTGATCTTCGATGTCAGCGACAATATCTCGACGTTCATCGACGAACACGTACCTCTTTCTCTTGTCATTCGCTATTACGCCACGCAGATCCCGCAGGTTTTCATCATTCTGTTGCCGGTTTCGCTGCTGCTGTCGCTCCTTTTTGCCCTGGGGCGAATGTCGCGTGCGAACGAAATCGTTTCCATGCTCACGGCAGGCGTAAGTCTTCCCCGCGTCCTGCTACCATTGATCGGTATGGGGCTGCTTACGGTGGCGGCGAGCATGGCGCTCAACTATTCGCTGGCACCGCACTCCGAACTTGCGCGTAAGGCGTTCCTTTCCGAAGCGCACTCGCGCCCCGGACGCTACATTCAGGGACAAATTTTTCGTAATCGTACGGACTCGCGCACCTGGTTCATTCAGAATTTTCTCCCGCGCAGCACTACGTTCAATAACGTCCAGGTGCTTCAACAGGACGCCCACGACAATATCGTCACAAATTATATTGCGGCTCGCGCCTATTACCGCCCGGAAACCAAAACATGGGAGTTGGAGAACGCTAAAGTTGTCCACTACGACCAATCAGGGAACATCGTCGACGAACAGATTTATCCGTCGCTGAAAATTGAGCACTGGAGCGAAACTCCGTTCCGGCTGGGCAGTGCAAATGAACGAGCAGAATTCCTAAGCCTGCCCGAGCTCCGAGAGTATTTGCGTTTCAATTCGGACTTTCCCGCTACGTTGCTCGCGCCGTTTCGCACGCATCTGCAGTATCGCCTTGCCCTGCCGTGGACCTGTTTCGTCGTTGTGTGCATCGCGGCACCGCTGGGAATCGGCTACTCGCGTCGCGGCGTCTTATCGAGTGTTGCGGCTGCGGTTTTTCTTGTTTTTTCGATGAACTTTTTGGTCCACCTGTTTCTTGCGCTCGGCGAAGGCGCCCGCGTTCCTGCATGGATTGCTGCCTGGACGCCAAACATTCTTTTCAGTGCAATTGGTCTCTACTTGTTGTATTTGCGGGCTTCCAATCGCGAACCGCCCAGCTTTCATCTTTTCATTGCGCGACGTATAGTTGGGCGATGAACCCTCTCCCTAATGAATGGGCGATTAAGCATCGGGCAGACGTTTGCGCCGTGACGCATCGGCCATTTGTTCCTGGCGAATATTTTTACACGCTGCTGTATCACAACGCCGATGGGTACCGGCGCGAGGATTTGAGCGAAGAAGCGTGGCAAAACCGGAACGAAAACATCCGGCCGTTTTCATTTTGGAAATCACGCTACGAGCCGTTGCCGCCGAAGCCGGCCGAACCTGTGCCCAAAGAAAACGCAGAGCAGCTCTTTCGCCGTTTAATTGCGTCGGATAATCCCCCGGCAAACGCCTGCTATGTGCTTGCTGCGATGCTTGAACGCAAACGCGTCTTGAAACAAATGAAGACAGAACAGAGCACGAATGGCCGCGTACTCATTTACGAACAGGGCGCAACAGGCGACGTGTTTGTCGTGCCCGACCCGCAACTTCGACTCGACGAACTGGAGTCTGTGCAGAACGAAGTCGTGCAGTTGCTCCAGAAGGCAACACCATGACCACTGAATCTCCACCGCTCAATTACAAGATTGGCAATGAACGCCTGATCAGCGTTACGGAAAAAGCTGCGCACAAATTAGCATCGCTGCTTGAAGAAAAAGGCAAGCCAGAGGGTGCATTGCGTCTCAAGGTGGTCGGCGGCGGCTGCTCCGGTTTGCAATACGTGATGGATTTGGTCGAGGGACCAAATGAGCGCGACATTCTCGTGCCGACGCAAAATGTGCACCTGGTCGTCGATCCAAAGAGCGCGCTTTTCGTCAGCGGTTCGGTGCTCGATTACAGCGACGATCTGCAAAAGGGCGGTTTTAAGGTCACCAATCCCAATGCCGTCGCTCACTGTTCCTGCGGCGAAAGCTTCGCAGTTTAAGAAGTCTGCATCCAGCTAACCGGTCGTGGTGTCGAGCCGTGTGGATTGCGCAAGCTACACCTTCATTATCTCCCCTTCCTCTTTCGCTTCCTCTTAATCTTACTCTCGGCATTCCTTGCGAACGTGGCCAATTGGAACGAAGACTCAAAGGAATAGGTAGAGGAAGATTGATCAGACCTTCATGACCTCGGCTTCCTTGTGCTTGAGATGATCATCGATGGATTTGACGAAGCGATCGGTGAGCTTTTGCACTTCATCTTCCACATCGCGCAAGCCGTCCTCAGTCAATTCGCCAGTGGCCTTAAGTTTTTTCGCCTCGTCCAAGGCAGTGCGGCGGTTCGCGCGAACACGCACGCGCGCTTCCTCCGCCATTTTTCCAAGGGAGCGCACCAGTTCTTTTCGGCGCTCTTCTGACAGCTCCGGGATTGGCAATCGAATGATCTTGCCATCAACCGCAGGCGTAATGCCGATCTTCGACTCCTTGAGCGCTCGCTCGATGTCCTGCACCGTGCTGGCGTCGAATGGTTGAACTACAAGCAAACGCGGTTCGGGCGTGGTGATCAAAGCGAGTTGCTTAAGCTTCATGCTCGAGCCGTAAGCGTGAACGTCCACGTTTTCCACAAGGCCAGGAGAAGCTTTGCCGGTGCGCACGGCAGCAAATTCGTGCACCATGTAATCGACGCTTTTTTCCATCGACATCTCGGCCTCTAGAAGGATGTCATCTCTGCTCATGTCGCCTGGATTCTTAGGTCCGAAGAAGGTTCATCGCAAACCAGAGTCCCGACTTTTCGTCCCAGTACGGCGTCGCGAATACTACCTGGCTTGTACATGTTGAAGACGATGATCGGGATCTTGTTGTCCATACAAAGACTGAACGCCGTCGAATCCATGATCTGCAAACGTTTGGTCAACGCTTCAGTGAAGCTGAGGCGGTCGTAGAGGCGCGCGTCCGCGTGAGTCTTCGGGTCCCGATCGTAGACGCCCTCGACCTTGGTGGCCTTTAGAATCACGTCGGCGCGAATTTCACTTGCCCGCAGTGCCGCCGTCGTATCGGTAGAAAAGTAGGGATTGCCGGTGCCTGCTGCGAAAATTACAACACGTCCCAGTTCAAGATGCCGGATCGCACGCCCAAGAATAAACGGCTCGGCGACATTTTTCATCCATCCCGCGGTGCGATGCAGAAAGACCGCGCCAGATGTTTCCACCGCCGATCACAACAGCCACTTGCACACCCAGATCGCGCACCTCTTTGATGCGCTCAGCGATCTCACGCACAACGGTGAGTGAAATATTGTCCCGGGCGCCGCGCTCCTGCATCGCTTCGCCGCTAAGTTTAAGTACGATGCGCTCGTAAACTGGCGTCTCGGTTTGCATAAGCGATTTATCATCGAACAAACATGCCGCCCTTGAAAAGCAAAATGGTGGGATCGACAACAGATTGCAGTCGGTAGGGCGGGCAGTCCTCTGCACGCCGTCTATCGCAGTTCACAGCGTCGCGCACGGAGTGACGCGCCCTACCGGCATTTCGGGGTCGGAATCAATGCGCGGCGCGAAATATCGCGGCGTGGCCACGCAGAAATTCCGACGCATTCATGCGTCGTTTGCCTTCCAATTGCACTTCACTCAGGGAAAGCGCTCCCTTGCTAGCGGTGATAACCAGCTCGTCTTCGCTGCGCAAAATCTCGCCCGGCTCGCCGCTGAAATCGACAACCGACCCGGAAAATATCTTCAGGTTTTGTCCGTCGATTTTCATGAATGCCCCCGGCCAAGGATTGTACGCGCGGATTTTTCTCTCGATTGTCTGAGCCGGCTCCGACCAGTCGATTCTGCCATCTTCACGCTTCAGCTTTGGCGCGTACGTGGCAAGTGAGTTGTCCTGCGGAATGCGCGGCGCGCTGCCTTCCACAAAAAATCTCAAAGAATGGAGCAACGCGTCGGGTGCAATTTGCGCCAATCGTTCGTGCAACGATCCACCCGTATCGTTCGACCGAATGTCAATTCTGCGCTGCAACAGGATGTCGCCGGTGTCGAGGCCTTCATCCATGTGCATGACAGTGATCCCGGTCTCCGGATCGCCTGCTGCGATGGCAGCTTGGATCGGTGCGGCGCCGCGCCAGCGCGGCAGAAGAGATGCATGCAGATTCAAGCAGGCAATCTTCGGAATTTCGAGAATGTCGTGCGGCAAGATTTGCCCGTACGCCATGACGACAATTACGTCGGGCTTAAGCACGCCGATGTCTTCGATGGCTTGTTGATCTTTAATTCGTAGCGGTTGGAGGATCGGGAATGGTAGGGTGCGAGCGGTCCGAGCCGGACTGGCGTTGGGCGCGCCGCTCGTGACCGCTTTCTTGATCGGTGGTGGTTCGATGTGCTGCTCACGCCCGGCTGGTTTGTCCGGCTGCGTGACGACCCCAACCACGTCATGTTCCGACTTGAGCAACGCTTCCAATGTCGGTACGCCGATCTCGCCAGTGCCAATAAAAACAATCCGCATACCTGCAGAAGCCATGCGATTAATGGTAGAGACGGACCGCCGGGCCGTCCATTTCTTCGGCGCGCCCTCGCCACGGCGAGCGAACTGTGGTCGCGCGTTACCAAGGCCGGTTTTTTTGGATTCTATTGAAGCCGAATCGAAGCCGGCGCGCGCCGGGTTCGCCCGCTCATTGCCTGCGCCATCAGTTTCTCTCCGGCAGTAATCTCACGCCGGCCTACCGACGATCCGCACTCCGTGCAGAGATAATCAAAAATTTCCCGGTCAGGGAGAACTAAGAGCAGCCGCTCGCGCACAGGCATCGCGGCCTTGCATTTCTCGCAGTAAAGACTGGAAGCGGTGAAATTCTCAAACTGCTGCTGGTTCATACACGCCGTCGTTCACGCTCTGTAGAATATCGAGCAGAACTTTGGCGGGCGGCTGAGTTGCGTCAACCACAGTAACCAGCTCTTGGGGATAATATGAAAGCACCGGCCTCGATTCCTTCTCGTAAATATTGAGACGTCGCTGGATGACTTCTTCGTTTGCGTCATCGAGGCGGTTCTCCTTCAAAGCGCGCTTCTTTAGCCGGTAAAAAAGTGTCTCGCGGTCAGGGCAAGCAAGATGAAACAGTTTTTTCACGTCAATCATTTCCTCCATGATTTCAGCCTGTCCGACGTTCCGCGGAATCCCGTCGAGCACCAGCGTGTCGATATCCGGCTTGAACTTGTGCGCTTCCACAGCCGCATCGATTGCCTCTCGCCAAAGTTCCACAGTGATGTCGTCCGGAACGAGCCGGCCCTTGCTCGAGTAATCGAGGAATGCTTTCCCGACCTTCGTACGCGTGTCGATGGAGCGGAACACGTCGCCACACGCGCAATGATAATAACGCGGAATCGTGCCGAGCGTTTTCCCCTGGGTTCCTTTGCCGCTGCCAGGTGCGCCAAAAAGGATAAACGTATTGTATCTCATCATCAGCAAAGTCCGCTTATACAGCAGGTCGGCTCAGATGCGGAAGCAGAATCTGATGGGCTATTTCCCGGTCACGAGCGGATCTACGTTCACCCGCCGACCGCCGCGATCAAACCGCACGTTGCCGTCCAGCAGCGCAAAAATTGTGTAGTCGCGGCCCAGCCCGACATTTTTTCCGGGCAAATACTTTGTCCCGCGCTGGCGCACGATGATGTTGCCGGCCACAACCATTTCGCTGCCGAATTTTTTTATACCCAGCCGCTTGCTGACGCTGTCGCGGCCATTCTTAACGCTGCCTTGTCCTTTTTTGTGAGCCATTGGAGAGAGTTGTGGTTAATGATTGATAA
>WNFW01002553.1_pt1 | contig 12450 bp, 11 predicted proteins | sample 5400131 | NCBI WGS metagenome assembly WNFW01 (sample SAMN13153362, study PRJNA577476) | soil metagenome | isolation source: 20 cm soil or saprolite under grassland replicate 1 | place: USA:California | collected 2016-06-15 | reverse complement strand
ATCTCGGCGATCGGGATCCTGGTCCTCGGCGTGCAGCGGCTCGTCTAATGCTGATCAAAAGCTGCCGGCGCGCTTGCCGGCGGCTCAGAACTCGGCGGAAAACCCACCGTCGACCGGGATTGTGGCGCCGGTTACGAAATCGGACGCCGGCCCGCTGAGAAACACCGCGACACCGGCCAGGTCGTCGGGCATGCCCCAACGCCCGGCCGGCGTCCGGTTCAGAATGCGCTCGTTGAGCCCGGGCACCTGGTGCCGTGCATCGCGCGTCAATTCGGTGTCGATCCAGCCCGGCAAGACCGCATTCACCTGAACATTGTCTTTCGCCCAGGCGGTGGCGAGCGATTTCGTCAACTGCACGATCGCGCCCTTGCTCGCCGAATAGGCCGCCGCGTAAGCCGCGCCGAAGATCGCCATCATCGACCCGATATTGATGATCTTGCCGCCGCCCTGGCGCTGCATGTGCGGATAGGCGGCCTGGCAGCAGACGAGGGCGCCGGTCAGGTTGGTGTCGAGCACGCGCTGCCATTCCTCGACGGCGTAGCTCTCGGGCGGCTTCCGGATCGACATTCCGGCATTGTTGACGAGGATGTCGAGCCGGCCGAAGCGCTCGGCGGCCTCGGCCACCATCGCGCGGCAGGATTGCGGGTCGGCGACATCGAGCGGCATGAAGGAGCTGAGGACGCCGAGCGCGGATAACTCCCCGACGGCCCTCTCGGACTTCTCGCGGTTGCGCGCGGCGACAACGACCGCCGCGCCGGCTGCAGCAAGCCCCTTTGCCATGCCGAGCCCGATCCCGCCATTGCCGCCGGTCACGATGGCGACCCGGCCGGACAGATCGAACAGGCTCATCGGGCTCTCCTGCGCCGTCGAAGGACGCCCGGATAGTGCGGCAATAAAGCCTGGTGCGGCAACCTGCGCTGAAACAAAGAGCCCGGCACGGGGCCGGGCTCCTCAACAGGTCTCGATGCGATCTGCGGTCTAATAGCCGTAGTAGCTCCAGGGGCTGCCGTAATAGTTCCAGTAACCCCGGTCATCGCTTGACGAGCCGCTGTAGCGGTTCGAATAGCCGCGGTTCGAGTTGGAGTAAGACTTCTTGTACAAGCCTGGCGGCATGCCGCGGCCCTGCCAACCCGTCTTATTGCCGTGGCTCCAGCCCGGCGGCGTCGAACCGCCGTTCCAACCGCTCCGCTGTCCCATCGTGAACCCGGACGGGTAGCCGCCGCTGAAGCTGGAGCCGCCACCACCGCCATGCCCCCCGCCATTTCCGTTGTCGCGCTTGGCGAAGGCAGGCGCCGTCAGGCCGATGCCGATCACAACACTCGCGATCAGCGCTGCCGCGGTAATGCCTCTAGCCATAACGCCACCTCCGGGAATCCTCGTGTCGGTTGCAGAACACTCCCCATCCCTGGGCTGTTCCCGCTCAGCCCGGCCCGCGGCGGCGACGCTGCGGGTTAGCGGCGACAAACAGCGCATTCGGCACCTACAATATCGTCTTGGCCGGGTCGGGACTCCACTGATCGGCGCCTGAGCTGCCGATCGCCCGCGGGCCTAAGCCCGGAAGACAACCTGTAGATGGATCCGCAGGGTTACGTGCGACGGCGAACATTCTTCCAGACCCTGGCCGCTTTTGCGCTCGGCATGACAAGCCCCGCGCGCGCCGAGCCTCGGGCGGTCATCGTCTTCGCGGCGGCCAGTCTGAAGAACGCACTCGATGCAATCGATGAAGAATGGCATCGCGAGATCGGCAAATCCGTGACGGCCGCTTATGCCGCGAGCTCGACCTTGGCAAAGCAGATCGAGAATGGCGCGCCGGCCGATCTGTTCATCTCGGCCGACCCCGAATGGATGGACTATTTGGAGCAACGCAAGCAGATACGACCCGGAAGTCGCAGCAATCTGCTCGGTAACTCGCTGGTGCTGGTCTCCCCGGCCGGCAGCACGGTCCCGCTGACGATCGCGCCCGGTTTCCCCTTGGCCGCGGCGCTTGGCGATGGCAGGCTCGCGATGGCCGATCCAGCCGCCGTCCCCGCGGGGATGTACGGGAAGGCGGCGCTGGAAAAACTCGGCGTCTGGCCGAGCGTTGCGAACCGCATCGCTGCCGCCGAGAATGTCCGCGCCGCGCTGCTTTTGGTGGGACGCGGCGAAGCGCCGCTCGGCATCGTCTACGCGACGGATGCCGCGATCGAACCGCGCGTCCGGATTATCGCGACCTTCCCGCCCGACACGCACCCACCGATCGTCTATCCAATCGCGCTGACGGCCTCTTCCGAAAATCCCAATGCTCCCGCTCTGCTGGCGTATCTGCACGGCGCCGCCGCACGAGCGCAATTTCAGAAGGCGGGGTTCACCGTGCTCGACGGAACGCGGTGAGCTGGGTTCTCGCCTTTTCGCCCGAGGAGCTGACGGCGATCCGGTTGTCCTTGCGGGTCGCGTTCTGGGCGATGCTCGGCAGCCTGCCGGTCGGCATCGCGGTCGCCTTGTTGTTATCGCGTGGACAGTTCTGGGGAAAGTCGCTGCTCAATGTCATCGTGCATCTGCCGCTCGTCATCCCGCCGGTCGTCACCGGCTATATCCTGCTGCTGTTGTTCGGCCGGAGAGGATTGATTGGCGAATTTTTCGCCGACCGGCTGGGCATCGTCTTCGCGTTCCGCTGGACCGGCGCGGCGCTCGCCTGCGCAGTCATGGGCTTCCCGCTCTTGGTGCGCTCGATCCGGCTGTCGCTGGACGCCATCGACCGCCGCCTCGAAGACGCCGCGGGGACGCTTGGCGCCAACGCGTTGTGGATTTTCGTCACGATCACGCTACCGTTGATCCTGCCGGGCATCCTCGCCGGCATGATCCTGTCCTTTGCCCGGGCACTCGGCGAATTCGGCGCGACGATCACCTTTGTCTCGAACATTCCCGGCGAGACCCAGACATTGCCGACCGCAATCTACATGCTCATCCAGGTGCCGGGCGGCGATCTCGCGGCATCGCGGCTGACGCTCGTCTCGATCGCGATCTCGATGCTGGCATTGTTCGCCTCCGAGGCGTTGATCGAGCGCGCCACGCGGCGCGTCCAGGGTCTGTAGCGGGTGGTGCGATGCTGAGCGTTGCCGTCCAGCACCGCCTCGGCGATTTCCTTCTCGACGCCGCTTTCGAGAGCGGCGCCGGCCTGACGGCGCTGTTCGGCCGCTCGGGATCGGGCAAGACCTCGCTGGTCAATGCGATCGCCGGACTGATCCGCCCGGAGCGCGGCCGCATCCTTGTCGATGGCGCGGTGCTGACCGACACGGCGCGCCGCGTGTTCGTGCCGGCGCGGCAACGCAAGATCGGCTACGTCTTCCAGGAGGGAAGGCTCTTCCCGCATCTGACGGTGCGGCAGAACTTGCTGTATGGCCGCTGGTTCGCTTCCCGGCGCGGACAGGCCGGCGAGGTCGAGCATGTCATCGACTTGCTCGGCATCGCCGAGTTGCTCGCCCGCAGGCCGGCCAATCTGTCGGGCGGTGAGAAGCAGCGCGTCGCGATCGGCCGCGCTTTGTTGGCGCAGCCGCGCCTGCTTGTCATGGATGAGCCCCTGGCCTCGCTCGACGAAGCGCGCAAGACCGAGATCCTTCCCTATATCGAGCGGCTGCGCGACGAATTCGCGATCCCGATCGTCTATGTGAGCCACGCGATCGCTGAAGTGACGCGGCTCGCGACGACGATGGTCGTCATGTCGGAAGGGCGGGTCGCCGCGGTCGGCCCGACCGCCGAGATCATGAGCCGCATCGGCCTCTTTCCTCTGACCGGGCAGGCCGAGGCCGGCGCCATTCTTTCGACCCGAGTTGCCGAGCACGACACGAGGTTCGGCTTGACCACGTTGCGCACCGCAGCCGGCGACCTGCGCGTGCCTTATATGGACCTGCGGCTCGGCGCTCAATTACGAGTGCGCATTCGCGCCCGCGACGTGATGATCGCATTGCAGCCGCCGCAGGGGTTGAGCGCGCTCAACATCCTGCCGGGCACGGTCGCCGAGATCGGTGAAACAGACGGCCCCAGCGTCGACATGCGGCTCGATTGCGCCGGCCAGCCGCTAATCGCGCGGTTGACCCGGCGCTCGGTCGAAAGCCTCGGCCTCGTGCCGGGCCGGCGAGTCTACGCCGTGATCAAGAGCATCGCCTTCGATCACCAGGCCTTTGGCGGCGCAGCGCCAGGAACACCGGGCGCGGACGCTGACACCCGGCACGGCTAAGCGGATCAGTCGACCTTCAAGAGCTCGACATCGAAGATCAGGGTCGCGTTCGGCGGGATGACGCCGCCGGCGCCACGCGCGCCATAGCCGAGTTCGGGCGGGATGACGAGCGTGCGCTTGCCGCCCACCTTCATGCCGGCGACGCCCTGGTCCCAGCCCTTGATGACTTGGCCGCCGCCGAGCGTGAAGCTGAAGGGCTCGCCGCGGTCGAGCGAGCTGTCGAACTTCTTGCCCTTCTCGCCGTGGTTGTCGAGCCAGCCGGTGTAATGCACGTTGACCTTGTGGCCGGCGGTCGCAGCGGCGCCGTCGCCTACCTTGCTGTCGGTGTATTTGAGGCCGCTCGGGAGTTCACTCATCTTGCCTTGTGCTCCTTGCGCCATCGCCGGGGAAAGCCAGGATGGCGCGGTGAGGGCGAAAACCGTGAAAACTGCGGCCGCGCCGGTGAGGTGGATCAGTTTCATGACAATGCGATTGTGGTGGGAGAGTTGTAGCAAAGCGGACTGACCTATGGCCGCCGCCTCGCCGCATACTGGCCGAGACGATCGTGGCCGTCATCGACAATCGACGCGCAAAAGGCCGCACTCGAAGCATCAAAGCCGGCGTCCTGGCGAACGCCGGGACCTACTCTTCAATCGCTCGTGCGTCTGACAATGGGTCGCGGCTTTCGCCGGGACGTCAAATTGGCAAAACGGATGCTCTCGCCTGGCGTGTCGGGCCCCGCCTATGATGACAAGGAGCGACGAATGGGAGGCGGCGATGGCGGAGCGGCTCGGCGGCGGCGAGTGGAGTTTCGAGGTCGAGGAGAGCTGGGCCAAGATACCCGATGAGATCGTGCTCGGCGATTGCGCCGCAGTCGGGGTCGACAGCAAGGACAATGTCTACGCCTTCAATCGCGGCGATCACCCGATCGCGGTCTTCGATCAGGCTGGCAATCTGCTGCGCACCTGGGGCGAGGGCGTCTTCACCCGGCCCCACGGCGTCCACATGGCGCCCGACGACACGATCTGGCTGACCGATGACGGCGATCACACGGTGCGCCGCTGCACCCTCGACGGCCGCGTCCTCCTGACGATCGGGATTCCGGGAAAGCCGTCGCCCTTTATGAGCGGCGAGCCGTTTCACCGCTGTACGCATACGGCGCTGTCGCCGCAATGCGACCATCTCTACATCTCGGACGGCTACGGCAATGCGCGCATCCATAAATTCACCGTCGACGGTAAACTCTTGAGCTCCTGGGGTGAGCCCGGCACCGATCCCGGCCAGTTCAACATCCCGCACAACATCTGCTGCGATCCGGAGGGCTGGCTCTATGTCGCCGACCGCGAGAACCACCGCGTGCAGGTGTTCGACGGCAACGGCAAATGGCAGACGCAGTGGAACTATTTGCACCGCCCGAACGGCATGTGCCTCGGGCACGGGCGTAACCCGCTCTGCTATATCGGCGAGGGCGGGCCATCCGGCGAGATCAACCGCGACTGGCCGAATATCGGGCCGCGGGTCAGCATCCACACGCTGAAAGGCGAGAGGCTGGCCCAACTCGGCAAGCCACATGCCGGCATCCTGCCGGGGCAGTTCACCTCGCCACACGGTATCGCGGTCGATTCCCGCGGCAACATCTATGTCGGCGAATTGTCGGGCCGCTCCTGGTCGCGCTTCTCGAAAGATCCCGCGCCCAAGAAGCGCCGCGTCATCCACCGTCTCAAGAAAGTCGCTGCGTAACTCTTGTCCTTAACGGCTCAGGACAATGTTGCCGTGCGCGTCGAGGCGGGCATTCCAGCCCGGCGGCACAAGGCAGGTCGCGTCGTATTCCTCGACGATGCAGGGCCCGGCGTGCGGCGCTTTCAGCGCACTGCGGTTGACGATGCACGCCTCGAGCCACCCCTGCGCCGGGCCGAAATAAGCGCGCCGCGCTGGCTCGGCGATCGCGATATCGGGTGCGAGGCTCGCCGCTGCGGCTGAGGCAGCGCGCGGCATATCGGGAATGCCGCGGCCGATGACTTCAAGGCTGACCAGCTCGACAGGCTCCTCCACCCCGGCGCGGTGGCCATAGGTGCGCTCGTGCTCGACGCCGAAAGCCTCTTCGAGCGCCGCGAGCGCTGCCTGATCGAGAGGCCCCGCCGCTAATGGCACACGCAATTCGAAGGACTGGCCCTGATAATGCAGGCTGGCGCTGCGCCGCAACTCGATCCGCTCGGGCGCAAACCCGTCTTCCGACAGCCGCGCCCGCGCCTCGGCTTCGAGCCCCTCGATAATATCCTGCGCTTCGGCCGGATCGAGCGCACGCAACAACCGCTTCCGGGTCCGCGTGAAATAATACTCGACCTCGGCGTAGAGCAGTCCGAATGACGAGAACACACCGGCAGAGGGCGGGATCAGCACCTGCGGGATATGCATCGCCTCGGCCATGCCCGCAGCGAAAACCGGGCCGTTGCCGCCGAATGCGACGAGCGCGTAATCGCGCGGGTCGCGGCCGCGCTCGCTCGACACGGCTTTGAGCGCGCGGATCATGTTGGAGGCGGCGATCAGATGCGCGCCATATGCCGCCTCCTCGACGCTCATGCCGAGCGGCCGGGCGATCTTCTCGGCGATGACGGTGCGCGCCTTCGCGGCGTTGAGCTTCAGCGCACCGCCGACGAGCTGCGCCGGATTGATATAGCCGAGCACGACATTGGCATCGGTGACGGTGGGCTCCGTTCCGCCCTGGTCGTAGCAAACTGGCCCCGGCACCGCGCCCGCGCTATGCGGCCCGATTTGCAAGGCGCCGCCGGCATCGGTCCACAGGATCGAGCCGCCGCCCGCGCCGACTTCGGCGAGATCGATCGCCGGCACCTTCAGCGTGTATCCGGCGCCCGACAATAGCCGCGAGCCGAGCACGATGCCGGCGCCGACCTGGTATTCGGTGGCGCGTGTCAGCTCGCCATTCTCGATCAGCGAGGCCTTGGCCGTCGTGCCGCCCATGTCGAACGAGATCGCCTTGTCGATGCCGACGAGGCGGGTCAACGCCTGCACCCCGACGACTCCGGCCGCCGGCCCGGATTCGATGATGTGCATCGGCGTCACCGCCGCTGCGTTGGCGGTCGTCAGTCCGCCGTTCGACTGCATCAATAGGAGCGGCGCGTCGATCCCGATGCGTTTCACCTCGCCTGTGAGGCGGTTCAGATAGCGTTCGACGATCGGTCGCACATAGCCATTGATGACGGTCGTCGAGCTGCGCTCGTATTCGTTGATGACCGGCAACACCTCGGCGCTGACGCACAATGTCACGTCAGGAGCGAGCCGGCTGACAATGTCCTTGACCCGCAGCTCATGCACCTGGTTCAGGTACGAGTGCAGCAGACACACCGCGATCGCCTCGACGCCCTCCTCGACGAGAAACCGCACGGCGCGCTCGAGGCTCGCTTCGTCGAGCGGCCGATCGATCCCGCCTTGCGCATTGACCCGCTCATCGACCTCGACCCGGAGCCGCCGCGGGACGAGGGGCGGCGGCTTTGTCCACGACATGTCGTAGAGCCGCGGCATGCGGAGATTGCGGATTTCGAGAACGTCGCGGAACCCCTTGGTTGTGATCAGGCCGGTCTTGGCGCCCTTGTGTTCGAGGATCGCGTTCGAGGCGACCGTTGTGCCGTGCAAGAGCTCGGCGATGCCGTGCGCCTCGCCGTCGATCTCGGCAAGCAGTTGCGACAGGCCATCGGTAATCGCACGCGCGTAATCATCGACGGTCGACGACACCTTCTTCGTGTAGCGCTCGCCCTGGTCGCCGAGCAGCACGATATCGGTGAAGGTGCCGCCGATATCCACCCCGGCCCGAAAGCGCTTCATGCCTTACTCGGCCGCAAGAGCTTCACCCCAATTATAAACCGGGACCTCGCTCCACTTCCGCTCCCGCCGCACCCGCTCGCGCAACGCCTTCGTCGCGACTACATCCACCGCAAGCGGCTTGCCCGCGAGAACGACACCATAATCCTCGCGCGCCGCCCGCTCGCTGATGAACTCGTTGAGGACGTCGCGCAGTACCAATGCCTGGTCGCGTTCCAGCGGGTCGCCCCAGCCGCCGCCGCCCGCGACCTCGTGGCGGAACAGATCGCCGCGCCTCATCGTCATCGTCAGCTTCGACGGCAGCGGCGCCGGGTTCCGCTCCGGGTTCAGATAATTCATCGACGGCTTGCCTGGTCCGCCGCCGTAGAGCCCGAACGGGCGGAAGGTGCGGCGGTCGGAGCGCACCTGCAGGATCGCCTCTTCGGCCAGCAATTTGTATTCCCGGCGGAACGGCGCGCCGCCGCGGAACCTGCCCGGCCCCATTGCATCCTGGATGAATTCGTAGGCGGTGATCTGCAGGGGTTGCTCGGTCTCGGTCACCTCGATGGGCTGCGAAGCCATGTTGGCGTAGATGTGCGAATTGCCGTCGAGCCCGTCGGCATACGGCCGCGCACCCCACGCGCAGCAGGTGAAATCGACATAGATAAACGGAGTGCGGTCGGGTAGATAGCCGCCGATCGACACGCCGGTGTTGCCGCCATCGGATGCCGCGAAAACCTCGGCCGGCAGCATCTTGGCCAGCGCGCCGAACATGCAGTCGACCATTCGGAACCCGGTCAGCCCGCGCGCGGCGCAGGCGCCGGGCAATACCATGTTGGCGATCGTCCCTTCCGGCGCGGTGACGCCGATCGCGCGGAATACGCCCTCATTCGTCGGGATGTTCTGCGGCAAGATCGAACGGATCGCGCAATAGCTGGCCGACTTCGTGTAGCTGAGCGTGTTGTTGATCGCGCCTTTGACCTGCGGCGCACTGCCGGTCCAGTCGACCGCGATCGCATCGCCCGATTTGCTGATCGTCACCTTCAGCGGGATCGGCTTCCCGGCATCGATCCCGTCATCGTCGATATGGTCGAGAAAGTCGTAAACCCCGTCCGGCAATTCACGCAGGGCGGCGCGCGTCATCCGCTCGGCGTAATCGACCAGCTCGGTCATATATGTGGCGAGCTTTTCGGCGACGTAATGCGCCGCCAGCTCGATGACCGCTTGCTCGGCGATATGACAGGCGGCGAGCTGCGCGCGCAGATCGCCGAACACCTTGACCGGCACCCGCACATTCTTCTCGATCAGCGAGAACAGCGTCTCGTTGCGCACGCCGCGCTCGTAGAATTTCAGCGGCGGGATGCGCAGCCCTTCCTGGTAGATCTCGGTTGAATCCGACGCGTTCGAGCCCGGCACCCTGCCGCCGACATCGGTCTGGTGGCACACCGCACAGGCCCAGGCGATGGTTTTTTCATCCCCGAAGATCGGCTTGAAGATGAAGACGTCGGGCAGGTGCATGCCGCCCTGGAACGGATCGTTCAGGATGAACACGTCGCCGGGATAAACCTGCCCCGCGAATGCCGCCTTCACCGCGGCGATCGCGGTCGGCATCGAGCCCAAATGCCCGGGCAAGGTCAGCCCCTGCGCGACCAGCACGCCGTCGCCGTCGAACAGCGCCGTCGAATAATCCATGTTGTCCTTGAGGACGCCCGAATAGGTCGTGCGAAACACGGTCAGCGCCATCTCGTCGGCGACCCCGAACAGCGCGTTTTTGAACAATTCGAACTCGATCGGGTCACTGATCATCGCGCCACCTCAGCCTGGCGGTTCCGATTGCAGCGCAGGCCGCACCGACAGGCAAGCGCGACGTGATGGCCCCCGCACCACGGGATACCACCCAAAGAGTGTACGGCAGCGCATATCAGCCATGTTATAACCGCAGGCATGGGCGGGACGGGGTCAACCCCGCATGACGCCCGGAACAGGCAGGCAGCGCTCGTCGGACCGCTCCGCATGAGCGCGGCGATGGAGGCGGTAATGGCGCGAAGCCGTGGTGCGTTCGCGACGTCGGGCGCGCATCTGGTGATCGGCACTGAAGTGGCTGTCCCGCCGCACGATCGGGACGCTCCGATCAAGAGCCTTTAAGGGCCGCAGGTCGTATCGGGCCGCTGCGATGCGGCCGAAATCGCCGCCGCTGTGCCGCCTCGGGCGGCTGCCGGCGTGCGCCGCTCCTCCGCATGAGACCAGCCGAATTCCGCTACGGCAAAGCGGCCGAGGAAGCCGTGCCGCGGCGCGCAACAGCGCGGCCCACCGCGACCCGCGGCGCCACGACAAGCTGGGAGGTGAACAGCCATGAAGCGTCTAGGAAGCTTGGCGGCAGCGGGGACGCTGCTGATTGCGCTGTGTGTCGCGTCGGGAGCCGTCGCTCAACAATCCGGCGGCACGCTGAAGATCGGTCATTTCGCCAGCCCGGCCAGCATGTCGATGCTCGAGGAGTCGACCCAGGCGGTCAACCGGCCGATGTCGGGCGTGTTCAACAATCTCGTCATGTTCAAACAGGACGAGCCGCAGAACACCCCGGACTCGATCATCCCGGAACTCGCTACCGGCTGGACCTGGAGCGAGGATGGAACCGAGCTCACCCTCCCGCTGCACAAAGGCGTCAAATGGCACGACGGCAAGCCGTTCACCGCGGCGGATGTCAAATGCACGATGGATCTGCTGCAGGGTAAAGGGAAGGACAAGTTACGTATCAACCCGCGCAAGTCGTGGTTCGACAACGTCTCGGAGGTGACGACCAGCGGCGACTATGAAGTCACCTTCCATCTGAAGCGGCCGCAGCCATCGCTGCTCTCGATGCTGGCAACGGGATGGACGCCGATTTACCCCTGCCATGTGTCGCCCGCGCAGATGCGGCTGCATCCGATCGGCACCGGCCCGTTCAAATTTGTCGAGTTCAAGCCGAACCAATCAATAACAGTAACGCGCAATCCGGATTACTGGAAACCCCGACGGCCCTATCTCGACGGCATCGAGTACAAGATCATCCAGGACGTCTCTACCCGGCTGCTATCCTTCATGGCCGGTAACGAAGACGCCTATTTCGGCGTGACGATGCCGCAATTGAAGGACGTCAAGAACAAGGTGCCGCAGGCGATCTGCGACATGTTCGTGGCTAATGTTGCGCGTAATATGATCGTGAACCGGGACGCCCCGCCCTTCGACAATCCGGATCTGCGGCGGGCAATGTCCCTGACGATCGACCGGCAGGCGTTCGTCGACATTATCGTCGACGGACAAGGCGCCATCGGCGGGGTCATGCAGCCGCCGCCGGAGGGGGTATGGGGCATGCCGATCTATGCGATGCGCAACCTGCCGGGCTACGACCCGGATATTGCCTCCAGCCGCGCCAAGGCCATCAAGATCATGGAAAAGCTTGGCTACGGACCGAACAACCGGCTGAAGGTGACGGTATCGACACGCAACATCGCGCCCTATCGCGACCCGGCGGTGGTGCTGATCGACCAGTTGAAGCAGATCTATATCGACGCCGACCTCAACCCGATCGACACGACGCAATGGTATCCGACCCTGATGCGCAAGGAGTACAAGATCGGATTGAACGTCACCGAAACGGCGGTCGACGATCCGGACGTGGCGTTCTACGAGAACTACTACACCGGTTCGATGCGCAACTACACCGGCTATAGCAATCGCGAGGTCGATGCGCTGATCGAAAAACAGTCGGCTGAAGCGAACATCGACAAGCGCAAGAAGCTGGTGTGGGAAATCGAGCGGAAGCTGATCGAGGACGATGCCCGACCGATCCTGTTCTACAACAAGGCGGCAAACTGCCGGGAGCCGTACGTCAAGGGGCTGACGACCGGCGTGAACAGCATCTACAACGCCGCGCGATTTGAGGATATCTGGCTCGACCACGGCGTCGGCAGCAGCGCGCAGCGCCATTGAACGGCCACCTCCGCGCGCCTCCGTTGGGGTTCTGCTGAGGCATCGCCTACGCTTCCCCTCTCGCCGTGCCGTGCTAAGCTGGCGCCGCGGCCAGACGGGAAACCCCGCGACACGCCGCGGCAGGGAGAATGGGCAAGACGGGCGAAACAGCCCGCGGCCCCTCGGGAGGAGGCGGCAATGGCGCGGTGCATACTGCGGCTCATCAGCGTGACCTTGGTCCTTTCGGCACTCAGCATCGGCTGTCCGGCCGCCGCCCAGAAGAGCGGCGGCATTCTCAGGCAATACATCATCGATAGCCCGGCCAGCATGTCGATCCACGAGGAGACGACCGTCGTCGCCGAGCGGCCGATGATGGGCGTCATGAACAATCTCGTTATGTTCGACCAGCACGTGGCGCAAAACAGCCTCACCTCCATCCTGCCGGATCTCGCCACCGACTGGGCTTGGGATGAAGATGGCACGCGCCTGACCTT
>WNFW01005567.1_pt1 | contig 12451 bp, 10 predicted proteins | sample 5400131 | NCBI WGS metagenome assembly WNFW01 (sample SAMN13153362, study PRJNA577476) | soil metagenome | isolation source: 20 cm soil or saprolite under grassland replicate 1 | place: USA:California | collected 2016-06-15 | reverse complement strand
CGTTCTTCATCTTCTACCGGCTGATCGGCCCGTGGAAGCCGATCGGCGTAGCCGTGTTCCTACTGGTGTTTGTCGTGCCGTTCATCGGTCTGCTGGGCGTCAGGCCAAAGAAGTATCCGCCCGCGCTCGTGACGCTCGCCCTCGTGAGCCTCACCGGCATCTGGCTCGAGCGCTATCTCGAGATCGTTCCCTCTATCAACGGCGGCGCCGGGCCGGCGATCGGCGTACCCGAGATCGGCGTCACGCTGCTGTTCGCTGGGCTGTTCCTGCTTTCCTTCGGCTGGTTCGGGGCCCGCTACCCGATGCTGTCACCGCGCCTCGCGGCCGACACGCTGGAGCGCGAGCGCCACTAGACCGCGATCCGGGGTCCTTCACCATTTTCTGACAATTTCCAGGACCACCCCTCGGGTGCTTCTAAGGGTAGTAAGCACGCGTCATAAGCTGGTCGCCATCCCACGCACCACCTCGGAGGTTCAATGCGGTCGAGCGTAATCACTCTGCCACTCGGGGCAGTGGGAGCGGTGCTGCTCGCCGCGTGTGGCGGTTCGACGTCGCCGTACGGCGGGGGCGGGGGCGGGGGCGGTTGCACGCCGACCGCGACGAAGGTTTGCATGGAGACGGTGACGTTCAACCCGGCGAGCCTGACCGTCGCGGCGGGTACGTCGGTGACCTGGCAGAACGGGACCAGCGTCACTCACACGGTGACGAGTGACGCGGGTTCCACCCAGACCTACGACAGCGGCAACGTCGGAAGCGCGGGGACGTTTACGCAGACGTTCAACACGGCCGGCACGTACCACTACCACTGCACGTACCACGTTGCGAGCGGAATGACCGGTACGATCACGGTCCAGTAGCTACGGCTTCACAGGCTGGACGAGCTGCAGCAGCTTCTGCAGGGAGTCGTTCGGCAGCGGGCCCGAGATCCGAATCTCAAGGTTGTCGAGGCGCCGCTGCTCCCAGTTCCTTGTCTCGTAAGGCGCGAGTCGACCGGCCGCCTTCGCGGCGGGAGCGACGGCCAGCGTATCGACGACTCGGGCGCGGCCCGGCTGCGCCCGCCCGCGCGCACTCAGGCTATCGGCTGGCGCCGCCGCGACCACGACCTCGTCGAGGGCGAAAGGGGACCGGCGCCTGTTTACCACCTCGATCACCGTGCTCGAATCGAGCGTCTGCTCGAGGATTACGACGGCCGAGTAGCCGAGTTCGCGTGCCCGGTAGACCGCGCGGATGGGTGCACCGGGAACCGCGAAGGGGTCCCTGCTGAGCAGTATGCGCGCGGTGTCCAGGCTGATGGGAGCTCCCTTCAGAACGTCGCGCCGAGCATCGATACTCACGACACCCGCCTGCGGGGCCGGGGTTGGGGCGCTCAGAACTGACGATGCTTCGGCTCGGGCGGCGACCTGCGCGTCGTGCTGCTGCGCCACGTAGTCCGCTCTATCGGGGGTTGCCGGAGCAGGCCGGGCGGGTTTTGCGGCCCGCGGCCTGCGAGCGGCGCCGGGTACTTTGACCCGAGTTTCTCGCCGTGCCCGTTCCGTGCTGAGCGGACTCTCGAGCGCTTGGGGCCGCGCGGGTTCGGCGTCGGTATCGGGTTGCCGCAGCTGTTCGACCCCGCGGTCCAGATAGGTCCCGATTCCCAGCGCCACCACGACCGTCGCCGCCCATGCGAGCGGCTGGCGCACCCGCCACCAAGCCCGAGCCGGAGGCTTCACGTGCCCGGCTCGAAACGGCGGTAGCTCGCGCTCCGGGGGCGCGGCCAGCGCCAAGAGCTCCCCGGCCCGGGTGATCAGCGCGCGTTCTACATCGAGCCGCTCACGGCAGGCGGGGCACTGGGCGAGGTGTGCGTCGACGCCCTGGGCCTCCGCCGGCGCGAGCTCGCCATCGAGATACGCGTGCAGTGTGCCGTCATCCACGTGCGACATGCTCACCTGACTTTCCCGCCTCGAAGGCCTGCGCCAGCCGCCGGCGCGCCCGGGACAGGGTCGTGCCGATGGCGCCGCGCGCCAGTCCCGTCTGGGCGGCGATCTCTTCGTATGATAATCCCGAATCCCACAACAGCAGCGCCTCCCTATCGCGCGGCGAGAGCTCGTCGAGCGCGGCCCGGACGCGGGCCCGGTCGCTCTCCACCTCCAACGCCTCCTCGGCGGCGGAGTTGCCCTGCTGCGGCTCGGCCTTGAGCAGCGTCAGGTGCCGCCGTTCCCGCGCCGCGCGCCGGGCATCGTCCCGTGCCATGTTCGCCGCCACGATGAAGAGCCACCCCCTCGCGTTTTCGGGTTTGTGGACCAAGGCCCGAGCAAACGCCTCCTGGGCCAAGTCCTCCGCACGCTCGGCATCCCACACCTTGCGGTACAGGAACCGCACGAGGGCGCGGTAGGTGGTGCGATAGATCTCCGCGAGATCTTGGGGCACGGGGCTAAGTGCGGAATGTGGAATTCGGAATGCGGAGAGTCAGGCTGAGCGTCATGCGCCCAACGACCTCTCCCTGAAATTCCGCATTCCGCATTCCGCACTCCGCATTCGCGTCATTGCCTGAAGTCGCTCACGAGTTTCGCGAGCTCGCCCGACGCCCAATCGGTCTTCCCGCCGGTCTCAATCTTGACGCTTACGCGGCGGCCGGCCACCAGCACTGCGGGCTCGAGCGTGGCCGGCTGCACCAGCTCGGGGAGCGCTCGGAGCAGTGCGAAGTAGGCGTCACTGTAGGCCACGACTCTCACCACGCGCAGCGAGTCGCCGTGGGCAATGTCGGTCCACACGCTGTCGCGCCACGTGAAGAGTCTCCCACCGACGCGCCGGGAGCGACCGGCGCGTTCGCCGGCCCCGGCGGCGAGCGAATCGGCTGCTTGAGCCGCGGTCACCACGACCGCATCGAGATTTACCGAACCGGCGAGCTTGCGCGCCGCGTCGGAGCGTCGCACGGCGCCCTCGCCCGCCTGGGCCTCCGGCGCCGGAGCCCGCAACGGCATCGGCCGCGCCACGACGTTGGGCTCCTGCACCAGATAGGACGTATACTCCGTGAGAATGCCGTACCGCAAGGCGAGCCGCTTGAGCTCGTTCACGATCTCCGGGTTCTGCCCGTGCAGTCGAATGTCGCTCGAGAGCGCGCCGGCTTTGCGGGCAGCCCACAGCTGCTGGACGTAGTCCGCGCCGGGTTGCTCGCTCCCAAACCGCGCACCCGTCGAGAAGCGCTCTTCACGCTCGCTTCTTCGTCCCGTCACCGTCACGAACCGCTCCCCGCTCCCTGCTCCCCGATACCGCCCGAACACCACCAGCTCGTCTCCGCCGAACAGGTCGGGCAGAGTGTGTGGCTGGAGGTCGTACAGCTCGACACCGTCGGCCCGCACGGCCAGGTCCGTGAGCACGGGGGACGCGACTTTCGCTGCGAGCGAGCCCACCGCCTGCTCGATGTCGCCGCCGGGCCGGATGTACTCGGTGACTCCCCGGGCGCGCTCGGTCAGGCGGTCGAGCAGGTACGTGTTCACGTCATACCCGATTCCGAACGCAAAGACGCGAAACGGCCCGCGGCCCCGCTCGGCCTGATCGGCGAGGCGCTCGGGGTCGGTCTCGCCCACGGTCGCCATCCCGTCCGTCAGGAAGACGACGACGCCCAACCGGCCCTCGGCGGGTCGCTCGGCGAACGCTTCCCCGAGTGCCCCGGCGATGTTGGTGCCGCCGTCGGTGTCGAGGCGACGCACCCACTCCTGGGCGGCGCGCACGTTGTCGGCCGACACGTCGGTCCATCCGACGGCGTAACGACGCACGCCGCTTCCGAACGTGACGACGCGGAACCGGTCGCCCGAGCGGAGCGTGCCGAGCAGCTGCGCCAGCGCCGCCTTGGCCTGGTCGAGCTTGTCGCCCGACATTGAGCCCGAGACGTCGAGGACGGCGACCAGGTCGCGGCGCAGCGCTGGTGTCTCGGTACGCCCCGGGGCGAGGAGGAGCATGAAGAAGCCATCTTCCCCGACCGGCTGACTCGTGACGAGCGACATCCCCACCAGGTTCCGGGTCAGCGGCAGGAACAGCTCCAGATCGCCGTGCGCGCTCGTATCCGCGAGCGTGAGCAGGATGCGGTCGTCGCTGCGGCTCGTGCTCAGGCGGTGGGTCGGCGAATAGGGATCGCCGAAGCGCGCGGCGCTGTCCACTTGCATCCGGAAGCTCGAGGACGCCGCCGCGCCGGTTCCCGTGCCGGCCGTGTACCGGAAGCGCCACGCGTCGCCCACGCGATCGAGCATCTGGGTGTAGCGCAGCGTGATCTTGCGGGTCTCGCCCGGGCCGATCGGGAACACGCGCGCCCGCAACAGCCCGTGTCCGGCGAGCTCAATCAGGGCGGGATCGCGCTTGCGGCGCACGATCGCCTCGTAAATCGCGCGCGCCTGCGCGGCGTCCATCGGCTCGCCCTTGAGCTCGCGATCGCCTTGCCAGAGGGAGAAATCGCTGAACACCGCTTCGCCCGGCAGCGGATAGAGGTAGCTCGCTTCGTCGAGGAGGGCTCCCCCGTTCCGAAACCATTCCTCCACTGTGACACGCGCGGCCCGTCCGGTGACGGTGACCTGCACGGCGCTGCGCACCTTTTCGATCGCGCCGCGCGGGTGTTCGATCCAGCCTTGAGCCGCCGCGGGAGCGATCGGCAGGACGACGGCACAGACGACTCCGAAAAGGCGACGTGCGGACAGCATGGCAACGGTTCCTGTGAGAGACGCCAAGAGAGACGCTTGGCGTCCAATGGCTTGCACAGGCGGCCCGGCTTGCCCATTTTGGGGGCGCCGCAGCGCCCTCCGCGTAAGGCTGCCGCGCCCTACTGGACGGGGAATCGTGCCGCGCTACACGTACCGCCGCCTCGCAAAGTTGCCCAGCACCGCAGCCGATCTGCGCCGCCACACCGTTCTCAATCTCCCGGGCATGCTGGACGGCCTGAGCTTCGAGCACATGGTCATGGAGCCGGGGGCCGCGGTGCCGATCTCGACCGAAGAGGAGACCGGGATTCTCATCTTCACGATCGCGGGCCGCGGAGTCATGGTGCTCGACGGCGATCGGATCGAAGTGTCGGCAAACGATCTCGTCCACATTCCGGCGGGCGTTCCCTATGGGATGCATACGCTGGGTGGAACAGACTGGGTTTACGTCGTGCTGCAAGCGCCAGTCGAGTAACGGGCGGCAATAGGCGGCAAAGGCGGCACGTCGGACGGTGCGGATGCCGCCCCTTGCCGCCCCTTGCCGCCCTAGCCCACCGCACACACGTTCGGCCCGACCTCCAGAGTCTCCGCCTCGGCGTCGGTGACGTCTACGAGGCCCAGATTCGCAAGCTTGATCGTGCGATAGGTATCGGGTGGCGTGGTCGAGTGCGCGGTTACCCAAGCAATGAAGGCGTGCGGGTCCTGGATGGCCACGGCCTCGTTGGTCGCGGCGATCACGTCGAACCGCGCTGCGACAATCCGGTCCGCCCGGCGCTCAGCTTCGCTCGCGTAGTGCGCCGGCAGGACGAGCAGGTCACCGGACCACTCGCGCCGCACCCGTTCCAAGCTGTCCCACAGTCGCACCGACCACGCGTCGGACTCGCCGCCCAGGTCGGGGCGTCCCACCGACCGCACGAACAAAAAGTCGCCGGTGAGGGCCAGCGTCTCGTCGGCGATGAGCGCCGTGCTGCCCAGCGTATGTCCCGGGACATGCGTGGCGACGAGTGTCGCCCGTCCAAATGCGATCGTGTCGCCCTCGGTGAGCGGCTGGTGGGCGAATCGACCTTCGGCGCCGTCGTAGGGCGAGCGCGCGTCCGCGGGATGCACGAAGTACGGGACGTGCCAGCGGGCGGCGGCGGCCCGGGCGCCGCTCAAGTAATCGGCGTGCATATGGGTGTCGATCACCGCCGCGGCCGTGGCCCCGAGCTCCTTCAACAGGGCCTCGTACGGCCGCAGGTGGCGGCCCGGGTCCACGACGACGGCGTCCCCGTCGCTCACGAGCACGTAGGACAAAGCGCCCTTGCCCACGCGATCGACCTGGATCACGTGCTCGAGCGCGGGGGTCGGAGACAGACGCCGCGGCAGGTAGACGGTTTCCCACGCCGCCATCCCGCCCGCCACGGAGTACGCCTCGAAGCCCCGCTCGCGCAGGAAGCGGACGGCCTGAGCGCTCGAGTTGCCGTGCCCGCAGATCACCGCCACCGGGGCCGTGGCGTCGAGTCCCAGCGGCTCGAGGGTCGGCAGCTGGTACAGCTGTGAGGCGGGAACGGTATGGAAATCGAGCGTGGCGCCAAGGGTGACGCGTCCTTGCGCCACCCGCTCCGCCGATCGGACGTCGAGTAGCTGCACCCGTTCACCGTGATCGAGGCGACGCGCGAGATCGGCGGGTGGGATGAGCGACACGGACGGCTCCGGCATGCGCATCAGTGTCGTCGGGGTGGTGCGAAAATGCAACGGGTCCCGGGTTGCAGGACTCCCGTTTTGAGAGCCCGCGGATATATTGTGAACGCGTTCACAAGCGCTACCCGTCATTCGTCCCGGAGGGAGTCTGCAATGCGTTTCACCCTGCTCACCACGCTCGTCGCGTTCGCGATCGTCGCCTGCGGCGGCGACAAGAAGTCGGCGGCGTCTCAAGCCGAAGCTGCCACACCCGCACCGGCCGGTGCGTCGGCCAATGCAGCCGCCCCCGAGCCTGCGGGCCCGGTGGTCGAAGTGAAGATGACCGGCAACGGCACGAGCGTCGCGGCGTTCGAGCCCAGCAAGGTCACCGTCAAGACCGGCACGACGGTACGGTTCATCAATGTCTCCGGCGGTCCCCACAACGTCGCCTTCTACAGCGATTCGATCCCGAAGGGAGGGGCGGACGCCCTGAAGAAGGGGATGCCGAATCCGATGGGCGACCTCACGGGGCCATTCCTGACGCAGCCGAACGAGAAGTACGACGTGTCGTTTACCGGCGCGCCGGCGGGCGTCTACAAGGGCTACTGCCTGCCGCACGTCGCGCTGGGCATGAAGGTCGCGATCACGGTGCAGTAGCGCCCGACGAGCATACAGCGTGGAAACGGCCCCGGCGCTGCCGGGGCCGTTTGACTTTCGGGACCGGGGCCGGGATGTTCTCCGGTTCAGGTACCGTGTCGACCTTCTTTGAGCGCCTGCGTGCGGCTTTGGCGCCCGAGTACGAGCTGCTGCGCCAGCTCGGAAGCGGCGGCATGGGAACGGTGCACCTGGCCCGCGACGTCGCCCTCGACTGTCCCGTGGCCGTCAAGGTGCTGCGGCCCGAGTTGTGGACGGTCGAGTCCGTCCAGCAGTTCGTCGACGAAGCTCGCATCCTCGCCAATCTGCGACACCCCAACATCGTTCCGGTCCACAAGGTCGATGAACGTCACGGCTTGAACTTCTATGTGATGGACTACCTGGAGGGCGAGACCCTCCACGCGCATCTCGAGAAGCATGGGCGTCTGTCGGTCGACGCCGCACGTAAACTCGGGCGCGACTTGTTGGCGGCGCTCGGGAAGGCGCATCGGAAAGGCGTGATCCATCGGGATGTGAAGCCGGCGAACGTCTTCCTCGACGAGGAGGGCGCGGTGCTGACGGACTTCGGCATCGCCCGGCGCCTCAGTGCTGGCGAGCAAACGGATCCGCAGTTTCTGCAGGGGACCGCGGCGTACATGGCGCCGGAGCAGTTCGCCGGCGTCGCGGACGAGCGCACCGACATCTACGCCGCCGGGATGGTGATCTACGAGGCCTTCACGGCCCGTCGCTGGGATAAGGGCGAGCCTGCTGCTGGAGACTGGTCCGGAGTGCCGCTCAATCTCGCCCGCGTACTGCGTCAGGCGTTGGAGCTGCGCCCCGGTGACCGCTGGCCCTCTGCGACGGCGTTTCGGCGCGCCCTCTGGGGTACCCGCGTCTGGCAGTACCGACGGAACGCGATCGGCCTGGCGATCGGGGGCACGGTCGTGGGGTTGTGGATCCATGTATTGACGCCTGTTTCCTCTACCATTCGTTTTCGTGTCGAAGCAGTGATACCCGCCGTGGGCGTGGCGGGGACGTGGGGTGATTCAGTCGCGTGCGCATTGGCGCGGAACCTGGATCGGTACCCCGACCTCTCCGCGCACTGTGTCTCGGGACTCGACCGGTGGTGGCCGGCTGGCTCCCACATTGGCGTGGAGACGGCGATTGAGGCAGGCCGGTTGCGCGTCCGGCTGCGCGGGCCGCGCGTCGACACGATCGCGATCGTTGGACTGCGGGCCGAGTGGCCGTCCATGGCAGAGAGCCTGGCTGATCGGGTATTCGGGGCGCAGCTCCAGTCGCTTGACTCGCTCGACCGATCGTTACCTCGTGGCGTACTTCCCAAGAACGCGTTAGGGCGGGCCGCCTTCCAGCGTGCGGAGGGCGCCTTCGCGCGCGGACGCTGGGGCGAGGCGCGAGCGGGTTACGCCGAGGCCGCAGCGCTCGACTCGACGTGCTGGCTGTGTTATTGGCGGCACGGCGAGGTTGGTCGCTGGTTCGACCTCGAAGACGACCCTGCTGACAGTGTGCACTACCTCGCCCACCTCACGGACTTTCCGGACCAGTACCAGAGACTGATTCGGGCGCAGGGCTTGCCCCTGGCGGCCCGACTCGACTCCCTGGAGGCGTTGACACGGCGCTCTAAAGATTTTCTCTTCGGCCAATTCCGGCTCGCCGACGAGTTGTTGCTGCGACCGTTTCAGGACGTGCTGAAAATTCAAGCCGAGTTCGTCCCGGCATTGGAGCACGTAGCGTGGCTCGACGTCGCTGAGGGCGATTCGATGGGCGCCACCTCGGCACTCGCGCGCGTGGCGCCGCTCGTCAGTCCGAGGGATCCCTCGTTCGCGACCCTGGCCATTGTCGAGCTGGCCTACGCGTGGCGGTTTTTGCCGCCGGCCGACGCGACGCGGCGGACGCGCGACCTGGCCCAGATGGCGCGAGCGGCTGGCATCAAGGATCTGGACGCCGGCGCGCGCTACCTCGCCGGATTCGGAGCTCCGCAGGGAGAGTCGGCGTTCGCGGAGCAACTGCTGCCTGAACCGGGGTTCGTCCGCTCCGCCGGCTTGGCGCGAGTCCTGGCGCTCATCGGGATGGGGCGGCCTGATACCGCAATGGTGCTCGCCCGTGGCCTGGCCTACCGCTTTCCGGACCTGGAGGTTTTCGTCGGTGAGCTGGCTGGGGTGCTGGTGCTTGCAGACGTCGACTCCCCGGCGGCCACGGCCCGCTGGGCCGACGCCCTCCCGGCACTTGCGGGGGCGGCTGACGCCACCACTGGGCGGGTGGCCTTGCAACGGCGGGCCGCTTGGATGCTCGCGATGCTCGACGCGCAGAGGCACGTCGGCCCACTACGTCGCGCCGGCCCTTCCACGCTCCCGCCCGGGCCCCTGGCGACATTGCTGCAGGCCGAGCGGGCGGCTGCCAGAGGCGCGGTCGATTCGGCCCTCGCTGCTACGCTCCACCTGACGGGGATTCCGGGCCAGGACACCGACGATCCATTCTTCCGAACCGTGCTGCATCTGGCGCGTGCGTCGTGGAACGAGAAGGGGGAACATCCGGTACGCGCGATCGCCGACCTGGTCTGGCACGAGAACTCCGACGTGCACCGTTACCCCACTGGAGATCCTCAACCGGCCGAGGTTGACTGGGCGTTGTCCGCGGTCGCCGAGTGGCGACGCGGGAAGCTGCTGGAGCGGACGGGGCAGCCACAGGAGGAAGCCTGTCGGGCCTACGGGACCGTGGTGCGGCTCTGGTCCGGCGGGGACCCACCTTACCGCGCCCGCGCGGACAGTGCCGCCACTCGGCTCGTCGCACTCGGCTGCAAAGGGGCCGCGTGATCGTCATTCGCGCCCTCGGCCCAGTGGACGTCAGCGTGGATGGCGCGGCGGCGCCGGCGAAGCTCCTCTGGAAGAAGAACCTCGCCCTGCTGATTTATCTGGCCCGGTCGCCCAAACGCGCCCGAGCGCGCGAACATCTCATCGGCCTGTTGTGGGGCGAGAAGCCGGAGGAGAAGGCGCGCCACTCCCTGAACGAAGCCCTGCGCGTGCTGCGCCTGTGTGCGGGTGACGACGACTTCGAGTCCGACACGGCGCAAGTGCGGATTGCGCCCGGCACGGTCGACCTCGACACCGACGCTTTGGAAAGGCTGGCGGCGGCCGGCGATTACGCCCGCGCAGCCGCGCTGATCAATGGGGACTTCCTGGAAGGCTTCAGTGTCCGCGGTGCCTCGGAGTTTGACAATTGGCTGGCTGCGGAACGCCAGCACTGGTGCCGCCGCTCGGTGGACGTGCTGGTGCACCGCGCCGAGCAGTTGCTCGCCGCCGGCGATGTGGCCGCGGCGCACGATACGGTGCGGCGTGCCCGCGAGCTCGATTGGCGGCCTGAAACCGCGGTCCGGACCGCGCTGCGGACGCTCGCGCTCGCGGGAGACCGGGCTGGGGCCCTCGCTCTGTACGACGAGTTCGTCGCGCGATTAAAGCGGGAGCTCGGCGCGGCGCCGGACGCGGAGACCAGCGCGCTCGCCGAGCGGGTGCGGCTGGAGCGCAGCTGGCGGCTCCCGAAGGCGGTGCGCGAGGCAGGGCGGGCATCCGGGTCGCGTCGCGCCCCGCTGGTGGGCCGTGCTCTCGAGCTCGAGCGGTTGACGGACGCGTGGAGCGCCTGCCGGGCCAGGCGGCGGGCCACCGTCGCCGTCATCGAGGGCGACGCCGGTTCCGGGAAGACCCGGCTCGCCGAAGAGCTCGTAGCCCGGGCCCGACTCGAGGGCGCCGTTGTCGTCGCCGTGCGTGCGGTCGCGGCCGACCAGAATGACGTATGGAGCGGGGTATTCGGGATCGCGCGCGGCGGATTGCTCGAGGCCCCCGGGGTCGCCGGGGCTTCGCCCGACGCGCTCGCGCAGCTGCGCGACACGGCGCTGCCCAGTGTACCGGGCCGCGCCCTGGCCGAGGTGCTGCGGGCAGTCGCGGACGAGCAGCCGGTGGTCGTCTTCGTGGATGACGCGCACTGGCTCGACCGGGAGTCGATGCTCGCGCTTGGGGCGGTCATCCGCGACCTGGAGCACTCGCCCGTCGCCTTCCTCCTCACAGTGGCGCTACATCCCGGCGATCCGGAGCTGGACGACGTGCGCGCCCGCATCGGCCGCGAGCTCGCCGGCACCGCGGTACAGCTCGGAGGATTCGGGACCGACGAGGTGCGCGCGCTCGGGCGGTGGGCGCTTCCTTCCTACGGGGACGAGCAGCTGGACCGCCTCGCGCGCCGCGTGCTGGCGGACTCCGCGGGCATTCCCCTCCTCGTGGTCGCGTTACTGCACGCCGTCGCAGCCGGCTTCGAGCCGAGTGATGCGCAGCAGCCGTGGCCAAGGCCCGCGGAGACGTTCGAGCAGACGTTACCGGGCGAGCTTCCGGACAACGTCGTGGCCGCGATCCGTGTCAACTTCCGTCGCCTGTCGGCGGACGCGCAGCATGTGCTCGTGGCGACGGCCGTGTTGGGGGGCCGGGGGGGTCGGGTCGCCGGCGCGAGGCTCGGCCGGGCCGCGGGCGTCGTCGGAGAAGCGTTGGCGCAGGCGCTGGATGAGCTCGAGTGGCAAGGCTGGCTCGCGGCAGAGCGACGGGGCTACCTGTTCGTCGCGCGCATCGTGCGTGACGTGATCGATCGGGATATGGTAACGCCGGGGCAGCGGCAACGGATGCTCGACGCAGGCGGGCCTTCCACTTGACCCGGTCTTGATCGGGCGCGGTGACTCTAATCCCCTCTACTCACGTGAGAGGGTCACATGCGTCGTCGTTCCGCTATCCTCGTCGCCCTGCTGCTCGCCTGCGGCGACCAACATCCCCTAGGCCCCACCCCCGCGCCCCTGTCGCACCGCGCCCCTGCGGCGGGCGCGGCCGCGTCCGACCCGCCGGGCGTCACCGCGCTGACCTGGAATGTCTACGTCGGCGCGGATATTGGGCGCATCATCCAGGCGCGGACCGCCGAAGAAGCCATCGTCCTGGCGACCGAGGAGTGGGCGCACGTGCGGGCGACGAACTTCCCCGCGCGCGCGAGCGTGCTGGCGCAGGCGATTGCCGCGCAACGACCGCAGTTGATCGGTCTCGAGGAGCTGGCGATCTACCGGACGACCGACCGGCCGTTCGAGGAGCTCGCGACGCACGTCGCCTATGACTTCCTGGCACTTCTTCTCGATACGCTGCACGCGCGTGGTCTCGACTATTCGGCCGCGGCCGTGGACCGCACGACGGACATCCAAGTGCCCGTCATCGTCGCGTTCGACCCGGCGGGACAGCCGATCTTCGGCGGTGTGCGCTTCACCGACGGCGACGCCGTACTGGTGCACGGTGGGGTGCTCCGCGCCAATCCGCGATCCGGTGTATACGCAGCCTACCTGCCGGTGACGCTGGCCGGCGTGACCTCAGGCGTCTATCAGGGATGGAGTTCGGTCGAGGCGACGATCGGCGGGCTGACGTACCGATTCGTCGCGACGCACCTCGCGGGCCAGGAAGTCC
>WNFW01003175.1_pt1 | contig 12462 bp, 11 predicted proteins | sample 5400131 | NCBI WGS metagenome assembly WNFW01 (sample SAMN13153362, study PRJNA577476) | soil metagenome | isolation source: 20 cm soil or saprolite under grassland replicate 1 | place: USA:California | collected 2016-06-15 | reverse complement strand
GTGCTCTGTGCATACTTTATGTTCCGCTCTTGAGCAGCTACTGCGCTTTCAGCAATTTTCTCGTTGGTCTCCTGAGCTGTTTTGACCATATTTAATACGGTCTCGTTAACCTCGTTTGCCTTTTTCTCTACCATTTCTTGCTCCTTGTCGCTTTCTTCCTTCTTCGCAGATTTCTGCGATCGCTGGACTATGTAATCTTTTTTCACCTTTATAGTCTCGCACAAACTCGCGTCAAGCAGTCTATATTGAGAACTACGGAAAACCTTTTTGTCACTATATGCATTCTACATCTATATGCAAAAATTGTCAAGGCTTTTTAAGTGGGATTTCGGATGCCCACAAATTTGTGATGGTTGCGATACAACGGAAAAGGATTATGTTTATATAATCCAGTGGCCCGTCAAAAACTGAGTTAACAGGAAGAAAAGCACAGAGCCTGAAATCAAAAGGTAGCCGACATCGAGCTTCCGATTTTTGCCGATTGCAGCAAGCACGATGAATACCGGAAAGACCGGTAGCAAAAAACGAGCCATTGCTTGTAAGGGATAGAGGCCGGCAAACGGGAAGAGTTGCGGAAAAACAAAGAATGCTGCGGCAAATATGGCATAGACCCATAAGTCGCGCCGGAACTTCCAGGGGCCAACAAAGCCAAGAATAACCAGCACTACCATGAATAGATCCGGGATTAGATCAAGAATGTTGCGCAAGGATTGGAAGCTAAGAACCCCTTGACTGATGATAATTGCATGGACCGTTCTGAGTACCGCATAACCGGGAACGCTCAACTTGCGATCCCACCTCGCTTCCGCATGTGAGAAAGCAAGGGGATCATGGAAGAGATAATAGCAATAGAGTGCGAAGAAGCCAATACCTGCAATAATACAGAGACCACTGGCGATATCGAAACGCATATTCCTCAGTTTGAAGTCATGCTGCCGAAGGTATTCATAACAAAATGGTAGGAGTAGAAATAAGCCTGTCGGACGCGTTAAGACTGCTAGAGCGCCAAATATGCCGGCAAGCCACCAGCGACTATGGCGCATCTGATAGAAGCTGAGTAGGGTCAGAAAGAGGAAAAGCGACTCACTATAGACGGCGGCAAAGAAAAAAGCGGTGGGAAAAACAGAAAAATACAAAACGGTACGAGATGCCACCTCGTCATCAAAATCCTCCTGCACAACGCGATAGAGTACGACAAGCATCCCTAAACCAGAGAGGTTTGAGACGATGAGGCCAGCTATGAGGGGATCATGGACAAGAAACATCAAGCATCTAACAAGCAAAGGGTACAGGGGATAGAAAGCAGTTAACCACGAGACGCTGTAACCATTGACTGCCACCGCAATATAGTTATACGTATCCCAATGAAGCCATGACTGCCACAGGGTCGATATATTCAAATGCTGCGAAGAGAAATCCTTGATGCTAAATAAAACCGAAAGGCAGGTGATAATGAAAAATAACAAATGAATAGTGAAATAGGTAGGCAGGATGTTCTTGAAGGCAACATACCATCCCTTTAGAGAAGTTTCAGGCAAGAAAGATGCGCTAACGGCAGATGTTGGAAGAGAACTATCATCATTCAATGTAGTTCCATCCGTATCTTCTAGCTGAAGCACAGAGGTTAAAGGTAGCTGTTTCTGGATAGATTGAGCGGAAGTAGAGTCCATCAAAGGTTGCTCCTCCATACAAAGAACAAATTAGCATAGTAATGAAAGAGAGAATGAGCCGAAAAATTATAACGACCACGTTGATCTATTTTCTTAACGGAGCAGTCATATTTTCGTAATCCCCAAGAGCTATTAATAGGTGATAAGGGTGAGTTTCAAGATGGCATGCAGGCAAGCAATCGCCAACTTGAAACTCAATTTTTGGGCTTCAAAACACTTGACACAATCGCAAATCACCCGTATACTTGGCCTAAATACAAATGAATACCTTGAAAGCTATGAACAGGAAAAGTACACGTCTTTGCAACGGAAACAGAGAGTCGGAACAGGTGGAAACCGATACCTGAGCAGTCGTAGAATGGTCCTGGGAGCCAGAGCACAAACATCCAGCAGATGAATATTCTGCAACAATTAGTAGTCTCTTGCGGAACGTCCCCCGTTATCGAGGACAGGATATCATCCATTCATTTTCACAGGTGGATTGTATCCGGCAATGAGGGATTATTCATTATGTGCCCATCAAGGGCATGAAGGATAATCTGAACAAGGGTGGTACCACGAAAGCTTTACGCCTCTCGTCCCTACAGTGGGAAGAGTGGCGTTTTTTTATTGCTGTTGTACGCATTACCATGATGGAGGAATGAGCAATCATGCCAGTTGAGACAAATCAGAACATCAAGCCTGAATTAAGCAGGTTAAGTACGGAGACACAGGTGAAAAAGCGCGTTTTCTCCGGTGTGCAGCCAACCGGTAATCTCCACTTAGGCAACTATCTGGGGGCTATACGCAACTGGGTAGCAGTACAGGCAGAGTATGATAACATTTTCTGCATTGTCGACCTGCACGCCATTACTGTACCCATTGATCCACAAGAGTTACACCTGAGCATCAGGCAACTCGCGGCACTCTACCTTGCCTGCGGGCTGGATACACGCTATTGCAAGCTGTTTGTCCAGTCGCATGTCCGCCAGCACGCTGAGATGAGCTGGATCATGAACTGCTACACTCCTTTGGGTTGGTTGAACCGCATGACCCAATTCAAATCGAAGGCAGGCGAGAATGTGGAATCCGTCAGCGCAGGTCTCTACTGCTATCCTACGTTGATGGCTTGCGACATTTTACTGTATCAAACCAATCTTGTGCCGGTAGGAGACGATCAACGTCAGCATATCGAGTTTACACGCGACCTGGCGCAACGCTTCAACAGTTTGTATGGGCAGCAGGTGTTCACCATTCCAGAGCCGCAAATACGCGAGGTAGGTGCGCGCATAATGGCCCTTGATGATCCAACCAACAAGATGAGCAAGAGCGATCCAAATGACAATTCTCGTATCAATCTGCTTGATGATCCAAAGACGATCAAAAAGAAGATTGCGCGGGCCACGACGGACTCGTTACGCCTGGTGACATTTGATCCCGAGAGGCCGGGAATAACCAATTTGTTGACCATCTACCAGTTGTTGACGGGAAAGTCTGAGCAAGAGATTGAGGCAGAATTTGCAGGAAAAGGGTATGGCGACTTTAAGGCCGCTCTTACCGAACAGTTGATAGCAACTCTCGAACCAATCCAGGAACGCTATCGTGCGTTGATGAATGACCTGCCCACCTTGGAGGCAATCCTCAAGCAGGGAGCAGACGAAGTACGCCCGATGGCAGAGGCTACACTACAACATGTTAAAAATGTCGTAGGACTGGGATAGTTATGCAAGGACAATTATGTATTATCCAACGTTCGACGAAGTCAGACAATTGAGAGCAGCAGAAACGGCGCCTGCTGTCGAGAAATCAGGACGGCCACTCCTGCCACTCTACTGTGATATCCTGGCCGATCTGGAGACGCCCGTCTCGGCTTACTGCAAAGCAGCTCAAGGGCCATACAGTTTTCTCCTGGAGAGTGTCACTGGTGGTGAGCGTGTTGGTCGCTATTCATTTATTGGATTTGACCCTTACATGGTCATGATCCACCGTGGAGAATTGGCAACCATCTATCGAACGAAGGAAACGCTTTGGCGCGATATACCAGGAGCACCTTCCGCAACTATGACCTCCAGCAGCGAGGATATTCCCTGTCACGACCCATTAAGCTTCATTGAGGCCGAACTTGGGCAATATCGCCTTGTAACACCTGATGGAGTCTTTCAGAATGACCTGCCACGTTTTCATGGTGGTGCCGTCGGTTACCTTTCCTACGAAGCCGCAGCACGTTTTGAACATCTTCCGGTACCTGAGAAAAACGAGCTTGAACTGCCGCTAGCAGTCTTCTGTTTGACCGAAACGGTGCTGGTTTTCGATCACGTCAAACACCACGCCAGGATTGTCACTCACCTGCATCTCGATGCACCGGACATAGATGCCGAATACCGGCGTGGGAAAGACATCCTCGAGACTATCAAAAAACGATTGCAACAACCAGTACGTTTGCCAGAGGAACCCGCTCCTCTTACCGACACGGCGGCATTACAGGTGACCTCTAACCGCACGCAGGGCGAGTTCGAGGACATGGTACGTCGTTCTATAGACTATATCAAGGCAGGTGATGTCTTTCAGGTTGTGCCATCGCAACGGCTCAGTCGCCAGGTCAACGCTGCACCATTCACCATCTACCGCGCTTTGCGTGCCATCAATCCTTCTCCGTATATGTTCTACCTTGACATGCATGACTTCCACATCGTCGGAGCATCACCTGAATTACTGGTTCGCTACGAGGATAACGAAGTAACCATTCGGCCAATAGCTGGAACACGTCCACGGGGAACCGATAGTCAACGCGATAAAGATTTCGCGCAGGAACTACAGAGCGATCCCAAGGAGCGCGCCGAGCATATCATGCTGGTTGACCTCGCGCGGAATGACGTAGGACGGGTGAGCATACCTGGCAGTATCCAGGTCAGCGAATTGATGGAGATCGAACGCTATTCGCATGTGATGCATTTAGTTTCCAACATCACAGGCCAGCTGCGTGACGACCTGTCTCCTTATGACGCGCTCAGGGCTGGTTTTCCCGCGGGAACGGTATCCGGCGCGCCCAAAATAAGGGCCATGGAAATCATTAATGAATTAGAGGAAGAACAGCGAGGCGTCTACGCCGGTGCGGTAGGCTATTTCAGCCACTCCGGAAACCAGGAGACGGCCATTGCCTTGCGTACGATGATCATTAAAAATGGTCGCGCCTATATACAAGCAGGTTGTGGCGTTGTTGCTGACTCAGACCCCGCGGCCGAATACCAGGAGAGCTTGAATAAAGCCCGGGCTTTACTTCGCGCCCTTGACGAGGCCGAGTTCATCGCCGATGAACGTAGACGCCCTTCACTGCTTGAAAGAAGGACTACTCAAGAGCAGGCAGCAGTTGTATAAGAGATTGATCTGGCGTTCCTGAATTAAGCGCCCAGCGTGGGAGGCTGTTATGCTGTTATTGATCGATAATTACGATAGTTTTACCTACAACCTGTACCAGTATCTGGCGGAACTTGGGGCAGAAATTACGGTATACCGGAACGACAGGGTGACGTTAGAGCAAATAGAGGCAATGCAGCCTGATCACATTGTTATATCGCCAGGGCCCTGTACTCCGAACGAAGCAGGGTTGTCCTGCCAGATCATCAATACTTTTGGGTCACACATACCCATATTGGGAGTGTGCCTGGGACACCAGGCCATTGGTCAAGTCTACGGGGGAAAGATTGTACGAGCGCCAGAACCAATGCATGGTAAAACGACCGTAGTATTTCACCGGGGACAAGGAGTGTTCCAAAACCTTCCCATGCCATTTTCGGCCAATCGTTATCATAGCCTCATCGTTGAGCGTTCCACTCTCCCGAATGAACTGGAGATCACCGCCGAGACGGCGGAGGGACTGATCATGGGTCTGCGGCACCGTACCTACCTTGTCGAAGGTGTACAGTTCCATCCCGAGTCGATCATGACTCCAGCTGGGAAAGACCTGTTACGGAACTTTTTAGCATACAAGGGGCAATGCAGGATGCAGCTCCAAAGTACACACAATGAAAGCTCCATAGAGAGGAACAAGCAATGATTCGTGAAGCAATCGCCCACATCGTAGCTGGCGCCACCCTCAGCGAAGACGAGGCAGCGGCAGTAATGGAGGAAATTATGTCTGGCGTCGCCACTCAGGCACAAATGGGAGCGTTTCTCACCGCTTTGCGCCTCCGCCCAGGTGGCGAAACCGTCGCAGAGATCGCGGGATTGGCGCGTATCATGCGAGAAAAAGCCGTGCAGGTTCACCTGGTGGAGCGCGTTTCAACGCACGCTCTAGATACTTGCGGCACTGGTGGCGATGGAGCGGGTACCTTTAATGTCTCAACAGCAGCAGGTATCCTGGCTGCCGCGGCAGGAGCCTCTGTAGCAAAACATGGTAACCGTTCCGCCACGAGCCTCTGCGGAAGTGCCGACGTGCTGGAGGCTCTCGGTGCACGCATTGATCTTGGCCCTGAGCAGGTGGCCCGTTGTGTCCAGGAGGTTGGGTTTGGCTTTATGTTTGCCCCGGCCTATCACCCTGCCATGAAACATGTCGGACCAACGCGTCGAGAGATTGGCATCCGGACAGTTTTCAATATCCTTGGACCGCTGACAAATCCCGCTCACGCTCGCTACCAGGTACTGGGCGTAGCCGACGGCTCCTTATTGCGCAAGATGGGTGAGGTTTTACTCCACCTCGGCTGTCAGCACGCCTTGATTATTCATGGAGAAGACGGCATCGACGAGTGTTCGTTAAGTGCGCCGACACACATTTGTGAGGTACGCAGCGGCCAGGAACTACGGGAGTACGTCATCACCCCGGAGGAGGTCGGCCTCACCAGCATTACTGACCATCAGCCATTCCACGGCGGTGACCCGGCCTATAACGCCAGTATGCTTCGCTCTTTGTTGAGCGAATACAAAGCTGATCCTGCCACTGATATGGTGTGTCTGAACACAGGTGCAGCTTTGTTAGCCAACGAACAGGTTGCATCACTGCGCGAGGGGATCAATCTGGCACGTGCCACCTTGCAAGATGGCAAGGCAAAACAGAAACTACAGGACGTTATTGCCTGTTCTCGCGCTTTGAGCAGTTGAGGTGACCCATGTTTCTCAACCAGATTGTGACCCAAACGCTGAAAGACCTGGAACAGCGCAAGAAAGCATGCTCACCCTCGGAGATGATGCTCCATGCGGTCGCTCAACCCCCCCCACGTGACCTGTTGGAGGCCCTTCGCGCCAGGAGGATTGTGGACACTGCGATAGGCGGTACTGTTACAAGTAATCAAACGCAGGTACATCTGATCGCGGAGGTGAAACGGGCATCACCCTCCAAAGGGTTGCTAGCGCCACACTTCGACCCGGTGGCTCTCGCACGTATCTATGCAATGCATGGTGCTACTGCCATCTCTGTTCTAACTGAACCTCACTTCTTTCTTGGCTCATTGCAGCACTTGAGGGCAATTAAAGAAGTGGTGAGCATTCCTGTGCTGCGAAAAGATTTCATTGTAGATGAATACCAGGTCTACGAGGCACGAGCATGGGGTGCGGATGCCATACTGCTCATCTGCGCTATCCTCAACGATGAACAACTCAAGCACCTGCTTCACGTTGCCCATGATCAACGTATGCGTTGTCTGGTAGAAGTGCATAGTGCCGAGGAAGCACAGCGGGCTGTAGCAGCCGGGGCACAAATCATTGGAGTGAACAGCCGCGACCTCGTGACCTTTCACATGAACCCCTATCTCATGCGAGAACTACGCTACATCATCCCGACAGACCGTGTAGTTGTTGCTGAAAGCGGTATCCATTCTGCAGCAGACGCCCGCCGGCTAGCCCGCTATGGCGTCCATGCAATGCTGGTAGGCGAATCACTGGTAAAATCTCAGGATATACCGGGACAGATGCGCTCATTATTGGAAGGAGCAAACCAGAGTGCCCAGGTCAAAATATGTGGCTTACGCACACAGGTACACCTGAATGCTGCGACAGAAGCTGGTGCAGATATGCTCGGCCTCATGTTTTACGAGCAGAGTCATCGATACATAGAACCAGCACAGGTAAAAATGCTGCTAGAAGACACGCGTTTCTCCTCTTCACCTGGAGATGAACAGGCCGCACCTGATCTTGTTGGTGTCTTCGTCAATAAGGAAGCTGACTTTATCAACGAAGTTGTTGAACAGGTCGGGCTACACTTTGTACAGTTGCATGGCAATGAACCGCCAGACTTCTGCCAGTTCATCAAGCGCCCCGTCATCAAGGCGCTTCAACTCGCTGATAATAAGGACTACGGCCTGGTCAAAGCCTATCAAGAGGCTGCGTGGCGCATTCTGCTCGATACACCCTCTAGCGCCTGGGGCGGAACAGGCGCGACACACAATTGGGATCTTGCACGCCTCGTGGCACAGGATAGCCCTATCATACTCGCCGGGGGCCTGGCACCAGAGAATGTGGCGGAGGCAATTTCCCGCGTCCGACCATGGGGTGTCGACGTCAGCAGCGGGGTAGAGACCAACAAAACCAAAGATGTGGCAAAGATACAGGCATTCATTAAGAACGTGCGCATGAGTGCCGCGATACATTGAGACTCGTAGCCACAACTTTTTATTTCTTGTATTTTCTCCACCGTAAATCCATAAACTGAAAGGCAATAGAACTTTGCAAACATATCACACAAAAGAAGCAGGGACATATCAGCATAACCTCTACCCCGACGAGCGTGGCCGTTTTGGCCCCTTCGGAGGGAAGTTTGTTCCCGAAAGCTTGATGGCGGCCCTCTCAGAGTTAGAAGCGGCGTATCTCGATGCATCTAACGACCCTGGCTTCCAACTCGAGCTACAAGCACAGCTTTCCACTTTTGTCGGGCGCCCAACAGCGCTCCATTATGTGCCGCGCTTCTCGCAAATGGTCGCACCCAACATCAAAGTGTACCTCAAACGCGAAGACCTGGCACACACAGGCGCTCACAAAATCAACAATGCGCTGGGTCAGGGTTTGCTGGCCAGGCGTATGGGCAAGAAACGTATCATTGCCGAAACTGGCGCTGGTCAACACGGCGTTGCGACCGCTACCGTCTGCGCCATGCTCGGACTTGAATGTATTGTCTATATGGGCGAGATCGATATTCAACGCCAATCGCTCAACGTATTCCGCATGAAGTTACTCGGAGCTGAGGTTCGCTCGGTCGGCAGTGGCAGTCGTACATTGAAAGATGCCATTAATGAGGCAATTCGTGACTGGGTCACCAATGTTGAGACAACCTTCTACCTTATCGGGTCAGCGGTTGGGCCGCACCCCTACCCGCGTATCGTGCGGAACTTCCAGGCCATTATTGGCGAAGAGGCACGCAAACAGGTTCTCGCACATGAGGGACGCATGCCTGATATGGTCGTTGCTTGTGTAGGTGGCGGCAGTAATGCTATTGGTATATTCTATCCCTTCGCTGGCGTATTAGATGTTCAACTGCTAGGGGTGGAAGCTGGAGGGACCAGTCTGGAAGCGGGGCGGCATGCGGCAACATTAGTAGCAGGTAGACCAGGGATACTTCATGGAGCAATGAGTTATCTCCTGCAAAATGGCGATGGGCAGGTACTGGATACACACAGCATTTCAGCCGGGCTCGATTATCCCAGTGTAGGGCCTGAGCATAGCTATATGAAAGAGACGGGCCGCGCAACCTACGTTTCAGCCAACGATGCAACTGCACTGCGCGGATTACAAGCATTGAGCCAGAGTGAAGGCATCATCCCGGCGTTGGAACCAGCACACGCCCTGGGATACCTGCTGGAAATGGGGAATCGTAGGGAGATTCCCGAGGGGTCTCTGATCATTGTGAATCTGTCAGGACGTGGTGACAAAGATATGCTTACCGTGGCACAGGCATTGAATGTGACGCTGTAAGAAAGGAATGAATGATGCAAACGACGAACAAGAACAGCGTACAACGCAGACACCATGCCACTATATTACCAGCAACCAGGATAACGCACGCCTTCGAGCGTGCACAGAATGAAGAGCGAGGCATACTCATTCCCTACTTTATGTGCGGTTATCCATCGGCAGCACAAAGCATAGAGCTTGTACTGGCGGCAGCCACAGGTGGAGCCGATATCATTGAGCTGGGTATGCCATTCAGCGATCCCCTCGCTGATGGCGCAACGATCCAACACGCGGGACATGTTGCACTTGAACGCGGGATGACTGTCAATGGTTGCCTGGAGATCGCTCGCCGGGTCGCGTCACAATGCGCTGTCCCGTTGCTCTTCATGGGCTACTATAATCCTATCCTGGCATACGGCCTTGAGCGTTTCTGCCAGGAAGCTGCGGCCAGCGGCGTCTGTGGCTTCATTATTCCTGACCTCCCTACCGAAGAGGCGCTGCCGTTGCAACAGGCCGCAAACCAGCATGGACTTGCGCTGATCTTCCTCGTGCCTCCTACCACCAGCGATGACCGTATTGCCCGGATCGTCAAAGCCGCTGCAAATACCCCTGGTGGATTTCTCTACTGTGTTTCGCTCACGGGTGTCACTGGTTCACGGTCGGCTATATCAACACATCTACGTAGTTTTATCACCAGGGTCCGTGGCTATACGAAAGACCATAACCTACCGCTGGTCGTTGGCTTCGGGCTCTCTACGCCCGAGCACATTGCTGAGGTTACAAACTACGTCGAAGGAGCAGTTGTGGGCAGCGCCCTGGTCAATCTCATCGATCAGCACCCGGAGAGTCAACAGGTCGAAGCAGTGAAAAAATATATCGAAAGCCTTCGTAAGAGATAACGGAAATAGCGGAAAAAAGACCTGCACCGGGAATGGCATCTCAATGCTTTCTTCCTCTTGCTTTCATCCCTTACAATAGACAACGTATCAACTCTGTTCGATATACGTAAATATCTCACGTATATACCTGTAGAGCGGGTAGATAGAACTACAAAAGGGGTGAGTCGATCCATGTACTGTCGGGGTATCAGAGGAGCAACGACTGTCGAACGAAATGAACGAGAAGAAATACTGGCGGCTACGACGGAGCTATTAGAATTGCTCATCCAGAACAATGACCTGCGCGCGGAAGATGTGGCCAGCGCTCTCTTCACCGTCACAGAAGACCTGGACGCAGAATTTCCAGCATTGGCCGCACGTAAGCTTGGCTGGAATAATGTAGCGTTGATGTGTGCCCGCGAGATACCTGTTCCTCACAGCTTGGAGAAGTGCATTCGTATCTTAGTTCATGTCAATACTACACGTAGCGCGGCGGAATTACAGCATATTTATCTTCGGCGTGCAGTCAATCTGCGGCCGGGTATTGAGCAATGAACACGAGATACTCGTTGCAGACAGCAAAGCTAAGCAAGAGCATCTACAGTAAGCAGGCAGTCATGACAATGGTGTCAAGATAGGCCGAGGCGCTGGCAATGACGAAGCAGCAATAATCCATTTTGACACATTTATTAAAGGAGTTTTGATCATGATTGCCCTGCGTCGATTCTGTGCTGCGCGTTTCCAAACCCTACAAACTAGCCAGTCGTGAGTTTCACCCTGAGGATACTCGTGTAAGTATTCCCGTGCCGTGTGTCTCCCTGGGTAGCGTGCAAATTGGCGGCTCCGAAGTTGTGATAATGGCCGGACCGTGTACTGTCGAAAGCGAAAAGCAGTTGATGACCACGGCGGAGGCTGTCCGCAAAGAAGGAGCCGTCATCCTGCGTGGGGGAGCCTTCAAACCCTCAACCTCGCCTTATGGCTTCCGCGGTATGGGTGAGGAGGGGTTGAAACTGCTCGCCAATGCCCGCTCAGAGTTTGGCATGGCCGTCATTACTGAAGTAATGACACCCACAGATGTACCGATGGTCTGTGAATATGCCGATATCCTGCAAATCGGCACGCGCAACATGCAAAATTATATGCTCCTCGACGAAGTAGGTCGCACAAACAAACCCGTGGTGCTCAAGCGCGGTATGTCCGCCACCATTGAGGAGTGGTTGTTAGCAGCAGAGTACATTCTCGCGCAAGGCAACCGCAACGTGATCCTCTGCGAGCGCGGCATTCGCACCTTTGAGAAGGTAACCCGCAATACGATGGATATCAGCGCCATACCATTGATCAAGCGCCTCTCACATCTGCCGATCATCTCCGATCCCAGCCAGGGTACGGGACGACGCGATCTCGTTGCACCTATGTCGCTGGCTGCGCTGGCTGCAGGTACCGATGGGCTATTGATAGAAGTACACCCTAACCCCGATGAAGCGCTGAAGGACGGTGCCCAATCCCTGACCATCGATCAGTTTCAAAGTTTGATGCCACAGGTTCAGGCCGTAACTCAGGCTGTTGGTCGCAGTATAGTAACGGAGTAAAGCTGAGAATACTGATAAATGACAACTCTGGGGCTGCCAGGTATCATACCGCTTCTGCTACATCATCTGGAGCTCCAGCACGATTTACCTGTTCTAAACGCATCAGGCGGGCTCACTCCTCGCTGTGCAGTGGTCTGCGGTAATAGGCCATCTGAGTTGGTGCCTCCTCAACGCCAACCATAATCGTGTGGAGATGCGAGATATTGTACTGCCCAAGCATGACCATGAGTTCACTACAGATATACTCGGCAATGCGTTCTGCTGTGGAGTTATCGATGGGCAATTCGACAATGTCACCGCGAGGAAAGACATAGCGTTTATCCTGAAACTGAATCTCCCACGCTTCAGGAGTGGCAGCGAGTTGCAGGTGGGGATTATGCAATGGCAGCAGGAAACGATGATTGAGCTTCTGACAAATCTCCCTTGTAAGCCGTTTTAGCACCGTGAAATCAAAAACAAGGTTATCTTCGT
>WNFW01003615.1_pt1 | contig 12463 bp, 8 predicted proteins | sample 5400131 | NCBI WGS metagenome assembly WNFW01 (sample SAMN13153362, study PRJNA577476) | soil metagenome | isolation source: 20 cm soil or saprolite under grassland replicate 1 | place: USA:California | collected 2016-06-15 | reverse complement strand
ATCTGGGTGTCTTCGAGCGCGACGATGACGGCCCCGCGGACACGACTCCTCCCCTCGTCACCCTGGCGTCGCCGGCCGGCGGACAGACGGTGTCCGGCGTGGTGACGATCACCGCCTCCGCCTCCGACAACGTGGGCGTCACGCGCATCGACTACCTGCAGGATGGCCAGGTCCTGGCAGTGTTCTCTCCGCCGGTGTTTCGAGCCTCTTGGAACACCGTGCTGGTCCCCAACGGCGCCCACACGCTCACCGCCGTCGCGCGCGACGCGGCGGGCAACCGCACCACCTCGGCCGCGATCAGCGTGACGGTGCTGAACAGCGACACCTCGGCGCCGGCGGTGACCATCACCTCGCCCACGTCCGGCTCGACCTACACGACGGGCGCCTCGTCCATCACGCTCGGCGGGACGGCCTTCGATAACGTCGGGGTCACCCAGGTGACGTGGGCAAACAGCCGGGGCGGCGGCGGCACCGCGACCGGCAGGGCGAGCTGGACGGCGAGCGGCATCGTCCTCCAGCTCGGCACGAACGTGCTGACCGTCACGGCGCGCGATGCCGCCGGCAACACCGCGACGGGCACCGTGTCGGTCACCCGGACCGACACCTCGGCGCCCACGGTGACGATCACCTCGCCCACCTCCGGTCCCACCTACACCACGAGCGCCTCGTCCATCACGCTCGGCGGGACGGCCTCCGATAACGTCGGGGTCACCCAGGTGACGTGGACGAACAGCCGGGGCGGCAGCGGCGCCACGACCGGGACGACGAGCTGGACGGCGAGCGCGATCGTCCTCCAACCCGGCGCGAACGTGCTGAGCGTCACGGCGCGCGACGCCGCCGGCAACACGACGACGGCCACCGTGACGGTCACGCTGACGGCGGGGTTCACGTTCACCGACGACCCGCTCGTGGCTCGGAACACGCGCATCAAGGCGGTGCATATCACCGAGCTCCGGGCGGCCATCGATAGCCTGCGCGTGGCCCGCGGGCTGGCGCCGTTCGCCTGGACCGATCGCACGCTCGTGCCGGGCGTCACCCGGGCCAGGACGGTCCACGTCGCGGAGCTGCGGACGGCACTGGACCAGGCCTACCAGACGTCGCGCCAGGCTCCGCCAACCTACACGGATCCCGCCCTGGCGGCGGCGCGGACCACCATCAAGAAGGTGCACCTCGACGAGTTGCGGGCCGCCGTACTCGGCCTACGAGGCCGCTGAGCCCTTCCCGGCAGTCCGCGACGGCCATCGCCCCCGCGATGGCCGCGCATTCCAGGAGTGCGAGAGGGCGGCTCTCTACCCGAATCTGCCCCTTTCGGATGGCCTGGAGGACCGACGCCACCGTCGGCTCGCTCTCGATGAGGGAGAACGTCGTCCCGAACTGACGAATCACGTGGCTGTCGGAGGTGCCCACGAGCGCCAAGCCGGTCTCCTTCGCCAGGCGGATCGCCGGGCGGTTGAAATCGATTCGCCTGGTGTAGAAGTGGCTGAGCTCGATCGCCTCGAACAGGTCGATCTCCTCGAGCAGTCGACCGCGGAGCGAGTACGAGGCGGGAAAGAACGGGTGGGGCGCCACCACCAGCCACTCGGGGCGGCGGAGCCGCCGCAGATCGGCGAAGGTCCGGAGCCGTTCCGGCGTGACGTCGGCGTTGTAGAGGAGGACGTGCTTGCCTTCGATCGTCATCTCGACGCCCGGGATCAGGAGGATCCCACGCCCCCGGGCATAGCCCTCGAGGTCCGCACTGAAGGTGACGGCGTCGTGGTTGGTGATGCTGAGGACCTGAAAGCCGGAGCGCGCGGCCCGGTCGATCAGGTCCCGCGCATCGTAGGCGATGAACCGATCCCGCTCCCGCGTGTGGAGGTGCAGATCAGCCTTGAGCTGCACGCTGCGCCTTGCTACGGCTCCGTCTGCTGGAAGAAGACGTCCGGTTGAGCATGGGGACCGACAGCGGGCGAGCCGGAGGGCGAAGTCCAGGTGTTCCGGTTGTCGCCCCAGGCCGCGAGCACGCTCCTCTCCTGCTGCGTCGTGGCGAGGTACTCGCCGAGATTGTAACAGGGGGGCAGGGTCCGATCGTAGTTCGTGGTGAGGAACGCGTTGAACGCGATCGGGCTCGGGTTGTTGCTCGGGACGAGATCGAAGGCGACGCTACTCAAGCGAGCGGGTGACTTCGCGCGGAAGTGTCGGCCCCCTCGCCCGATCTTGCCGGTGGTCAGGTCGACGCGGATCCGTCCGTCCGCCTGCTGCACGTAGTAGGCGACGCTCACACGCTCACCGTCCGTGTCCACGGCGAGCGCGGGGAGCACGTGCTGCGGGTCGACGTCGGTGGCAGCCGCCACCGTGAATGGGCCGAACATCGTGCGACCCCCGTCTGGGGAGACGAGGAGGCGGATCTCCGAGCGCGAGTTCGGGTCGCCGAAGAACGGGCTCGTGGAGGAGTTGAAGGCGATGAAGAGCCTCCCGTTCGCGGCTGCCGCGCTCGGCTGCGTGATGAGCCTCGTGGACTGCCGGAAGCGGGGCAGGCCGAGGCGGCCTCCCCCCAGATCGGCGCCCTGACTCAGCACAGGGCGGATGCCGCCGGTGGCGCCGCAGTCGCTCAAGGTTCCGGGGGTGACGTTGGGAAACCCGACCGTGTCCGGCGCGCCGGGCACGTCGAAGGCGAGGAACGTGAACGTGTCGCCTGCGTCATCGGAGACGAGCACCTTGATGAAGTCGGTGTCGAGGTTGCCCAGGTGGAGGAACGGGATGAAGAGACGACCGCTCGACTGATCCACCGTGGGATTGGCGAACTGCATGAGCGCCGACAGCCCGGCCGGGCCCGTGTCGACAGGCGCGAAGAGCGTCTTCTGTGGCGACCACGTCGCGCCGCCGTCGGTCGAGCGCGCAAACCGAAGCTCGGCGCGGCTCCCCTGGAAGCTGGTCCAGGCCACGTAGAGGTTGTCCCGCTTCCGGTCGACTGGATTGCGTCCCACCGTGAGCCACGGCTTGTCCGAGCCGTCGTCCCGCGCCACGACGCTCGCCGGCGTGAAGCTGGCGCCACCGTCGGTAGAGGTGTTGAGAATCACCGCTCCCGTGAACGTTGGCGCGTCGGCGTCGGTGCCGAGGGAGACGTAGTAGAAGCGGCCGGCGCGGTCGACGCCAACGGAGGGATCGCCGAACGTGAACGGGCTGCCAGGCACCGGCGGCACGGCGCCGCTCGCCCAGGTTCGCCCGCCGTCGTGGGAGACCGAAAACGCGGACAGGTGGATATGCGCGAAGAAGAGCCCGCCGCCGCTCTGCACCAGAGGCTGGTCGGCGGACGAGTTGTAGCCGATCACGATATTGTTGCGGAAGGCCGCGATCGACGTCTCGCTCTGGATGGAGAACTCGAACGGTCGCGTGCCGGGGAAGCTCTGGACGTGGTCCAGCGCCGGCTCGTTCACCTGGACGTTGCGGCCTTCTTCCTCCTCCTCCTCACGCCTCTCCCGGGATCCGCGATCCTCACGGCTCCCGGCCCGGCCCGGCACGACCGGTCCCTGTCGGAGGACCACGTCCTCTGTCGCCTGGCGCCACCGGACCTCGTCCGCGGTCTGGCGACCGTGCGATCGGAGATCGACCCCTTTGTTCTCGGGTCGGCGTTCGTCGCTCTCGAGAGGATCCGCCCCGACGGACACCTTCATCGAGACGCAGAGAAGCAGCGCGCCGACGGCTGCCAGCATGCGCACGAATCGCGGAGACGACACGGAGGTCGGCGTCAGACCTTGCGGAAGTAGTACTTGATCTGGTTGTCGCTCACGATCTCCGTCAGCTTCTCCGGCTTGTCCGCCATGAACTCGTCGACCGCCTGCGTGCACCCGGGCCACGGGGGGTCATTGTATTCGTCGAGGAGGATGACGCCGCCCTTCCCGAGACGGGGATAGAAGAACTCGAGACACCGCCTGTACGACTCGTAGATCACGCAGTCGAGATGCGCGAAACAGAACCGCCGATCGGAGTACCGCACGAGCGTGTCCTGAAAGTACCCGCGGACGGGGGTCACCGTGCTCTCGAGGTCGAACTGTCGAATCGTGTCGACGAGGGTTCCGTAGGAGGTGTGGGAGAACCCCCCCGGCTTTTTCTCGGGATCGTCGGCGCCGACCAATCCGATGTCGACCTTCACGGTCTCGTCGAGGCCCGCGAAGGAGTCGAACCCGAGAACCCGCTTGGGGCTCCGCCGCTGCCGCACGAACAGGCCGATGGGAATCAGCGTTGAGCCCTGATACACGCCGCACTCGGCGACATCGCCCTCGAGCGAGAGCGCCGACTCCAGGAGCCGGAAGACGATCCGCACGTTGGCGCCGCCCCGAGCCTCCTCCCGGACGTTCGGCAGCACGTTGTTCGGGACGTTGAGGTTGTGGAGCGTCCCGAGCCAGCCCGGGCAGCGCTCGATCGGCGAGCGCTTCGCGAGGGGCCGGGTCGCCGCCCGGAGGAGCTGCCGCGCCAAGTGTCCCGCTCGCCTCTCGGTTGACAACGCACGACTCATCGCTTGACGCGGAGGCGCCCGAAGGTCGTGCGGAGCCATCCCGCGCGCCTCGGCAACCCATCGCCCCGGGTCCGTTCCTCACACGCCGCCGCCACCTGCTGGAGCGTGCCGAAGGCCAGCTCGCGTGCGTTCACGGTCACGCCGAGCCGAGCCTCGACCCGGATAGCGACCTCGACCGACGCCAGCGAGTCCCCGCCCAGCTCGAAGAAATTGTCGTGGACGCCGACTCGATCGAGCTCGAGCACCTCCCCCCAGATCTCGGCCAGCGTCGCCTCGATCCGGGTCCGTGGAGCCACGAACGCCTGCGTCTCGGCGGGCTGGGTGAACGCGAGGGACTGGACGCCGAGCCGCTCGGCCAATCCGATGCGCTGGATCTTTCCGGTCGGGCCCTTGGGGATTTGCTCGACGAACATGACCCGGCGTGGGACCTTGAACGGGGCGAGTCGCGTGGAGGCGAACTTCCGCAGCTCCCGCTCCGACACCGAGGCGCCAGACCGACGAATGACCGCCGCGATCACGTCCTCGCCCAGCCTCGGGTCGGGGACCGCGCACGCCACGGCATCCGCCACTGCGGGGTGCTCCAGCAGCACCTCGTCGACCTCGCGCGGTGAGATTTTCTCCCCGCCGCGGTTGATGATCTCCTTGACGCGGCCGGAGATGAACAGGTAGCCATCGCCGTCCAGGAAGCCCACGTCGCCAGTTCGAAACCAGCCGTCGCCCAGCGCGCTCTCGGATCCCGGGCGAGCCGGTGCGACGGACGTCACGTTCGCGCCGCGGATCGCGATCTCGCCGGTCTCGCCCCGCGGCAGCGCGCGACTCGCCTCGTCGATGATCGTGATCTCGGTGCCCACGGGCAGGCCGACCGATCCCGCCTTCCGCTGCCCCGGCGGTAGCGGGTTGCTGGCGATCTGGTGGGATGCCTCGGTCATCCCGTAGGCCTCGATGACGGGCGCGTCGAACGCCCGCTCCAGATCCGCCATCACCTGCGGGGCCAGTGGGGCGGAAGAGGACCGGATGACCCGCAGCCGGCATCGCGCGATCGTGTTCCGGTTCGCCTCGGCACGCGCGAGCACCTCGTGATGCATGCTCGGAACCGCCGTGTACCAGGTCGGGCGGAATTCCTCCATCCACCGGAAGAACTGCGCGGGTAAGAGACCCGGCGTGCAGATCACGCTGGCGCCGGCGGTCATGGACGAGAGCAAGGCGCCGACGAGGCCGTGGATGTGGAACAGGGGCATGACGTTCAGGCACCGGTCGCCCTCGACGAGCCGGAGGGTCGATCGGATGTTGTGGGCTGACCTGCAGAGATTCGTGTGGGTGAGCGGGATGATCTTCGGACGCGAGGTGGTGCCGGACGTGTGCAGCACGAGCGCCACGTCTGAGGCCTCGGCCAGACCGCTGTGTGCCGGCGGGGAACCGGCCGGACCGTCGACGGTGAACAGGCCAGCCTCGGCGTCCCGCAGGGGCGAGAGCTCGATGATTGCGATGTCACGAGTCTTGGCGACGGCCCTCGCAGGTGAATCGCTTCCTGACGCGACGACGAGGGCTCTCGCTGCCAGATCTGTCAGGTAGAAGTCGAACTCGGGGCCCGTGTAGGTCGGGTTCAAGGGGGCACAGGTCGCCGCCGCCGCGACTCCCAGAAAGGCCGCGGCCATCTCCGGGCCGTTCGGGAGCGTCACGGCCACACGGTCGTTCCGGCCCAGGCCGAAGCCCTTCAGCCGGTCGGCGAGCTCGCTCGCCTGCTGGTGCAATCGGCGATAGGTGAGCGGGGACCGCCCGGGAGCCGCGATGGCGACCGCGTCGGGGCGGCGGGCCGCTTGGGTCTCGAGGAGGCGACCGACGGACGCGGCGGGCGCAGAATCGATGGAGGCGGACTCGGGATGCCAGCTGTCCATGTAATGGGACTCTATCGAAGCCTCGCCGTCCAGTCGACGGCCGCGCGAACGAGGCGATCCTGGTTGGCAACGAGCGTGAAGCTGTGGTCCGCCCCCTGGAGGTAGTCAAGCTCAACGCGATCGGTCGGCACGAATGGGAACACGTCGGCGAACTGCTGGGGGTAGCTGTACCCTCGACCCTCTGAATGAACGATGAGAAGATTCACGCCGCGTCTGGCCAGCTCGCGCAGCCCCGCGTCGGCCTCGTCTCTGGATGGAATGTCGCGTCCCCCGCCTCCGGTCGCGGTCCCCGCCGCCTTCCCGGACAGAAACGGCAGGCCACGCCGCAGACGTCCGTCCGAGCCGACGAGCTCCCGCCACCACCCGGGGAAGATCACGCGTGACACGCGTGATGCGGAGTCATACAGGTACGATCGAGCGGTCCGGTACACGAACCCGTCGATGAGGCCCACGCCGACCACCCGCTCGTCTGCGAGCGCCACCCGGAATGCGAGGTCTGCCCCCGAGCAGATGCCGATGAGGATGAAGGAGGACACGGCTCGCGTCGCCTCGAGGAAGGCCATGGCGTCGCTGACGTCGCGTAGGGCGGCGGCTCGCAGCGGCAATCCGTCGGTTCGCGGGGGGCTGTCGCCGACCCCGGAGAGATCGAAGCGGAGCGAGCTGACGCCGCGGCGCGCCAGCTCTCGCGCCATCCTGACGTACACGCGGTTCGGACCGACGCGGTGAAGCAACCCGGCGTTGAGGAAGATCACCGCCGGGCCGCTGCGCTCGCTCTCTTCCGCCTCCGTGAACACACCGACCAGCGATGCAGGCGCGGGAAGCGTGACGGCATGCTCAGTCACGCCCCGGGCTCCCGAGCCAGTCCACGATCGCTTGGAGGACACGGTTCGGCACCAGGCCCTGGTCCATGCCGGGAATCGTCGACCAGATCTGCGGACCCGCCACACGCCGAACACTCACCGGCGCGCCCAGCCCTTCCAGCCGCTGCGCAAGACGGGCGTGCTCGGCATCGTCGTGCTGCCCGATGATCAGGACGTGACGCGCCGGGCGTACGGCCAACGACGAGAGGTCGACCCGTTGGAGGTCGTTCCGGAGAGTCTGGGTGAAACGGTAGCCCAACAGCTCGTCTTCGGTCGCGAGCGGCCGCATCCTCACGAGCCGCCTCGCGACGGCTTGGAACCACTCCCGGTGACGTGCCCGTAAGGTGGCGACGTACTCGTCGCCCTTGACGACTGGCTCCCACAGCACGAGGCGGTCCACGTCTCGGCACGCGCTGGCCGCCATGGCCGCCAGGGTGGCACCCAGGCGGAGCCCGACGAGTGACACGGATGAGTGCCCCACGGCGCCCCGGACCTCGTCGACCGCCGCGACGATATCTTCCATCCACTGTTGGAGCGATGCATCCCCGATGTCTCCCGCCGAGTCACCCGTGCCGCGGTAGTCGAATCGTAAGACGTGAAATCCCGCCCGCGCCAGCCGCAGGGCCAGCGTGCGATAGGCGCGGAACGCGGACACGTAGTCCCGACCATACGGATAGCAAAGGACGACGCTCCCTTCCCGACCCGCGTCCGTCCGGGGCGCATCGTGGATCCCGAACAGCCGAGCCGCGGCCGGTCCGAAGTAGAGCGGCCCCTGAACGGATCTGTTGGATCCCGCCAGCGTTTGCATCACACGGTTCTAGAACAGCCCTAGCAACCTGAACCTGGCCGTGACCCGAGTGTCCGCGCTCAGGTTCACCGTGCAGGGACCGGTGCCGGAACACCCGCCTCCACTCCAGCCGTCGAACGTCGACAAGAGACCAGGCCTGGCTCTGAGGGTCACCTGGGTGCCGCTGTCAAAGGAGGCTGAGCAGGCGCCCCCGCCCCCGCAGTTGATCCTTCCGTCGTCGGAGGTCACGATGCCGCCGCCGGTACCCTCACGGGCTACCGCGAGGGTGAAGCGTTGCCGTGTAAAGGTGACGGTGACCGACCGCGCCGCGCTCATGGTCACCATACAGCTCGTGCCCGAGACCGAATCGCATCCGCTCCAGCCACCGAAGGTGGACCCGGCCGCCGGCGTCGCCCTCAGGGTCATCAGGGTGCCGCTCGCGTAGGTGGCCGAGCAGGTGGACGAGGCGGCCGGGCAGTCGAAGCCGCCTGCACTGGAGGTCACGGCCCCGCTCCCGGTGCCCGCCTTGTTGACCGTGAGCATGAACGTCTGCAGGTCGAAGGCGGCGACGACCGACCGCGCCTCACTCATGGTCACCATGCAGGTCGTGCTCGAGACCGTATCGCATCCGCGCCAGCCACTGAAGTTGGACCCGCTAGCCGGCATCGCCCGGAGGCTCACCACCGTGCCCCTCTCGTAGGAGGCCGAGCAGGCGCCCCCGCCGCCGCAGTTTATCGACCCGTCGCTGGACGTGACAGTGCCGCCGCCGCTGCCCTCACGAATCACCCCGAGGGTGACGCGGGTCCCGGGGGTACCCTGTCCGACCGTCAGCGTGGTGCGCCCACTTCTGTCCCCTGAGGTAGCGGTGATCGTGGTGGATCCGGCCCGACGGCCAGTGGCCAGCCCGGCGTCATCGATCGTGGCAACTGTCGGGTCGCTGCTGGTCCACGTGACACCGAGCCCGACGACCGTCACCGGAGTGAATGCGTTCCCATCGGGTCGATTGCGATCCTGCCCATCGCCGAGCCGGCCAAAGAAGCCCCGCCCCCAGCACTGCACCCGTCCACCCCGAAAGAGTGCGCAGGTGTGCTCGGCGCCCGAGGTGGCGGCAACCGCGCCGGTGATACCGGTGACGGGAGCGGTCGGAGGATTGAAGATGCCCCTCTCGCTGCCGTTGCCCAGCTGGCCGAAGTTGTTGTCCCCCCAGCACTCCACCCTGCCATCCTGGAGAAGCACACAGCTGTGCTCGGCGCCGGGAGCGAGGGCGGCGGGACTTGTGACTCCGTTGACCGTCACGGGGGTGGAGGAGGCGTTGTTGGCAGGTGGGTCGTTGCCGAGCTGAAAGAATTGGTTGTCCCCCCAGCACTCCACCCTGCCGTCCTGAAGGAGCACGCACGTGTGGAAGATGCCGGCCTCGAGGGCGACGGCAGTGCTGATCCCGACGACCTCCACTGGCGTCGGCGTGGGCCGGCGAACGAAGGGGTTGGCTGGCGTCGGGCTCCCGTCACCGATCGCGCCCCGCTCGTTGTCCCCCCAGCAGCGCACGGTGCCATTGCGAAGGAGCGCGCACGTGTGCCACCCTCCAGCGGAGACGGCGATCGCATCGGTGATGCCGCTGACGGTCACCGGCGTCGGATTTCGAGGGGCGACGGATGTTGGAGCATCAAGAGTCCCGTTGCCGAGCTGGCCTTGGTCGTTCTGCCCCCAGCACTGCACCGTACCGTTGGCAAGCAGCGCGCACGTGTGGAAGCCCCCCGCCGCCACCGCAATGGCTGTCGTGATGCCGGTGACCTGCACTGGCGTGGGGGACGCGAACCCATCGACGGTCGCGTTACCCAGCTGGCCTCCACCTCTCCCGTCGGGATCTCCCGTGTCGCGTCCCCAGCACTGCACCGTGCCGTTGGCAAGGACCGCGCACGTATGGAAGCCGCCCCCGCTCACCGCCGTGGCCCCCGTCACTCCGACCACCGCTACGGGTGTTGGATTAGGAGTCTCCGGGGGGCTGCTGATCACCCCGTTGCCGAGCTGGCCGTAGTCGTTCTCCCCCCAACAGCGCAGGGTGGTGTCCTCGAGGACCGCGCACTGGTGAAAGGACCCGGCTTCGATGCTTCTGGCGGTATCGATCCCGGTTGCCCTGAACTGCATCGTCTGCCCGACCGCGATCGTGGAATCCGCCGGGGTGACGGGGATCCCCTGGGCCGCAACCTCGACGCTGGCCAGGGCAAAAACGAGAGCGAAAACAGCCGCCGCAGGCACGAGAGGTGCCATTTTCGTCATCTCTGAACTCCCTTCGGTCTCCGCGGATCAGGCTTCAGGTCCAGTGCAGCGTGAAGGCTGTCCCCCACCAGGGCCGGTCGGTGGTTCCCGCGCGCCGGTAGCTGCCACTACCCGTGCCCCACAGCACCCGCGCGCCTGAGGTGTTCGGAAGGGTGTACGCAACGACGCCGCTCGTCACCGTCCCGATGATCACTTCCAGATCACCGCGTCGATGTCAGCGATGGTGGGAGCGGCCAAGCCGTCGCCGTGAACTGCCCCGTCTGCCCCACGGCCATCGCCGACTCCCCCCCGGCGCCACCGTGATCCCTTGCGCCCCGACCTCCGCGGGGGACAGAGCGCAGACGAGGGCAGCGACCAGGAGGACGAGGTTGGCCCGTCTCAAGGGCAGCAGGTATCAAGAGGTGGCGGCGCCGCCGGTGCCTTCACCGATCACTGGACGAAGAGAGAGGTGCCCCCGCTCCGACCACCAGAGGTGGCGGTGATCGTCGTTGATCCTGGGCTGAGCCCCGTCGCCAATCCGGTCGCGTCTATTGTGGCCACGGTCGTGTCGCTGCTTGTCCACGTCGCGCCGATCCCGACGACGGTCACGGGAGTGAAGGCATCGCCCTCGGGGCTATTGCGGTCCCGCCCATCGCCGAGCCGGCCGAAGAGACCCCGGCCCCAGCATTGCACCCGGCCGTCCCGGAGCAGCGCGCAGGTGTGCTCGGCACCCGGAGCCAGGGCGGCGGGCCTGATTCCGCTGATCGTCACCGGGACCGAGGAATAGTTGAAGTTCGACGTGCTGGTGCCGAGCTGGAAGTAGTCGTTCCACCCCCAGCACTGCATAGTGCCGTCCCGAAGCAACGCGCACGTGTGGAAGGCGCCGGCTTCGATGGCGACCGCGGTGGTGATTCCGCTGACGGTCACCGGCATGGGGGTGGGCCGGGGGCTCGCTGGGGTGGTGACCGGCGTGACGGCATTGGTCGTGGTCCCGTCACCGAGCTGGCCGCGGTTGTTCTGCCCCCAGCAGCGGATCGTGCTGTCCGCGAGTAGCGCGCACGTGTGGAAGCCCCCAGCTGAGACGGCGACGGCGGTGGTGATGCCGAAGACCTGCACCGGGGTGCGGTTGGGCACGAAGGTGGGTGTCAGGGTCCCGTCACCGAGCTGACCGTAGTCGTTCTGGCCCCAGCAGCGCACCGTTCCGTTCTGGAGGAGCGCGCACGTGTGGTAGCCGCCCCCCGTCACGACGGTGGCCGTCGTGATGTCGGTGACAGGCACCGGCGTTGCGGATGCGAACCCGGTGGTGGCCGGGTCCCCGAGCTGGCCTTCACTGTTGCGCCCCCAGCATTGAAGCGTGCCGTTGGGGAAGCGTGCGCAAGTGTGGAAGGCACCGCCACTGACAGCCGCGACACCCGTGAGTCCGACCACCGCCACCGGAGTCGGGTTGGGGGTCTCCGGTGGACTACTGATCGTCCCTCTGCCGAGCTGGCCGTAGTCATTCTCTCCCCAGCAGCGCACCGTGGTGTCCTGGAGGAGCGCGCACTGGTGAAAGGTGCCGGCTTCGATGGCGGTCGCTGTGTCGATGCCGATCACCGTGAACTGCTGGGGCTGGCCGACGAAGATCACCGGATCGGCCGGCGCGACGGTGATGGCCTGGGCCGCGACCTCGGTCGCGGCCAGCGAGCAAAGGAGCGTCAAGACAGTCGAGGTAACGAGGAGATTCGCCCTGGCGCTCATCGTTGGTACCCGTGACGGCCGAAAGGTACAGTCATCTTGGATGAGTCTCCCGTCGCGAGCGGCGAACAGCAATCAGGCGGAACCTTGGATCGGCCGGGGGGAAACCTCTGAGAGGCTCGAGGAGGCGGCCGGTGTGGCAGCGAGGAGACGGATCAGATCGTGATGCGTCGGGAGGGGGGCCCGCCGGGAGTGAGGCCGGTGGCGCCCTCAGCTGATGGCGGCCGGTGAAACGCCGATCGATGGAGCGTCCCAATTCAGAATGGAGTCAGGCTCCGCAAAGCGCCGATACCAGGCGGCGACCGCGGTTACGTCTTCGATGTCGATCTCGCCGCGGTACGAAACCTGCGCTCGTGGGTGCAAAATCGGTCCGGCCCAGGCGCTTCCACGCCAGAGCAAAGCCTACGCTTACATCGAAGGGTGTCGGGCGTTACGACGG
>WNFW01002549.1_pt1 | contig 12470 bp, 11 predicted proteins | sample 5400131 | NCBI WGS metagenome assembly WNFW01 (sample SAMN13153362, study PRJNA577476) | soil metagenome | isolation source: 20 cm soil or saprolite under grassland replicate 1 | place: USA:California | collected 2016-06-15 | reverse complement strand
GTGACGGGCGTGCTATTGCAATTCGCCCTCGCGCTCCTGTTTCTGAAGTTTCCGCCGGCGACCGCGGTGTTCCTCGTGCTGAACCGGGCGGTCGAGGCGTTGCAGAAGGCGACCGAGGCGGGCACCGGTTTTGTGTTCGGTTATCTCGGCGGGGCCGAATTGCCGTTTGCCGAGACCAAGCCCGGGCAGAGCTTCATCTTCGCGTTTCGCGCGCTGCCGATGGTGCTGGTCGTCAGCGCGCTGGCGACGCTCCTGTTCTATTGGGGCGTCTTGCAGCGCATCGTGCAGGCCTTCGCCTGGGTGCTCAGGCGCACGGTCGGCGTCGGCGGGCCGCTGGGCCTCGGCGCGGCGGTGCACATCTTTGTCGGGCATATCGAGGCGCCGCTCCTGATCCGCCCGTATCTGTTGCGGATGACCCGCGGCGAGTTGTTCGCGCTGATGAGCTGTGGCATGGCGGGGATCGCCGGCACGGTCATGGTGCTGTACGCCTCGCTGCTCGGTCCCGTTATCCCCGACGCGCTCGGCAACATCCTGATGGCCGCCGTGATCAGCACGCCGGCGGCGCTTGCAATCGCCGCGCTGATGGTGCCGTTTCGCCCCGACCCGGCCGCCGCGGCGGAGCTGGCGATCGACGATCCGCCGGTCAGCTCGATGGACGCGGTCGCCAAGGGCACGCGCGACGGCATCGTCTTTCTGCTCAACATCGTCGCGAGCCTCGTCGTCATGGTGGCGCTGGTCAGTCTCGTCAACAGCCTGCTCGGGCTGCTGCCGGCGGTCGAGGGCGACCCGATCACATTGCAGCGCCTCTTCGCCTATGCGTTCCGGCCGGTCATGTGGCTGATCGGCATACCGGGCGAGGATACCGCTGCGGCGGCGACCTTGATGGGCACCAAGACCGTGCTCAACGAATTCATCGCTTATGTCGATCTGGCGCATCTGCCGCCCGAGGCGATGAGCCAGCGCGCGCGGCTCATCATGACTTATGCGATGTGCGGCTTCGCCAATTTCGGCAGTCTTGGGATCCTAATCGGCGGCATGGGCGCGATGGTGCCGGAGCGGCGCGCCGAGATCGTCTCGCTCGGGCTGCGCTCGATCCTGTCAGGGACGATCGCTACCTGCATGAGCGGCGCGGTCGTGAGCCTGTTGTGAGGCGCTGAGGATGCAGGGCGGCATGCCGCGGCCCAACGCGGCGATCTATTACGCGCTCGACGCCTACGACACGAGCCGGCCGCATCTGATGGGCCGGCATTCCGCCGGCGAGGGATTCCTGCGCGGCTTTGTGCGGCACGGCGGCGTCGATCGGCTCTATTGCTATGCGCGGCATGCCGGGGACGCGCAGGATTTCGCCAAGCGCGTGCAGACATATGGCGCCACGGTGCCGATCACCTGGATCCCGTTCGCCGATCCGCAGCGGCTGGCCGAGCCGGGTTGCCTTTTTTATCCGACGGTCGTGGTCGACTAATTGGCGTGGCGACGCCGACGACATGACCAGCGGGCCTACAGCGTCGTCGGAATCACGCACACGATCGTCAGCGGCGCGGTTATGGAGGTCATCGCCAATTGGCTGATCGCGCCGGTGCAGCCTTGGGACGCGGTCATCTGCACGAGCAAGGCGGTGCGCGACGCGGTGGACACGGTCGTCGAGGCCCAAACGGCCTATCTGGGTGCCCGGCTTGGCCCGGTGCGTCCGAGCCTGCCGCAATTGCCTGTCATCCCGCTCGGCGTCGATTGCGACGCCTACCGGCCGGTGCCGGCGGTGCGCGCGGATTGGCGGCAGCGGCTCGGCATTGGCAACGCGGATGTCGCCGTCATGTTTCTCGGACGCCTCAGCTTTCACGGCAAGGCGCATCCCGTGCCGATGTATCGCGGCTTGCAGCAGGCGCTGTCGCGCAAGCCTCTGCCGGCGGGCGCCAAGCTGCACCTGATCCAAGCCGGCTGGTTCGCCAATGATGCGATCGAGCGTGCCTTCCGCGACGGTGCGACAGCGCATTGCCCCGATGTGGTCTGTCATTTCCTCGACGGTCGCGAGGCCGATGTGCGCAACGGCATCTGGCAGGCGGCCGACATCTACACGTCGCTTTCGGATAATCTTCAGGAGACCTTCGGGCTGAGCCCGATCGAGGGGATGGCGGCGGGGCTGCCGGCCGTGGTCAGCGATTGGAACGGCTACCGCGACACGGTGCGGGATGGCGTCGACGGGTTTCGCGTGCCGACGCTGATGCCGCCGGCGCCGTACGGGATGGAGCTCGCCGACCGCTACGATCTCGAGATCGACAATTACGACCGGTATATCGGTTTCAGCAGCCAACTGGTCGCGGTGGACACCGGCGCCGCAGCGGTGGCCTACGCGGCGCTGATCGCCGACCCGGAGTTGCGGCGGCGCATGGGTGCGGCCGCGGCGGCGCAAGCGCGTGCCGTCTTCGATTGGCGGGTCGTCGTCGCGCAGACCCAGGAATTATGGGCTGATCTCGCCGACCGGCGCCGCCTGTTGCGGGAGATCGCCCCCCTGCCCGACCGCAAACCGATGACGGTCGCGTTGGCGCATCTCCCGCGGCCCGATCCGTTCCGCGTCTTTGCTGGCTACACAACGGCGATGCTGCAGCCGGATTGCATCGTGTCGCTGGTGCCGGGGACGACGCCCGAGGCGATTGAGCGACGGCTCAAATCGCCGCTCTCCGATTTCGCGATGCAGATCCTGCCCGAACTCGCCGATATGCATGCCACTTTTAGGCATCTGGCGGCGTCGAGCGGCTGCATGAAAGCCGGCGAATTGGCCGAACTTGTCGCGCCCGGGCGTAGCGAGCGGCTTTATCGCGGCCTTGTCTGGATGGCGAAAATGGACCTCGTGCGGATCGCGCCGCCCGCGGCACCGAAAGACAAAAACGCTAATCCAGCTCGATAACCAGCTTTGCGGCACGGGTGCGGACCTCGTCCGGCCAGCGGGCCGGACGCCGCGCGTCGAGGTCGAGATTGACGCCGTACTGGCCAAGCCGCGCGATCTCTCTGCCGCTGCGCGGGTCTGTCATGACATGGACGAGGCGCAGTGAGGAATTGCCGAGATGCGCGATGCCGGTCTCGACGAGGTAGGGCTCGTCGAGCCCGAGCGCGCCCCCGATCCGCAGCGCGAGCTCGAAGGTCGAGAAACCGCGCCGGCTCTTTTCCATGTATTCCGAATCCATGCCGATCGCCGAGCCGGCCTGGATGCAGGCATCGGTAAAGCGATGCACGATTGCGGCGAGCCCGAAATGCCCCGCGCTGTCGAGATCCGCCGGCCTGACCCGGCCGCGCGCGGTCGGGATAAAGCCTTCGGTGCTTTTGGGCTCGGGCCGAATTTCGGCGACGGGCCCCTCCCAGGTCGCGAGCCGTCCGGCAAGCGCGCCGCGCTCCTCGCCCGATAGGGGCGCATTCGCCAGATCCCAACGCTCGTCGATCCAGGTGACGGTCTCGCCATTCGCCGAGTCGACAAAGCGATGCCCGAGCCGCAATCCCTCATCGAGGCCGAGCACGGCGCCTTCGACCTGAAAGCTGCTGCCGGCGCGCAATTCGCGTGCGAACCGCACATCGAGCCACCGGGTGAAACCGCCGACCCGCAACCGCTCGCCGAGACCCAGCGCCTCGGCCAGATTGGGTTCGGCCTCTTCGAGCCGCGCGAAATAATAGGCGATCGTGAAATGCTCGGTGACGTCGCATTCCCAGGGCGGCACCGTGCCGCGATAGGTCTCGATCCAATTCGTCATGAAGGGCGCCCTTCGAGTGTCACGCCTTGATGCCAAGCAATTTTGCGGCGGTGCCGCCGAGCATTGCGATGCGCTCGGCATCGGAGAGGCCGGGAAAATTGAGGATGTCGTCGACCTCGGTCACGGTCCACGGGAAGGGGTAATCGGTGCCGATGACGATCTGGCCGGCGCCGACCTCGGCGATCAGGTGGCGCAGCCCTTCCGGCGTGAAGATCAGCGAGTCGATATAGATCTGCTTCAGGTATTCGCTCGGCTTTTTCTTCAGCGCGACCGTGCATTGATCGGGCCGGTTCGCGCACATCGCGTCCATCCGATCGGGGTATGACGGCAGGTAGCCGCCGGCATGCGCGCCGCAGATCTTGAGCCCGGGGAAACGGTCGAGCGTCCCTTCGAAGATCAGATGCGACAGCGCGATTGTGGTCTCCAGCGGGTTGCCGATCACGTTTTCTAGGCCGCCGCCGCCCTTCAGACGCCCGCTCGCCTCCAGCTCGGGGGTGCCTTGCGGGTGGATGAAGATGACGATCCCGAGCTCCTCCGCGTTGGCCCAGAACGGGTTCAGTTTAGGGTCGGAAAGCTCCGTGCCGTTGACGCTGCCGCCGATCAGCGCGCCGCGCATCCCGAGCCGCTTGACCGCATCCTGCAATTGCTCGGCGGCGAGATCGGGATAGGCGAGCGCGACCGAGGCGAGGCCGACAAAGCGGTCCGGCGTCTTGCCGCAGATCTCGGCGACCTTCTCGTTCTGCAGTTTGACGATTTGCGCCTGGAGGTCGCGCTCGGCCTTGTCCCAGAAATTCGGATTGATGCTCAGCGCCTCGATATCGATGCCCTGCTCGTCCATGACCTTGATGCGCTCGGGCGTGATGACGAGCTTCGGGAAGCGCACCTTCTGCCCCGCCAGCTCGAGCGCATCGGGGATGTGGCAATGCGCGTGAATATCGACGGTCGTGACCCGCTTTCCGGCGACGACGACCTCGCGCCGGCGCGCTTGCCCCGGCGTTTGCGCCGCGGCGCCGCGCGTCAGCCCGCAGCCGGTGAACGCGATGCCGGCGAGAGCGCCGGCGGCCTGGCCGAGCAATTCCCGGCGGGTGGTCATATCTTTTCTCCTTCGCGGCGCGAATTAGGCTCCTCCCCCGCGCAGCGGGGGAGGTGGCGAGCGGAGCGAGCCGGAGGGGGCGATGCTGGCCATTTCTTTGATCCCGAGAAGGGCGCCTTCTAAGTTTTGATCCTTCAAAACGTCACTGGCGCGAAGGCGCAATACCCTCACGCCGCGTTGCGCAAGCCATTCTTACCGACGCGCATCTCGATGTGCTTCGGCGACGGTATCATGCGCGAACCCGTCTACCTCAATCGCGAGGCGCGCAGAAGGGCAATAGAAATCGAGAATATACGGTCCGATCGGGTGTTGCCGACGAAAGCGTAAGCCGCCGAGCCGCAGTTTTCGCAAGGCCTGCCAGAGCACGATCTCCGGCAAGCTCATTCCGCGGCGCAAGTGGCGGGCGCGTTGGAATGTCCTATCCGGCGCTCGCATGCCCCCTCCACCATGCTTCGCATGGTCCCCCTCCCCCGCTTCGCAGGGGAGGAGCTCGTCCTGGTTTGCGCTATTCGCTACGCGGCGTGGCGGCGGCGCTCCGGGAACAGCCGGAGAAGGCCTTCGCGCGAGGCCGGGCAGACGCCGCGCTCGGTGATCAGCGCGGTCACGAGACGCGCCGGCGTGACATCGAAGGCGTAATTCGCCGCCGGGCTGTCCGCCGGCGTCAGCCGCACCTCGACCCGTTCTCCGGCTTCCGTCCAGCCGGCGATATGCGTCACCTCGCGCGGGTCGCGCTGCTCGATCGGTATCGCGCTGCCATCCTCGATGTCCCAGTCGATCGTCGGCGATGGCAGCGCGACGTAGAACGGGATGGCGTTGTCCGCGGCCGCGAGCGCCTTCAGATAGGTGCCGATCTTGTTCGCGACATCGCCCGACGCGCTCGTGCGGTCGGTGCCGGTGATGCAGAGATCGACCTCGCCGTGGCGCATCAGATGGCCGCCGGCATTATCGGCGATGACCGTGTGGGGGACGCCGTGCTGGCCGAGTTCCCAGGCGGTCAGGCTGGCGCCCTGGTTGCGCGGCCGCGTCTCGTCCACCCACACATGCACCGGGATCCGGGCATCATAAGCGCGGTAGACCGGCGCCAAGGCGGTGCCCCAATCGACCGTCGCGAGCCAGCCGGCGTTGCAGTGGGTCAGGATTTGCACCGTGCCGCGCCGGCCCTTTCGCCGATGCGCGTCTTCGATCAGCCGGAGCCCGTGCTCGCCGATCGCGCGGTTGATCGCGACATCCTCTTCGGCGATTTCCCCCGCCCGTGCGATCGCGGCGGCAAAGCGTTGTTCCGCCGACAACTCGCTCAGATGGCGGCGCATCCCGTCGAGCGCCCAGCGCAGATTGACCGCCGTGGGGCGCGTCGCGGCGAGGCTTTCGACCGCGCGGTCGAGCCCCTTCTCCGACGGGTCCTCGGCCATGGCCAAGGCGACGCCATACGCCGCGGCCGCGCCGATCAGCGGCGCGCCGCGCACCTGCATGTCGCGGATCGCGTGCGCCGCATCGGCGGCGCTCGCGAGCCGGAGAACGACAAGCTCATGCGGCAGCCGGGTCTGATCGATGATCTCGACGGTTCGCCCATCCTCGGCGAGCCAAATCGTACGCATCGGGCGGCCGGCTACCTTCATCGCGGTCTCATTTCTTCAGAACCCGCCCGGCGACCGCGTCGAGCCGCGCGACGAGCGCCGGATCGCGGTGGTCGGAGGCGGTAATCAGCGCGGTTTCGAGCGCGTGATCGCAACCCTGCCGGCATGGGCCGGCCTGCTTGGCGAGCAACGGCACCACAGCCTTGACGAGGGCGCGGGCGCGTTCGGCATTGGCGTCGAGTACCGACAGGATCATGTCGACCGTCACGTCGTCATGGCCGGGATGCCAGCAATCGTAGTCCGTCACCATCGCTACTGTCGCGTAACAAATCTCGGCTTCTCGCGCGAGCTTGGCTTCCGGCATGTTTGTCATGCCGATCACGTCGCAGCCCCAGCCTCGGTAAAGCCGGCTTTCGGCGAGCGTCGAGAATTGCGGACCCTCCATGACGATGTAGGTGCCGCCGCGCTTCAGCGCGATCCCGGCCGCCGGGCCCGCCTCCGCGACTGTGTCGCCGATGCGGCCGCAGACCGGTCGCGCCATCGAGACATGCGCGACGCAGCCCGGCCCGAAGAAGCTCTTATCCCGCGCAAAACTGCGATCGATGAACTGATCGACGACGACAAAATCGCCGGGGGCCAAATCCTCGCGCAGGCTGCCGACCGCCGATAGCGATATGATGTCGGTGACGCCGCAGCGCTTCAGCGCATCTATGTTCGCCCGGAACGGGATCGCGGTGGGCGGCAGCAAATGGCCGCGACCATGGCGCGGCAAGAATACAACCGGCTGGCCGTCGAGTTTGCCAAAGCAGAATTCGTCCGAGCCTCGGCCGAACGGGCTCTCGACACGCCGCCATTCGACATCGGTGAGACCGTCGATGCGGTAAAGCCCGCTGCCGCCGATAATGCCGATGACCCGGCCCGTCATTTCGGCCTCGCGTTCCACCACAGAGATACAGAGATCACAGAGTTCGTGCGGAGTCTACTCTGCGCGCTCCGTGACTGTCTGGTGAATTATCAGTGGATTCGCGACCAGATCTTGCGCTTCGCGGCGTAGAAGACGCCGGTCGCGATGATCAGAAACAGGATCACCTTGAAGCCGATGCGATGTCGCTCGTTCAAATTGGGCTCGGCCGCCCAGCTCAGAAAGCTGACGACGTCATGCGACATTTGCGGCACGGTGGCCTGGGTCCCGTCGGCATATTTGAGCTGGTCGGTCTGGGTCAGCGGCGGCGGCATCTTGATCTGATGCCCGGCAAAGTACTGGTTGTAGTACATGCCCTCGTTGACCTTGAACCCGGCCGGCGGGTCCTTGAACCCGGTGAGGATCGCATAGACGTAGTCGGGGCCACCCTCGCGCGCCTTGGTGATCAATGACAGATCGGGCGGCAAGGCGCCGTTATTGGCGGCGCGGGCTGCCTGATCGTTCGGGAAAGGGCCCGGGATCGGATCGGACGGCCGAGCGGGGCGCTGAAACATCTGGCCCTCATCATTGGGGCCGTCTGTCACCTGATATTGCGCGGCAATGCCTTTGACCTGGTCCTCGGTGTAGCCGATCTCCTCGAGATTGCGGAAGGCGAGGTGCTTCACCGCGTGGCAGACCGAGCAGACTTCCTTGTAGACCTGAAAACCCCGCTGCGACGCCGCCGTGTCATAGGTGCCGAACACGCCTTCGAACGGCCATTGCTGGTGCGGCGGCTCTGGCGCTTCCTCCAGCGCGCGCGCGGCGCCGCCGAGGCCGACGGCTATCGCCACAGAGAGCAAGAGAGCCGGAAGCGTGCGCATCTCAGTGCCGCTCCGCCGAGCCGGCGGTGCTGAGACCGCCGGTGGCTTCGAGCACCGCCGTGCCGATGCTGATCGGCAACGGCCGCGGCCGCTCGATCTTGCCGAGCAGCGGCATCAGGATCAGAAAATGGAAATAGTAGTAAAAGGTCGCGACCTGCCCGAGCGTGACGACCCAGCCTTCGGGCGGTTGGCTCCCGACATAGCCGAGCGCGATGGCGTCGATCGGCAACAACCACGAAACGAGGCGGTAGATCGGTCGAAAGCGGGCGCTGCGCACCCGCGAGGTGTCGAGCCAGGGCACAAAAAACAACAGGATGATGGAGCCGAGCGATAACACGACGCCAAGCAACTTGGCGGGGATCCCGAGAATGTCGAACGTGACGGACCGCAGGATCGCGTAATAGGGCAGCAGGTACCATTCCGGCACGATATGGTTCGGCGTCACCATTGGGTTGGCCGGGATGTAGTTGTCCGCGCTCGCAAAGAAATTCGGCGCGTAGAACACGAAAAAGGCGAGAACCAGCAGCGCCACGCATAGCCCGAAGCTGTCCTTGATCGTGTGATAGGGGTGGAACGGCATCGTGTCCTGCGGGCCGCGCGTGTCGATGCCGAGCGGGTTGTTCGAGCCGTGCTGGTGCAAGGCGAGGAGATGCAGACCGACGACCGCGACGATGACGAAGGGCAGCAGGTAATGCAGCGAGAAGAAGCGGTTGAGGGTCGGGTTGCCGACCGTAAAACCGCCCCACAAGAGCGTCACGATCTTGTTGCCGACGACCGGGATCGCCGAGAACAAATTGGTGATGACCGTTGCCGCCCAATAGCTCATCTGGCCCCAGGGCAGCACATAGCCCATGAAGGCCGTCGCGATCATCAATAAGAGGATGACGACGCCGAGGATCCACAACAGCTCGCGGGGATATTTGTAGGAGCCGTAATAGAGCCCGCGAAAGAGGTGGATATAGACGATCAGAAAGAACATCGACGCGCCGTTCATATGGATGTAGCGGAGCAGCCACCCATAATTCACGTCGCGCATCATGCGCTCGACCGAGTCGAAGGCGAGATCGGAGTGCGGCGTGTAGTGCATCGCAAGGACGACGCCGGTGACGATCATGATGACGAGGATGATCCCGGCGAGCGAGCCGAAGTTCCACCAGTAGTTCAGGTTCTTCGGGGTCGGGTAATCGGTGAATTCGTGCTCGAGGAACGAGACGAAAGGCAGGCGGTAATCGATCCAGCGGATGAGCCGGCTGTATCCGCTGGCTGGGCTGCTGGCGGGAGGAACGGCCATGGCGCTTCCTAGCCGATCTTGATGGCGGTGTCGGAGGTGAAGTCGTAAGGCGGCACGACGAGGTTTAAGGGTGCCGGGCCCTGCCGGATGCGCCCGGAAGTATCGTAGACCGAGCCGTGGCACGGGCAGAACCAGCCGCCATACTGGCCGCGGTCATCGCCCGGCTTGTTGCCGAGCGGGATACAGCCGAGATGCGTGCAGACGCCGACGATCACGAGCCATTCGGGCTTTTTGGCGCGCGCGGAATCCGGTTGCGGATCGCGCAGCGAGGCGACGTCGACATCCTGCGCCGCCTTGATCTCCTCCGGCGTGCGGTGATCGATAAAGACGGGCTTGCCGCGCCAGGCGACGGTCAGCCGCTGGCCGGCCTGCACCGGCGCGAGGTCGACCTCGGTTGTGGAGAGCGCCAGCGTGTCCTTGGCCGGGTTCAGGCTGTCGATGAACGGCCAGATCGCGCAGGCCGCGCCGATGCCGCCCAGCGCTCCGGCAGTAAGAATCAGGAAATCGCGCCGCGTGCCGCCATCATGGCCCGCAGTGACCTGCGAATGCGCCAGATCGGCCATCCACCCCTCGTAATCTGCTGCTGTTCTGCCGGCGACTGCCGCCGCGGCAAGCTATACTGTGAAAAGAGCCGAACTATGCGACAGACTGCCGCATAAAACGGCAGCGGCGGCGGCGCATTGCGCGTTCTCTATAGCGCGGCCGGCGATTGCGCAACCTGCCCGGGACGAGCGATTTGCGGCTGGCCCTGTTCGAACCCGATATTCCGCAGAATACCGGGGCGCTGCTGCGCCTCGCCGCGTGCTTTGGCGTCGCGGTCGATCTGATCGAGCCGTTCGGCTTTGTCTTCGACGACCGCCGGCTGCGCCGCGCCGTGCTCGATTATGCCGCACGGGTCGAGATTCATCGCCACCGCTCCTGGGAGGCATTCCTCTCGGCGCGCGACCCGAATTCCCGCCTCGTGCTGCTGACGACGCGCGGCACGATGCCGCTCGATCGCTTTTCCTTCATCGGTGGCGACACGCTGCTCCTCGGGCGCGAGAGCGCCGGTGTCCCCGATTTTGTCCATACGAGGGTCTTTGCCCGGGTCGTGATTCCCTTGCAAGCGGGCAATCGATCGCTCAACGTCGCAATGGCCGGAGCGATCGCGCTTTACCAGGCGCTGCGCCAGACCGGCCTGCTGCCGGAAGCCGAGCCGCCAGATGAGGTGAGCGCATGAAACGGCGGCGATTTCTCGCCTCGACCTTGGCCCTCGCCAGCTTGCCGAGGATCGCCCTGGGCCAATCCCCGTCAAAGGTATTTCGCGTCGGTTGGCTGATCGGCGGTTCGGCGGACGGTTCTGCGCTCTTTCTCGACGCGTTACGCGCCGGCTTGGCCGATCACGGCTATGTCGAGGGCCAGAACCTGGTGATCGAGAAGCGTTACGGCGACGACGGGCCTGAGCCGGTCGTCGCCGCGCTCGCCAACGAGCTTGCCCGCCTTCCGGTCGATGTTCTGGTGACCCAGGGATACGCGACCCGGACCGTCGTCAAGGAAATCGCCTCAACCCCGATCGTCTATGTGTTCAGCGCCGATCCGATCCTGGCCGGCATCGCTCGAAGTCTCGCGCGACCTGGCGGCAATGCCACCGGGATCAGCCTGTTGTCGGTGGAGCTCAACGGCAAGCGCATCGAATTGTTGCGAGAAATGCTGCCGCAGCTGCAGCGGGTAACGGTCATCGCCAACCCAGCCCATAGCGGTGCGAATTTCGAACTGGAGGCGTGCAACAATGCCGGACGACAGCTGGGAATAGCGGTCCGGCAAGCGCTGGTCCGGAATCCCGCAGAGCTCGAAGAGAGCTTTGCCGAAATTGCGGCCGGGAAACCGGGAGCGATTACCGTCGTGCCTGACGGGCTGGTGATCCAGAAGCGGCAACGAATCGTCGATTTTGCCGCGGGCGAGCGCATTCCGGTCATCTCCGGATGGAAGATCTTCGCCGAGAGCGGTGCGTTGTGCACCTACGGGCCGCGCCTCACTGAATCCTACCGGCGGGCGGGCTATTACATCGACCGCATTCTGAAGGGCATGAATCCGGCCGAACTGCCGATCGAACGGCCGACGGTGTTCGAGCTGGTCGTCAATTTGAAGGCCGCCAAGACCCTGGACGTCACGCTCCCGCCATCGGTGCTGGCGCGCGCCGACGAAGTGATCGAATGACGGAGACCGGCATCGCGATTGCGGCCGACGAGCGGCAGCAACGGGCCGCGGTGTGGTTCGCGGTGTTGCGCGATCGGATCTGCGCCGCTTTCGAAGCGATCGAGGACGAGTATGCGGGGGCGGATACCGCAGCGGCGCCTGCGGGCCGGTTCGAGCGCAAGGAGTGGCAGCGCCCGGGCGGCGGCGGCGGCACGATCGCGCTGATGCACGGAAGGGTGTTCGAGAAGGTCGGGGTCAACATCTCGACCGTCCATGGCGAGTTCTCGCCTGAATTCAGCGGCGAGATTCCCGGTGCCGCCGAGGATCCGCGCTTTTGGGCGGGCGGCATTTCCTTGGTCGCACATATGCGCTCGCCGCTCGTGCCGGCGGTGCATCTGAACACCCGTCATATTGTGACGAAGAAGGCATGGTTCGGCGGCGGCGCCGACCTGACCCCGATCTATCCCGATCCGGCCGCAGCCGAAGAGTTTCACGCCGCGCTCGCCGCAGCCTGCGCCGGCTACGAGGCGGACGCCTATGAACGCTTCAAAAAGTGGTGCGACGAGTATTTCTATCTGCCGCATCGCGGCGAGCCGCGCGGCGCCGGCGGCATCTTTTTCGATTATCTCGACAGCGGCGATTGGGAGCGCGATTTCGCGTTTGTCCGGGCGGTCGGCGACGCCTTCCTCGCGGTGTTCCCGGCGATCGTGCGCCAGCGCATGGACCGGCCGTGGACCGCGGCGCAGCGGCAGCACCAGCTGATCCGCCGCGGCCGCTATGTCGAGTTCAACCTCCTTTACGATCGCGGCACCCGCTTT
>WNFW01002547.1_pt1 | contig 12478 bp, 10 predicted proteins | sample 5400131 | NCBI WGS metagenome assembly WNFW01 (sample SAMN13153362, study PRJNA577476) | soil metagenome | isolation source: 20 cm soil or saprolite under grassland replicate 1 | place: USA:California | collected 2016-06-15 | reverse complement strand
CGGTCTTTGAGTCGCACGACGTCGTCGATCTCGGGCGTGGAGGCCTCGAGCAGGTCGCTCGGCGCTACCGCTTCGAACTGGTGAATCAGCTTCGGCTCGATGTGGAACGCCGCCCCCTCGGTCATGGGCCGCTCGATCAGCGTGTCGCCTCGTTGAATGCGCAGGATGATCTCGCCCGCCAGCACGTAAATGGATTCGTCCTTCTTGTTGTGATATTGCAGCGACAGGACGTGTCCGGGCTCGATGTGCAGGATCTTGCCGACGTAGCGGTCGGTCCTGGCCCAGATCAGCTCGTGGCCCCAGGGTTTGTCGACGCGGTAGGGGAGGTCGGTCATGAGAACCTCGAATTGCGGATTGGCGATTGCGGATTGCGGATTGGCAGGACGAGCGTCGAGGCGCAGGACCTCCCCCTGAGAATCCGCAATCCGAAATCCGCAATCCGCAATCTCTTCATACCAGGCTCAGTCTGAGAGACGATGGTGAAGTCACGCACGCCGTCACACACACCCCGCACCCTACGCAACCTTCGGGCCGAAGCACCGGGTGCCCCCCTGCGTCCATCGCCAGCGCCCGCTCCCCCACCGGGCACGCGCGGGCGCACACGCCGCAGCTTACGCCCTGGAAGGTGATGCAGCGCTCGGGGTCGAGCTCCAGTACCCCCATGTGGATCTCGTCCCACCCCCCGGGGGGCGGCACCAGGGCGCCGGTGGCGCAGGCGTGGGCGCACGGCATGTCCGCGCACACGACGCACGCCTGGATGGCTGGGTCGATGATCGGGGTGCCGGCGGCGAGGCCCGCGCCAGGCGGAGCCTTGATGATTGCGTGCACCGGACACACCGGCATACAGTCGCCGCAGCGCGTGCACGACGCGAGAAAGGCGATTTCGTCCGCCGCGCCGGGCGGCCGGAAGTAGCGCCGCGGCGCCACGCGCTGCTCGGTGCGCTCGGCTACTTCGCGCGCCAGGTGGATCATCGCCTCGCGGAAGAAGCCGCGCCGATCGCTCGCCCGCGTGTCCATCAGAAGCTCGGGCTCAGGCTCAGCTGCCACCGGAACGCGAGCTTGCCTTGCCCGGCCTCCGGGTCTCGGGCGTAGCTGGAGCGGCTCACCACCAGCGGCAGCTCCAGGCGCATGGTCCAGCCCAGATCGCGGATCTGGTGACGGGTCACGAGGCCCACGCCCCCATCATACAGGGGCGTGTACCACCCGCCCGGGGTCGTGGGACGAACGGCCAGCGTGTCCACGAGCCCGCCGTCGGCGAAGCCGGTGAGTGCCACATCCCGCAAGATACCGCGGTCGCGCCGCCATACCGAGCGGGCCAGCTCGAGGTTGGCGGTGAGCGCCCAGCGGCCGCCCAGGTCGCTCCGGAAGCCCCGCAGGTTGCCGTTGCCGGGCGCGTGATAGTGAAAGTCCGGCCGCACAAACAGGGCCCCCGCGCTGCGCAGCAGGGGGTTGGTGAACGTTTCGTAGGGATCGGCGCCGGCGATGGGAATGCGGCGCTGCGGCACGGGGACCGAGCGGCCGGCGTACGCCCCGCCGAACAGCCGCACCCCGATGGTGGTGCCGAAGGGGAACGGCGCACGCACGCTCGCCTCGCCCGTGAACCGGCCGAAGCCCTCGACGTCGTACCGGCTCGAGGACGCGTACCCGGGGCCCGGGTTCGAGTACACGACGCCCCCGCGGGCGCCGAGCCGTGCCCGCACCAGCGCCGCCCCCCGCTGCACGGTGGTGGAGACCCAGGGGCCCGCTTCGACCGTCCCCGCGTCCTCCCACAGCCGACGGTCGACATAACCAATGTTGGTCGTGGCCATCCAGAGGGCGTCGACGCCCACGTGGGGATCGGCCCCGAAACCCAGGTGCTGGCGCAGGGCGCGGTCGATCGAGAGCGCGACGCCCACCCGTCCCTCCACGAACCATCCGGCGAGGCTCGTCTCGGTGCGCGGCACGAGGTGGCGAATCGGGTTGGCCCAGCGCCCGTAAATCCCGACGCGGTCCCGGCCCCCGCCTCCCTGGGTTCCAACCGACGCGAGCTGCAGGCCGCGCTCGTAGCGGCCCAAGTAGTTGGTGCGGTTCCGGACGCCCAGGCTCACGCCACCGAAGTCGTTGGACCAGGCGACCGGCAGCCACGCGCTCACGAGCTTGTCCCGCCGGGCCGTCTCGCGCGTCGGGTCGTCCAGACGCCAGTCCACCGCCGCCCGGCTCACGAACGCGCGCTTCTCGCGGTTGTTCAGCGCGTTGTAGTCGTGCGTGCGGCCACGCGGGTCGAGGACGAGGCGGCCGGGCTTCCTGGCGCTGATGAACTCGACGCGCTCCGTGGCGGGCTCGCCCGTGGCGCGAGCGTAGATGGTGTCGCGATCGCCGATCTCGACCGGCATGCGGCCGTCGCCCTTCCGCTCGACGGTCACCACCGTACGCCAGCGCCCGTCGCCGAGCCGGTGCCGCTCGACGCGCCGCAGTCGATAGTCGACGAGCGGCGTCGCGTGCAGCCACTCGCCGAACAGCCACTTGAGATCCTGTTTCGATATTTCCTCGGCGACGCGGCGGAACGCATCCTCGTCCACGTGCTTCAGGTGCCAGCGAGAGAAATATGCCCGTAGTACGCGTCGCATCGTCTCGTCGCCGAGCGCGAAGCGCAGCTCCTCGTAGAACAGCTGCGCCTTGGCGTAGACCATTTCCTGGTAGATCAGGAAATCGCGAAACTGCTCGCTCACGGTCGAGACCGGCTCGCTCCACCGCTCGAGGTCGAGCCACAGCACGCCGGGCTCGAGCCCGTCGTACGCCGGCGGGCCGCCGTGCGTCTCGAAGAACCACCCCTCCTGGAAGTCACTGAACCCTTCGTCGAGCCACCCTTCGCGCCACTCGTTGTTGGCGAGCTGGCCCATGACGTACTGGTGGCCCGTCTCGTGGACGATGAGGCCGATGGACGCGCTCCCGTCCATGATCATCATCGGGAATTCGGTCCCGCCGCCCTCGATGCGATGCACGTTGGTGAGCTGGGGCCACTGGTACTTCCCGAACAGCGAGTCGAGCCACGCCAGTGCCACGACGGTGTTCCGGACGGCGATCCCCTGCCCCCAGGTGGCGCGGTCGCCCGGCTGGTACAGCACGCGCACCACGGCGTCGCCGTAGCGACCCTGCTCGTAGACGTACGCTGGATTCAAGGAAAAGGCGAAGTGATGAACGTCTTGGGCTCGGAACCGCACGCACTTCCGTCCCGTGCCTACGTGCATACCCGCACAACCGGGAGCAGGGAGCGGGGAGCGGTACCAGTCGCGTTGATACTCGATCCTGAGCGACGGGTCGGCCTTCGCGTGGTCCCAACCCGGGTCGCCTTCCACCGGGACGCCGGTGGCGCCGATCACCTGGTCCTGGGCGAGCTCGAGCGCGACGTCGAAGGTGGCGAACTCGCCGTAGAACTCGCCCCCCGGGTAAAGCGGGTGGTCTTCCCAGCCGTAGCGGTCGTACACCACCACCTTGGGATACCACTGCGCGAAATCGAAGCGCCGGCCCTGGCGCCCCTGGCGTCGCGGCAAGGTGGACGGGCGCGCTTGCCAGTCGATCTCGACCGCCAGCGAATCGCCGGGAACGAGGGGCCGCGGCAGGGTCCAGTGCGCGATGGTCGAGTCGGGGGCGTACGGGTAGTCGGGTCGCCGTGCCGCGCCCATGACGGTCGCGCTGGTGATGCGCTCGAACGCGTAATCCGGGTCCTTCATGTGCTGAAACCGCTCGCGCTGCTCGGCCGAATCGGCGGCGGCCCAGCGGGAGCCGGGCCGGAAGGCATTGAGGTACTGGTGGACGTAGAAATCGCGCAGCGTGTCCGGCGACCGGTTCACATAGCTGATCCGCGCGTGGCCGGTGAGCACGCCCGACGGCTCGTCCAGGGACGCGGTGATCTGATACGCGACCTGCTGCTGCCAGTAGGCGGATGTGTCGCTGGCAACGAGTAGAACAAGGAGGGGGAGCATGGAGGTGAGGAAGCTACAGCGGGCCGGGCGGGATGGGGAGCCAAATAGCTTGGGGATCCGACAAGAACTTCGGAGCCCCAAGCAGAGACGCCCTTCACGGAGCGCTGTCGATACGTGACCACACCTCACCGCGGACGATGCTTCTCGCTGCCTCCGTGCGGCTGCCGATCTCCGAAAAGGGGGCGGACGGATGAACCTTTGCGAAGACCGGGCTGATATCGCGTTCTGCGTCCGCGAGAGAGGCATACGTATCGATCGTGACGAAGTCGTACTCGAGGGAGGTGCCAAAAGGATACTGGACGCCGTACAGAGCCCAGGAGCGCATTTGTCCGGCGCGGATGCGTTCTTGATGAACGGGTTTCCAGGTCTCTCTCTCCAGCTGAAGGTACTCCTGATACTTGGCCGGGTTGGCCTTAATGAAGTTGACGATGTAGACCGAAGGCCGCTGCGGTTGCTGGGCTTGGGAGGATGCGGCGGACGACAGGGAGCCTGCCAGGAATGCTCCAACGGTAGCGGCTGCAAAAAGTGGGATCCCGATGCGCATTGAGCCCTCCCGTTTCGCCGGGTTTGCCTCTGTCGCTAGAGGCGTTGCTAGTTGAAACTGAGATACCGCGGCGGCACGGGGGCGTCAAGTGAGACAGCTTCACCGGCCGCATCTTCGCGACGTTGGGCTATCCACCGCGCACCGATGCGCCTCGCCGAGCGGGTGGACCCCTCGTAGCTTGGGCACGTGACTGTCACAGTCTTCTTCTACGGCCTGTTCATGGACGCTGAGGCGCTCCGATCCAAAGGCGCACATCCTGCGAACGTCCGGCCGGCTGCCGTCCCGGGGTACACCATCCGCATCGGGAAGCGCGCCACGTTGGTGCGCGAGCCAGGCTCATCGGCGTACGGGGTGCTGATGGATCTTCCCCCCAACGAGATCGACGCGCTGTACTCGGGCCCGGGGTTGGACGCGTATCGCCCGGAGCCCGTCGTGGCCCTCACGCCGGGTCGGGAGCGGATTCCCGCTTTATGCTTCAATCTTGTCGCACCTCCGTCGCCCGCCGAAGTCAATCAAGAGTACGCCGACCAGCTGCGTGAGCTTGCGCACCGTCTGGGCTTGCCGCCTGACTACGTCGACCGCATCCGGTGACGAATGAGAATTGTCCTCACTTCGACCGTCGCAGTCGTTGGCCAGGTTCTCATTGCTGCCGCCCAGCTCCAGCAGTCGCAGCCGCTCGTTCCGAGACCGGTACTCAAGCTGATCGTCGACCATCCGGCGCTCGCCCCGTATCTCCATCCCGAGGTCGTCGGCCGGGTGCCGCTGGTTGTCTCCGACCATCTGTTGGAGCCGGGTGTCACGCCATCCAAGTTCGGTCGGCCGCTGCAAATCGTTCCCGACCGAGAGGTGGGTACTCGGCCGCACCTCCGGATCCTGAGCTTCGAAGTGGACGGCTCCCGGGCGAAGGCCGTGATCGAGTACAGAGTGGAAGGCGTGCAGGCAGTATTCGATCTGAGACGTGACTCAAAAGGATGGTGGACGGTCGCTGACGCAAAGGTGGTCCCCACCGCTCCGTGACAAGTCAGAGACAAAACGATGGCTCACCTTGCGGTCGCCCGCGACGGACGCATATTGCAGATTAACTCAGATGCGCTGAACCCCGAGGCGCGATGTCGTGCGGCTCGCCCATGTCTCGGCGGGAGCAAATCGCGAAACCGGCTGAGTGGGACGCCCACGCGGCCGGTTTTGCTTTCCCGGTCTCCTGCTGTTCGCAAAGGAGAAAATCCCCCATGGCATCCGTCCTTATCACAGGAACCAGCTCGGGAATTGGCATGGCCACCGCGCTGGCCTTCGGGAGAGCTGGCCACACGGTCGCTGCGACGATGCGCAATCCTGACCGAGCGCCCGAGCTTGCGCGAATCGCCATGCAAGAAAAACTACCGATCACGATTTCGGCCATGGATGTTGATTCCGACGCATCCGTCACGGAAGGAATCGGCCGCATCGTAAAGGCGGGCGGACCGGTTGACGTGCTCGTCAACAACGCGGGGATCGAGCGCACCGGCTCGGTCGAGGAACTGTCGTTGGCCGAGTTCCGGACCGTCATGGAGACGAACTACTTCGGCGCGATCCGCTGCATCCAGGCGGTGCTGCCGGCGATGCGCGCGCGCCGGAGTGGCTGCATCATCAACGTGGCATCGGTTGCCGGACGCATCGCCAGCTCGCCCATGGCTCCGTACACGGCATCGAAATTTGCGTTGGAGGCACTCAGCGAGTCATTGGCGCAGGAGGTGAAGCCATTCAACGTGCGGGTCGCGATTGTCGAGCCGGGCATCATCGACACCGCGATGGCCAGACGCGTCGAGTCGGCGCACACACGCTCACCTTACCCACAGGAACGCCGCTTCGCCGCGATGTTTAACGCGTCCCTGAAGAACCCGGTACCGCCGTCTGTGGTGGGAGAGAAGGTGCTCGAGATCGTCGACAGCGGCACCTGGCAGCTGCGGCATCCGGTGGGACCCGACGCCGTGCCGTTTCTGCAGTGGCGCAAAGCGATGAGCGACGAGGAGTGGGTCGCCTGGGGCGCTCTGGGCGACGACGCCTGGTATGACCGCTTGAAGGCCGATTTCGGCATGGACGCACGCCCCAACGCATGACGCGCGGTGGGGAGCTCAGAAGCTCAGGGTCGTCCCCAAGCCGAGGTGGACCCGGGTGATGTGCGCATCCTGCGCCAGCAGGAACCCACCCTCCTCGATCTTCAGCCCGAGGTTGTGGCTGTAGACCGTCACGTCGGCGCGGAATCCCCAATCGAGCCGGCCCACGCTCCGCAGCGGCACGAACTCGAGTCCGCCGCCGACATGCCAGGTATTCGGCAGCAGATTGCGGAACAGGCTAGCCCGGCGCACCCAGCGGGAGTTGCCGTTGCCCACGACCTGCCCGTTGAAGCTCGCGTCGGTCAGACGGTACCAGCTCCGCCCGTATCCGACCTTCACGAACGGCTGCAGCGCGCCCGGCGCGATGTTGTAGCGCAAGCTGCCGGTGTATTCCCACATGTCGAGACTGACGCTCAGTGGAAACCGCCCGGGGACGGTGCTCATGGTCACGTCCGAGCGCAGCGTGCCCTTGGAGTGGCGCAGGGTGTTCTCGCTCGCGAACCGGCGACCGAGAAACAGGCTGATCCCGAAATAGGGAGCCGACACGCGCTCCACGGTGGGGTCCGACACGTTCACGCTGAACGTATCGGGTCCCGCGAGCGCGGATACCTGGTTCAGGAACGGCACGCCGAGCTCGGGAAAGGCAGCCAGGTTCAGGAACTCCTTCGGCACTGTGACGGAAGAGACTCCCACGCTCGCGCCGATGAACCGGAACGGGACCTCCTCCGATCCGAAGAATGCCGGGTGGTTGTGGCGGTTGCCGGCGCGGATCGGCGCCGTGATGAGCCGGAAGGCGAGGTCGAACGGCGGTAGGGTCACGAGCGTGGGCAGGGTGAGGTTGAAAAATCCCCACCCCGTCCAGTAGTTGTCTTGCTGGCTGGCCGGAAAGAAGGAGCCCAGCCGGTGCGGGCGATAGCGGTCGTAGCCCGCGGCCGCTCCGGCGCGGTTCCACCCGCCGTTGTACGCCGGTCCGAGGACCGACGTGTTCCCGGTTTCGGCGTAGCGCACGATCCCGGCGAACGGCGATCGCGTCGCCGGATATCCGAAGCGGATCGGCAGCACCAGCCAGGCCCACGCTCGGCGGGCGACGGGGTCGGTCCGGATCAGCGGCAGCACTCGCTCCCAGTCGGGCACGATCTCGATCCGCTCGGCGTTGTCCAGCCGCACTACCTTGTGCGTCTCGGATGCCGTGGACTCGGGGGCCTCGCGGAAGATGTCCCAGTTCGTGCTCACCAGCTCGCCGGTATTCTGCGGCCCCACGTCCTTGTACAGGCCGGGGAACGGGTAGGACCCGTGACTCGCGCGGCCCAGCCGGCTAGGTGTGGCGATGAGCTGCTGTAACCCACGGTTGTCACCGCCGATGAACACAATCGGGTGCAGGTTGAGCTTCGTCTCCGCCTCGTCCAGGTAGGCCTGGCGCCGGATCTGGCGCCACACCCCCCGCTCGCCGACTCGCTCCTCGCGCAGGCCCTTGATCTGTCGCTCCCACTCCCCCCGGGGGGCGTAGACGTCGGGCATCAAGTAGTCGGCGACGAATACCCAGTGGTGGAAGTAGTACTCCACGCGACGAATGACCAGCTCGTCCGGCGCGGTCGGTCCGTCGAGCAGCCGCGACAGCTCGGGCGCAGCCAACGGCTCCGTCCGTCGAGTCCCCGCGCGCGGCGTAACCACCACATTGAGGTGCTCCCAGTCTCCTTCGTGAACGTTGCCGGCATCGTTGTACGGGTAGAAGAGCCAGTACTGCAGCACGAGCTCGTAGCGGGGTGGCTCGAAGCCCGGGCCGCGCACCTCGCTGATGAACGGGTGGACGAACGCCTTCGCGTAGCCGAGGTACTTGCGGGCGATCGACCCGTGCACGCTCCCCTCGAACTCCCGGTTCCACGACCCCGGGTCCTGCCCGGGAAAGTCGAAGTACATGACGTGGCGCACGTCGAGATCCGGCCGGGGCGGGCTCGGAGCGCGCGGCGGCTCGGGCGCGAACCGGTCGATGAGCTGCAGCAGCCGGCAATCGGGAGGAAGCGTCGCGTCCGCGGTCTCCGCGGCGCCTTGTCCCGTCCCCCGGCACGGCGCGGCCAGGAGCTGGTCGAAGTCGACCGTTTGCGTACCGAGCAGGCGGGGACGTGCCTGGGACAGGTCGAAGGCGTCGATGAAGAGCGTGGATGCGTCACCGCCCTCCACGAACCGCCGGAAATTCATCGGGAAGTCGACCGAGTTCCGCACCATCCAGGGAGCGAAGCGGACGGCCAGTGCGTGGAGCCAGCGTTCCCGGGCGTCGTCGATGCCATCCCGCGGGGCCTCGTCCCGGTAGCCGGCCCCCGCTGCATCGCCGAACAGGTGGAACTGCCGGTTACCGACCGTCGCCTGCACCGGGAGCGCAGCATCCCGCGGCAGGTAGGTCACGTAGTCGGGCTTGGGGATCGCCTGGGCCGTGGCGCGCTGGGGGACGGGCGCCTGGATCAGGAGCGTGAGCCCGAAGCCCCAGAAGACCCGCCGCGACCTGCCGAAAGTCGAGGTGAGCATGCGTCGGAGAGCTCTGGGGGAGAAGGACCTCATCATACGGTCCATCTCACGGCGCCGTAAGAGCGGGCACCGCGCCCCCGCCACTGATGCGGCTATAGTCAGTCAGAAGCTCGGGCTGAAACTCACCTGCCACCGCAGCGCGAATCGCGTGCTGTTCGCCGGATAGTCGGCGGCCAGATTCCAGTGATTCACCGCGAGCGGGAGCTCGAAGCGCATCGTCCACGCCAGGTCCCTGAAGCGATGCTGGGTCACGATGCCGAGGCCGCCGTCGTACAGCGTCGTGTACCACTGGCCCGGCGGCGACGAGGGCACGGCGACGGTGTCCACGACCCCAAGGTCCACGAATACCTCGAAGGCGGCCCCGCGCAGGAAGCCCGCATTCCGGCGCATTATCGCCTGCGTGAGCTCCAGGTTCACCCCCACGGCCCAGCGTCCTCCCAGGTCGTTGCGAAAGCCCCGCAAGTTTGCGCCTCCGGGGGCGTGATAGTGGAAGTCCGGCCGCACGAGCAACGCGCCGCGGCTCCGCAGCAATGGGTTGGTGAAGGTCTCGTACGGGTCCGCCCCGGCGACCGCCACGCGGAGCTGCCGTACGGGGTCGGACGAACCCAGTAACGCACCCGTGAACACCCGCGCGCCGAACGTGGTCGCGCGAGACAGCGGCGTGCGCACACTCACCTCACCGGTGACCCGGCCTAATCCCTTGTAGGTGTACGCCCCCAGAGGCGTCGCGTGCTGGTAGACGAGGCCGAGGCTCACGGCACCTCTCGCCCGCAACACCGTCTCGCCATGGCGCACCGCGATCGAGACCCAGGGGCCGATCTCGAGCGAGCCGGCATCGTCCCACAGCCCGCGGTCCAAGTAGCCGAGGTTGGTCGTCGCCATCCACAGCGCGGTGATCCCCTCGTGGCGGTCCGCGCCGATGTGACCCGGTCGCCGCGCGGCGCGATCGACGGTGACCGCGGCTCCGGTTCGGCCCTCGACCGACCACATCGCCACGCTCGTCGCGACGCCCGGCCCGAGGACGACGGGATTATGCCAACGGCCGTACAGGCTGACCGAGCTGGTGGCGTCGCCCCGCGTCGCGGCCGAGGCGACGAACAGGCCCCGCTCGATATCAGGGGTGCGCATCGGACGCGCTCGCACCCCGAGAGTCACGCCGCCGTAGTCGTTCGACCAGAGTGCGGGCATCACCGGGCGGAGGGGCCCGGCACGACTCGTCACGGCAGGCACGGAGTCTCGGTGCTCGCCCGAGTCCCCCGACTGGCGCAGGCCGCTCGGCGGCCATAGGCCCTCGGCACCCCCGGCGGCGAGCAGCAGCAAGAGTTGGAGCATCGGCCCGTTCGTCGGCAAAGATCGCGCCGAGGGCACCCCGCGCGATTCCGATGCCGCCCGCGCGATTCGGACGCCGCTCTGCTGCGGGGACTCCACACCTTGGGACCCGCCCGCGGGGCTGTACGCCCGCCGGCCCAACCTCTCAAGGAGTGATCATGTGGAGCTATACATCACGCGTGGCGTTGCTCGCCCTGATCGTGGCGGCGCTCGCTTGTTCCGACCGGCCACCCGGCACGGCGCCCGAGGCTCCTCCGGGTGTGCCGGCCCCCCCCACCCCCACCCCCTCCGCGGCGACCAGCCCCGAGCTCCTGGCGCGCTCCCTCGCACTCGCGCTGGGCGACCCGGCATTCCGCGCCCACGTGAAGGCCGAGCTCGATCGCTCACCGTTCCGTGAGCACAAGCTGCCGTTCCAGCGCTTCCTCGCGGCCGGGCCGGGGGGCGGTGAAGCCCTCGCCACGATGGCGCGGCGCACCGGCGTCGCGACCGCCGATCTGGCCCGTGAGGCCGACCGCGCCATCCCGCTCGAGATGTACCTGCCGGTGCCGGAGCACCGCCGCCGCTGGACCGGTGACGCCAACGTGCTGGTGGCGACGGCGATCGCGGACCACGACGTACCGGTGGCGTTCGACGTGCAGGGCAACCGACACCTGCTCGACCCCGAGCGTCCACCCACGACTCCCGTCCTTGCGGTGGTCCCGGTCGAGACCGATTTCTCCACCAAGCCCTCTCCGCTGATCGCGTGCCTCGAGTATTGCGGCGGCGGCGGCGAGGGCGGGGTCTCGCCTCCTCCGCCATCGCCGGGCCTGTACATGACCAAAGCTCATTTCGTGGATGACTTTGAAGGCTGGTTGAAAGGCAGCCCCGAATTTGAGGTCCACATCCTCGGCCAGAAGGAGCAGACCGACTCGCTGACCGACTACCAGTGCGCCGGCGAGAAGCAGCCCGCACCCTACTACTTCGACCAGAACGACCTCGACTGGAGCGGCAGCGTGATGTTGTTCAGCAAGGCGCAGCTCGACGCCTACAACGCCGCGCATCCGGGACAGAACGTCCGCGTGTTCGTGGTCGAAGACGACGACACGGCGTGCGAGATCAAGGCGAACCGGGATATCATCGGCAACCTCTTGAAAGCCGTGGACGACGCCAACAAGGCGCTCTCGGCCGGGAACGACTCGAGCAGTACGATCCGGAAGGACTACAAACGTGCCAACGCCTTCCAGAAGCTGTGGGCCGCGCTCGCGGCGTTCTTCAACACCAACGACGAGCTGGTTGGAAACGCGGTCGAGGATGCGGTCGTGGGCGCGTCGTACCCCGGCTACAACTGGATCGTGAAGGGCGAGGGCAACGTGACGAACGGCTGGATCAAGCTGGAGATGAAGTGACCCCCAACCCGGGAGGAACGATGCGGACGCTCGCCGCAACCTGTATCGCAGTCGGTCTCGCTGTCGCTCCAAGGCCGTCCTCGGCCCAATGGGGCATCGCGGCGGAGATCGGAGTCGCCCGCTTCGCCGGCTCCTCACGTGACAGCTCCGGCGTCACGGTCGGGCCCTACCGACCGACGACCTTCGAGCTACGGGTGGACACCCGACTCGGGCCCCCCCGGGTGGCGATAGTCGTGTTGTACGCGAAGACGGGGATCGCCGGCGAGCAGCCGGGCCTCGCGGTGGTGCAGTACGACATCGCGTCCCTCTGGGAGGTCTCCCCGCAGGTGTCATTTCTACTGGCGCGTTTCGGGGTGGGCGTGGACGTGCGCCTCGAAGCCGGGCCCGCCCTCCAGCTGTGGAACCTGGACGGCGAGAGCCGCACCCGGCTGGGGGGTCGCGCGGCGACGGTCGTAGAGTGGCCGCTCGCCCGCGACCTCACCGGGTCGTTACGAGTGAGCGGCGTCTCGAGCGAATCGGTCTTCGACGCCGCGGACACGCCGAGCGGCGTCGAGCGGCGCGCGACCAGACGATTCGGCGTCGCCGTCGGCCTGCGGTATCAGCTGTAAGCCACAACGCACCGGCGGCCCGGGTCATCCCCGGGCC
>WNFW01004046.1_pt1 | contig 12487 bp, 8 predicted proteins | sample 5400131 | NCBI WGS metagenome assembly WNFW01 (sample SAMN13153362, study PRJNA577476) | soil metagenome | isolation source: 20 cm soil or saprolite under grassland replicate 1 | place: USA:California | collected 2016-06-15 | reverse complement strand
AAGCCAGGTGCGACCTTAGAACAGGCGCAAACGGAGATGAGTACGATCATGTCGCGGCTAGACTCGGTGCATTCCGAAGACATGCGTGGGTGGAGTGCGCTAGTCAAACCGTTTGTTGATACTGCTCTTGGTCCAGTGAGACCGCTGATGCGGCTTCTACTGGGAGCAGTTTGCTTCGTTCTGCTCATTGCATGTGCGAATGCAGCAAGTCTTTTTTTGACGCGCACCGCTGACCGGGCGCACGAATTGGGCGTGCGTGCCTCCCTAGGCGCCCATAGAGTGCGTCTCATACGTCAGATGTTCACAGAATGCTTGATCCTGAGCACTGCCTCGGGCATCGTTGGTATCGGGTTGGCCTTTCTTTTTTTGCGCGCAATTCTGAAACTTGATCCCGGAGATGTCCCTCGAATGCAGGATGCAAGATTGGATATCAGCGTCCTGGCTTTCCTTGTTTCAGTGACCGTGCTGACGAGCATCCTCTTTGGAACATTACCCGCGCTCTCGGCAACCCGAATTAATCTCGGAGAACTTCTAAAGACCGGTGGAATGCGGGTAATCGCAGGAGACGGAAAGAGGGCGAGAAACGGCTTGGTGGTCGCGCAGGTTGCTCTCGTGGTGTTGCTGCTCATCGGAACAGGTTTATTTCTCCGAAGTTACGAGAACGTTCTTGCTGTGCGCACCGGTTTCTCAACGTCGGCCGTTACAGTCAACATCAAACTAAATCCGCCGTACAACGCGGCGCCGAATGGAGGGACCTTTTTCGGAGAACTGCTGCGCTCGATAGAGCAGGTCCACGGCGTTCAGGCTGCTGGTGCGGTTGACTTTCTACCTCTAAGCAATACCGAAGGCATTACGTCGTTTGAACTGGAAGGATATCCAAACGAAAAGAGTCAAATAGTGGAGCGGCGTCGAGTTACATCAGATTATCTTGCGGCGATGCAGATTCCGTTGTTTGACGGCCGACCCTTTATGGAGCGTGACGATCAGGGACATTCGGCCGTGGCAATCGTCAATCTAGCCTTCGCCAAGCGGTACTTCGGCGATGCAAGTCCAATCCAGCATCGCGTTCGCGGCTCTGCTGAGGCTCCATGGCTTACGATCGTTGGCGTAATAGGAGATATTCGGAACACAAGTATCGAAGCCACTCCACCTGCGCAAATCTACACTCCGTTATGGCAACAGGATTCCGATGAAGAGCCCACAGTGATGAGCGCGTACCTTGCGGTGCGCTCATCCTTACCCGAAGATTCGATCGTCCCCCAAATTCGCGCAGCAATCCGAAACCTCGATCCAAATCTGGCGATCGCGGAAGTCTCTACGATGAACGATCGCGTCTCACAAGCCGTTGCTAGACGCCGTTTTCAGACGACCCTGCTGACCTTGTTCTCGGGAATAGCAACATTGTTGGCTGTCGTTGGAATCTACGGACTGCTCACATACTCCGTTAGGCGAAGGACCGCAGAGATCGGAATTCGCATGGCGCTAGGTTCATCCAGGATTCGAGTGGCACGTCTCATCTTACAGGAGGGGTTGGGTTTGACCGGGGTGGGTACGTTGATCGGACTAGCTGCCACGCTGCTGTCCACCAAGTTGTTGGCCGGTTTCCTCTATGGTGTGTCACAAATCGATCCGCTTACGTTTTTATTGGTCCCACTATTACTCCTTCTTGCAGCATTCGCTGCGTGCTTGATCCCGAGTTGGAAGGCAAGTCGTATCGCTCCTATGACTGCACTGCGTCACGAATGATCGGCAGCCAGATGGCGCAGCAAGCGATTAGCATGTTCCCACGAGTCTGCGCTACTGCCTGGTGAGTCGTTCGTAATCGGACAAGCGCCCGTCACTGGCCAGAAACGGGGTTCTGGGAAACGAAGGCGGGGCTGCTCCAGAGTCTGTGGACTTTTTCCAACCCACAATCTAACCCACAATATGCGATGTCTTGTACGACTTCCGCGTAGTTTGGCAGTCCCCGCGGTCTTGTAAGTTGTAAAACCTAACCACGCTACCCTGATGAGGGCGAGGTCGGTGGTTCAAGTCCACCCAGGCCCCAATTTGTTTCCCGAAGTTGGGCCATGCAGGAGTTCAAGAACAGCCCGCGAATCATCTTGTCATGCCGCTTCCAAAAGAACGCGTGCGATTCTATCGGCGCGACGATGATGGTCAACTCGAATTCACCGGCGAGAACGACATTGATCACAACCGAAAGGACGAGACCATCCGCCTCTATGCCGGCGCGGCGCTTCTTGGCGAAACTACGGGTGGCCAACTCAAGGCCGACCCAATCGATTTTCACGATGGCGGCACACTCTTCGGGGGAAAGGCCGGCACGCCTTGCCTCCGCGTAAGGATCTGCCTTGAAGCGTGCGCGGGCATCTGGATCCACATAAATCCTTGCGAGGAATGCTTCGAAAGCAGTGGTACTCATGCGAATTGTTTCTGGGTCGCCGTACGGCGGGCCCTTCCGCGCCCTAGGGAAAGGCGCGCACGCTGAATTTGCGCGAGTAATTGGAGCATGGAAGGATAAGCACCGTCGCGTTCTAGAATGACAGTAAGAGGATGAGGCGAACAAGCCGCAACCTCCTCCAAGAGATCGAATACAGGGTCCGGGACGTCATGAAGGTGATCGTCGAGAAGTCTTGTAGTGCCATCTGGAGCGGAGATGAGTTTCCCTCCGGCGATGTGAATCGCACGGATGCGTGAACCGGGAATCTTCCTCAGAAATTCCCTTGCGTCGTAGCCATGATTGAGGGCATTGGCATAGACATTGTGAAGGTCGAGAAGCGAATCACAATCGACAGAATCTAGAATCGCAGAGACCCAGGCAGGTTCCGAGAGAGTGCTGCCAGGGGGATCGACAAGCGTCGCTATATTCTCCATCAATGGCTTGCAGCCGACTACGGAGATTGCCCGGCCGAGATTATCGGCCGCGGCTTCGACGTTTTGGGACGTGCGAGGCGGTGCGGCGAGATGACCAATCTCGATCCCGCCTGCACGGACAAAAGCGAGATGTTCTGACCAGAACTCCGGGCGAACCTCGTCGAACAGACGCGCCATCTTGTCCAGGAGCTTGGTTTGGACGGTTTCGCAACTGGCGAGCCCCAGACCGACGCCATGGAGAACAACCGGGATCTGCGAGGAAAGAGTGTTCAGCGCACGACGCTCGCGACGTGGGGAGTCAAAGAAGTCATCGGCTATGACTTCGAGGAGGTCGATACAATCGAGGTGCTCGAAGATTCCGGCGGCAAGATCCGGACGCCAGCCGAGACCGACTCTGTCTTTCGTGGAATTCATGCCCTCAGCCTCCGCATCCACCGCACCCGCCGCCGCAGCCACCGCCACCGCAGCCTCCCCCTCCACCACAACCGGAGAACGTGCCACAGGAACTGCCTGATGAAACCATGCTTGAAGACGATGTGGGTGGAGGACGCCAAGCGAGCAGCGCGCTGACGTGGGGAAAGACGATGGGAGGGACAGCATCGAGGCCATAAGCAGAGGCTAACCACACAAGGTCGGAAGTCGCCCCGCCTGGGCGGAGTGTCGAAGCGCGAAGGTGGAGATTAGCGAAGATTGACTTCACATCTTCCAGAAACTTGTCGCCGCGAGCAGTGCGGAACGGGTTACCGATTAGAGTAGTCAAAAAGCAGGCCAGAATCGTTAAAAGAATCAAGAAGAGTATGTTGCTTCGGCCACGGCTCAGAGCGATGAAGATCTTGAAAACCGCAACACTGAGGAGCACAGCAATGGCAATCCACCTGTGGTGCTGGAAGGCGTCTCGCGATTCCTGAGTATGTAAGAGGCCCGAGCGCTCCAGGTTGTCGGCGTAGCCCCGGCAGGCCGAGCAGTTCTCAAGGGCTTCGAGTGTCGTGCTGATACGGCGTGGAGTCTCAAAGGCCTCGAGAACTTGCTTTTCGATAGGTCGCTTGACCGTCTGGGTCGCCCGCGGGTCAGAAACCTCCAGGCGGTTTTCGGAATCATAAGAAAACGGTGTCGAGCTTCCCGAGCTCTTGATAGAGAGCAAACCGCGATCCATCAAAGAAAGGGTGGCTACCCGTACAGCTTCGAGTTCGCCACCGCGCAAGAATGCGATCACGAAGGGGTCGTCGAGAGAAGGATTGGGCTTGTCGGAACCTTTATTCAGCTTACGGGAAAGAGACAGCACGAGTAGAACGACGGCGGCAAATATAAAATAGAACAGGAGAAATTCAGGCCCGCGCAGATCAAAGGGATTCACGGCGTACCTCCCCCCGAAAGGGTTTCAACGCGTGCGGTGACCAAACGAGTAAATTCCAGCAACTGAAATACTACATGTTGGGCCGCACCGGAAGGAGTCAGCAGCGCCTCCTGGATGGTCGCTATCAGTGAAAGAGCCTCGGCCCAGGCGGGCAACTGGAGTTCGAGCCCAAGGAGTTCGAAGGCCTGTTGCGGAGAGGTAGCCGGCTGGCCTTCGAGTTCCAAGAGCGCTGCGGCAGCTGAGCGGAGTGGACCGATGACGCCGGCGATGAAGATCGCCAATTGTTCTTCACGGAGGCTGCGAGCAACGTAGGCGGCGCGGAGACGAAGCGTGATGTTTAAGAGTTGCTGCTTGAGCTGCCGAATCTCTGCTTCACGCGGCACAGAAATATGGGCGAAGGAGTCATCACCATAAAGAACAACCCGGCGCCGCAGAATGTCTGCAAATTTGGGAGCAAAGGAGCGAGTGGCACCGGGGATCTCTGATTCTAAAACGAACATCGGACGCAATTGAATAGCAGCCTGCGCGATGCGAAGTGGTTGACGCAATTGATCAGCCCTTGTTTGTTCAAACGCGGAAAGCACAACGACCAAATTGACATCGGAGGTTGGGCGAAGCTTCCCTTCAGCGGCACTGCCAAACAGAGTGACGGAACGGAGGTGATCGCCGAAGGAGTTGCGAGCGGCCTCAAGAAAATCACTGAGGACCTTCTTCACTTCGGGCGAAAGTCGGGGGTCCGCTAGGGGTTTAGATGTTGTCATCATGAGGCCAGCGTTTCTTCTTCAATCCGCTAGGGCAGCACATTGCGCATCAAATCCTAAGGGCGTAACTGACAAATGTCCGTCCGGAGCGGCCGCTGTGAGGGCTGTGAGCCGACATTTCCGATTTGCCACCCCAGCTCGGTCGCATCCTACAACAGCGAGACCGCACCCGAATCGAATTTCTTTGCCGCCTTAGCCGCGCATCGTGACACTCTCACCGGCGATTCAAATTGGGGCTGATCGCACGACGCCTCCGACATTTTATCGGACACCTCTTCCATAAGAGGCCATCAAGAATAACATCGAAGATTCAGGTCCTAAACCATCCCAACGCTTGGCGATTTCTTTTCTTAAAACGTCGGTCACTTGGCTGTGTAGTGGGGAAACCGGAAACTTCGCGATGGTCTGCCGAGGGGCGGTTCAAGTTGACGCGAAGGCTGTTTCCCAGGACTTACGTGAGACCTATCTCGGTGAAGGGCTGATTTGCTATGGCTAGTACGGACACGGACGGCCAGCTCTGCCTCTCTGCCGCTCTTCTTCGCTAAACCATTGAACCTGTCGAAAACGTACATCGTGCTCCATCGCTCTGTAGATGCTGATGGCAAAAGCTGTGCTCGCTACTTCGTTCCTCAATATCCGCAGCAGCCAATCCCGACCATTCTGAAATTCGAGACTGAAGGTCACAGCATAACGGCTTGGCTGTGAGTTGTCGCCCCATTCATAACGAAATGAGGATGCAATAGCAGAACACCGGAATTCCAATACGCGTCCGCTCATGCGCTGTGTCAGGGCCCGAGCGAAATACTCCATAATCTCGTTTGACGCAGCAGAGGAGGAACTCCGTGCTTCAGGGTCTCCAAATTCAAAACTCACACAGCTCCGCCTGACTGGTTTGGGTTCGTCTTCCAACCGGTAGTCACAGGCGTCGCCTAATCCCTGTTCAGCCAAACGAACCAGGACTTCTCGATTTTGCCCTCGATATCGAACGGCACCGCAGCAGGAGGCCCAAAGACCTAAAATCGCCTCATCTGTTTCTTCTTGAGTGCTTGGCTGACGAGCGAAGAAGCAGTGTCCCTTTCCATCATGAGACATCATTGTTGGTGCCTGCAATTCGGGCGCACCACAGCTCATGCACTCTCCATTCCGAACGTAGAATGGCCCTTCCACATTTTGTGGATGTGATTGAAGACTTACCGGGCTAGCCTGCTTGTCCATAAAAACATGATAATCACCCCGAGGATTACAATCCAGTTAGGGGCTAAGAACTGCGATAGTGGACGTATAGTCGCGTTCTCGTCCATTTGACGAGGCACCCTTTCGCCGCGGATTCCACATTGACGGGAACCGCGTTAATCAGACGTAAGCCCTTCTATACGGTTCGACGATTGCGTCACGATGAGGTGTTTTTCCGAGATGGCCAGTTAGCGGGAAGCCAGCACCTTGTCAGTGTGGACCCAAAGTATGCTACGAAGGCGGCACACCACGCGACCGTGCTCACGAAGAGAATGAGGCCGCTCGCGCCACGCCCCGTCCAAAGAAGCGAGACCAACAGTGCGAACGCGCAAATCAGCCCCAGGCCATTCAGAATTAAAACGACAATCCTGGGGCGCTTGTGCATTTCATCCATTCGCTTCAATCGTCGTTCCAGGCCCCTTCCACACCAATACCAGAAGAATCCGGCGAATAGCACAAAGAGAGGACGTGGCATCGCGTGTGCGATGCCAAACGGTGCGGCAGCCACAATTGCAGGAAAATCGAAAACCACCATCCAGACAAACGTGTGAGGCATATAGTCGAATTCCATGCGCAAGTTCCACCCTTGAGCCCGCGCGACATCTAACTGCGAATTGTGTACTTTTAGTTCTGCGGCGAGCATCAGGGATAGCGCGAGCGCCAGCGCAACTTGCGATATCGACAAAATCCAACGCCAACTCAGTGTTTTCAATTTTGAAGACAGACTCAAGTCAGACCCTTCCGTGGCGCTAAATCTCGTCCTCAAAAGATTAGACACCGGGAACTGCGCGTGGGCTCCGTAAAACAAGTGATGCGTTTCCCGTCAGACAGCAGAAAAGGTCGGGCCTACTTGGCACAGGCAGTACACAAAGTCCTGGTATGTGGCGTTCCCCGTATGGTCAAAAATCTCAAACGCATTGAAAAGGCTTGTTTTCCGGTCTCGTGATTTCCTCGCACAGCCGGTTTCTGAAACCTTCAGAGCATGTACAATCCGGGTTCGACGATCAAGTCTAGGGAGGCTCTGGAATGATTTGGGCTCGCATGCTTGCTTACTTCACCGGAACCGTACACCAGGAACTTCTACTCCGTACAAGATCGACGAGAGTCAGTAACGGTACGCGCTGTCATAAAAACGTAATACTAATGGTGGTGAATGGCGGCAAAATGCCAGCAAACGGTGACTAAAGAAGGAGAAAAGGATTCATCGGGTTTAGTCGCAACTTGCTGATTTCCTTCGATTATGGCCAACTCCGGCAAGTTCTGATGAAGTTGGTTGTTCGGCTGTTAACCGAAGGGTTGCTAGTTCGAATCTAGCCCGGGGAGCCAACTCCTTTTTCAATCAATGAGTTAGGGACTGCTCTTTTTCGGTCTTTGGCGACCGTAGTAAGCGTAGTATCTGTCTTGGGATTTTCCAGAAGCGGGCCGACAAAAACGGCGCAAAACCCCAATGTTTTTGCGATAGCGCTCCGTGGAAAGGCCCAACCCTTCGGTTTGGAACCGAATGGTCGGGTATGTTTTCAACCGATTGATGCACCGCGATTTGGATTGCTCCCGGATGCCCCGACCACAATCGCGGATCGGACCCTGCCGAATCTCCGGTAAACACTAGCCCATTACTAATCCCGCAAACTTCTTCGAACCCCGTTTGTGGGCGCCAGCAACTTCTCGTGTATCGGCAAAGAAACAGGGTTTAGCTCGATCTCGTCGGTTTCCCTCCGCCAAATTGGTGCCGCAGGGCTATACCCGAATCCAAATTAGCGCTATTGGCGTGCATTAAAGCGCGATTTGCACAGAGGTGAGATACAGCTTTTACGCAGCGCGCTGGCCTCAGCGTCCGACATCTGCCATTCCTTTCCGCGGATGACGGCCTGCACGAGTTCGACCTCAAGCTTACCCTCAGCTTGGGGAACGTCTTTACCCAGCCACTGGGATCTCCAGTGATCCAGCCGTTGGCGAAGAATGTTTTGATCTTCAGAGGGACCGTGCTGTGACAGTCGAAACGCCGCCTCCCCCGCTTGCGCCGGCGGCGCCGCAAGTAAGCGCGCGCGCAGGAATGCGTCAACCCCGCTCGAGTAATAGGCCCTAAACAGGGCAAAGCTGATGTTGGGGTCAAAGAATTCGGCGTTTAGAGGCAACGCTGCCTCGAGTAATGGAAGGGCGCGTTTAGCGTCCCACCGTATGAAATACGCGAGTATTCCACCGCGCGCTTGCCCGTCCCAATCCGTGCCTGACGTTTCGTACAAAGACAGAAGATCGTCATATATCGCGTTGGTCGCAAACCGCGCGGCAAAAGAGGTTTTTTGCTGCAGATCTTGCCTCCTCTGCTGCGCGTTGGCCGAAGCAGCGTGGATCTGATCCTTCAGACACTCGTCTGTCTCGGGCAACGTATCGAAGGGCGCGTTTCGGATCGCGTCAAGCCTTACCGAGTGGGTTGCGCATACTTCCTTTATGAGAAAGGGCTTTACGTCTTGCGGGGCAAGTTTGATCAACTGCGCGAAAACGGCCGCACGTTCACCGACCATAATTGGCTTCGATTGCATTTCCAAGATGTTCTCCAGGGCCGGCACGATTCGCGTGTCCTGCAAGTACGAGCCGTAGGTATTCAGCAGCCAGTCCACGTTGTACTCATTGACCTCCGCGAAGTGGGTGACCAAGTCTTCGCGCGCCGCGCCGAAATCCGGCCCAGCCGTTTCTTTTCGTTGTGCGAGCTGAATGAATAATGTGAGCGCAGCAGTCACCAGAGGCTCTCCGGTGCGCTGGGGAAGCGTCGCCGCGATGCGCTTCAAGTATTGGCTTTCGATTTGTTCTGTCGGCAGAGGTTTGCCAGGCGCGGCCGGATCATAGGGGACTTCCAGCCGTGCCTTAAGTGCGACAGCAGTTGAGAACAGTTGGGAACTGGGGGAAAGGGGTTGCGCAGGATCGCTTAGCGCGCGTTCGAGCTCGGCCACAACCAATGCCCGGTTGCGCGCCACCCAAAGCCCGCGCGTAACATTCACGGCAAACGGATAAAACGTTTTCGGATGAAGAAAGAGTGAGAGCTTTACCCGTGTCGAAGCGTCTCCCGTCAGCCAATCGAGTTCGTCGGCCAGCGATTGTGCTTGCCGGCGGTCACCTGCCTGGCGAATTTGCTCTTCGAGGATGGCCGCGCGGGCAGCGTCCTCGGCATCACTCATTGTCTCCACATTGAACTCGACTTCGTTGCTCGTCAGAGCCCCGAGCGGCTGCCGATTGCGCAGATCTCCCGCGCCCACACGATGCGTCACAACGTGAACTTTGTAGTGACCCAGCGAGTCGAAGCGATAGACCGAGTTCAGAGACAAAAAAACCGTTTCAGGTTTATTTACTTCAAGAGAAGATATGCCAGCATAATCAGGACTGTATCGGCTCCCGCGGGCCTGATCATCCAGCCAGGGAAACACGCCCGTCGGGGGTGACAAGATCAGCGTATCCACTGGCGAGGCAGGTTCGGTCGTTGTCGTATTCAAGGAGAAGCCCGGCTCGGTTGCCGTAAATGCGAGGCCGAGCAGAATGGGCTCACCGATGCGGTAGGTAGTCTTGCCTCCTTCGAGCGATAACTCCACCCGAACGGGTCCGGCGGTTTGCGCAGATGCCGCCTTGCAGCACAACAGACCAAGAATCAAGATCAGCAATCGACGCATCGGAGTCACCTCCTAGATATCAGCTTGGTGGCCATCCTTCCGCCGAAGTCATGTTGCTGACAGCTACGATGGCGTGCACCACCACAAGCGTTGCGCCTCGGCCCGAACCACACCCCATACCTCTCACAGAAGATCGAGATGGCCACCCAATTTGGACACCACTAATTTTGCGCCCGGGGCCAGATTGTCCCCCGATTGCTTATAGACCTCGAGAACCTCGATTGTGTAGTCCGTCCAGACGGACATCTCGTCGTCCGATAATCTTGGATTTTCATATACGGCGCGGCCGCGGACGATAAGCTCGCTCTTTTGCAGCAAGTCGTCGAGGTCCTTGCAACAGCCGAAGTAATCGATGATGGGCGCTTTGCGAGCATATCCATTCTTCGCTGCTTCTTCGCGCAACGTGGGAACTACCACAGTTTTATTTTGCGCGTCTGGTTTATTTTGTGCAGCAGAGCTGAGGCACACTGACAGCGCAGCCAGGCCAGAGAAGTCAAATCGGATTACGGTGCGAATTTTCATTGAGTCCCCCCAAGGAAATGACTCGGCCTTAGACGGAAAGACCGAGTCTTATCTGTGGGCCATCCGCTCGCGGATTGCCGATTCAAGAAGGTCGCGACTCGTCTTGCAGTCGACACCATCGGGCGAAGTGGCCAACTCAGGTTGAAGCGCCGTGCGACCTCTCTTGTCCGCGATGCTTGGATCAGCACCGCCAGCCAAAAGAGGCTTGATGTGCCAATACCGGCAGAGATCGGAGGCGTACATCAGTGCCGTACGCCCAGAGGGATCCTGCGCGTTGACGTTTGCGCCGTGCTCAGCAAGGAGGGTAATCATCCCGCTGTTCGTCTGCATGAGGATGGCGAACCAAAGGGCGCCACGGCCCGAATTGTCGGTGGCATCGACATCGCCGCCTCTCGATAGCAGAAATTTGACGTCGGTCAGGGACCCGTTTGAGACGGCGGTGAGGAGAGGCGTCTCACCGGTATCTGGGTCGCGAGAATTGACATCAGCGCCTTTCCCTAAAAGGAAGCGAGTAATATCTGCGCTGCGGGCCGCCGTCACCAAGAGCCGCCTGCCTTCGGGAGATTTCAGGTCCGGCTTTCTTGCAGCAAGCAGAAGCTTGACGATGCCAACGTTATCCGTAAAAGCAGAATCAAAGAGCGCTTTCTTGCTTACACTGGCTCCGTGTTCCAGTAAGAAGCGGACAGACTCGAGATCTCCGGAGGCTACCGCGGAAATAAGGGCATTTTCATCGTCCTCGCCCAAGGTATTGACGTCCCAGCCGGAGCCGAGTAGCTCTTGATACAAGGCAACTGAGGGTTTCAGGAATCGGTCAACCTCAGCCGCTTCGCGGACTTGTTTCTCCAATCGGGTCAGGCGAGGAAGTCCGCGGTTAGCGTCCACAGTTTCGTGAATGCGGCGTTCGTCCTTGTAGGTCAACTTGATAGTGCTAACATCCATCCGAGCAGTGCCGAGGCGAGGAATCTCGAAGAAATGCGCGTCTTGAAACCTTCGAACAAGCTCTAGGAACTTCGCTTCGGGGATGCGGTAGTGCTGCACGCCGGGGACCGCGCAAGCGCGCAAGCCGTGGAAATCGACTTGTCCGCTGCTGTGAAAATCAACTTGGAACACGGGGCAATCTTCGCAATTGCCCGGGCTCTCATAGTAAGAAAGGACGACATAGGTAGAGTTGGAGGGGCGATGCTCGCATGCGGCAATTGACAGACAGACAGTTCCGAGGGCGAGAAGGCGGATCTTACGAAGGAACATAAAACACCACTCTGGCTGAATAGACGCCGATCGGGCGCGATAGGTTTCCCCAGGCGGCTTGAACAGGATGCCACTTCCTCTGAAACAGGCTAAACGTAGATATCAATACCACGAAGCGGCTTCGTCCAAGTCCGGTTGTGGGAAGTCTGCCTGACAATCGCTGAGATTCTTCCCAAGCGACGGGCAATACAGAAGTTGGCTGCGTTTTCGGGATTCGTACCGTCAAACGCGCTTGTGTCCACGAATGTGGGTTCTCAGTTGGTCGGCTCTCCCGGAAGTGATCCCGAAACGGCAATCTAGCAAACTGACCAATGCGCGGCGAAGTCGGCTCCGTCCTGGAGGTATCGCCCACGATTGATAGCCTTGATGAAAACGTAGTACAGACGTAGTACGAGTTGTGGCGAATGGCGGCAAAAAGCGAATAAAGGGTGAATGAAAACTGAGGAAGTGGCGCTTCGGATTTTGTTGCAATTCACTAGCTTTCCTCGGTTTAGCTTAGCTCCGGCAAAACGTGATTAAACTACTCTGCTGGCTGTTAACCGAAGGGTTGCTAGTTCGAATCTAGCCCGGGGAGCCAAATCCTTTGCACTCAAGCATTTCTGAAAACTCATTCCACGATTTGCTTCCAGAAAATCATAGTGTCATGTAAACGTGTTTTAGCAACCTGAAATAGGAGCTCTTTGCTGCGTTTGAAAAAGCAATCAGCTAGCCCACATTATTCGTGAAAACTGACTTCGCGATCGATTTTTCGTTGTTCTTGTTCACTTCAAGACGGTAGTTGACAAGGGTGAGAATTTTGTTGAATCGCGAGTTGATTCTAAAGCGCTTAGGCGGAC
>WNFW01003534.1_pt1 | contig 12487 bp, 14 predicted proteins | sample 5400131 | NCBI WGS metagenome assembly WNFW01 (sample SAMN13153362, study PRJNA577476) | soil metagenome | isolation source: 20 cm soil or saprolite under grassland replicate 1 | place: USA:California | collected 2016-06-15 | reverse complement strand
ATCCTCGACAGGCTGCGCGCCGGCTCGGCCAATGCCGGCGCGCTGGCGGCCGCGTTCAGGTCGAGCCGGCCGGCTATTTCCAGGCATTTGCGCGTGCTCCGCGAGGCGCGCTTGATTCGTGATCAGCGCGTCGGACGCGAGCGGGTTTACAGCTTCGACCCCGTGCCTTTGCAAAGCGTGGCGGGCTGGCTCGAGGGATATCGGGCGTTCTGGCAGTCCAGCCTGCGACAGTTAAAGCGTAACCTGGAGGCAAAATGACAAATTCCGGCCGAGGTACCGCACGCGCCGTTGCCGATATCAGCGGAGGACAGATTCTTGCCAGCGTCGATATCGCGGCGCCACCGGAGCGGGTGTTCCAGGCGCTGGCTTCGAAGGAGATCGTCAGCTGGTGGGTCAATCCCGGCGTCTTTGACACGCGCGAGTGGACCGGTGACGTTCGCAAGGGGGGCCACTGGCGCGCGTCGGGTGTCGCCAGGGGCCAGCCCTACACGCTCGAAGGTGAATTCCTCGAGGTCGACCCGCCGACAAAACTCGTCCACACCTGGAAGCGTGTCGGCGCACCGGGAGAGCCGACGATTGTCAGCTATCGCTTGCAAGGGATAAACGGAGGAACGCGCCTGACGCTGCGACACTCCGGGTTCATCCCGCCTGAGGCCTGTACCAGCACCGGCGAGGGATGGGAGGCTAGCCTTGGGCGGCTTGCTGAAAGCCTGGCCGTTGACAGGACGAAGACGACGGGCCGAACCGCGGCCACACCCATCTCGTGCGCGGTCGCCTACTTCGCGGCACTTGCAAGGAAGGACCGGGCCGCGATCCGCCAATTGCTGGTGGATGATGGCGATTTCATCGGGCCGCTGTCGTCGTTCACCGATGCCGATAGCTTCATGAAAGCGGCGGATATCTTCACGCAGCTGGTCAAAAAGGTCGAAATCAAGAAGATGCTTGGAAACGGCGGCGACGTGTGCGTGTTCTGGGATTACACCACCATCGTGCCGAGCATTCCCGTCATTCCCGTTGCGGCCTGGCTGAAAATAGACGCGGACAAAATCCGCTACTTTCATCTTCACTTCAATCCGGCGTCGTTTGTGGCGGCGATAGAACGTGGCGACGTCGCCAAAGCGCTGCAAGCCGGGCAATAGAAGTCCCGGTCAAAGACAAAACCGCCGCCCGAATCAACGGGCCTAACAGCATTTTGGTTGGCGATTTTCAAAACCGGGCCAGGCTGTGGTCCGTATCTTCTGCAAGCTTTCGTCACAGGAGATTGTCATGGCATGGTCTCGCACAAGACATCCGCTATCGGGCTTCGCTACCGCGCCCGCGATCGTCGCCTTGTTAGGGGCTGACGCGGCTTTCGCTTCGCAAGGCCCTGGCGGGGGCCCGGGCGCCGCAAGCAGCTTCACCCAGTTGGCAATGGCGATTATCGTCTACGGGACATCGGCGCTGGTGGTCGGCGCCGGACTGATTGGGGCCGCACGCCGGCGTTAAGACTTTACTTTTGACGCGTTTTCTTGACGCCAACCGTACCCACCCCGCAATCCAAGTGCGGGGCGGGCTTGAAGTGCGGGCAGGCTTGTGCGGGCAGGCTTGCGCTTGAAAAACGCAATGGGCCTAGCCCGGACGCCAATAGCAGTTCATGTGAGGCACGATCACCGTGCCGCTCGGCCGGTATTCCTGCACATAGGTTGCGGTGCAGTCCCGCACCGCATTGCGGCCGGGGAAATAGCGGGGATAGACGTCGTCGGGTTCCCCTTCATAACGGGGATAGATGAACACACGCCGTAGCGGCCGCCTGACCCGGCGCTGCGCCGACAGCTCGGTCGCGGCAGCCTGCGGGGCCTGCGCCGTCCGCATCCCCGATGGCGCGGCTTGCGCCGCCGCCGCGGCTCCCGGCAGCGAAAAAGTGCCTGCAAAAAGCAGCAATATTGCCGCCATTCCGATCCGCTTCATCACGCCCACCCAAAGCTTGTTTTCGTGCCGTACGGTCTCCGATTGCCGCGCCAACGTCAACTGCAAGCGCGCCCCGAACTTCAAAACCGGTGTGCGCTTGTGCGCAACACCGGCCAGCGTCGGACTCAACTGAGTTTACTCCGATGTTCGCTGTATCTTTTTGTTTGGGCATGGCCTTTTCGGAAAACCGGTTTCCACTTTTCCCGATCATGTTCTAAAAAGCCGTGATGTGGACCACAGCCAAAGCGCCCTCGCTTGCCGAAATGGAAGCCATGGCGCACCAGATTTTCGAACGCCTGCCGAAGCGCTTTCGCGATCTATGCGAAGGCGTGATCATCCGCGTCGACGATTTTCCGACCGACGAGGTGCTCGATGACATGGACGCCGCGAACGAATTCGACCTGCTCGGCCTGTTCCAGGGCGTCGGCCTGCCGTTCCGCAGCAATCAGGACATCGCCCGCCTGCCCAATATGGTCTGGCTCTACCGCCGGCCGATCCTGGATTACTGGGCCGAGCACGACGAGACGCTGGGCCACATCGTCCGCCACGTGCTGATTCACGAGATCGGTCATCACTTTGGTCTCTCCGACGAAGATATGGAGGCCATTGAGGCCGACGCGGACTAAGCCTAAAGCGTTTTCAAGCGAAAGCGCGCCCCGCACTTGGATTGCGGGGTGGGTGCCGGTTCGCATCGCAAATCAAGTTTTTCGCAGATTGCGTAGACTTATCTGCGGTAGAAAACGCGTCAAACAAGAGAATGTTGGCGCAATTTGGCCTTGGACCAGCGTCGCTATCGGGCTACAACCCGTTGCCAGTTTGCAAGTCTGCAACTTCTTGGGTGCAGCGTTGCAATTCTCCACTCGCAGAGAAGATCAAGCCATGGACAAGTTCACCACGCTGGAGGGCGTCGCGGCGCCGCTGAAGATCATCAATGTCGATACCGACATGATCATCCCGAAGCAGTATCTGAAGACCATCAAGCGCACCGGCCTCGGCAAGGGACTGTTCTCCGAACAGCGCTACAAGGATGACGGCAGCGAGAACCCGGACTTCATCCTCAACAAGCCGGCCTATCGCAACGCCAAGGTGCTGGTCGCCGGCGACAATTTCGGCTGCGGCTCGAGCCGCGAACATGCGCCATGGGCGCTGCTCGATTTCGGCATCCGCTGCGTGATCTCGACCTCGTTCGGCGACATCTTCTACAACAACTGCTTCAAGAACGGCATCCTGCCGATCCGCGTCACCCAGGACGACCTCGACAAATTGTTCGACGATGCCGAACGCGGCGCCAATGCGACCTTGACCATCGATCTCGCCAAACAGGAAATCCGCGGCCCCGACGGCGGCACGGTCAAATTCGAGATCGATCCGTTCCGCAAGCACTGCCTGATCAACGGCCTCGACGACATCGGCCTGACGATGGAGAAGAAGGCCTCGATCGACGCCTACGAGGCAAAGGCAAGGACCGCGCGCGCCTGGGCCTGATCTTGCTCTTGTTTGACGCGTTTTTCACCCCCGGATCAAATCCCGGGGGTAGGCTTCGCTCGAAAACGCTTTTGAGGCGGCGCGTATGCGGCCCGACGTCGTCACCTTCTGGCATGGCCCGCTCGATACCCTGAGACGGACATGCCTGAGATCGCAGGTCGCGGCGGGCCATAAGGTCACCGTCTACAGCTTCGAGCCGCTCGCGGGCTTGCCCGAAGGGGTCGGCAACGCCGAGGCCGAAGCGATCCTGCCGCATGCTTTTGCGGAAAAGCTGCGCCCGACCGGCCCCGACGGGGTCTGGCGCGACTGGACCACGCTGCAGTTCAGCGATTTTTTCCGGATGCGGCTGATGGCGCGGGACGCAGGGTTGTGGCTCGACGCCGACGTATTGCTGCTCAGGCCGATCGAGATTGATCTCGCAAAGCCTTATTTCGCCTGGGAGCGGCCGCGCCAGCTCGGCAATTCGGTTCTCTATCTGCCGGCAGGCGATGCCATCGTCGCGGCATTCGCAGCGCTGATGCGGCAGGATGAATTGACGCCGGACTGGCTGGCGCTGCGGCATCGCCTGACGTTTGCATTGCGCAAGCTGCGCGGCGGCTCGAACCGCCTCTCCGATGTCAGGGTCGCGATCTATGGCCCGGCGGCGCTGACCGCGCTCGCCCGCCGCACCAGCGAGCTGGACTACGCCTTGCCGAAAAAATCGTTCTATGCGGTTCATGCCGAACCAAAACTGTTCTTCGAACCATTGGATTTTTCAGCGCTGATCGGCGATCCCGGCGTTATCGGACTTCACATTTCGCCGAAAGGCCGCGGCAACCAAAAGCCGCTTCCGGGAAGCCTCTATGCATGGGCGGCGGAACGGTTCGGCTCGGCTTAACCGGGCGGGACGATCTGTTACCTGCCGTCAGCATCCGCGAAAGCGGATGATCCAGTGCGCCGCGCCGTCTATGTCGCGCTCTGCCGCCACGAAATACTGGATGCCTCGCCTTCGCGGACCATCACGGCTCATAGGTGGCAACGACTTCCTCCACCGCCGATTCGACGATTCGCCGACCGTTTGATCCAGCGCAACGACGTCTGGCTCCATCAGCACCCATACTTGGCATCGCCGGGAGAACCATGAGTCCTCGATGCTGATCCTCGGCCTCGTCCTTCGAGACGCCGCGCGAAGCGCGGCTCCTCAGGATGAGGGGATAAAGCGGCCTATGACGCAGTAAGATTAGTGCTGTCCCGCCGCCGCGATCGCGTCGGCGATCGCAATGGTGCGCTTGGCCATATCGGCGTGCAGCCGCTCCACCATCTGGCCGTCGAGCTGGATCGCACCGCGCGAGGCGTTTTCCGGCCGTTCGAACGCCGCGATGATCTTGCGGGCACGGGCGACTTCCTCCGCCGGCGGCGTGAAGATCGCGTTGCAGGCCTCGATCTGGCCGGGATGGATCAGCGTCTTGCCGTCGAAGCCGAGATCGCGCGCTTGCGCGCATTCCTGTCCAAAACCGTCGACATTGCTGAAATCGCTGTAGGGCCCGTCGAGAATTTCGAGGCCGTGCAAGCGGGTAGCAAGAATGCAATGCGTGATCATCGGGATCATCGCCGCACGGCCCGGCTGCATCCGGATCCGTGTCTCCCGCGAAATATCGTTCGGCCCGAACACAAAGCCGGCCAGCCGTGTCTCGGAATCATGCGAAGCGGCGGCGAGTTCCTCGGCATGCAGCACCGCGCGCGCGGTCTCGATCATCGCCCAGACCCGGATGGACGGCTCCGCGCCGACGTCGGTAAGCCGATCGGCGATCGTCTCAAGGTGTTGCACGCTGGAAACCTTCGGGACCAGGATGCCATCGGGCCGGGCCTTGCCGGCCATGGTGACGTCATCGATCCACCACGGCGAATCCAGCGCGTTGACGCGGATCAGGACCTCGCGCCTGCCGAACCCGCCTGCAGCGATCGCCTGCGCGATCTGGTCGCGCGCCAGCGCCTTGGCATCCGGCGCCACCGAATCCTCGATATCGAGGATGATGCCGTCGACCGGCAGGTTGCGCGCTTTTTCCAGCGCCCTTGCGTTCGATCCCGGCATGAACAACAGGCTGCGGCGCGGACGTATCATGGCATGCTTCCCTTGGGCGGATTTTCGGCCTCCCCGAGATAACACCGCGGCCTTTGGTCCGAAAGCCTTGTTCCCGCCAATCGCATATGGTTAGCAACGCGCATGTCATCGTTCCCTCCCCATCTCCTCGAAGGCTACCGGACCTTCACCTCGCAGCGGCTGCCGACCGAGCAGACGCGCTATCGTGAGCTGTCCGAGCGCGGCCAGTCGCCCGCTGTCATGGTGATCGGCTGCTGCGATTCCCGGGTATCGCCGGAGGTGATATTCGACGCCGGTCCCGGCGAGCTGTTCGTGGTGCGCAACGTCGCCAACCTGGTGCCGGTCTATACGCCGGACGGCGGCGCGCATGGCGTATCGGCGGCGCTGGAGTACGCGGTTTCGGTATTGCGCGTAAGGCACATCGTGGTGCTCGGCCACGCGCAATGCGGCGGCATCCGCGCCTTCATCGACAATATCGAACCGTTGTCGCCCGGCGACTTCATCGGCCGCTGGATGTCGATGTTCATCAAGCCCGGCGAAAAAGTCAGCCGGCGCGACCACGAGACGATGCAGGATTTCACCGTCCGGATCGAGAAGGCGGCTGTATTCCGCAGCCTGGAAAACCTGATGACGTTCCCGTTCGTGCGGAGGGTCGTCGAGTGCGGCGAATTAGAGCTGCACGGCGCCTATTTCGGCGTCGCCGAGGGATCGCTGTTCGTGCTCGACCAGGCCGCGAAGGAATTTCGCAGCGTCAGGGAAGCACTGGCTTCGTCCTGATTCCGAGGCGCAGGTTGGGAAGGCGATCCTTGCATCGGGCCGTGGAAGCCATGCCCCCGACGCGAACCGTGCGGTCTCAAGCCGCCCTGACATCGGCGAGGAAGCGATTGACCTGGCTGGCAAGATCCTTTGACTGTTGCGACAATTGTTCGGCGGCGCCCAGGACCTGCGTCGCCGCGGCACCGGTTTCGTTGGCCGCCCCCTGCACGCCTGAAATGTTCGAGGTGACCTCGTGCGTGCCGCGCGCCGCCTCCTGAACGTTGCGGGCGATTTCCTTGGTTGCCGATCCCTGCTGATCGATCGCAGCCGCAATGGCGCTGCTGATCTGATCGATCTCGGAAATGACGTCGGCGACGTTTCGGATCGCCGCTACCGTCTCGTCGCTTGCCCCCTGAATCGCGGCGACCTGCTCGGAGATCTCGGTCGTCGCCTTTGCGGTCTGGCCGGCCAGTGATTTCACTTCCGATGCGACGACGGCAAAACCCCTGCCCGCCTCGCCGGCGCGCGCGGCTTCGATGGTGGCATTCAGCGCCAGCAGATTGGTCTGTGCGGCGATGTTCTGGATCAGCGTCACGACATCGCCGATCTTCTGCGCGCCGGAGGCGAGCGACTGAGCGGTATTGCCGGTACGGCGGGCATCCTCGACCGCGCGCGCGGAAATCTGCGCGGATTGCGCGACCTGGCGGCTGATCTCGGTGATCGAGGAGGTCAGTTCCTCGGTCGCGCTCGCGACCATCTGGACGTTGGCGGAGGTCTGCTTGGAAGCGTCGCCCACCAGGCCTGCCTGACGGTTGGTCGACGCCGCGGTCGACGACATCGAGCGGGCGGTTTGTTCCATGGTCGTAGAGGAAGACGACAGGCCGTTCACCAGCTCGCCGACCCTGGACTCGAACGACCTGGTCCAGTCATCGATCATCCGCGCCCGACGCATCTTGGCGTCATTCTCCGCCGATCGCTCGGCCGCCAGGCGATCCGCCTTGATCATGCTGTCCTTGAACACCTGGACCGCGGCCGCCATCGCGCCGATCTCGTCATCACGATCGCTGGCGGGGATTTCTCCCGAGGCGTCGCCACTCGCGAGGCGCGACATCGAGGTGGTGATGTCGACGATAGGCCGGCAGATCCGGCGCCGGACCATCACCACAAGGCCGGCACTTGCGGCAACGACCGCCATCAGGCCCAGCAACGCGGCCAGGAAGCTGAAACGGGCGCTATCATACGCGGAGGTCAGCGACTGCTCGGCATTGTCATAAAAAGCGTCCCGCACGGCGATGATGGTGGCAAGCGCGCGCTGCGACTCGGCATAGAAGGTGTCGACGTCATGTTCGTACTGACCGCTCAAGGCGCCGGCTTTCGCCAGCTTCAATTCCTGCCCGAAACGATCGACGTAAGCCTCCTGCATCTGGTTCAGCGCCGCCGCGACATTGCCGGGCGTCGCCGGATTGCCGCGCAATTCCTGGAGCGAAGTCAGTATCTGATCGTTTCTGCCCTGCGCTCGGCTTAGCTCCATACGCTCGGCGTCAGTCGCCGCGCGTTTGGCGCCGACAAGGCTCTTGTGCAGGCTGGCATTGAAACCGCCGACGTCGCGCAGGTTCCATGCGATGTTGGCGTAACTTGACTGGCGGTAGGCCTCGCCGCTCCGTGCAGCCATTTTGCGGACTTGCCCATCGAGCAGAGCGGTTATGGCGCCGTTGAAGACCGCGTTGTCGGCGACGATCTTCTTTACGGCATCGCGACGGGCGTCGGCTGGACCCTCGATAGCCCTGTCGATGGATATGCGCAGCGCATTGAATTGCGTCTTGAGGTCATTGATCCCGGCAACGATGTCCGGACCGTCATCGAGTGCCGCAACCGTGGTTTTCCTGATCCGATCCATCTTTTCGACGGCGCCGTCGGTCTGCTTGCGGTATTTGTCGAGATCGCTCCGCTGTTTCGGGTCGACCACGGCGGGCCCGAACAGGATGTTGGTGGCGAAACCACGTTCCGGATTGAGATAGCGCGGAATATCCCCGATGGTCCGGACCACCTCCAGGCGCCCTTGCGCCGTGGAAATCTCGTTCATCGTTTCGTATTTCGTCGCGGCGACATAGACCGCAAGACCGCCGCCAACGGCCGACAGGGAAACGATGGCGATCGTCAGCAAGGTGCCAATTTTCATGAGCGCGAGGCCGGATGGGGATGGATCGGTATTTTCCCGCAATCTAGCCGGATTGAATTAACCTTGTGTTGACAACGCTACCATTCGTCGGCGGCCGGACTCGGACGGAGCCTGCACGGAGGCTGTTGACGGGCTCACAAGCTAATGCCCGGCCTTGCCACTGCCGTTGTGATCGCCGCCCCATCGATCCGACAGCGCCAGCACCAGCGTCGAGACCACGAACACCAGGTGCACGCCGACCAGCCAGCCGAGCTTCTGGGGCTCGAACACGGCGTCGATGTTCATGAACGCCTTAAGCACCTGGATCGCCGAGATCGCCACGATCGAGGCCAGCAGTTTCTGTTTCAGTCCGCCGAAATCGACCCTGGTCATCCATTCCGGCCAGTCCGGATGGCTGCCGGGATCGATCTTGGAGACGAAGTTCTCGTAACCGGAAAACACCACGATCAGGATCAGATTGCCGGTCAGCGAGACATCGATCAGGGAGAGCACGCCGAGGATGATGTCGGTCTCCTTGGAGCCGGGCGCGTGGATGACGAACTCCCACAGCATCATGCAGAATTTGAGCAACAGCACCGCAAGGCTGACGACGAGGCCGAGGTAAAACGGCGCCATCAGCCAGCGGCTGTTGAAGATCAGGCTCTCCAGCCCGTATTCGACACGCTTTAGCGGTGGATTGGACGGCTGCGGAGCCGGCTGTTCGCTCATGTGAATTCCGGCCCCGCGATCTCAATCGCGTCGCTTTCTACGCCGCCTTCTTCTTGGCGCTGATCAGCTTGCGGTTGATCAGGCATTCGGCGATCTGGATCGCGTTCAGCGCGGCGCCCTTGCGCAAATTGTCCGAGACGCACCACAGCACGAGACCGTTCTCCACCGTAGCGTCCTCGCGGATGCGGCTGACATAGGTGGCGTCCTCGCCCGCCGCCTCGTAGGGCGTGACATAGCCGCCGGGCTCCTGCTTGTCGATCACGAGGCAACCTGGCGCATTGCGCAGGATGTTGCGGGCCTCGTCGGGCGAGATCGGATTCTCGAACTCGATATTGACCGCCTCGGAGTGACCGACAAACACCGGCACCCGCACGCAGGTCGCGGTGAGCCTGATTTTGGGATCAAGAATCTTCTTGGTCTCCATCATCATCTTCCACTCTTCCTTGGTGTAGCCGTCCTCCATGAACACGTCGATCTCGGGGATGACGTTGAAGGCGATACGCTTGGGGAATTTCTTGTTGATCAATTCGCTGTTGGTGTAGACCGCCTTGGTCTGCGAAAACAGCTCGTCCATGGCGTCCTTGCCAGCGCCCGACACCGACTGATAGGTCGCGACCACGACGCGCTTGATGGTGGCCTTGTCATGCAGCGGCTTCAGCGCCACCACGAGCTGCGCCGTCGAGCAGTTCGGATTGGCGATGATGTTCTTCTTGACGAAGCCCGCGACCGCGTCGGCATTGACCTCCGGCACGATCAGCGGCACGTCCGGATCCATCCGCCACGCCGAGGAGTTGTCGATCACCACCGCGCCGGCGGCGCCGATCTTCGGCGACCATTCCTTCGATACCGCGCCGCCCGCCGACATCAGGCAGATATCGACGTCGGAGAAATCGTAATGTTCGAGCGCTTTGACTTTCAGGGTGCGGTCGCCATACGACACCTCAACGCCCACGCTGCGGCGTGACGCCAGCGGCACCACCTCGTCGGCGGGGAATTTACGTTCGTCGAGAATGTTGAGCATTTCCCGCCCGACATTGCCGGTCGCTCCGACCAGCGCGACTTTGTAACCCATCGTTCACTCTCCGAAGAAAAATGCCTGCCCGTCGCTGCCAGCGGAAGGGAAGAGGCAGCGCTTCTATGCGAGAAACACGTTTAAGACAACGTTACACCTGCGTTTTGCGCGTTCGATGCGATCATTTTAGGCCGTCCGTGCTGCATTATCCGAGCCAAATTCACCCCACCCGGCTGAGCTTTGCCGATGAGTGCTGCGGCATGCTGGCGCGCGTTGTCGTCTATGTGGGTGTTCTGGCCCTGTTCGCCATCGCCGGCGTGCATCTGTGGGACCAAATGCCGGCGGCCGAGGCGCTCGAACCTGTCGCCAAAGCGGGCTGGAGCGTGGCTTTGCGATCGCACCCGGCTTTTGCCGTCAGCCAGTTCGATTTGAACGAAAAAACAGAGACTTACGAGATTCTCCGGCATCCCGAAGGCGGCCGCAGGGACATCCTTCGCTGGACCACACAATCGAAATCTATCGCCCCGGCGGTGAAGCGAGCCCATCGGGACCGGTCGGCGAGCTCGCCGCACGAATCGACCAAGAGGGACGGCGTGAGCTCGAGGCGGCAGGGGTGATCGACAGCAAATTCGGCCAGGTGACGCTGCTTCGTCCCGTCGGCGACGCGAAGATTACCCGATCCTGCCTCGGCTTCATCAAACGCATCGACGAGCCCGACCTGCAGATCTCGGGCTGGTCGTGCCAGGGCGACGCCCTGCCGGCCCGGCGGGCCGCAATTGCCTGCATGCTGAGCCGGCTGATCCTGCTTTCTGCCGGAAACGATCCGAAACTGGCTGAATTATTCGCCCGCGCGGAGCTCCGGCGTGGCGGCTGCACCACCGCCCCCACCTCCTCGGCATCGGCGGATTGGGTGACGGGCGCGGAAAACCCCCGGCTGCGCGGCGCTCTCTAGCCGGCGCGCCGCCAATGTGCTGGTTTTCATGTAACTTTCTCGCTTCAGGCCGCATTATTGTGATGCGGTGTGGCCCAATTGACCTTGTGACGGCATACCGCCGGTCGCTAAAATGACTACAAATCAGATTATGGTGGGCTAACCGCTCGAGAGGACATGATGACCTGGAAATTCCCTGCTGCGACCAAGCTCGCGGCGTTGCTCGCCGCAGCCGCGATAGTCGCTGTTGGATTCGATATGACCGCAGCCAACGCGCAGTCGAAGCGGCAGTCCGACGACCGCGGCCGGGCCTATTACGGGCCGAACGGTCCGAACGTGTCCTATCAGCAGGGCCCGCGCACGCGCATCTACGTCACCAAACACTCGTGGCTCGACGCCGGCACCGAGGTGCTGCCGGGCGACCGCAAGTTCATGGACTACGCGTTCCCGCCGGCGATCGGGTACCCAACGTTCGCGCGCGAGAACAACAACCGCCCGATCGACCGCCAGCCACTGAACCCGCCGTCGGATTTGGGCGGCGAGCCGACCAAATTCCCGCTGTATTGATTTAACGCGCGGCGATTTCCAACAGCGTCGTCCCTGCGAAAAGCAGGGACCATAGCCACCGGCGCCGGCTGTTGTGGAAGGTCTCTGCCTGCGTGCCGTAACGATACGGCACGGCCTATGGGTTCCTGCTTTCGCAGGAACGACAAGGAAGATGCTCGGCTCTACCCGTGCAGCGCCTGCAATTCTTTCAGGATCGCTTCACCCATCTGCGTCGTCGAGATCGCCGTTGAGCCCTCGGACTTGATATCCGCGGTGCGCAGCCCGCTCGCGAGCACCGCGGCGATCGCCGCATCGACCTTGTCGGCCAGGGCCCCCATGTCGAACGAATAGCGCAGCGCCATTCCGAATGAGGCGATCATCGCAATCGGATTGGCGAGCCCCTTGCCTGCGATGTCGGGCGCCGAACCGTGCACCGGTTCATACAGCGCCCTGCGCTTCTTGGTTTTGTCGTCGACCTCGCCAAGCGAAGCCGACGGCAGCATGCCGAGCGAGCCCGTCAGCATCGCCGCGATATCCGAGAGCATGTCGCCGAACAGATTGTCGGTGACGATGACGTCGAACTGTTTCGGCCATTTCACCAGGTTCATGCCGCCTGAATCGGCGAGCTGATGCTCGAGCTGCACGTCCTGGTATTCGCGGTCATGCACCTGGGTCACCACCTCGTTCCAGAGCACGCCCGATTTCATGACGTTGCGCTTTTCCATCGAGGTCAGTTTGTTGCGACGCTTGCGCGCGAGGTCAAACGCGACGCGGGCGATGCGCTCGATCTCATAGGTGTCGTAGACCTGGGTATCGATGGCGCGCTTCTGGCCGTTGCCGAGA
>WNFW01021295.1_pt1 | contig 12488 bp, 10 predicted proteins | sample 5400131 | NCBI WGS metagenome assembly WNFW01 (sample SAMN13153362, study PRJNA577476) | soil metagenome | isolation source: 20 cm soil or saprolite under grassland replicate 1 | place: USA:California | collected 2016-06-15 | reverse complement strand
CCGGCGAGAGAGTCGGCGCTGAAACCGCCGAACACCACCGTGTGGGGCGCCCCCAGCCGCGTGCAGGCGAGCATCGCCAGCGGCAACTCCGGCACCATGCCCATGTAGATCCCGACCGGCGTGCCTTTCTTGACCCCGAGCTTCTTCAGTGCATTGGCGAACTGGACAACGTCACGCTGCAAATCCGAAAAGGTAATGGTGCGCTTCTGATCGACCGGCTCGCCTTCCCAGTAGTAGGCGACCTTGTCGCCGCGACCAGCTTCGACATGCCGGTCGACGCAGTTGTAGCATACGTTCAGCTTGCCGCCTAAAAACCACTTGGCATAGGGCAGCTTCCACTCGAGGACCTTGTCGAAGGGCTGGAACCAGGACACGCGCTTCAGCGCCTCTTCCTTCCAGAAGTCCTCGAAAGGCTTGTTGTAGATGTCGGGCTTCGCGTTGGCGTTCTTGGCAAACTCAGGCGGCGGCGGATACCGCCGCTCCTCGAGCTGCATCGACTCGATGGCATGCGTGCCGGATTGAATCGTCATCGCCTCATACAGCCTCCTTCAGGGGAATCACCAGACGTTACGGACGGCGCCGCCCGCCCTTCCAGACTACTTGGCCGACGGGCCACACCGGTCGGCCTGCCATGTTGGAGATGACGTCGGCAGCCGACGTGTACCAGGCCACCAGCGCCGTGATGATCCCCATGTATCCGCCGGCCTTGATCAATGTATCGCTGCCGGAGAAGAACCCGAGGAACAACAGGATCTCCGTGATCTCGAGCGTGAGGAAAACGCCGAAGACCGCGGTGTTGATCCGGGCGCTCCACAGCAGCATGTAAGTATTGAAGATCGCGAACGCAAGGAGGAACCAGCCCAACGACGGCAGCACGTCCGCGGCTTTCACTTTGCCGGTCAGATCCAGCACGAGGTAGGTGCCAAGCGATAGCCAGAAGGCGCCGTAGGTCGAAAACGCGGTGGCGGTAAACGTATTGCCGCGCCGGAATGACCACATACCGGCCGCGAACTGGGCGAGGCCACCATAAAAGATTGCGAGCCCCACGACGATCGTGTTTCCCACAGTGCCGAAGAGCCCGGCGTTGTGGGCGCTGAGTACGAACGTTGTCAGGGCAAAGGCCGCCAGTCCGAGTGGTGCTGGATCTGCCACTGCCGGAGTCGCAGCGGCTCTCATTTCCTGTGCCATCGATGCTTCACTTCCTTTTCATTGCTGATAAACGCAATGCGTCAGTGCCTGAAGCAGGTCATGGGGCATGAGGGCGGTGAGCAGAGAGCGCCAGCCGCGAGGGGTAGTTCGTAACTTCCACCTTCCCCTGCTGCGAGATCGAGTCAAGCTCATCCTAGCGCAGCAGCGAGAGGTCGGGCCGGCGGAGGCTGGCGGGCAGCCTCTATGTTGCCCCTCCTCCTCCATATCCGGTCAAGGACGATTCCCTCTCACGAGCCCAAGAGGCCGCCCGCCTGCAGCCGACGATACGCCGTCCGCAGCCAGAGTCAAGGCAGCAAATTCACAAAATGGGCGGTGAGAGGCTCGAACTCCCGACATTCTGCGTGTAAGGCAGACGCTCTACCAGCTGAGCTAACCGCCCGCGGCGACTAATTATGCAACGTGGGCGGCGATCGTCTCCGGCACGGCGAAACGGTTGCTGAAGTGCGCCATCACCCTGGCCTCGACCTCGGTCATTGCCGGCGCGCGGCCGACCTCGAGGGCCATGGACGTCACGCCTTTGTCGGGGATGCCGCAGGGCAGAATGTGCGTGAACAGGCTGAGGTCGGTGCTCACATTGAGCGCGAATCCGTGGGTGGTCACGCCCTGAGAGACCTTGACCCCGATTGCCGCGATCTTTCGGTCCCCGATCCAGACGCCGGTGTACCCGCTCAGCCGTCCGGCCGCAATCCCAAAATCCGCCAGCGTTTCGATCAGGCAATCTTCCAGATTGCGGAGATAGCGTCCGACATCAGGCTGGGGGCCCAGGTCGAAGATTGGATAGCCGACCAGCTGCCCCGGGCCGTGATAGGTGACGTCGCCACCGCGATCGACGTCGAGGCAGGTGATGCCCCGCGCCGCCAGCTCGGACTCGGTCAGAAAAACATGGTCCCGGGTGCCGCTGCGTCCGATGGTGTAGGTGTGCGGATGCTCCAGCAGGATCAGCGTGTCAGGCGCCAGTCCGGCGCGGCGGGCGTCGGCGAGCCGATTCTGCAGCGCCCAGGCCTCCGGGTAGGGCACCAGGCCGAGGCGGCGCACCTCCATGATCAGCCGGCCGCGGCCCGGGCGGGCACCTGGTTGGCCGCATGGTACGAGCTGCGCACCAGCGGTCCGGATTCCACGTGGCGGAAGCCAAGCTGGAGCGCCTCCACCTTCAGGGCCGCGAACTCGTCCGGAGTTACGTAGCGGGCGATCGGTAGATGGTTGGCGGTCGGACGCAGGTACTGCCCGACGGTCAGGATCTCGACGTCGTGGGCGCGCAGGTCGCGGAAGACCTGAATCACCTCGTCAATTTCCTCCCCCAGGCCGAGCATGATGCCTGACTTCGTAAAGACTGTGGCGTCCATCCGCTTGGCCCGCTGCAACAGCTCGAGTGAGCGGGGGTAGCGGCCCTTGGGCCGAACCTGCGGATAGAGGCTGGGCACGGTCTCGATGTTGTGGTTGAGGATGTCAGGCCGGGCCCGCATCACGGTCGCCAGGGCCGCCTCGTCACCCATGAAGTCCGGAATCAGCACCTCGATGCCGCACTGCGGAATACGCTGGCGGATTTGCCGGATGGTGCCGGCAAAGATGGCGGCCCCGCCGTCCTCGAGCTCGTCGCGGTTCACCGAGGTAATGACCGCGTGCTTCAGGCCCATCCGCTCGACCGCTTCCGCGACGCGTACCGGCTCGCCAAGGTCGAGCACCGTGGGCCGGCCGGTCTTGACGGCGCAGAAGCCACAGGCCCGGGTGCAGGTATCACCGAGGATCATGAAGGTGGCCGTGCGTGCCTCCCAGCACTCGCCGATGTTGGGACAACGCGCCTCCTCGCAGACGGTGTGCAGCTCGAGCCCGCGCATGATGTCCTTGAGCTCGGAGTAGTTCGGCCCACCGGGGAGTCTTACCCGCAGCCATTCGGGCCGCCGGGTGTCGATAGGCACCACCGCATTGCGCTTGGAGCGGCCGTAAAACTTGATGGGAGCGACGTCAGCCATTGCTATCAGTATCCCAAAGGACTCACGAATTCCGTCTCAATAGAGTGGGACTTGCTCCGAAAACCCCTCCAGCCAGCGGCGAACACCCTGCAGGAAGCGGGCGGCGGAGACCCCGTCCAACACCCGATGGTCGAAGCTGAGGCACAGATTCATCATCGACCGGATGGCGATCGCATCCCCCTCCACCACCACCGGCCGCTTGACGATCGCGTCCATGGCGAGGATGCCCGCCTGGGGCGGCGCGATGATCGAGTAGGACAGGATTGTCCCGAAGGTGCCGGGGTTGTTGACCGTGAATGTCGCTCCCTGGACATCGGCGATGGTCAATTTTGTGGCGCGCGCCCTCCGGGCCAGGTCGTCGATCGACTTCGCCAGTCCCGCGATCGACATCCGATCCGCCTGGTGGACGACGGGCACGATCAGGCCATCGTCGACCGACACGGCCACCCCGACGTTGATGTCTTTGTGCAAGACCACGCCATCGTCGCTCCAGCTGGCGTTCAGGGCCGGCACGGCTTTGAGTCCCTCGACGACGGCCTTGACGATGATCGGCACAAAGGTCAGGTCCACGCCCTCGCGTTGCTTGAAGCTGTCTTTGACTTGATGGCGGAAGCGGACAACGTTTGACATATCGACCTCGGCCACGGTCCACGCATGGGGGATCGTCTGCTTGCTCTTCAGCATGTTGCTGGCGATCGACCGGCGCATGGGCGTCAGCGGGACCTTCGTCTCCCCCGCCGGGGCCGCCGGGCCGGGGCGCGCCTCCGCCGCCGCCTGACGCTGTTCACCATTTGCCGCGACGGTTTGGGCGCGCCGCCCGACGAAGTCCTCGACGTCTTTCTTGCTGATCCGGCCACCGACGCCCGATCCCTCGATGCGGGCGAGCTCGGCGTCGGTGATGTGGTGCTCCTCGATGAGGGCGCGGACGGCGGGCGATAACCGGGTTCGCGACTCCGTGGATGCCACACTCTTAACCTCTTCCGGAATCGGGGCCGCAATCGCCGGCGCAGACTCTTGGGCAACGGGTTCCTGCTCCCTCCCCGGCACGCGGGGGAGGTTCGGGGTGGGGGCTCCAGCGGCCACGGATTCTTCGATCACGGCGATCTCGGTTCCGACCGTCACGGTGGTGCCTTCCTTTACCTTGATTTCCTTCAGGACGCCGGCGAGTGGCGCGGGAACTTCCGCGTTCACCTTGTCGGTGATGATTTCGACCAGGCCCTCGTATTTCTTGACCTGGTCGCCCGGCTGCTTCAGCCATTTCGAGATGGTGCCCTCGGTGATCGATTCCCCGAGCTGCGGCATTTTGACGGACGCCATTTGCCGGTTGGCTCGCCCTAGTAGGCGGCCAGCTCCTTCGCCTTGGCGAGGATCCGGTCGACGTTTGGCATGAAGGCCTCCTCCAGCACGTGGTTGAAAGGCATGGCCGGCACGTCCGGCGCGGTCAGTCGCATGAGCGGAGCATCCAGCGCATCGAAGGCATGCTCCATGATGATCGCCATCACCTCGGCGGCGATTCCGGCGAAGCGCGTGTCCTCGTGGACAGATGGCGGCCTCATCGATCGGCTTGATGGTGCGGAGGTCCAGCACCTCCGCGGAGATGCCGTCGGCCGCGAGTTTCTCAGCCACCTGGAGACAGTAGGTCAGCATCAAGCCGTAGGCGATCAGGCTCAGATCCGTGCCTTCGCGCTTGATGTCGGCCTGGCCGATCGGCACCACCCCATCGCCGTCAGGGACTTCGCCCTTCACCAGGCGGTAGGTCCGCTTGTGCTCGAGAAAGAGGACGGGATCCGGATCGCGGACCGCCGCCTTGAGCAGCCCCTTGGCATCGGCCGGCGTTCCGGGCGCGACCACCTTCAGGCCAGGGATATGGGCGAAGGTCGCCTCGATGCTCTGCGAATGGTAGAGCGCCCCATGCACCCCGCCGCCCCAGGGTGCCCGAATCACCATCGGCAGGTTGAAGTCGCCGGCGGTCCGGTAACAGAAGCGGGCCGCTTCCTCGATGATCTGGTTCATCGCCGGGGCGATGAAGTCCGCGAACTGGATCTCGGCGATCGGGCGCATGCCGTTGACGGCGGCCCCGATCGCCACCCCGACGACGCACGACTCGGCCAGCGGAGAATCGATCACCCGATATTCCCCATATTTCTTGTAGAGGCCGTCACTGGCGAGGAAGACCCCGCCGCGCTGGCCCACGTCCTCGCCGATCAGGAAGACGGAGGGGTCGCGCGCCATCTCCTCATCCATCCCTTCGCGGATGGCCTCGATCACGGTTTTCTGAGCCATCAGCTCACCGTTCCCTGTTTGTAGACGAAGGTCATCAGGTCGTCCGGCGTCGGGTCGGGTGCCTGCTCCGCATACTCGGTCGCCTCATCGACCTGCTGGTCGACCCGCTCGGTAATTTCCTTCTCGACCGCATCCGTCAGGGTTGCGCTCTCTCGCAGGTACTTCGCGTAGCGCTGGATGGGATCCTTCTGCCGCCAGATGGCGACCTCTTCGGCCTGGCGGTAGCGCTTGTCGTCGTCGTCACTCGAGTGCGCCGTGAACCGGTAGGTCTTGGCTTCGATCAGCGTCGGCCCCTCGCCGCCGCGAGCCCGCTCGACCGCCTGCCGGGTGACTTCATAACAGGCCAACACATCGTTGCCGTCGACCACGACGCCCGGGAAGCCATAGCCGGCTGCCCGGTCGGCGAGGTTCTCGATCGCCATCTGGCGGCTCTGGGGGACCGAGATCGCGTAGCCGTTGTTTTCACAAACGAAGATCACGGCCAGCTTGTGAATGCCGGCGAAGTTCATCGCCTCGTGGCAATCACCCTGGCTGGCAGCGCCTTCGCCGAAATAGGCGGCGGTTACCGCGTCCTCCTTGCGCTGTTTGGATGCCAGGGCAATGCCCGCCGCGTGGAGCAGCTGCGTGGCCACCGGGCTCCCGCCGGTCAGGATGTGCCGCTGCCGGCTGCCGAAGTGCCCGGGCATCTGGCGGCCGTTGCTGTTGGGATCTTCGCGTCGGGCAAAGAAGGACAGCATCTGGTCTTTCGCCGTCATGCCGAACCAGAGGATGACGCCGGCGTCGCGATAGTAGGGTGCCACCCAATCGTGACCCGGACGGAGCGCCGCCGCGGTGCCGACCTGGGCCCCCTCCTGGCCCTGGCATGAGATCACGAAGGGCGCCCGGCCCTGCCGGTTGATCAACCACATGCGCTCGTCGACGGCGCGCGCCAGGCGCATCACCTCGTAGATGCGCAACGCCTGGTCGTCACTCAGCCCCAGCGACCGGTGGCGGCTCTGTCCGCCTTTGGCCTCGACCTCCTGCGTTTTGGTGGCCATGGTCAGATGTGGATGGCGAGCCCGTCGACGGCCAGCGCGGCTTCCTTGACAGATTCCGAGACCGTCGGGTGCGGATGGATGCTGGCCCCGATCTCCCATGGGGTCGACTCGAGCAGCTTCGCGAGCGCGGTCTCCGAGATCAGCTCCGTGGCGTTGGGCCCGATGATGAAGACGCCCAGCAGGTCGCCGGACTCCTCGTCGCTGATGATCTTGACGAAGCCTTCGGTTTCGCCCAGGATGACGGACTTGGCATTGCCGACCAGTGGGAATTTTCCGACCTTGACCTTTAGTCCCTGGTCTTTGGCCTGCTTCTCCGACAATCCGAGGCTTGCCACCTGCGGATAGGTATAGGTCGCGCGCGGCACGCGATTGTAGTCGAGGGGCTTGGGATTCTTGCCAGCGATGTACTCCATGATGTGTTCACCCTCGTAGTAGGCGACGTGGGCCAGCAAGAAATTCCCGATGACGTCACCAGCCGCATACACGTTGGGATGCCCGGTTCGATAATGCTCGTCGGTCTTGATGTAACCCTTTTCAACCTGGATGTCGAGCTTCTCCAGCCCGAAGCCGTCGGTGATTCCCTCCCGACCGACAGCCACCAGCAGTCGCTCGCCATCGATGGTCTGGCTCTGCTCGCCAGTCTTTACCGCTACCGTCAATTTGCCGTTGGCCCGTTTCAGGGTGTCTGGCTGGAGTTGGGCTCCGGTCAGCACCGTGATGCCGCGCTTGCCGAGCACCTTGGCGAGTTGCTGCCCGACGTCGGAGTCTTCGAGCGGCAACAACGTGGGGAGAAATTCGACGAGGGTCACCTTCGCGCCGTAGCCGTTGTAGACGCAGGCGAACTCGGTGCCAACCGCGCCGGCGCCGACGATGACGATCGATTTCGGCATCCGGTCCAGGCTGACAGCATGGTCGCTGTTGATGACCCGATCACCATCCATGTTGAGGCCGAGCAGCGACTTGGGCCGCGATCCGGTCGCGACTACCAGGTTCTTGGCATTGATTGCCTGGCCGGTGTTCTTGACGACCACCTTGTGTTCCGACTCGATCACGCCCTCGCCCTGAAAAACGGCGACCTTGTTCTTCTTGAGCAGGAACTCGGTGCCGCGCCAGAGCTGGTTGACCACACTCTCCTTGCGCTTGAGGACCGCCGGCCAATCGATTTGCACTCCGTCGGTCTTGATGCCGAGCGCGGCGGCACCCTGAATCTCATGAGCCAACTCCGAGGAATGGAGGAACGACTTGGTGGGAATGCAGCCGCGATGCAGGCAGGTTCCGCCTACCTTCTCTTTCTCGATGACCGCGACCTTGAGCCCCAGCTGGGCTCCCCGAATAGCACCGACATATCCGGCGGAGCCGCCGCCGATGACGGCTACGTCAAACGCCTCATCGGGCATACGAATCGATTGTACCCAGCCACCGACGGGTCAGCTAACTCTCCAGCATCGCCAGCGCCGCGGCCAACTGCAGGTCCTTGGAGAAGTCATTCGGTGTGTGGTCGACCGCATACTCGTCCTGGGCGCTGGGTAGCGTCACGGTCTTGTCCGGGGTGATCCCCGACTTCTCGATCGAGTGACGGTTGGGGGTCAGCCAGTATGCGATCGTCAGGTGCAGGTCGCCGTTGCCGTTGCGCAGCGGGAAGTCTTCCTGGACTGAGCCCTTGCCGAAGGTCTTGACGCCGACCAGCTTTGCTCGGCCATGATCCTTGATCGCGCCGGCCGTAATCTCCGACGCGCTGGCCGAGTTCTCGTTGACGAGAACCACCAGCGGGTTGGTGAACGCCCGCCCGTTACCGCTGACACTCCGGACCTCGTCCTTGCCATTGCGCGGCACCAGGATCGTGCTCGTCCCGCTACTGACGAATTCGCTGATGACATCGTTGGCCGCATCGACGTAACCACCCGGGTTGTCGCGCAAGTCGAGCAGGACGCTGGTAACCGATCCCTTGAGGTTGGCCTTGAGCGCCTGGTCGAACTCGGTGGACGTCCGGCTGCCGAAGTCGAAGACCCGGATGTAGAGCACCCGGTTGTCGAAGACATGGGTGGCGACGCTGGGCACGTTGATCTCCTGGCGGGTCAGATCGAACGTCAGTGTCTGGCCGTTGCGATTGACTTGAACTTTGACCTGGGTGCCGGCCTTTCCCCGGATGTGGTTGACCGCGTCGTCGGCCGTCCATCCGGTCGTGCTCTGCCCGTCGACGGCGGTGATGATGTCCCCCGGCTTCATGCCGGCCTTCTCCGCCGGCGTGCCGGGAAGCACGCTGGCGATCAGGACCTGGTCACCCTTCTGCTGGACCGAGGCGCCGATTCCGGCGAACTGGCCGTTGAGGAAACTCTGGTTCGAACGGTACTCATCGGGCGTCAGGTACCGGGAGAACTGATCGCCCAGGCCGCCCACCATCCCGGAGGCCGCCCCCTGCGTCAGTTTCACGCCGTCGGGGTTTGATTTGACGTAGTGCTGCTGGATGTTGGTAAAGACTTCATCGAGCACGCGGTAATCAACATTCGACTTGGGCGGTGTGTAAAAGAGCAGCGCCCTGGTCCAATCCGGGGCATAGCCTCCCCACTGGAACTCGGCCAGGCTGCCCGCGTAGAAGGCGCCAATGGCGACCACCAGCAGGATCGCAATGTTCTTGAACCGACCCATGAGTGGATTATGGCCCCTTCGGCCACTGCCCAGCCGGAGAGATGGCCATACAGCGTGGTGAAGCCGCCGGCGTGGACCATCACGACGTACCGCCCGTAGCCGCACAGGGCGCCCGGGTTCCAGGTGCACCCCATGGCGAAGTTGTGCACGATGCCGCCATCCGCCGCATGGACGGGGGTGCCATAGTCCGTGGCGATGTCGAGGCCGCTGTGGAAGTGATGGCTGGGACAGCTGGGGTCATACGGCTCGAACGGATAACTCGTGCACCCGAAGCCCTGGGTGATGACCCCGTCGATCGGCCACTTCCACTTACCCGATGAACGCGCCCGAAAGCTCTCCCGCACAAGCGAGGCGATCTGCGACTGCAGGGCGGCCCGTTGGGCCTGCATGTCGGCCAGCTGGCGCTGGAACTGCGCCTCGATGGCGGCGATCTGCTGTTGATGGGCCGCCCGCTGGTCACGCATCGCCTGCAGCTGGGTTTTCTGATCCTGAATTTGCTTGACGACCTGCGCCTGCTGAGCCTGCTTGCTCTCGAGGTCCGCTTTCATTGCCTCCATGGCGGCCCGTTCCTTCTGGAGCGCGGCGACCTGGCGGCGATCTTCACGAACGATGTCATTGAAGAAGAAGACCCGGTTCATCAGGTCGGTGAAGTTGGCGGCGGAGAAAACCAGCTCCAGCCCGCTGACCTGACCACTCTTGTACATGATGCGCATCCGCTGGCCGAAATCGGCGATGTGCTGGGCCAGCTCCGCCTGCTTGAGCGCCAGCTCCACCTTCGCCTGGTCGATCTGCTGACCGATGACGACCAGCTTTACCGTCTCCTGGTCAATCTGGGTCTGCACCGTCCGCAGCTGTGAGTCAAGGGCCGCGATCTGTCCCTGCAGTGCCCGTTCCTGTGCGAGCAACCGACCGATCTGCGTCCGGGCGGCGATGATCTGCCCGTTGAGGCCCTGCAGCTGTCGCTGCTTGTCGTAGATGCTGTCCGACACCGCGCCCAGCAGCACGACGGTCAGCACGGTCACGGCCAGGGCCGCACGGAACCGAGACGGCCTCACTGCTTGAGGAACCGCCTTACGCCCAGATAGCTCCCAACGCTTCCGAGTAACAGACCGAAGACGAGCATCGCCGCCAGCACGACCCGCAGATACGCGGGATCAAAAGCCAGTGGAATAAAAATCAGCACGCTCTGCAGATTGATGACGGCCGGCCGGTAGCCAAAGCCGACGATGAGCACAGCGACGGCCGCGCCAACGACGCCGACGATCAGCCCCTCCACGATGAACGGCCAGCGGACAAACCAGTCCGTGGCGCCGACCAGCTTCATCACCTCGATTTCCTTGCGGCGCAGGTAGATCGCCGTCCGAATGGTGAGCATGATGATGAACACGGACAGCCCGGTCAGCCCAATGATCAGCACCAGCCCCGCGATCCCCGCGACCCGAGCCAGCAGGATGATCTTGTCGATCACGTTGGGCTCGTAGTTCGTCGAGGGGGATTTGTCGACCAGTGGCGAGGTCCGAACTTCCTGGTCGATCGCCGCGAGATCGCGGATGTCCCTGACCGTGACGTCCAGGCTGGCCGGCAGCGGGTTGGTGCCCAGGGTGTCGATCACGCTTGGGTCCAACGCCGGCAGCTGCCGAAACCTTGCCATGGCCTGATCCTTGGATACGTAGGTCACGTCGGTCACCCGCGGATCATTCTCCAGGTGCAACTTGAAATCCATGGCGCTGCTGAGCGGAGTCGTGTCGGCCAGGTAGACGGAGATGGCGCTGGCCTTCGTCTTCTCGAGGGCCACGATCTGGTCGAGTGAATGCAGGACGAGCAGCAGGCTGCCCAGGGCGAGCAGCACCACCCAGACGATGAGCACGCTGGCCACGCTGACCGCAGCATTCCGCCAGAAGTTCTGCCAGGCGCTGCTGAAGGCGAAGTCAATGCGATTCCAGAGCCGGTGCATGGTACCCTCCTGCATCTTCGTCTCTGACAATCTGGCCACCTTCAATAGCCACCACCCGCCGCCGCATCACGTCGACAATCTCGCGGTTGTGCGTCGCCATCATCACCGTCGTCCCGCGCGCGTTGATCTGGAGCAGCAGCTGGATGATTTCCCACGAGGTCGCCGGGTCCAGATTGCCGGTCGGCTCATCGGCGAGGAAGATCAGCGGATCATGGACGAGCGCCCGCGCGATGGCCACCCGCTGCTGCTCACCGCCGGACAGCTGGTCGGGAAACTTGGTTTCCTTTCCTTCCAGCCCGACGATGCTCAGCACTTCCTCGACCTTCGGCTTGAGGTGGCGCAGGGCACCCTCGGTCACGCGCAAGGCAAAGGCGACATTCTGGAAGACGGTGAGATTGGGCAGCAGCTTGAAATCCTGGAAGACCATGCCGATCTTGCGGCGCAGGAAGGGTAGGTGGCGGCGCTTCAGCCGGCTCAGATCCTGTCCCTCCACTAAAATCGTGCCGGCCGTGACTTTCTCCTCGCGGATCAAGAGGCGAACCAGGGTCGACTTCCCCGCACCGCTCGGCCCGACAAGAAAGACGAAATCCTGTTTGGGAATCTCCAAGGTCACATCCCGCAGCGCGACGGTGCCGTTCGGATAGGTCTTCTCCACGTGCTCGAGGTGGATCTGCGGGCCAGTCTCGACTACGGCGGCCACGCGCGCCCTCGCTGGCAACGATGTCCGGGTCGGCAGTAGCGTGGTTGGTGCTGGCACGTAAACAAATCCATTCCGAAAGCCGGTGCCACAACGGGCTGGGCCCTTGGGGGCCGAATGACTCCGGAAGTATAGGGCATCCTGTCGCGCATTGCTGCCTCAGTTCACTGTGGGTCCAAAGCTTGGCCCGCCTCCCTCTTTATACTCAGGCGAATGCCCAACTCGGCCGCTCCACTGGTGAGTGTCGAGCGGGCTGGCGTGGAGGAGGCCATTCACCTCGGGCACCTGGCCGTCGTCGGGGCGGATGGCCAGGTCCGCGCAAGGCTCGGCGATCCAGACCACCTCACCTATTTCCGTTCCTGTGCCAAGCCGTTTCAGTCCATCGGCAGCCTCGGGACCGGAATCGCCAGTCGCTTCGACCTGCGCCCCGAGCATGTGGCGATCATGTCGGCCTCGCATAACGGCGAGCCGCGCCACGTCGAAATCGTTCGCGACCTGCTGGCGCGCACAGGGGTCCCCGAATCGGCTCTCCAATGCGGGGCCCACTGGCCGATCCACGAACCATCGGCGGCGCTGGCTCGGCGGCAGATGGATGAGCCACTGCCGATTTTCAACAACTGCTCCGGCAAGCACGCGGGGATGCTGGCGGCGGCGACGGCGCTCGGCGCACCGCTCGATACCTACCTCGAGCC
>WNFW01002540.1_pt1 | contig 12501 bp, 13 predicted proteins | sample 5400131 | NCBI WGS metagenome assembly WNFW01 (sample SAMN13153362, study PRJNA577476) | soil metagenome | isolation source: 20 cm soil or saprolite under grassland replicate 1 | place: USA:California | collected 2016-06-15 | reverse complement strand
GGATTTCAATTCGCTTGCAAGAACGCATTCGCGATCTTGAACAGACGCTACGTGAAGAGCGCCGCGCGCTCACGGAGAGCGAGCAGCGTTACGCCGAGCTGGAGCAAAAATATAACGAACTGGTTCAGCAGCAGCGCTGAGGTGGATCGACCGCTCCGCGGGCGATGTTAAAATAAAATGCGGCTACGCCGCCTATTAGCATCGAGCAAGGGACTGCTCGATCCACCTAGATCGACAATCGCTCGTCCGGCGCGAGAACTTCAGATGCCTCGATGTCGGCCAAGATTTCCGACTCACGCTGCGGCGAAGTTTCGAGCAAGCTTTGCTGGCAAAGTCGCGCGTATTTTCCACCGAGCACGATCAATTCGTCGTGCTTTCCGCGCTCGATGATTTGCCCGTGATCAAGCACTAGAATTTGGTCCGCGTGCACAATTGTCGAAAGCCGATGCGCGATCACGATCGACGTGCGGTTCGCCATCAAATGCTCCAGCGCTTCCTGAATGAGTCGCTCCGTGGCGGTGTCCACGCTCGCAGTGGCTTCATCGAGAATCAAAATCGGCGGGTCTTTCAATAGTGCGCGCGCAATCGAGATCCGTTGCTTTTCGCCGACGCTCAATTTGACGCCGCGCTCGCCGACCACGCTTTCCAAACCTTCCGGCAGACGTTCGATGAATTCTCGCGCGTTCGCTGCGTCCACTGCGCGCCAGAGTTCGACATCGGTCGCGGCCGGTTTTCCCATGAGCAGGTTTTCGCGAATGGTTCCGTTGAAAAGAAAACTTTCTTGTGTCACGACCCCGATCGCCTCGCGCAACGCGCGCAAGCCGTATTCGCGAATCGGTTTACCATCGACATGAATTTCGCCCTCGCCTTCTCGCAGCTCGTAAAAACGCGGGAGCAAACTCGCCAGAGTCGATTTACCGGCGCCGGTCGCGCCTACCAGAGCGATCGTTTCGCCCGGGCGTGCGTGCAGCGAAACATTTCTCAGAGCAGGCAATCCTTCGGCGTAACTGAAATTAACGTCGACATAGCGAATGTCGCCGGCGATTCGGGCCGGGCCGCGGTCAGCGCCAGCAGTTTTAAAACCGGGTTCGATTGGTTCGTCGAGAATCTCGAACACGCGTTCGCCCGCGGCGCGACCCGCTTGCACCAGTTGATTGAGCTGATGCAACCGGCTCACTGGATCATAGAGAAATGCTGTTAACATTAAAAATGCGACAAGATCGCCGATCTGCATTGAGCCAGTGAGAACGGCATGGCTGCCAAACCCGAGCACGAGCACCGCGCCAATCGCTTCGAACATCGACATCGACGGCGAATAAATCGCCCACACCCGCATCACGACCAAAGTGGCGTGCCGCAATTGGTCGCTTACCCGATTGAACCGCGCGTGTTCCTCGTTCTCTCGCGCGAAACTTTTGATCTGCCGAATTCCGGAAAGATTATCGTGCAGGAGGGCGTTCATCGCCGAAGCGGCCCGCCGTTGCAATCGATACCGCCGATGGGCTGTCAACGTATAAGCGAGCGCGCCGGTGATGAGCAACGGAAACGGCGCCAGCGAGAGCAACGCCAATTGCCAGTTCAAATAAAACATCACCGCTAAAACAATCACGACTTGCAATATCGCGACCACGCCCTGCTCGATCCCGTCGATCAATACCCGCTCGACTGAATTTACGTCTTCGATCACCCGCGTCATCAGATCGCCCGTAGCCCGATTGTCGAACCATCGCAGCGGCAAGAGTTGAATATGCGAATAGAGATCGCTCCGCAGATCGAAGATGACGCGTTGCTCAAACGTGTTGTTGAGAATAATCCGCAGCGCGTTGAACACGTGTTGAAGCAGAAACGCGCCAGCAGCGAGCAAAACAAGCGGCAACAATTTTTCGGGGTGATGCTGGCGCACAACCTCGTCGATGATCTGCTTCGTTACCGTAGGAAAGACGATCACCATGAGGGTCCCAATGATCGCGCACGAAAGCATGCCCGCTGCCATCCACGGATACCGCTTCAAATACGCAAAGACGCGCCAGACCGTTTTCATTTTCTTGGCAGAACATTATCACACGCAGCACCTTCCTGCATTGGAGGTGGCGTCAGAGTTGAAGGTTCTATGTTAAGCACTGATGCGCATCGGCATCAGCACGTAAAGAAAGGGCGTTTGGATCTTCAAAACCCCGGGACTCATCTCATCGATCAAATCGAGGAAGACTTCGTCTTCGGTGAGATTCCGCAACGGCGCCATGAGAAATTCCGGATTGAACGCGATGGAAAACTCGCGGCCTTTGTACTGAACAGCCAACGACTCTTTCGCTTCGCCGACCTCTGGCGTGTTGGCCGTGATGTCGATGTTGTTTTTGGTGAAATTGAGTTTGATCGAATTGGATTTGTCGCTCGCCAGCAGCGACACCCGCCGCAATGAATTCAAAAACGTCTCGCGCTCGAGCGTGACGCGCTCTTTGGTTTCCGCCGGGATGACTTGCTTGTAATTCGGATAATTGCCTTCGATCAATTTTGAAACCAGCAGCGTCTTGTTGAGATCGAATGCGATTTGTCCGCTGGCGACGCTCACTTTGATGTCGCCGTCGTCCGTGAGCAGACGTTGCAACTCGGTGACGGCTTTGGTCGGGACGATGATGTCGGTCTCGTGACTGCGCGGAAATTCCAATTCGATATCGACCATGGCGAGTCGTCGGCCATCGGTCGCCACCAGAGTGAGCTTGTTGTCCTTGAAACTGAACAGCACGCCGTTGAGCACGTAACGGGTCTCATCGGTGGAAATCGCATATGAAGTTTTGCGCAGGCCATCGCGCAGAGCTTTTTGCGGAATCGTGACTGTTTTTTCGTTCTCAAATTTCGGCAGCGGCGGAAACTCTTCCTCGGGCAAACCGAGAATTTTGAAAAAGCTTTGGCCGCTCCGAATGGAGGCGGCATTTTTTCCATCGACATCGATCTGGATTTCATTCGAAGGCAATTCGCGTACGATGTTGAAGAGGCGGCGGGCCGGCAGTGTGGTCGCGCCCGCTTTTTCCACTTCTGCTTCGCAGCTGCCTCGCACGCCCACGTCGAGATCGGTGGTAGTTAGGTGGACTTCGTTGCCGTCGGCTTGCAATAGAACGTTAGAAAGAATCGGGAGAGTCGTTCGCGTGCTGACGACGTTTTGGACCTGTTGCAGACCTTCGAGCAGTTTTTCTTTTGTGACGCTGACTTTCATGATGCAAGTGGAGCGCTTAAGATGTAAGGCTTCCGATTTTGTTCGGCAACCGTAAAGTCACTTCGAGTCGGGAATTCAAATGATGTGGTTACTATCATCCATCTCATGAATGACCTCGTCATGTCGAGCGAAAGTCTTGCCCTGAGCGAAGTCTAATGGCTCAAGACATCGCGCGAAGTTATTTGTGAGTGAAGCCGCGGGATTCCTCGACTCCGCTCGGAATGACAAATGGCATCAGCGGTGAAGCGAACTATCGATGAAAGAAATTGTCTGACGAATCTTGTCCTGCTCCTTCATCCGTTTTTTCACCAGTTTGCATGCGTGCATGACCGTGCCGTGATCGCGCCCGCCAAATGCCTCGCCGATTTCATTCAGTGACGCCTTGGTCAGGATCCGCGCCAGGTACATCGCCACCTGTCGCGGAAAAGCGATGTTGGCCGGACGCCGTTTGCTGGTCATATCGGCCAGACGCACATCGAAATGTTCCGCTACGCGCCGCTGAATTTGTTCGATCGTGATCGATTGGCGCCCCTCCTCCTGCAAAATGTCTTTCAATAGATGCTCGATTATTTCCGGCGTGAGCGCCCTTCCATCGAGCGAGGCGAAAGAAGCCACGCGCATCAGCGCCCCCTCGAGCCGGCGCACGTTTGTGCGAATCCGATTGGCTAAAAACTCGAACACTTCGTCATCCAGCTTGATTTGCAGGACGAGCGCTTTCTTGCGCAGGATCGCCATTCGTGTTTCCACCTCTGGCGGCTGAAGCTCGGCCGTCAATCCCCATTCGAAACGCGAGACCAGGCGGTGCTCGAGGTTCGCAATTTCCGAGGGAGGCCGATCGCTCGAAAGCACGATCTGTTTGTGGCCATCGAATAGCGTGTTGAACGTATGAAAGAATTCCTCCTGTGAACGTTCCTTGCCTGCGAGAAATTGGATATCGTCGATCAAAAGAACATCGGCCTGGCGATATCGTTTTCGGAATTTAACCAGAGTGCTGTGCTGGATCGCGTCGATGAAGTCGTTGATGAACAATTCGCTGGAGACGTAAATCACTTTCGTATTTTTTTTCTTTCCCCAAACGTGTTGGCCGATGGCCTGCATCAAATGGGTCTTGCCCAGACCGACGCCGCCGTAAATAAAGAGCGGGTTATAAGTTCGCGCCGGCAATTGCGCGACCGCGAGAGAAGCCGAATGCGCAAACTGATTATTGGGGCCGACAACAAACGACTCGAATGTGTTGCGCGGATTGAGGCCAAGCACGCTGGCGCTCGATTTGGTTTCACGCGGCGGAGCCGTCTGTTGCAGAGCCGGTGCATCGTCGCCAGCCGCCTGCGTCGCCGCGTCGGACGGCAAAGAAAATTTCACTTCGCGCGGTTCGCCGAACGCGGTGATGATCGCGGCCTGCAAAGCAGCCATGTGATTACTTTCGATCCAAAACTGGTAGATGTTGTTTGGTACTCGGAATGTGATCGAGCCTTCGTCTGCATCAATTAGTTCAACTGCGGAAAACCAACGCTTAAACGTGTCCGCGCTCACCTGCGGCTTGAGTGCCACGGCGAGTTTCTGCCACAGCTCGTTACATTTGTCTTTCATACCAACTTGTTAACAGCGTTACACAATTGCCATAATTACCCGTCTTGGGCGCAAGCGGCTGGCAAAAGCCGCGTCAAACTCGAATAATCTCCAGCTTCCCTTGCTGAGAAACCGTCCCGAAAAAACATGAAAGACGCCGAAATACGAGGGAAAAACCGTCTCGCGCGGTAGGAGGATCGACTGCACACGATAAGATCGACATCTATTTCAAGGCTTGGGGCTAGGAGGGGCGGGGCTTGGCTCATTATCACGACGAGGTATTTATCGATAACTGTTCACATCTTATTCACATCTGCTCGCGTGGCGCCCTGCCAGCGGGCTTGAGACTAGAAATCCGGGCGAAGTTCGACAAGAAAAAATTCCTAAATTATTTTTTGTCGGTCTCAAAAAAATCTTGACTGAAAAAGCAAACAAGCATTGATCCAACACGCGAAAAATTTTCGTTTTCAGCGTCTAACGACAAGTGACGGGGGACGCGTCGCTCCTTGACCGAACCCCGCAAGCGCGCACTTTTTCCCCTTTCGGACATGGATCTTGCTAACTCCAACATTCAGAAATGAACCCTAACCGAATGAAATTGTCAGATTGACGAATGGAGACCGCGATCGTCGTCGTTGTTCAATTGTGATGCGCCATCTGTCCTTTGCGCTTGTCGCTTTTTTTCTGGCCGCATTTCCGGTACGCGCGGCTGATGATTTGCTGCCTCCGTTTGGTTTCCGCTGGAATGATTCGATGTCGCGCGTGGAGGCGGTGCTCAAGGGCGCCAAAGCCAAAGTCATTTCGCGTGAGAAAAAAGAAGGCCGCGAGGTCTGGACGGTGGAAGGGTTGGTGCATCCGGGCCTCAAGCAAACGGTGTTCACGTTCAAGGACCGAGGGCTCTACGGCGTTCAGTTGTTATACGAATACGATTGGACAATCGAACGTTACAATGAGCGGATGGGACAACTGCGAAAGTTCTTCGACGAAAAATACGGCACTGGAAAATTGGTCTCGCGCTCGCGCGACACGGACACCGACGTCATCCAAACACTGGTTGGTTATCAATGGATGGTCGGCGCAACGATGCTTCAACTTTTCTATTTTTCTGCCGAACAGGGATCAGATCATGTTTACCGAGCAATCTCGGTCGATTATAAAGCGCTCTGAGCAGGTCGCGGCGTGGATGGGGCAGTCCCTTGCTCGATGCTAGTTTAGGCGGCGAAGCCGCATATTATTTTGGCATCGCCCGCGGAGCGGTCGATCCACCTACAGCGTCGTCTCGCTCGCGATGGATTCGAGATCTTCGGCTCGAATCCGCTCGCCGCGTTTTGTTTGTTTTTGCAATCGTTTCAACCGGCTCGAGAGCGCGGCCTTCGCGACCGAGCTCATTCGATCGATAAACAGAATTCCGTTCAAATGATCCACCTCATGTTGAATCGCCCGCGCCAGCAATCCGGTCGCTTCGATTTCGATCCGTTTTCCGTCTGCCGTTTCCGCGCGTGTCACAACCGCTTTCGCTCGTTCGATCTCACCGTTGATTTCAGGAAAACTTAAACAACCCTCCGTTCCTGTTTCGGTTTCCTCGTTCAGAGTGATTTCCGGATTAATCAGGACGATCGGCATCGCGCTCTTAGGATCGACATCTTGCCCATTCAACTTCATCGCGCTAGGCCGATCTTCGACTTGGGAAATGTCGAGTACGGTCAGTTGAAGCGCTTCGCCAACTTGCTGCGCAGCCAGCCCTACGCCATTCGCCGCGTGCATGGTCTCGATCATGTTTTGGGCAAGCTCACGGATGCGATGGTCAATGTTGTCCACGCGCTTCCCCTTCGCCCGAAGAATCGGATCTCCGTACTGCCGGACGGAAAGCTTCATTTCTCTTCGCGGGTGAAGGCCGGCAAATTTTTCACGCCGGCCAGTTTCAACGCGTCCATCACTTTCACAATCATTCCGAACGAAGCCTTCTTGTCCGCTTGCAGAGCCAGGGACGATTTGCGCGTCGACGGCAAATCGCGCACCGCGGATTCCAGCTCCTCGACGCTGATGCTCCGTCCGTCCAATTTGATCTCGTCATTTTGATCGACGCTTACAATCGCGTGCTCGAGTTCCGCGGGAGCATTTTGCGCCGTCTTCGATTCCGGCAAATTGATCTGCACCTCAGGCTGATCGCGTTTGAATGTGGTCGATACTACAAAAAAGATCAGCAGGATCGTGAGAATATCGACCAGCGAGACAATGATGATTGACGGGGCACGTCGCTTGCGCACTGCGAATTTCATGATTCGAATGACGAATGACGAATGACGAATGCCGAAACAATGACGAAACCCGAATGACTAAACAGCGCGCCGAACTGCTTCGTCATTCGACCATTCGAGCTTCCTTCGTCATTCGTCATTCGAGCTTCGTCATTCTCTTCACGCCATCGGCGCCGTTGCGGGGGTCACCGGTTGCGCGGGGGTGATCGGTCTCACTGGCTGCACCTGCCCGAGGGCGCGACCGTAATAACACTTCGAAAGAAGATCCGTCACTAGCGATTCCATTTCTACCGAGAGCACTTCCACTTTTTTCGAAAAGTAAACGAACGCAACCATGCTTGGCACCGCGATCCCCAACCCGAAAACGGTGCAGTTAAGCGCTTCGGAAATCCCGAGCGCAATTCGTTTCGCATCTGCTGCGCCTGCGCTCAAGCCGAGACTGGCGAAGACATGAACCAGACCGGAGACCGTCCCGATCAAACCGATCAAAGGAGCAATACCGATGATCACTTCGAGCACGACCAACCCGCGCTCCAGCCGCACCATTTCGTAACGCGCTCGCGTTTGCACCGCTTCGACATTTTCCGATCGTGGCCAGCGCAAATGCGCTAGGGCCACACGCACGATTCGGGCGAGCGACGAAGGATCGTGATGAACGATGCGCGCGAGCCGCTCGGGACTTGTTCCAGGCACTAGTCGTTCCATCTCGCTTTCAATCACCAGCGGCAGTACGTATCTTTCTCGCAAGGCGAGCGTCCGCAAAATGATCGTGGTTAACGAGACGATCGAGCACGCGAGCAGCGGCCACATAAAGATGCCGCCCTTGGCAAAGAAGCCGGTGATGGTCTGAAAAATTTCCGACATTTCGGCGGAGATTAGTTGGCGTACATGGTAAAGGACATTTCTTCCTCCAAGCCCTCGGGCGGCAGCGTGCTCGCCACATCGTCAGGAATCGGTGGTAATTGAATTTCGAGCACGGATTGCAGACAGGCGTTGGCGAAAGATTCGTTGGAACTATTTTCGACGACCTTGAGATTCGTCGGCCGCCCGCTGCGGTCAACCGAAAAGACCAGCCGCGCCGTGCCGATGCTGATCAAATCGCGGTCCCGCCCGACGTAATAATACCATCGCGAACCGACTGCATCGTAAAGTTGTTTTTGATAACGGCCCAGCGGCGTGCCCATGGCATTGACTGATGACCTGCCACGGTTCGAAATATTGCCGCGCATGCGCGTCTGCACTTGCTCCGGGCGATAGGAGGACTTGGGCCGTTGCGGTTGTGCTGGGGTCGATTGTTGCAGTGGCGGCGGAGTTGGCGTCTTGGTGAGCAACGCAAATTGGTCCGGCCTTGGAGTAGGTGCAGCGGTGGGCGCTTGTGATGGCTGCGGCGTTTGCATTGGCGGTGCGCTCGGTTGCGGTTGAGCGCCATCCACGGCTAACGAGTGCGGCTGCGATTGGAAATTCATCCACGGCTGATCTCTGCCGTTCTGGGATGGCACCGGCATGTTGTCTGCCGCGGCCAGCTCGCTTGCTCCAATCGAGTTGGCGTTCGATTCAAATGTTTTCTCCTTCGGCTCGGCCGTCTGCTTCGATTCATCATTTTCCACGAACATGGAATTCTTCGGAGCGATCGGCGCCGGCGTGGCAAGATCGACAAATGTCATTTCCATCGGCTTTTCCTCTTCGGTGACAGGCAGGGCGGACGAAAATAATCCGTTAGAGACCGCGAGCACGTACCCAATTACAAGATGGATAAAAATAGCCGCCAGAAACGCCCAAAAAATCTTGCGCGCTTCCTGTCTTCTTTCCGCGGCGTCATCCGAGGAGTGACCGATGATGAATTCAGCCGTCGTCATCAATTCAGAACCAAAACCTTATCTCACCCGCGATGCCGTGACAAATGAGCCAGCACCCCCTCCCGGCTCTTCCTCTTCCTCTGAATCTTCCTCTTACACTCCTGCCGCGCCGTAGCCGGGCGAAGGCGGGTGCTCATTCGGGCGTGATGAAATAAATACTGCTGCGCATATCCACCATGTTCGCCAAAGTATTCTTGTGTGAACGCATGCAGCCGGGCCGCGTTCAATTTTCGCGCGCGCGGAAAATATTTTTCCCGGAGAACGCGCTCGATCCAAACATCGATCGGAAACGCCCGCAGTCGTTCGTAAGCAAAAAGCATCACACAATTAGCAACCTTCGCGCCCACGCCTGGCAGCTCGCATAGCTTCGCTCGAAGATCGACATCGGACATCGCCGCGAACCTCTCAAGATCGACATCGCCAGTCGCAACACGCCGCGCGGTTGCGAGTAGATTTTTTGCCCGATAACCGAGCCCGCATTCGCGCAGCGCTTTTTCAGTTGTTTCAGCGATTCGCCGCGCGGACGGAAACGTTTGCACAACGTACTTGTCGATCCTCCGTATCCGGCCGAAACGTTCTCGCAATGCGCGAGAGATTTGCCGAATATGCGCGACTTGCTTCATCGACGAGCAAATGAACGTCGCCAGACATTCCCACTTTGGCTGTCGGATAATCCGGAGCCCGCGACAAAAATCTCGCGCCGCATTCATGGCCGGATCATTCGGCAACGAGGCGCAGATTTGCGCGAGTGGGTGATCGAGCGCGAAGTAACGCGCGACCGTGGCATGGGCATCCTGCCCATGTTTTTCCAGACATCGGCTGGAAGCCGATGCCACTGTGGCGCGCAGCATCTCGCCGCGTTGCTCAACATGAACCGCCTGATTCTCGATCGTCCCGACAAACCCGCTGTCGATCTTCTGCCAATGAAAGACCTGACCCGAATCGAGTGTCTTCTCGAGATCGAAATCGGGCGCGGGAATCGTAGTGAGTTGCACAAAGAAAACGTCAAACGCTCAACGCTCAACGTCCAACGTTTAAATGGTAGGGCGCGACCGCCGGGCGCGCCGATCAAACAAAATGCGCGTTGCGCTCAGGCGAAATTCTGTCACCTAAGATCGACATGGACGCCCGTCTGATGATCGATAGCGCAGTCCTGCTTCTCTACTTCGTTGTCATCATCACGATCGGCCTCCGCATGGGCCGGAAGGAAGATAATCTGGAGGACTTCGCTCTCGGCGGGCGGCGTATTCCGTGGTGGGCGGTGCTCGCATCGCTCATCGCGGCAGAAACTAGTGCCGGCACATATTTTGGAGCACCGGGAGAAGGTTTCACGCAGCGCAACTATACTTACTTGCAACTCGCCTTCGGCACCATCATCGGTCGCGTTCTCGTCAGCTATATTTTCATCAAGCCGTATTACGACTACAAAGTTTTCTCGATTTACGAATATCTGACCGCGAGGTTCGGAGTCGCGAGTAAGAACGCGGCGTCCACCGTTTTCATGATCACGCGTTTGCTCGCGTCCGGGGCGCGTTTATATGTCGCTGCCATTGCCCTCGCTCTCGCTTACGAAATGATTAGCGGCGCTCGGCCAAACCAGACGCAGACTCTCTGGATTTACGTCGGCGCTACGATTGCCATCGTCATTCTCACCGCCATTTACACCACGTTCGGCGGGATCAAGGCCGTCATTTGGACCGATCTGATTCAAGCCTCGATCATGATTGGCAGCGCATTGATCGCGCTTGGTTTGCTTTACTCAGCCATTCCGGGCGGCTGGCACGAAATCGTGCAACGCCACGGCTCTTTCCAGATTTCGGATCTAATCGCGACCGGCCTCGATCCCGCCAAACACGGCTGGGACCAAGTGAAGGGCATGTTTGAAACCGAGTACACGATTTTTGCCGGGCTCATCGGATCCGTTTTCATCACCATGGGCACGCACGGCACCGACCAGGACATGGTGCAACGAATGCTAACCGCGCGCGATATTCGACGCAGCCGCCGATCCCTCATTTTCTCCGGACTCGCCGACATCCCGATCGCGTTTACGTTTCTCAGCATTGGATTATTGCTCTGGGTTTATTATCAAGCCCATCCCGATCCGACATTATCCAAAACGCCTAACGAAACGTTCTGTCACTTCATTCTCTATCAAATGCCGGTCGGTCTTCGCGGATTGCTTCTCGCCGGCATTTTCGCAACTGCCATGGGATCGCTCAGCACCGCGTTGAACGCGCTCGCGACCAGCTTCACCCGCGACTGGTATGAGCCTTACATCAACCCCGGAGCCACCGACGAACAAAGTTTGCGCGCCGTCCGCTGGGCCACAGTGTGGTTTTCTGTCCTGATGATCATCGTTGCATCAACCACCGCTTATCTCGTCATCGTGCATCCCAACGTCCGCATCATCCCGATCGTGCTCGGAATTTTCGGATACACCTACGGCTCGCTCCTCGGCGTCTTTTTCGCGGGCATGCTGACCAAGACGCGCGGGAACGACAGCGGCAACATCATCGCCATGATCAGCGGCTTCGTCGTCGTGGCGATCCTGAGCGGATTGCCGAATAAGATCGCGGCGCTGGTCGCCGCGAAACTTTACGAACAGCCAAACTGGCTCCCAGTAATGGAATTCCCGTGGTGGATCTGCTTCGGAACGATCGTCACTTTTTTGGTGGCAATTCTTTTCCGGACGGACCGCGAGCGTCACCCGCCAGCTTGATCGACAAGTCGCGCAACTGGCGTGGATCGACATCGGCAGGCGATTGAGTCATCAAATCCATGCCGCGATTGTTTTTCGGGAACGCCATGACATCGCGGATCGATTGTTCGCCGCAGACTAGCATGACAAGACGATCGAGTCCGAGCGCTATCCCACCGTGCGGTGGCGCGCCGAGTCGAAGCGCGCGCAACAGATGGACGAAGAGTGATTGTCGATCTTGAGCGCTCACCCCTAACGTTTCGAACATTTTTTCCTGCAACGCCGGTTCGTGAATTCGAATACTGCCGCCACCGATCTCGACTCCGTTGAGCACGACGTCGTAAGCTTCGGCACGAATCTCGGGAAACTTCTTCGCCTCGAACAATGGCATGTCTTCCGCTTTCGGGCGCGTGAACGGATGATGCATCGCGTTCCATTTGTTCTCTTCGGCGCTCCATTGCAGCAGCGGAAAATCTGTCACCCAAAGAAAATCGAGTTGGTCGTTATCAGCGACGAGTTTCTGATATTCGGCGACGCGTAACCGGATTCGCCCGAGTACTTCGCAGGCGATCTCCCATTTGTCCGCGGCAAATAGAATGAGATCGCCTTCTTCGATATTGAGTTTTGACTGAAGAGAAGACTTTTCCGCGTCGGAGAAGAATTTCACAATGGGCGATTTCCACTCGCCGCCCTCGACTTTGATAAAGGCGAGTCCTTTGGCGCCGAACGTCTTTGCGATCTCGGTAAGCTCATCGCTTTGCCCGATCGTTAATGAGGCGAAGCTTTTGGCATTGATTGCCTTCACAACCCCGCCCGTATCCAGTGCGCCGCGAAAGACTTTGAAATTGCTCGCGCGAAAATCGTCGCCCAGATCGACGAGGTCCATTCCAAAACGGCGATCCGGTT
>WNFW01007529.1_pt1 | contig 12503 bp, 11 predicted proteins | sample 5400131 | NCBI WGS metagenome assembly WNFW01 (sample SAMN13153362, study PRJNA577476) | soil metagenome | isolation source: 20 cm soil or saprolite under grassland replicate 1 | place: USA:California | collected 2016-06-15 | reverse complement strand
GTAGTCGCCGCCGATTGTAGCCTCCGTCAGGTAGCGATGGCCATGCCCCAGCGGATTGTTGCATTTGCCGTAGAGCTTTACGTTTTCGGCATCGGAAAGAGTAGCAGCGCACAAACGGTGTGCCGCATAAAATGCCATCCGCATCCCAAGGAAGACGGCTCGGTCTTTCCACACCTCGGAAAAAAAATCCGCGCGCTCGTGCAGGCGTACACGATCCAGCGGAGTCATCGAGTTCGCCCGTTGAAAAATGTAATCGCCCAAGCTCTCCGTTGTGATCGGACGATTCGCCAAACCTGTAACGTCTTCATTGAGATAGCGGTGGTCGAGTTCGTCTTGCAAAGCGTGCAAACAAGCATCGATCGCATCGTAACGAACCAGCGGCAGATCCTGGGCGGTGAACGGATTCGTGGATCGGTACGTCAGTCGAACCCGATAATCATGTCCGTGAATCGATGTGGCCGGCCCAAACAAACGCGCATTTTCCGCAGCACCTAACTGAGGCGACATCGTTTTGCGAGCAGCTGAAAATTCGAACCAGTAGTTCACCTCGCAGAACCCATTGGAGTAATAAGTCGCGCTTCGCTCGGGTGACTCAGTCAGATGACAGGCGACAAGTTTTGCGATGCCGTCAGAGAACAACGGTGCCACATCGACGTAGAGTTGCCTCGCAATATTTTCGGCTGTCGGTAGAACATCACGGAAGGAAGGATTGTCCGCATTCAGAAACTTGTGATCAAACCGCTGCCGCACAATCCTGCTCGCGCGCTCTTTGATTTCGCTGATGTTAATCAGCATTCCGGTGGCAGAATCGACGGGACCGGTGAAAACGAAATAGGCGGCATAATTGCGACCGCTTCCGTGGCGCGCTTTCGTTTCGGGACCAAAGACGGCCAGATTTTCGTTGTCGCTCCATTTGGCAACGTGCAAGCGACGAGAAGCCGAAAATTCGAGTCGCTTGCTGACGGTCAGAAGCATAACGTCATCTCCTTCTCCGCAAATAGCGACCGCTGAAGCACGCTATCAGCCGAAGAATTAGTCAAATGTTCTTTTGACTTACTTGGAATCCTCATGATCTTTGAATCAATGAAACATATAGGCTGGCGAGAGCGGTTATTCAAAAGCACGAGGGGAAAAATCCTCGACCTCTTGCGAACAAAAGAACGGACAGTGAACGAACTCGCGGCGGAGGTGCGCCTGACTGATAACGCCGTGCGAGCGCATCTTGCCAGCCTCGAGCGCGACAGACTCGTATTCCAGTCAGGTGTAAAGCCGGGCGTTCGCAAACCGCACACTACGTACGCTCTCGGGCCGGAAGCCGAACAATCGTTTCCGAAGGCATACGGACGACTGGTCTCGCTGCTGATGTCGATATTCTCGCGTCGGGTTAAGCCACAAGATTTACGCGCCGGAATGCGCGCCGCTGGGCGAGCTGTAGCCCGGGAACATCTCCCTGACTTCAAGGGCAAAACCCGCCAGCAAAGAATTGACGCTGCACTGCGCATTCTCAAAGAGCTCGGCGGCGCGGCCGCGTTTCGCGAAGAAGATGGCAAACACTTTATCCATGGCAACGGCTGTCCAATCGCCGCCGCCACAGCAAATCATCCTGAGGCGTGTTTGCTGGCGGAATCACTGCTCAGCAGCGTCATTGGCGCACGTGTGAAAGAACGTTGCATCCGGGGGCCAGCACCTTCCTGCCGCTTTGAGGTGAAATAAAATCGGCTCCCATCGGACCTGGATTCGTGATGGCGAAAGTGGTCACCCCTGCAATAAATAGTCAAATAATATATTGACTTATTTGTCATGAGCCGCAAGACTGCCATCATGAACACAACTACTAACCAATCACATGGAGCGGACGTTACATCCGGTTCGCCGGCTTATCAGGCGTTCTGGATTCTTCGTTTCGGATTCACCGTTGCCCCCATTCTCGCCGGGTTGGACAAGTTCTTTCACTTGATGGTCAACTGGGATCAGTACCTTCCTGAAGTAGTAGCGAGAGTTTCGCCGATACAACCACACGGGTTAATGCTTCTTGTAGGCGTGATCGAGATTGTGGCCGGAGTTGGCGTCGCGCTTAAACCGCGGATCTTCGCTTATGTCGTCGCCGCCTGGTTGGCGTTGATCATAATAAACCTGTTGCTGATCCCGGGTTATTTCGATGTTGCGCTGCGTGATCTCGGCCTATTGCTTGCAGCTCTTGCACTGGCTCGGCTGAGTCAGCAGTTCTCGCGCGGGTAACTGATTGTCAGAGCCGAAAGAGCGCATCCCAAGGTCCCGCGGCTTTAGACGCACACAGGTGGATCGGCTTCTCCGAAGACGATGCCAAAATCGTTCGCCCAAGTCGGAAGGTGAATGACGGAGCATCATCCGTAAAATTTGGCAGCTAGCCGCGCTTGCTATTGCCAACGCGTTGAGGACAACGCGTTCCACCTGCTCTATCTAATCTTTCAAGAGCGAGAGAAATTCGGAACGCGTACGGGCATCTTCTTTAAAAGTGCCCAGAAGACAGGACGTCTTCATGACCGAGTTTTGTTTCTCAACGCCCCGCATCATCATGCAAAGATGTTTCGCTTCCACTACCACGGCCACGCCCGAGGGTTGCAAGCAATTCATGAGCGACTCGGCGATTTGGGTCGTAAGATTCTCCTGAATCTGCAAACGCCGCGCGAATACATCGACAATGCGCGCCACCTTGGAAAGGCCAATCACCTTCCCGTTTGGAAGGTAAGCCACATGCGCGCGACCGATGAAGGGAAGCAAATGGTGCTCACACAGCGAATAAAGCTCGATGTCTTTGACCAGGATGATCTCACTCGCACTCGACTCGAAAACGGCTCCGTTGATGATCTCATCGAGATTCTGCCGATAACCTTGTGTGAGAAACTCCAGTGCGCGCGCCGCCCGATCTGGGGTTCTTTGAAGACCTTCTCGATTAACATCTTCTCCAATGCTTTGAAGCAGTTCGCGGTACACGTTCGCAATTCTGTCGAGATCTCTCTCTGGCAGGCGATTGCTCTCGCGCGTGAAACGTTCCCCAACATCAAGATCGGAATTGCGGCGCTGAATCATAGGTTCTGGTTAAAAGCTGAGCGGACTATTTCGCCATCGCATTCGGAGGGCCGTTTGGCCTTACTCGAGCCAGCTCTGCGGGTATTTCGGATCGTCTAACGCGAGTGAGTCCTCAGTCAGTTCGAGCGTGTGTTGCGTGTCGAACATCACCGCGAGCTCTTCTGTGCGTGTCGCGTTCCTGCTTGCCATGATCGTGCCTGGATGCGGCCCGTGCGGAATCCCGCGAGGATGCAGCGTGATTGAACCACTTTCGATTCCGCGCCGTGAACCAAAATTGCCGCGCACATAAAAAAGAACTTCATCGGCCTCGACGTTGTCGTGCACCCACGGGATTCTTACGGCTTCCGGGTGCGTGTCCAACATGCGCGGCGCAAATGTGCAGACCACGTAACCGCGAATTTCAAAGGTCTGATGGATCGGCGGCGGTTGATGCAATGTTCCAGTGATCGGCTCGAAATCCTGCGCGTTGAATGTGAATGGGTAGAGATAGCCGTCCCAGCCGACCGCATCGAAGGGATGCTGTGCCAGGGTCACCCGCGTAAGTCGCGATCCATCTTTTACAAGAACATCAACATCTTCCTCCTTGTCGATTGTGATTATCTCCCGCGGCGCGTGAAGATCGCGCTCGGAATACGGCGCGCCCATTTTGATTTGCCCTTCGTGATTGAGGTAACGTTGCGGAATTCGAACGGGCCCGACTGATTCGAGAATGAGATAGTCCTCCTCCTCAACCTTGTCCGGCACCAGCCGATAGGTGATTCCACGCGGAATGACAATGTAATCTTCGGCGCGGTAAGGCAGTTTTCCGAAAACAGATTCCATCACGCCGCCGCCGTGAAACACGAAAACGATCTCATCCGCGCCGCCGTTTTTGTAATATTCAAATTTATCGTACGCTTTCGCCGGACGCGCGCGATAGGCAATCACATCCCGATTAAACAACATCGGAACGCGCCCGGTGTACAGATCGCCGCGACGCGGGATATCAGCTGTCTTCAAATGATGGTGCCGTAGCGGACTGTCGGTCACCTTCTTTGGTTCCCAATGTTTAATTAACTCCACGTTGCGCACGCGAGTAGGCGGACGTAGGTGATACATGATCGAGTACGCCTCATCGAATCCTTGCGTTGTGAAGACATGCTCATAGGCAATGCCTTCGTTCTTATACGTCGGCGCCGACCCGTTGCGGTGAAACCAGATGTGATGCTTCCTCGGAATTTCGCCCAGTCTTTGATAATACGGCATAGTCGTCTCCTCTTTCTCTATTCTGTCATTCTGATCCCGCAGGCGCGGGAGAAGGATCTCTGATCAGTGGCCTTTTTCAGATACGCCACGACAGAAGTAAACAATCTGAGATGTTTCGCTTCGCTCAACATGACAAATTACAAATTACCCCGCGCTTCCTGTTCGCGTTCGATAGCTTCGAAGAGCGCCTTGAAATTGCCTTTGCCAAAACTCTTCGCGCCTTTGCGCTGAATAATTTCGAAAAAGAGCGTGGGCCGGTCTTCTACCGGTTTGGTAAATATTTGCAGCAAATAACCTTCATCATCGCGATCGACGAGAATGCCCAAGCGTTTCAATGCATTCAATTCTTCATCGATGTGACCAACGCGATCGAGAAGCGTGTCATAGTAGGTGGAAGGGATGTTCAGAAATTCAACGCCCCGCTTCTGTAGTTCTGTCACCGTCTCGATGATATTGTTAGTCGCCATGGCGACATGCTGGACACCTTCGCCATCGTAAAATTCAAGATACTCGTCCACCTGAGATTTCTTTTTGCCTTCGGCCGGCTCGTTAATCGGAAATTTCACGAAGCCGTTGCCATTGCTCATCACTTTGCTCATCAGCGCCGAATATTCGGTGGAAATATCCTTGTCATCGAAGCTCAGGATGTTGCGGAACCCCATTACGTCCTCATAAAACTTCACCCAGGGATTCATCTGCCCCAGGGCGACGTTGCCTACGCAATGATCGACATATTGCAAGCCGGTCTGAAGCGGATTGTAGTTCGATTCCCATTTACAAAAACCCGGCATGAACGGTCCGCGATAACTTTCGCGCTCAATGAACAGATGAACGACATCGCCGTAGGTGTGGATCCCGCTCATCACTACATCGCCATGTTTATCCGAGAGCGTTTTCGGTTCCATGTAACTCTTGCCACCGCGCTTCGTCGTCTCTTCCCATGCTGAGGCTGCATCGTCCACCTTCAACGCCAGCGCCTTAACGCCGTCGCCATGTTTGTAGATGTGATCGGCGATCGGATTATTCGCGCGGATGGGAGTAGTCAGGAGCAAGGTCAACTTATTCTGTCGAATCGCATAGCTGGCGCGATCTTTCACCCCGGTTTCCGGCCCGGAATACGCCAGGCTTTGAAATCCGAATGCGGTTTTGTAGAAATGCGCCGCCTGCTTGGCGTTCCCGACATAAAACTCGACGTAGTCAGTTCCGTGAAGCGGTAGAAAATCTTCTTCCGCTGTTGGCGCAGCTTTAGGTTTTTTAGTTTTCGTTTTTGGAGCAGCGATTGTCGTTGGCATAATGACCTCCGTATGATTCGCGCTTAATGCGCTTCCTAAATATAAGATCGACGATCATCGGTCGCAAGGTTGCCCGACACATTGGACAGAGGCTGCCTGTGACGGCGAGCGTTCCGCCTTTTCCGCTATTTTGCCTAGACAATTATCTCAATGAGACATCGTCTATGCGGAAAGTCGTTGAGAGCGAAAAATCGGTTGTACAACGGAATTGCAGCCGGATAGTCTGACCCCTGTAAGCAGCAAGGCTAAACGATTTTTGTGAGTAATTTCCAGGGGTTGTTTTATTCCTGTTGCTGTACGTCGCGACAGTTTGAAGCAATGTGCCACTCGTGTTGCGCACTTCTAGGTACAAGAAATCATAGGCCGTTGTCGTGCCCTCGCTTGAATTGCAGTTGAACCAGAAAGTCAGGTTCCCCGTTGCCGTCGTGGGAATCGTGACTGTCTGGTAAACCTGGCCCGACACATTATTGTTCACGCCGAAATACATGTAACCTGTCCCGCCGTGGGGATAGTTGCCATTGTTGGTGTAAAAGGCGCCGGCACCCGATAAGACCCACGGCGATATGCTGCCTTCCAAAGCACCATTGATGATCAATTCAGTTGAAGGAGTTGCAGTAGGAGTCGCCGTCGGCGTCGGGGTGGGACTCGGAGTAGTTGTGGGTGTGGGTGTAGCCGTTGGTGAAACAGTGGGTGTCGGAGTAGGTGTCTGGCTCGGCGTCGGCGTCGGAGCTCCGATTGCAAGTTTGAAACTGCCAATACGGGTGCGCCAGTTATACGAAGTGGTCGAGGAATAGTATTCGTTGGTGTACCAGAACGTCGCGTCGTCCACGGGATCAATCGTCAACGAACTATAATCGCCCCAGCGATTGCCGCTGCCGCTTTGGCTACCGGCGCCGTCATAAAGATGGGCTTCGCCCTGAGACAGAGTGTTGATCGGGTCTGTTGCCAATCGTCCGGCATAACGAAGCTGGGGATGAATACTGGAGCTTGAAGCGCTGAAGCCGATGGCGAGATTTCCCTGTCCATCCATCGCCGCACTTCCCATCCAGCGCCATGTTGTGTCTGGCTGGTAAGTGCTCTGCTGATAGACAGTGACAGGGCCGGAGGTCACATTGCGTAGTTCAAACCACCGCAGACCTGCCACCCCGCCAGAGCTTACGCTGTAGGTGCCGACGACGGATTCGTGATTGCCAAAATTTCGATAAGCCAGGCGAAACATCAAACGATCCCCGATGCCATCGAGGTAATTTGAGCTGGTCACTCCGCTTTGTGGCACACAGGCGCGGCTCGTAGGACAGAGCGCGGTGAAACCAGCCGCCGGCGGATTGGCAAACGTAGTAAAGGTCGAGTTTGCGGGAGTAACGAAATCCACGTGGAAGTGATAGGTGGTGTAGTTTGGACTAGTGGCCTGGCCGGGGAACCCTACGAAAGTGTTCGGAGCCCCTGCTGGCGGCAACGTCGGCCCGTCGAGATCTGCCGGCAGAAAGGGATCGATCGATCCACCGAGAGGACCAACCGGACTAACAAACGTAGCGGGTTGCCCGGCCAGCATCTTCGTCCGATCAAAAGCGAAGGGCTGAGGACCAAGGTAAGTCGTGCCTGATGCGTTGAAGACGTTCATGCTCATGTAATAGGCGTCGGGCCATACGCTGAGGTGAGGATAATCAAAGAAATTCGTGCCAAGGTGAAATCCGTATCGGTAATAGCTGCCGGTAGCATCTGACGTAGTGGAGATCGCCACACATTCGTCAGTTACTGCGCTGCCCGAACCCGCGAACTGACTAATTAGCCACCGATTGGCCAGATGATCATAGAGCATAACTGGATCACCCTTTCCGCCGCTTTGGCAGACACCGCCAAAGCCGCTCCAAATGGAAGAAATACTGTTAGGTCCGAGCACTGAAGAGCCGGTCGCCTTGTCAAAGACTTGATAACCTTCATTAACAATTTGCACATACTGCGTTAGTCCCGCGGCCCCGGGTCAAAACTGTCTACGTGGCGATAAGGTACTCTTGGGTTCTCATTCGTTTCCCGTTTCGCCTCCGCGTCTCAAGTCGGACTCGCTCCAGGCGGGCATTTCGCGCAACGGGGGGAAACATCGTTGTGATAAGAGGCGCCAACCTGCACAGAATCGGTGCCAGCATTACCTGCTCCCTGGGCCAGAGATTTCGTGCCCAACGGGCCACTAATCCCGAGCAGCGCCAGGAAAAAGCCGAGCAAGCATAACAAACAAGCGAGAAGACGCGAAACAGAGAAGGCAGATTTCCGAGGGGTACTTTTTTTCATAGCAGTTCTTACATGTTATGGTTTGACTAAAGCGGCGATGCTATGGAGATGGGTCGGCGATTGCCAAGCTTTGTAACATTATTTTTTTGTAATGTTTCGGCACCAGAGAGGTGAAACATCGGCGGCTTTCGGGCGCTTGGTTCCGCAGTTATAACTCACACGGTCATTCCGAGCGAAGTCGAGAATGGAACGAGCGGGACGAGCGACATGGACGGTTGCGCAGCCAGGGTAGCTGCGAGAGAGTCGGGCGACGAACGAGTCAAATCTCTGGACGCTTTCTCTAATGAGATCGAAGACAGTGAATACCATCTGGTTTTTGGTATGCGTATATAATGGCGCTTGCACTTGCATTTACAGTGCGCGCTGCAACCGCGGCGCCAGATGAATTGTCGCGATCATGCAGCGAGCGCTGCCGCCACCAAGCTCAATGGTAGGAAGGTCAAGCGGCACCAGATGCACGTAGCGGGTTAATCTTGCGAGTTGTTCTTCAGTCAACACTCGTATGGCGCGCTGAGACAAAACGAGCAGTTTTTCGCCATGCCCATTATGTAATTCAATCGCATTGCCCGCGAAGTTCGCGATCTGATACGGCGACAACTCGACAATATCTTTGGCACTCCGTTCTAATCGCCTTCGCACCTGTTGTCGCTCAACTTTGTTCCGAATTATCTCCAGACCAACCAGCGCGAACGCGGTCCCGATGCACATCATTACGTTGGTGTGATAGATTGGTTGGCCGTCGGAGCCGATGCTGGTGAAGGTAACCGGCTCGTAACTGAAATCCTCGGCAAAGCGGCGGATAACCTTCGGGTTAGATCGATTCGAGAGCGAGACGTACGCAATTCGGTTTAGGTGATCGAGCACCAGACTGCCGGTGCCTTCGAGCCAGCAGTCTTTCTCCTCGAAGACCGAGTAGTCGATGATCTCCGTGACGCGATAGTGTTTGTGCAGTTCACCAATGATGTCGTGCCGTCGCTCGCGGCGCCGCAGCGCTGAGTACATCGGGAACACGGCGATGCGCCCATCGTGATGCGTGGAGATCCAGTTGTTGGGGAAAACTGCGTCCGGCTTTTTCGGCTCGGCGGTGTCCTCAAACACATGCACGTTTACGCCAGCCGCACGGAGTGTTTGCACCGCTGCATCGAATTCTCTTCGCGCGGCCTCGCTCAGCGCATCAACAGCGCAATCAACTCGAGCTTGAAAGACGTTGTCGGCCGCTGTCTCCGGGTTCGGATAAAACTGGCAGGGCCGGACCATCAGCACCGAGCTGGTGCTTTGTGTGGGCGCAGCGCTCCGCGTCATTGCGGCTGCATACTACCCTACTTGCCTAGATGTCGCATGAGCCACTGAGAATCATCGGATGTCGAATCCAGGGAATAAGCGAGGACGATTTCATTGGTAGGGACGGACCGCCGGGCCGTCCGTTTTAGCGTCTCGGCGCGCGCGATCCGAGCCGGACTGGCATTTGTCGCGCCCTACCATTGCAATTGCACGTCAATCGCCGAAGGAAATATCCACGTCACCCGCGGTTTGCACCATTTCGCCGTTAGGCGGGACCAGTTTGAGTCGATTAACAGCTTCCGCGATCGGCACCTCACGGACCTGATAATTTTGGTAGCTAACCATCGAACCAAAATGTCCTTCGTTGGCTAGTTGGACAGCTTTCACGCCAAAACGCGTGCCAAGAATTCGGTCCAGGGTCGTCGGTGCCCCTCCACGTTGCAGATGGCCGAGAACGCAGCAGCGCGTTTCTTTTCCAGTGCGTTTTGCAATCTCGCGTGTCACGATTTCGCCGATCCCGCCGAGGCGAAATTCGCCGCCTTCCACGTCACGCTTTACCTGTTCGCCATGTTTTGGTCGCGCACCTTCAGCCACCACGACAACTGTTCCCAGATAACCAGCCGCTTCACGCGCCTTGACCACGCTGGCGATCTTGTCGAAATCGAATGGAATTTCCGGAATCAAAATAATGTCCGCTCCTCCGGCAATGCCGCCATGCAACGCGATCCAGCCGGCATGACGTCCCATTACTTCGACCACCATGACTCGCCTGTGACTCGTCGCCGTTGTATGCACTCGATCGAGCGCGTCCATTACTACAGCGACAGCAGAATCGAATCCGAATGTTGTCGCAGTGGCTTCGAGATCGTTGTCGATGGTCTTGGGGACGCCGATGCAATTGATGCCAGCTTCCTGCAATTGCTGCGCTGTGACCATCGAACCATCGCCGCCGACAATGATCAACGCCCGTACCTGAAGCTCATCCAGTATCTTCTTTGCCCCTGCAATGATGTCCTCAGGTACAATCGTCCGATCGCCGGCGCCGACTTTTGCAACGAAATGGCCGCGATTCGTCGTGCCGATAATGGTGCCGCCCAGCGCCATGATTCCGTTAACGCTTTGGCGATCGAGGACGACATGATTGCCGGGAGGAAGAAGTCCTTCGAATCCGTCCCGAAAACCAACTACTTCCCACCCGAGTTTCTCCGCCGCCAGTACCACGCCGCGTAGAACCGCATTAAGTCCGGGGCAATCGCCACCGCTGGTTAAAACACCAATCCGTGGCTTCATCTTTGCAATCGAAGGATTACTTTTCTAGAGCATCTTCTTTGAATCGGCGACACGACCGCCGGCGGCCCATTGATCGTATAACTGCCAACCGCGTTGCAAAAGGGCTGTGCCTTCACCGAATCGATTTGTGCTGCCCAGGAGCACGATCATCAAATGACGCGGATACACTGTTTCCATCTGGCCCTGGCGAACAACTTCCGCCTGACGATTGGCATACAGGATCAAACAATCACCGGATCGCGCGGTGCGACCTGTTTTGACTCCGTCGATACCCATCTTTCCCAGGAGTTCGTTTGTGTTACGAAGCACGTAATTCAATCGACGCCCGCCTCGATCGAACGAGATCTGCCGTTCCTTTTGCGATACATAAAAACGAAAACTCGCCTTGTTCATCGCATAGCGAGTAAGGCGCGCCATGTCTTCGGCTGTTGAATACGGCAGTGGCTTGACCTTGTAATCGACCCCGTGCGGGTTCACAAAACGTGTGCGGTCCATCTTTAACTGTTTGGCCAGCGCATTCATCTGGGCGACGAACGCGTCAACTGGTGTGTATTTCGAGCCTCCCTCAGCTGGCGCGAGCGATTCTAGCTTCGAACCAACATGGTACGCGAGCGCATAGGCCGCAATGTTATCGGACTGAACAAGCGCAGCGTAGAGAAGATCTCGCAGCGTGATGCTATCGCCCGGCTGAAAGCCAATGTTGTTTTCGAGAGTGCCGACGAACGCCTCCTGCGGGATCGTAACTGCCTGATTAAGGTCGCCCGATCTGCGTTCCGCCCAATCGAGCACCACACTTGCAGTCGCGATTTTCATCAGGCTGCCTACTTGCAGTTTTTTCCTCGGTTCCTGTTCTTCCAAAATGTAGCCCGTTTGTGCGTCGGCGATGAGATACGCCTCTGCGGCAGCAGCGGAGCGCAGAAGCGCCATGCTGACGAGAAAAGCGGAAAAAAAGGTAAGAAAACGACGTGTCAAATGCATAAGAACCCTCGAACCGCAGCACCTTAATCGACGCGTTCTGATTCGCAAACGCCCGTTGCAACCCGCTCTATCTTGTCAAAGGTGGATCGGCTTCTCCTGAAAATTCCAGTCCGGCTCGGACCGATGCCAAACGATCACCGAAGGCGCATAGAGATCAGGCGGCAAAGCCGCACCTAATGCCAACGTGTTGAAGACTCGCCGCGGCGACCGTTCCACCTTTGCTCACGCCGTCTTCTGTGGCATTCGGGCCCGACTCACCAGTAACCGCATTACAAAATAAATGATGATCGCCGAAGGAACCGCGAGAAATAGCGACCCAACGAAGGCTGGCCAAAAGGCAGGCCAAACGACCCGTGAAAACACATGCCAATCGATGTAGTCGCGCAATCCGAATTGCCGCAAATGTATGCGGCGTGCGGCCGGGCGGTTCAAGGTCCAACACCCCAAATGGTATTCGGCAACGTAGATCGCGGGCATCGCCCAAATCAGTACATCGTGCAACGTCACTGCGATCGCAGCGGCGATTTTGTTGCATCGGCAAACCCATGCCACTGCGATCGACAATAACGTTTTTAGCGGATAGAGTGGTGTGAACCCGAAAAAAATTCCGATTGCCGACCCGAGAGCAATGGAGTGCGGGGTGTCGGCAATTGTCATCAGAGTCATGTGATGCATCACCAGCCAGCGCTTCAGTCGCGCAAGCGATCCTGGTAACCGTGACTCATAATCCCGTGGAGATTTCTGCCCGGGACGTAGATCGTGCACTCTGGAATCTAAGCTAAAACAGCTCCCCTGTCTGTGCCGGCGTCTTGACGATTTGACCAAGCGCCTTGCGCAAACGAAGCGCCGCATGCGGGGCGTAATCGAGATTGTTGTTGTTGAAAATCACATGCGACTCACGTGCTTCCTTCGCCAGCTTTCTGCTGCGTTGTGCGACCTCCGCGATTTCGCTCTCGCTGTAATCGTAATCGAAACGCGCGGCCACAGTTTTGCCAGTGATGTAGGCCTTTTCATTGCGTCCATGCAGCCGCAGATATGCAACCTTCGAGTTCGTCACCTCAT
>WNFW01002537.1_pt1 | contig 12503 bp, 13 predicted proteins | sample 5400131 | NCBI WGS metagenome assembly WNFW01 (sample SAMN13153362, study PRJNA577476) | soil metagenome | isolation source: 20 cm soil or saprolite under grassland replicate 1 | place: USA:California | collected 2016-06-15 | reverse complement strand
CCCCCCCGTCGGAAGGAAATGCCCGGCTGGTCAGCTCCGCGGCGAGCCGTTCGCCGGGTTCGGTGCGGTAGAGGTTGGAGACGTGTACGAGCCCCGACTCGAGGGCGCGGAGCACCGCGTTACGAAAGACAGGATGGTTGTAGCCGAGTGCGTTGACCGCGATCCCGGCGACGAAGTCGAGATAGCGCGTGCCGTCCTCGGCGATGAGCTCCGAGCCCTCGCCGGCGACGAATTGGGGACCGACGCGCGCATAGACGCCCAGCAATGCCGTGGCGTCGGGGGTGGTGAGCGACGTCGTCACGCGGGTTGAACCGCCGGTGGTACGGCGAGGAGGCGGGTGCCGGCGGTAGCGTGCTCGAACATGTCGAGGTCGCCAATCCGTACGGCCCGGACACCCGCCCCGAGCGCATGCGCGGCGGCGCGGAGTTTGGCGGCCATGCCGCCGGTCGCGACGCCACCTTCAATCAGCGGCTCGATCTCCGCGGCTGCAAGCGTCGGCTGCGTGACGCCTTCGATCGTTACGCCCGGTACGTCGGACACGAAGAGCAACTCCTGCGCTCCCAGGGCGGCGGCGATCGCAGCGGCCGCCTGGTCGGCGTTGACGTTGAGCGGACGGATCGGTGGGGTAAGCGAGGGAGCAACCGGCGCGACGACTGGAGTCAGGCCGGCGAGCAGCAGGCTTTGGAGCAATGACGCGCGCACGTCTACGATCGCGCCGACCTCACCGAGGTCGACGCCGTTCTCGAGCGGCTGCGCGGTCAGCAGGCCGCCGTCGGCGCCGCACAACCCGATCGCATCGAGTCCCGCGGCCCTGAGCGCCGTGACCAACAGGCGATTCATCGGGCCAGCCAGCACCATCTCCACGATCTGGGCGATCTCGGGTGTCGTCACGCGCAGACCGTCCTTCTGTTCCACCGGAAGACCGAGACGCCGCGACCAGGCGCTCACAGCCTGCCCGCCACCGTGCACGATGACGGCGGGTCCGATGCCGGCGAGGGCGCGAGCGCACTCGGCCACCCATTCGGGACGATCGAGCTCGTTACCGCCGATTTTGACGACGCGCACCGTCAGCATGCGAGTCCCGCCGTCTCGGGGAGTCCGAGCATCACGTTCATGTTTTGGATGGCCTGCCCAGCCGCGCCCTTCACGAGATTGTCGATCGCGGCGATCACAGTCAGGCGCGGCCGCCGGACATCGGCGACTTCCGCGACGCCGATGGCGACGCGGTTCCGATACACGACATCCTTGAGCGATGGCAACGCCCCGCGCATCACCTGAATGCACGGCTCGTGGTCGTACGCCGTGCCGTACAGGCCTTCGGCGGTCGCTTGATCGAGCATCCGCGTCAACGGCACGTGAATCGTTTCCAGAATGCCGCGCTTCACCGGGAGCAGATGCGGCGTGAAGACGAGGTCGCCCGTAAACCCGCCTTCGCGCGCCAGCGATTGCTTCAGCTCGGCGAGATGGCGGTGCGTGTTGCCGACGGCGTAGGCGCGGTAATCCTCGGCGACTTCGCCGAACAGCATCTCACGCTTGGGATTGCGGCCCGCACCGCTCACGCCCGACGCCGCGTCGATGATGACTTCCCGCGCGGGATCGATGAGCCCGAGCTGGGCCAGAGGAATCAGCGCCAGCAGCGCGGCGGTGGGATAGCACCCTGGATTCGCGACCAGCTCGGCATCGGCCAGGCGCGGCCGCGTGAATTCGGTGAGTCCGTACACCGCATCCGGCGAGAGCCGGAAGTCTGCCGAGAGGTCGACCGCGCGTTTGCCGCCCGCGCGCGCTTCATGCACGTAGCGGCCGGAGACGCCGTGCGGCAGTGCCGACAGGATGATCTCCGCTTCCTGCCACGGTGCGTCGTCGGCCTTGATCAGCTCATGGCCGTCGATCCACTCGCCCGCGGCCGACTCGGCGGTCGCAAATGCCACGGTGGCATTGGGGTGGCCGTGCAGCAAGCGCAGCAATTCCTGACCTACATAGCCGGAGGCGCCCAGCACGCCGACCGGGACGGATGCATGATTATTCATTTGAGCGGAAAATTATGCAGACACCCGTGGCCACGCAAGATGTAGGGGCGCAGCATGCTGCGCCCCTACGTGACCCGTTCCAACCTTGGATTCGGCCGGTATGCGCGCCCGACCTTGGCGCACGGCTTTCCCTCGAGCATGACTACGTCGGCGGTGAAATCGAACCGGCCCTGAAAGAGGCTCGAGCCGACGCCGTAGGCATCGACGGGAATGTTCTGCTCCTCGAACTGGCGGATCTTCTCGACCGTGAAGCCGCCGGAAACGATGATCTTGACGCCTCGATGGCCCCCGGCGTCGAGCGCGTGGCGCACGTTGCTGACCAGCTGGGGATTCACGCCGGTCGGCTTGAACGTGCCCATCTGCGGAATGACCGATTTGTCCACGAGCGTCTCGGAGGTGTCGAGCCGCACGCCATACAAGCGGTCTCCCAGCAACTTGGCCACAGCCAGCGACGTCCCGACGCAGTCGTTGTCGAAGTCCACGAGGGTGATCAGGCGAATCGAGGGATCGCTATGCTCGGCGAACTTGCGCGAGGCGAGCACGGTGTCCCCCTGGTAGGCCGCGATGAGCGCATGGGGCACGGTGCCGATCCCCTCCGATCCCCACCACGACGCCTGTGCGTCGGTGGACACGCCGATGGCGCCGGCGATGTGCGCCGCGTAGCCATCACCGGTCTGCACCAGCCAGTGATCGTGCCGCGCCGGGAAGAACATCACTTCCTTGGGCTTCGCCGCCTCGACCACGCGCCGCGTGTTCGTTCCGACGCGCGTGCGCCGCGCGAGGACGCCGAGGTACAACGTTTCGAGTACCGCGAACGCGTCGTACGGCCCCTCGATCAGCAGCACGGTCTCCCAGGGCTGGATCTCGTCCCCATCATAGAGCGCGTGCACGACCAGCTCGTCCCAGCGCTCGGCGCACAGTTTGAGGATCGCGATCGCCTCATCGATGCCGCCCAGGTACGCGTGCGATTTCCCGAATACCTGCATCGTCACACGGGGCCGGTGCGCGTCTTTGCGCAGCAGATCGCGCGCGCGGACGAAGTATTTGTCGGAGTAGTAGCCCTCCCGCATCTTGTCGACGGGCAGGTGAAAGATCGACGGATCGAGACGCTGCCGCCGCGGAGCCATTAGCGCGGGCCGGGCCAGGCAAACGTGGCGGCGAGCGTGTCGCCGGTCGGCAGTGGCAGCTGTCGCGCCACGTTGTTGAGGCGCCCGCAGATCGTGCCGAGCGGCTCCGTGGCATCCGGCGGCGACACGCGCAGGCAGACGACGTCGGCGTCGAGCGCGAGCGCGCGGTCGCGCGCCGAGCGCGCCGGATCGGGGCGGGTCAGGCTCACGACCAGCGTCGTCGCGCGTCCCTTGAGCACAAGCTGGACGATGCGGGGCCGCTCCTCCGGAATCAGATCGATCGGACGGGGCGCGCTGACGGTGTCACCCCGCACGAGATTCAGGATGATCCGCGCGCGGCGCGGGCGTACCACGGCTTCGAGCCGGAAGTCGCGCGTGGAATCGACGAGGTCGAACGCCTCCGCCGCGCGCGCCTCGCCGCCCGCAAACTCCCGCTCCAGCTGTAACTCGACCCACATCGCGCGAGACGCGTTTCCAAAGGGGTAAACGCGCGCGGTATCGCTCCACGCCAGCCGCACCCGCCGCCGATAGGTGTCTTCCTCCCACAGCACCAGCCCACGCCGCGATCGCCCCACCTTTCGCCGCGTAAAGAACTCGGCGCCGAGGCTCACCGTGTCGCCGACCGGCGTGACGTGAAACAGCGCCTCGACCACCGCCGAGTCGGTGCGGAGCGTCAGGCGCATGTCACTGTCGAGCGGGCCGCTGACGGCACCGCTCGCGAGCACCCGCGGCGCGACCGCCGCGGGCTCGATGACCCGAACGCGATACGTGAGCCGGGTGCCCGGTCCTTGCAGAGCCGCCAGAGTCAACAGGATGCTACTGAACGACGATAGTGCCACGCGTCTCCTCGAGCGCGGCGCCGCCGCCGGGCCCACCCCAGCGCTGGTTCGCCGCCCACCCTGCGAGCAGGCCCGTCCCCAGGGCGATCGCGACCCAGATAGCCAGCGTGCCGGCGCGAATCGACGGCCGCGGCACGACGAACGCGTGCGGGTTCCCGGCCGAGCGGGCCAGGGCGACACGCACCTCGAGCTGGCTGGCGCGCGCCCCCGCGCAATGCCCGCAGGTCGCCAGGTGTTTCGCGAGCGCCGCACGCTCGACGAGCGACAGCTCGCCGTCGAGCTCGGCATCGATCTGCACGAGCCATTGCTCGTGCGTGGCGTCGGCCATCAAACCTCCTCTCGAACGCGATAGTGCAGCGCCCGACGCTGCATCCACCGCACGGCGAACGCGTCCGTCAAAGAGCGCAGCACCCGGTTCCACATGCCGTACTTGGTGACACCGTGTTTGCGAGGTCGGTGGCCCACGGCGACCTCCGTCACCGTACCGCCCTGCATCTTGACGAGTGTCGGCAGGAAGCGGTGCATCCCCGAAAACAACGGCAGCGCGCGAACGGCTTCGGTGCGAAACGCCTTGAGCGAGCAGCCGGTATCGCGGATCACTTCCCCATTGAGCCGGTTGCGGACGCCGTTGGCGATGCGGCTCTGGAGCCGCTTCCACGCCGTGTCGCGACGCGTCGCCCGATAGCCGGCAACAGCGGTCGCGCCGCTGCGCTGCAACGCGTCGACCAGGCGCGGGATGTCGGCCGGATCGTTCTGCAGGTCGGCGTCCAGGGTAATGACGATCGGCGCGCGCGCGGCCCGAAAGCCCGCGGCGAACGCCGCCGTCTGACCCGCATTGTGCGCAAAGGAGATGATCCGCAGCTGGGGGTGCTGTGGGCGCAGTGCCTTGAGCGCCTCGAGCGTGCCGTCGGTCGAGCCGTCATCCACGACGATCACCTCGTAGCGGTGCGGGCCGGCGAGAGCGGCCGCGATCTCGGCGAGCAACGGCGCGAGGTTGTCCCGCTCGTTATATGCGGGGACCACCAGCGAGAGCTCCACGGGGTGGGAACGATAGCAAGTTGACAGCCGCTAGACGAGTGGCTAAAACCCGTCTGTGTCCGACTCCGTGACGCGCCGGGATTTCCTGCGCTCTGCAGCGGGCGGTGCAGCCGCGAGCACTCTGATGGGAATCCCGCATGCGATGCGGCCGGTGCGGCCGCTCCCTCCCCCGTCCCGCTGGGCGGCGAAGCCCGTCGCCATCGCGAGCGCGAATGGCCTGCGCGCGGTGCAGAAAGCCTTCGACCTGCTCATGCAGGGGGCCGACACCCTCGACGCCGTCGTCGAGGGCGTGAAGATCCAGGAGCTCGACCCCAGCGACGACTCCGTCGGCTACGGTGGGTTGCCGAACGCCGAAGGCGTCGTCCAGCTCGATGCGTCCTGCATGCACGGTCCCACCAAGCGCGCCGGCGCGGTCGGCTGCCTGGAGAACATCAAGACACCCTCGGAAGTCGCCAAGCTGGTCCTCAAATACACGAATCACGTCTTCCTGGTCGGGGAGGGCGCCAAGCGGTTCGCGCTGTCGTACGGCTTCAAGGAAGAAGATCTGATGACCGAGCATTCGCGCGAAGCGTGGCTGCGGTGGCGCGCCAATCTGAGCCCGAACGACAATTACCTCGACGTCCCGGATTCGGATCACCTGGTCGTCACGAAGACCGGCACCATCAACTGCGACGCCGTGACGCCGCAGGGCGATCTCTCCTCGGTGACGACGACGGCCGGCCTTTCCTGGAAGATCCCCGGCCGCGTGGGGGACTCACCGATCATCGGGGCGGGCCAGTATTGCGACAACGACGTGGGCGCCGCCGGCTCCACGGGACTCGGCGAGGCCAACATCAAGGTATGCGGCGGATTCCTGACGGTCGAGCACATGCGGCGCGGCATGAAGGCGACGGACGCCTGCCTCGAGACGTTGAAGCGCGTCGTCGCCATGACCGAGGCCCGGCTGCTGGATCCGAAGGGCCGTCCCAAATTCGACCTGGTGTTTTACGCCGTCACCAAGCGGGGGGAGTTCGGGGCGGCGTCGCTGTACCCCAACCGCTACGCGGCGCACGACGGCACGGAAGCCAAACTTCGCGATACGGCCTCGTTATTCTCGCGCGCCTGACCCTCGCGCTCGCCATGGTACTGGCGTCGCCGCTTGTCGCGCAGGGCCAGGCGAATCCGCGGAAGAACTGGGTCGACCACCTCTATCCCTTCCTTTACTACAGCTCGATCGACGGCTTCTGGTTCGCCGGGCACTACGACTGGTCGAGTCCGATGGGGTTCGCCGAGCAGCCCGAGCCGACCTTCGGCCGCATCGCGTTGGACGTCGGCGCCAGTACGAAGGGGAGCCACGCGGTCATCCTCGACGCGCAGGCTCCGGCGTACTGGGAGGGCTGGAGGCTCGGCGTGACGCTGAGCCTGACCCGCGCCAACCGGCTGGGCTACTTCGGCCAGGGGAACGGCACGGTCTATGATCGCGACAGCACGACCGGACCGGGACGCTCGTACTTTTACCGCGTCAGTCGCGCGAATCGTGCGGCGCGCGTCACCATACAACGGAAAATCGTCGGGCCGCTCCGCGTGCTCGTCGGGGGATCGCTCGAGCACACCGCCTTCCGCGCGCTGCCGGGCGTGAGCATCTACGAGCGCGACAGCACCGGCCCCTTTTCCGATCGCGTCGCCCGCGTCGGGCTCGTGTTCGACACGCGGGATCTGGAGATGGATCCGCATCGCGGTGTGTTCGCCGAAGCCCTCCAGAGCAGCGGCCGCGGGTACGCGCGCAGCAGCGCGGCGCTGCACGTCTACGCCCATCCGCTCGAGCGTCTCATTCTCGCCGGCCGCGTCGGTCGCGAGACGATCACCGGCACGGCGCCCCTCGCGGTGCAACAAACCATGGAAACCAGTGAGGGGCCTGTGGTCGCATTGGGCGGAGCGCGCTCGCTGCGAGGTTACTATGACGGGCGGTTCGTGGGGCCGGGCAAGATCGTGTATGGCGTCGAGGCTCGATACGGGCTGCTGTGGGCGCCGCGGCTCCTCGAGGTCAAGCTGTTCGCGTTTTACGATGCGGGGCGGGTCTTCGGCGACGGCGAAACCGTGCGCCTCACGTTCCGCGACCTGCACGAGGCGATGGGTGGCGGCGTGGCGATGTCGCTGATGCGCAATACGCTGATTCTGTTGGAAGCGGGCAAGGGGACCGAGCCGGCGCAGGTGACCTTCGCGACAGCCTGGAGCTTTTAGCTCACTGCTTTTATCTCCACGCCGCGCCGTCGCAGTTCATCCACGTACGCCTGAAACGGCACGGCCTCGTCCGGTGTGTGCACGCCCGCTGCAGCGACTCGACCATCCACCTGCATGACGCCGGTAATCGCCAACGAGAAGCCGGTAGTGCGCATCATTGCGCTGATTCCCGTCGCTGCGTCGTAGTAATCGAGCAACTGCCACGCCACCCGCCGGCCGTCGCGCCCTGTCACTTCGACGCGGAGTGCGACGAGGTCGCGGCCGTTGGGCTTGGTGAGCTGCGGCGACACCGCCGCGATAAACGCATCGCGCGGCACGATCTCCGTGCCTTTCATCATCACCGGATCCAACGAGAGCAGCCCCATCTCGCGAATCGGCCGCATGATCGCAACGTGTCCGGGATAGCGCAGCGTCTTGTACTCCATCGTCCGCACCTTGCCGCGATACGCCCACGGCATGGTCGATATCCCGCCGCCCGTGTGGAACGCCTCGAGCGTCCCCACGGGACTGGGGAACTGCACGTCTTCCAGCTCGGAGAGCGCGTCCACGCGTTCCGGGCGGCCCTCGCGCAGCACCCAGGACGGCGTCGTGTAGTAGTCGAGCGCCCCTTCGAGCGAGTAGACGATCTGGTAATTGAGCGGCGGCTCCGGCTGCTGCGGCAGCCCGCCGACAAAGATCTTGACGCTGTCGGCGTCGCCGACGCGGCGAATCCCTTCCGCCGCGATGATGTTGACCATGCCGGGAGCGAGCCCGCAATCGGGAATCACCGAGACCCGTCGCTTTGCAGCGGCCGCGTGCAGCGTCTTTTGCCGCTGCACGATTTCCGTGTTGCCGCCCAGGTCGGCGCAGTGCAGCCCCATCGCGACGGCAGCCTTGGCGACGGGAAAGTTGAAGTAGTACGGCAGCGCATTCATGACGGCGTCATGCCCGCGCATCAGCTTTCGGAGCTGTGGGCCACGCCTGGCGTCGAGCCGCGCGGTCACCAGCCGCTTGTGCTTCTTCTTCTCGAGAAACGCCGGGATGCGGCGGGGATGCAAATCGGCGAGCGTAACGCGCTCCACCTCAGGACGCTGCAGCAGATCATACGCGCAGGCAGAACCCTGTAGCCCAGCGCCCAGCACAAGCATGCGCATTGATTTACAACGCCTCCGAGTGATCGATGGGAGTTGAAGCGGCGGGAAAGCTAGTAGATTCGCCACCGTGTCGCACCCCTCGCTATCCCACGCGGGCGCCGCGGGCGCCGCGGGCGCCGCCGACCTGACGCGCCAGCGCCTGATCCGTGTGGCGCTGGAGCTATTCACCACGAAAGGCTATCACGACACCACGACGGCCCAGATCGCGAAGAAGGCGGGCATCGCCGAAGGCACGATCTATCGCCATTTCGCGAGCAAGCAGCAGCTGGTGAACGAGCTGTACCGCGCTGCGCAGCGCTGGGCGGTCAAAGTGGTACAGGAGACCTCGCGCGGTCCGGAGCTGGGAACCGCACGGGCGCAGCTGACGGCCGTCGCGCACGGCCTGTTGGACGGGGCGACCCGTGACACGGCCATCGTCAAGCTGGGACTCCTCGAGCCGCTCGACGCACTGCTGGACGAGGAAAGTCGCAGGACGGAGCGGGAGTTTCGGACGGCGATCGAGCGCGTCGTGGCGGAGGGCAAAGCTCAGGGCACCGTACGCGCAGGTGCGGTGGAGATCTGGGCGGGCGTCTGGCTCGCGGCGATTAGCTATGCGTTGAAGAAGATCGTTGCGGGCGACTGGAAACCCGGGGATGCAGGCGTGCGGATGGTGATCGATGCTGCGTGGCGAGCCATAAGCGCGTAAGCGATGGGCGCGGGAGCGATGGGCAACGTAGGGGCGCAGCATGCTGCGCCCCTACATCATGGCATCTGATTACACCCGTTTCAATTCAAACAGCGCGATCTCCGGCGGGACAAACACGCGCAACGGCACCCCCACCACGCCGATCCCGCGACTCACATACAGCTGGCTGCTCCCCTGCGTGAAGTGCCCCATCACGTACTTCGTGATCAGGCGGCCGGGGGACCAACCGACCACCGGCAGGTAGAACTGACCGCCATGGATGTGGCCGGCGAGGGTCAGGGGAATCGCGCGCGGCGCGGCGCCGTCGAAGGCACCGGGGCGGTGCGCGAGCAGAATCCGGAACGCGTCCGTCGCCGGCGGCGTGAGGCGGAGTGCGACATCGAGGTCGGCGTCCTGGGGATCGTCGGCGCGCCAGTTGCGGGGGTCGTCGATGCCGATGAGCGCCAGTGAGGCGCCGCCGCGCTCGATCAGATGCACGCCGTTCTTGACGAAGACCTGGCCCGCATCACGCACACCGCGAATGACGGCATCCTGGCCGGTGTAACGATCGTGGTTGCCGAGCACGGTCACCACGCCGAGTGGCGCGTGCAGGTCGCGAAAGGCGCGGACGTAGTCGGGGATGAACGCTGGGGAGATGTCGATCATGTCTCCCGTCTGTACGATGAGATCGGCGCCCAGCGCGTTGGTCTCGGCGACGATCGCTCGCATCTTCTCTTCCGACATGTGGATGCCGGCGTGCACGTCCGAGAGATGCGCGATGCGGATGCCGTTGAGACCGGGCGGCAGGTCGGGAAACAGGAGCGTGCGCCTGGTTATCGACGGCAGGCGCTCGGCGCTCCAAATGCCGTAGGCGGACACGCCGAGACCGGCGGCGGCGTAGGCGTAGGTGGCGCGGGCGAGGAACTGACGACGGGAAAGGGCGGTCGGCCGGTTAGGCGGTTCGGCGGTTGGCGTGCTGCGCAGTTTGCGAACCGCCCAACCGCCCAACCGCCAAACCGCCTTCCCCACGATGTACACCGCCACCAGCCCACAAAAAATCCAGCCGAGCAGCTGCCAGGCGATCCAGGGTGCGATGTACGGCGTGCGGCTGATGCCCCACAGGCTGCCGGAGAACATCCGCACCGCGACGATGACCCAGGGGATGTTGAAAACCACGAACAGGACCGCCAGCGGACGGCGCGCGGTCAGCGGCAGGCGCTCGCGCAGGTACAGGTACAGCAGCAACTGCGGCGCTGCGAACAGCAACAGATAAATTAGGGTCATGCCATCCCGTACGTCGTGGCTTTTGGTGATGTTCCCCGCGCTGCTCGCGGCGCAGCGTGCATCGCCCGTCGAGCGGCAGCTGGTCGCGGCCGGCGTCTGGGCGGAAGCGCGCTACAACTATGCCTACTGGGACGCCGTGCGCGCGAACTGGGACTCCGCGTTCGCGGCGACGGTCACGTCTCTCGGCGCGTCCCCGCGGCCGACCGACCTGCAATTCTTTCGTCGCCTGCGGCGCTGGGGTGCGCTGCTCGATGACGGCCAGCTCGAGATCCTGCCTCCCGTAACGATAGCGGGTCGCGTGGCCAGGCCGCCGTTGCTGCTGCGGAGCATCGAACGCCGGCCCTTCATCATGGACTACGCCACGAACGATGAGATGCGCGTCGCGCGGCCTGAACGGCTGGCGGAGATCCTCGAGGTCCAGGGGATTCCCGCGGCCGTCTGGATCCGCGACTCCGTGTTGCCCGAGATCTCCGCCGCCACGGAGGCGAGCCGCTGGGAGCGCGCCGTGGCGGCCATGCTGGAAGGAGAGCGCAGTACGGCCTTGCATCTGCTGCTGCGGCTCCCCGGCGGCACGGAGCGGGGAGCGAGCGTCACGCGCAGCGTGCCGCTCACGGCTCCAGCAGTGCTCGAGCGGCCGGCGGCGGCACTCGAAGCCGACACGCTCGCGGATGGGGCGATCTGGGTGCGGGTGAACTCATTCGCCGATCCCGACGTCCTGGCGCTGTTCGATCGCGTGCTGGGAGGCGCTCCCCGCGAGGGGCCACGGCATCACGGCCTCATCCTCGATTTGCGGGAGACGACATGGACAGCGGGAGGCCGCGAGCACGGGTATGCGATGCTCGCCCGGCTCATCGAGCGCCCGGTGCTGACGTCACGCTGGCGGACGCCGCAGTATCGTCCCGCGTACCAAGGCAGTGATTTACCGGATTCCGCGGGCGCCTGGCTCACCGCGCCGTCCGACACGATCTGGCCGCCGCCGAGCCGCGAGCGCGTCCCGTACACCGGCCCTGTAGCGGTGCTGTGCTCGTCACGCACGGCGGGACCCGCCGAGGATTTTCTCGTGGCGTTTCGCGGCGGCAACCGCGGTCTCATCATCGGTGAGCCGTCGGCCGGCAGTACGGGGCAGACGGCAGTCCTGTCGCTCGCGGGCGGGTGGCAGCTGCGCGTCACCGTCACGCGCGACGCCTATCCGGACGGCAGGGAATTCGTGCGCACCGGAATCGTCCCGGAGCGCGCGGTCGAGGTGCGGGTCGCTGACGTGCTCGCAGGACGTGACGCGGCGCTGGACCGGGCGCGCGCCTACCTCATGGAGATCGCCCGCCGCTAGCTCTTGAGCTGCCCGCGGAAAAAGCGGATCACGGCATGCCAGGCGCTGTCGGCGACCTCGGGCTTCTCGCGCGTGCGCAGGAAGCCGTGCCCGACACCCGGATAGATGGCGTACGGATACTCCTTGCCGGCGGCGCGCATCGCCGCGGCCGCATCGGGCAGTCCCGCATCGATGCGCGCATCGTTCTCCGCATAGACGCCCAGGCCCTTCGCGCGGATCTTCGCCATGTCGGCCGGATTCGGGCTGGGGCCATAGCACACCACGAAGGCCTTGAGCTCCGGCGCAGTCGTCGCATAACGGAAGCTCTGGCCGCCGCCCCAACAGAATCCGATGACGCCGATCTCGTTCGCGCGCACGGGACGCAACGAATTGAGGTAGCGCCGGGTGGCATCGAGGTCCTGTGTCACCGTATCGGCGTTCAGGGTGGCGATCAGCTTCCGTGCTGAGTCCTGCGACGCGGGAGTGCCGCCGCGGCGCGACAACAGGTCCGGCGCGATCGCGACGAAGCCGTCCTTGGCGAGCTGCTCGGTCGTCTGCCGGATGAAGTCCGACATGCCAAAGATCTCGTGGATGACGATCACGGCGGGCGCGGGCTGCGGACGCTCCGGATACGCGATGTAGGCCGTGACGGTGTCTTTGCCGCTGAGGAACTTGACGTATTCGGAATGAATGTCAGGATGAAATCCGGCGGTAGGGGGCGGTAGGGGGCGGGACAGCGCCGCCGCAAACACCGCTCCTAAGACAATACCGCCTCCTACCGCCCCATACCGCCGCTTACCGTCCATAGCTCACCCTCCAGATCTTGCCACCCATGTCGTCGCTCACCAGCAGCGAGCCGTCCGGC
>WNFW01002536.1_pt1 | contig 12504 bp, 7 predicted proteins | sample 5400131 | NCBI WGS metagenome assembly WNFW01 (sample SAMN13153362, study PRJNA577476) | soil metagenome | isolation source: 20 cm soil or saprolite under grassland replicate 1 | place: USA:California | collected 2016-06-15 | reverse complement strand
GAGTTCGACGCGTGGCGCTGGCGGCTCGAGTCGCAGGGATTCGGGCAGGTGCGGGAGCGCTGGCTCGCGCGGAGCGACACGATCGGACGCCGCGTCACGGTCGATGCCGTCACCGGGGTCGCCGTGGGTCTCGACGGCGACGGCGCGCTCCTGGTGGACGACGGCCGGAGCGTGCAGCGGATTGTTGCGGGCGCGATCGCGCCGGAGGCGACCCATGCTCCTCGTCGCTGACGTCGGCAACACCAATACGAAGATCGGCGTGTTCGACCGCGATCGACTCCTCGTCTCCTGGGTCCTCACGAGCCGTCGCGAGCAGAGCGCCGACGAGTACGGCGTGTTCATCGAGACGCTCCTGCGGGCGCGCGCGATCTCCGCCGCAGAAATCCACGGCGTCGCGATCTCGAACGTCGTCCCGCCTGTTCAGCAGACGCTCGAGTGGATGTGCGAAAAGTACTTCGGCCAGGTCCCGTTCGTCGTCGAGCCGGGCGTGAACACGCGGATGCCGCTCAGCGTGGACGCGCCGCGCGAGGTCGGCGCCGACCGCTACGTGGACGCCTTCGCCGCGACGGTTCTGTATGGTCCGCCGCTGATCGTGGTCAACTTCGGCACGGCCACGACGTTCAACTGCGTGAACGCACGGGGCGAGTTCATCGGCGGCGCGATCGCGCCGGGCCTCGGAACCGCGGTGGACGCGCTCGTGAACCGCGCGGCCCGCCTGTCCCGGGTCGAGCTCGTCCGGCCCAAGGAGGCGATCGGCCGCGACACGACGACCAACATCCAGTCGGGCGCGATCTACGGCTTCGCCGGGCTCGTCGACGGCCTCGTTGATCGAATGCGGGCGGAGATGGGCGGCAGCGCGCAGGTGATCGGCACGGGCGGGCTCGCCTCGCTCATCGCGGGCGTCGCGCGCTCGGTCGAGCGCGTGGACGACGACCTCCGGCTCGTCGGGCTGCGGATTCTCTACGAAGAGGCGCACCCGGCGGAGTCCGAGCGTTGACACGCGCCGACCCCGGCGGGTATACTCACACGAAATATAGTGTGACGGGATGGCGCCGATCCCTATATACAGGGATCGGGTCCTGGGAACCGGTGGCGGGCTGAGGGGGAGGAGAGCCGATGGGGATGTGGGTCGGGCGCGGGCGGAAGGCGAGGGTCGCGTACGGGTTCGATGACATCGCACTCGTTCCGGGCACCGTGACGCTCAACCCGAACGAAGTGGACATCTCATGGGAGCTCTGCGGCCACCGTTTCGAGCTACCGATCATCGCGGCCGCGATGGACGGTGTCGTCGGCCCCACCCTCGCGATCGAGATGGGTCGACTCGGCGGGCTCGCCGTGCTCAACCTCGAAGGCATCTTCTCGCGGTACGCGAACCCCGAGGACGTCCTCGACCGCATCGTGTCGGCGAGCCAGGAAGAGGCGACCAAGATCATCCAGTCGATCTACGGCGAGCCCATCAAGGAGGAGCTGATTCACCGCCGGATCCGGGAGATCAAGAAGGGCGGCGGGCCCGCCGTCGTGTCGTCGATCCCCCAGCGCGCCGAGCGCTTCGCCCAGATCGCGCAGGAGGCGGGCGCGGACATCTTCGTCGTCCAGTCCACCGTCACGACGGCTCGCCACATCGCCACCGAGTACACCCCGGTCGATTTCCGCAAGCTGAAGAAGCAGCTCGCGATCCCGCTTATCATCGGGAACGTCGTCACCTACGAAGCGTGCCTCGAGCTGATCGACTGCGGCGCCGATGCGCTCCTGATCGGCGTGGGCCCGGGCGCTGCGTGTACGAGTCGCGAAGTCCTCGGGCTCGGCGTGCCGCAGGTGACCGCGACGGCCGACGCCGCCGCGGCGCGCGACTACCACTACAAGCAGAAGGGACGGTACGTCCCGATCGTCACCGACGGCGGCATGACGACGGGCGGCGACGTATGCAAGGCGCTCGCCGCCGGGGCCGACGCGGTCATGATCGGCTCGGCGTTCGCTCGCGCCACCGAGGCGCCGGGCCGTGGGTACCATTGGGGCATGGCGACACCGCACGCCAACCTGCCGCGCGGGACGCGGATCCGGGTGGGCGTGGCGGGCGCCCTCGAGCAGATCCTCTTCGGACCGGCGTTCACCGAGGACGGCACGCTCAACCTGGTCGGCGCGATCAGGACCTGTATGGGCTCGGTTGGCGCAGGGACGATCCGTGAGCTCCAGCAGACCGAGCTGATCATCGCGCCGACGATCAAGACCGAAGGCAAGGTTTTCCAGCAGGCTCAGAAGCTGGGGCGCCCGCGGTAGCGGGGCGCCCGCCGTGATCTCCGCCGACAAGATCGCGGTCCTGGACTTCGGCGGTCAGTACACCCAGCTGATCGCGCGGCGGGTCCGCGAGATGTCGGTCTACTCGGAGATCTTCTCCTGTACCCACCCGATCGAATCGATCCTGGCAGGCGGCTACAAGGGCATCATCCTGTCGGGCGGGCCGTCGAGCGTCTACGAGGATGGCGCGCCCCTGCCGCCGAAGGCGCTCTTCGACGCCGGCATCCCACTCCTCGGGATCTGCTACGGCATGCAGGCGATGGGGTATCTGCTGGGCGGCCACGTCGTGCCTGCGGAGCGCCGCGAATACGGTAAGGCAGACGTCGAGCTCCGCGGCTCGAGCCGGCTCCTCCGAGGCGTCGAGCCCGACGCGGACGGCCGCGTCGCCGTCTGGATGAGTCACGGCGACACCGTTCTCCGTCCGCCCAAGGGATTCACGGCCCTCGGCGCAACCCCGAACTGCCCGGTCGCCGCGATGGCCGACGAAGAGCGCAACCTCTACGCGGTCCAGTTCCACCCGGAGGTCGTCCACACACCGCAGGGGCGGAAGATCTTCGACAACTTCCTCGACATCTGCGGCGTCGGCCGCACGTGGTCCATGGCGGGGTTCATCGACACGACGGTCGAGGAAATCCGGGAGCAGGTCGGCCGCCAGCGCGTCCTGTGCGCGCTCTCGGGCGGGGTGGACTCGTCGGTGGTCGCCGTCCTCGTCCATCGCGCCGTCGGCGACCAGCTCACGTGCGTGTTCGTGGACAACGGACTACTCAGGAAGGGAGAGGCTCCCTCGGTCGACCGCACCTTCCGCGATGCCTTCAAGATTCCTCTGATCCGCATCGATGCATCAGCGCGATTTCTCGATGTTCTTCGCGGTGTCACCGATCCAGAGCTCAAGCGCAAGCGGATCGGCGCCGAGTTCATCGACGTGTTCGAGGAAACGGCACGGAAGCAGGGTGAGATCCCGTGGCTCGCCCAGGGCACCCTCTATCCCGACGTGATCGAGTCGGTGTCCTCCCGCGGGCCGTCGGCGACGATCAAGACCCACCACAATGTCGGCGGGCTCCCGCTCACGATGCCGTTCAAGCTGATCGAACCCCTGCGAGAGCTGTTCAAGGACGAGGTCCGGCGTCTCGGCGAGCTCCTCGGGCTCCCCCCGGAGATCGTCTGGCGCCAGCCCTTCCCGGGGCCCGGGCTCGCGATCCGCGTGCTCGGCGAGGTCACGCCCGAGCGTCTCGAGATCCTCCGCGACGCCGACGCGATCGTCCAGGACGAGGTGCGCGCGGCGGGTTTCGAGCGCGAGGTGTGGCAGGCCTTCGCGGTGCTCCTGCCGATCAAGACGGTCGGCGTGATGGGTGACTTCCGCACGTACGCGCACGTGATCGCGCTCCGCGCGGTCATGAGCCAGGACGCGATGACGGCCGACTGGGCACGCCTGCCCTACGAGCTGCTCGGGCGCATCAGTAACCGCATCATCAACGAGGTGAAGGGCGTGAATCGGGTGGTCTTCGACATCTCCTCGAAACCCCCGTCCACCATCGAGTGGGAGTGAGCGGCTCCGCGGTGCAGCACAGCGACTTCGTCCACCTCCACGTCCACTCCGAGTACAGCCTCCTGGACGGCGCCGCGCGACTCGAGAAGCTCGTCCAGAAGGCGAAGGACCTGCGATTCCCAGCGATCGCCCTGACGGACCACGGCAACCTGTTCGGGGCGATCGACTTCTACCTCGCGGCGCAGAAGACCGGCGTCAAGCCGATTCTCGGGTGCGAGCTCTACGTCGCGCCGGGGAGCCGCAAGGACCGCGGCTCGCAGGACGGCGGCTACGAGGGCGCGAACCACCTGACGGTCCTGGTGCGAAATCGCACCGGCTACGCGAATCTCATCAAGCTGGTCTCGAGGGCCTATTTCGAGGGGTTCTACTACAAGCCCCGGGTGGACCGGGAGCTCCTCGCCGAGCACGCCGACGGGCTCGTCGTCCTGTCGGGGTGCCTCAACTCCGAGGTGTCGCGTCTCCTCAGCCAGGCGGAGATCGGGAAGGCCACGCAGATCGCGGGCTGGTACCAGGAGGTCTTCGGCCGCGACTACTATTTCATGGAAGTCCAGTCCCACGGCCTCGAGCCGCAACGGGGGGTGACCGCCGACACTCTGGCGATCGCCAAGGCGATCGGCGCGCCGATCGTCGCCACCAACGACTCGCACTACCTCGAGGCCGGTGACGCACGCGCGCACGAGGCGCTCCTCTGCATCCAGACCGGCACGACGCTCAGCGACGCGAACCGTTTTCGCTTCTCGACCCAGGAGTTCTACATGAAGTCGGCGGAGGAGATGGCGCGCGTCTTCGCCGAGCTGCCGGAGGCGTGCCGCAACACGCTGGCCGTCGCGGAGCGCTGCAACCTCACGCTCGACTTCGGGACCTTCCACCTGCCGCGCTACGTGGTCCCCGACGGGCACACCCTCGACAGCTACCTGCGCGAGCTGGCGACCGCGGGGCTCCGGCGCCGCTACGGCGCCGGACCGGGCGACGCGATCGAGGCGCGCCTCAACCACGAGCTGGCGGTCATCGAGAAGATGGGGTTCGCCGGTTACTTCCTGGTCGTCTGGGACTTCATCCGCTACGCGCGCCAGCAGGGGATCGCCGTGGGGCCCGGGCGCGGCTCCTCGGCCGGCTCGCTCACGGCGTACTGCCTCGGGATCACGAACATCGACCCGATCCGGTACGGCCTCCTCTTCGAGCGCTTCCTGAATCCCGAGCGGATCTCGATGCCCGACATGGACATCGATTTTGCGGACGACCGTCGCGACGAGGTGATCCGCTACGTGGCGGAAAAATACGGGCGCGACCGGGTCGCCCACATCATCACCTTCGGCACGCTCGGCGCGAAGGCCGCGATCCGTGACGTGGGGCGCGTGCTCGGCATGCCCTACGCCGACGTGGACCGGATCGCCAAGCTCGTTCCGAACTTCCCCCTGAACATCACGCTCGACGACGCCTACCAGCGCGCGCTGCCGCTCGCCGAGGCCGTGAAGAGCCAGCCGCACGTCCGGGAGCTCTGGGAGATCGCGCGCACGCTGGAAGGCTGCACCCGCCACGCCTCCGTCCACGCCTCGGCCGTCGTCATCTCCGACGAGCCGCTCGACGCGCACATCCCGCTCTACAAGGATCCCAAGCGGCCGGAGCTGATCACCGGCTACGCGATGGGGCCGATCGAGAAGCTCGGACTGCTCAAGATGGACTTCCTCGGGCTCCGCACGCTCACGGTCCTCGCCAACACCGTCGCCCTCATCAAGGAGTCGCGGGGGATCGAGATCGACCTCGACACCCTCCCGGTCGACGACTCGAAGACGTACGCGCTCCTGAGCGAGGCGAGGACGTTCGGCGTCTTTCAGCTGGAGTCCGCGGGCATGCGCGAGGCGCTCCGTGGGCTCCGGCCCGAGCGGCTCGCGGACGTGATCGCGATGGTCTCGCTCTACCGGCCCGGGCCGATGGAGCTGATCCCCGACTTCATCGAGCGCCGCCACGGCCGCGCGAAGATCACGTACGAGCATCCGGCGATGGAGACGCTGACGCGCGAGACGTACGGCATCATGGTGTACCAGGAACAGATCATGCAGATCGCCTCCGAGATGGCGGGCTTCACCATGGGCGAGGCGGACACGCTCCGCCGCGCCATGGGCAAGAAAGACCGCGAGCTCATGGCGAAGCAGCGCGAGAAGTTCATCGCCGGCTGTGCCGAGCGCTCGATCTCGAAGGCGAAGGCCGACCGCGTGTGGGAGCTGATGGAGAAGTTCGCGGGGTACGGGTTCAACAAATGCGTCACTGGCGACACTCGGATCGAGATGGCCGACGGCTCATGCAAGCGCATCACCGAGATCGCCGACGGTGACGTGGTGCTCACGAAGGACGGTCCGTTCGAGGCCCTCGGCGTGCGCCCGAGCGGCCTGCGTCGGGTCGGCCGACTCGAGCTCGCCAATGGGACATCCGTCCGCTGCACGCCCGACCATCCGATCTTCACGCACCGCGGGTGGGTGAACGCGGAGGATCTCACCCGTGACGATTTCGTTGCCGTGGCGCGCGAGCTCCCGTGCGGGCGTGAGGTGGTTCCCGAGCACCTGCCCGCGCTCCTCGGATACGCCCTCTCGGAAGGCGGCCTCGGCTACGAGAGTCACTTCTACCTCTACTCGACCGTCGCGGACGAAATCGAGGACATGCGCCGTGCGGTCGCGAAGTTCTCAAACACTCGGCCGACAGTCGAGCATCGCCCGAAGGGCAAGGCGTCTTCGGTCCGGCCCGTCCGTATGGATCGAGCACGTGCCTCGGAGGCGGTCACGTTCCTCTTCGAAGCGTGCGGGCTTCAAGGCAAGACCGCGACGGTCAAGCGTGTTCCGTCGCTCGTGGATCGCTGGAATTGTGGCGCCGTCGCTGTGCTCGTCGCGAAGCTCGTTCAGGGGGACGGCTGCGTCCACCCCAAGAGCCGATCCATCTTCTACGCGACGTCCTCCGAAGGCCTCGCGCACGACGTCCGGCGGTTGCTCCTCAAGCTCGGTATCTCGTCAACCGTTCACCGGAAGACGTTCGCTTATCGTGGCGGGCAGCGGATAGGCTACACGGTGAACCTCCTCGGAGGTCGCGCGACGTTTGCCCGATTCCGCGAGTTCGTGGGCGCGCACCTTGTCGGCTTTAAGCGCCGTGCGCTGGATCAACTCGTCGCATCGTACGCGGGGACGAAGACGCTGTTGGCGCGGGGAACCGTGGACGTGATCCCGGCCGCGCTCTACCGTGATCCGCTTCGTGAGGCCATTCGAAAGCGGTATCCGACCCTGAAAGGCGGATGTCGCGAGCTCGGAATCGCCTACGGGCTGCTGTTCAACGACCACCGGAAGAGAGGCATTCGACGCGAAACCCTGGCTTGGCTTGCGGAGCGCCTCGACGCTCCCGCACTCCACACGCTCGTTGAGCAGTCGATGGGCTGGTCACGGCCGAAGCGGTTTGTTCTCGAGGGCGTTGAGCCGACCTACGACTTCGAAGTGCCCCGAGCGAAGAGCTTTCTCGCCAATGGGATCGCCGTCCATAACTCGCATGCCGCGGCGTACGCGCTCGTCGCCTACCAGACGGCGTACTTCAAGGCGAACTACCCCGTGGAGTTCATGGCGGCGCTGCTCACCTCCGAGATGGGCGACACGGACAAGATCGTGAAATACATCGAGGAGTGTCGCGCGATGGGGATCGGCGTCGACCCGCCCGACGTGAACGTCTCGGCGGTGCGGTTCAGCGTCGCGGGCGACACCGTCCGCTTCGGCCTGGCGGCGATCAGGAACGTGGGTGAGGCGGCGATGGAGTCCATCCTCCAGGCCCGCGCCGCGGGGGGCGTCTTTGCCTCGCTCGAGGACTTCTGCGCCCGCGTCGACCTCCGGCTCGTGAACCGCCGCGTGCTCGAGCCGCTGATCAAGGCGGGCGCCTTCGACTCGCTCGGCCTGACGCGCGCCCATCTGCTCGCCACCGTGGACGGCGCGCTCGAGGGCGGCCAGCGCAACCAGCGCGACCGCGCGGAGGGCCAGGCGTCGTTCTTCGACCTCCTCCCCGCACCGAGCGCGGCCCCCGGCGCGCAGGCGGTCGAGGTAGCGCCCGAGTGGGAGCCAGACCAGCGCCTCGCATTCGAAAAGGAGGTCCTCGGCTTCTACGTCTCGGGCCATCCGCTCGCCCGCTTCCGGTCCGTCGTCGAATCCCTCGGCGTCACGACGACGGCCGAGCTTGCGACCAAGGGCCACGGCGCGCGCGTCCTCCTCTTCGGTCACGCGGTCTCACTCAAGGAGACGTCGACCAAGAGCGGCAACCGCATGGCGTTCTTCACGCTCGAAGACATGGACGGGACGGTGGAGGTCACGGTGTTCCCGGAGCCCTACAAAGCGGCCGCCGCGTGCCTCCACTCGCGCGAGGCGCTCCTCGTCCGGGGCAGGCTGGACGACGGCGAGAAGGGGCGGGTGGTGCTCGCCGACGACATCCGGCCGCTGGAGCAGGCCCTCGCCGAGAGCGGCGCCCGCAACGCCGCCGGCGCGGGCGAGGCGAACGCGTGCCGCGTCCGCCTGGCGCCGGGCGCTGCGCCCGGACCGGCGCTCGCCGCGCTCCGCCAGGTCTGCGCCGCGCATCCGGGGCGCGTTCCGCTGTACCTGCACCTCCTTCTCGCGTCGCGGGAGGTCGTGGTCCGCTGCCGGGGAATCACGGTCGACGCGAGCCAGGAGCTCTGCGGGAAGGTCGAGTCGCTCCTGGGCGCCGGCACGATCACGGTGGAGTATGCCGGACGCGCTTGACTTCGAGGCGCCGCTGCTCGAGCTGGAGAACCGGATTGCGGCGCTCCAGGCCGAAGACGACTCGTCACGGACCCGGGACGAGATCGCCAAGCTCGAGGACAAGCTCCAGCGGACGCGCCGGAAGACCTACGCCGGTCTGACGGCCTGGCAGCGAACGCAGCTCGCCCGCCACCCCAAGCGCCCCCACACGCGTGACTTCATCCGGCTCCTCTTCGAGGACTTCGTCGAGCTCCACGGCGACCGGCTCTACGGCGACGACGCCGCGATCGTCGGCGGCCTCGCACGCTTCGACGGGCAGGGGGTCGTCGTCGTCGGTCACCAGAAGGGCCGTGACACGCGCGAGAAGATCGCGCGGAACTTCGGCATGCCCCACCCCGAGGGATACCGCAAGGCGCTCCGCCTCCTGCGGCTCGCCGAGAAGTTCGGCAAGCCGGTCCTCACCTTGATCGACACGCCCGGCGCCTACCCCGGCATCGGGGCCGAGGAGCGCGGCCAGGCGGAGGCGATCGCGCGAAACCTGCGCGAGATGGCCGGGCTCCGCACGCCGATCGTCGCCGTCGTCACGGGTGAGGGGGGAAGCGGCGGCGCGCTCGCGATCGGGATGGGCAACCGCGTCCTCATGCTCGAGTACGCGATCTACTCGGTGATCTCGCCGGAGGGGTGCGCGGCGATCCTCTGGGGCGACGCCGCGAAGGCGCCGGAGGCGGCGGAGTCGATGCGGATCACGGCGCCCGACCTCCTGCGCCTCGGCGTCATCGACGCGATCGTCCCCGAGCCGCTCGGGGGCGCTCACCGCGACTGGGACGGGGCGGCGGAATCCCTGCGCGCCGCGCTCCGCGACCACCTGGCCGACCTCACGCCGAAGCCCGCGGACACGCTCGTCGCGGAGCGCTACGAGAAGTTCCGGAGGCTGGGCGCGTTCGAGGAGACGTCGATCCCGCGCGCCGGCTCCTGACCCGCCGCCCTCATACCCCGCGGCGCAGGAGGGCCCCGGCCAGGTCCTCGTCGGTCACCAGCACGTTCATGAATCGCCCGGCGAGGGCGGCTCGGACGGCGTCGACCTTCGGCCGCCCCCCGGCGATCGCCACGACGTGGCGGTCGGGACGGCGCGAGAGCGCCTGGAGCCGGGTGCCTTCGACCGAGAGAACTCGGCGCATGAGCACGCGCAGCTCGGGGCGGTCGACGATGCGGCCCTCGGCATCGAACGGCTGGTAGTTGATCTCGCCGACGACGCCGAACTGGCGCAGCCGCTTGACGCTCAGGCCGTACGACTCCGCGAGGGAGCAAAAGCCTGGAGTCTGCTCGCCGATCATGCCGATGCCGACGAGCGCGACGTCCACCGTCTGCGCGGCCTCGTAGATCGTCCGGATCTCGGGGTCGCGCAGGAGCCGCCGCCACTCCCGCTCGATCTCACGGAGCGACAGGAGATGGTGGACGGGCAGCGCGTACGCGCTCACGTGCGGCCGGTACTTGGCCGCCATCATCCCGACGAGCGTGTTCGGGGAGAGATCCACCATCTTGAGCGTGCTTTCGCCCGAGAGGGGGTAGAGGGCGAGGTCGCGGAAGCGCCGTTCCCGCAACTGGCGGATCGTGTGGTAGAGCGTGAAGCCGCACGAGAGGCCCACGCGGAGCCCGTTCGACGCGATTTTCTCGAAGTAGACGGCCGCCGCGGCGCCGAGCTCCTCCTTCAGATCGCCGCGTCCGCCCGCCGCGACGACCACCGCGTCGCGCAGACCGAACCGCTCGGTGAGCCCCGCCTCCAGCTCCTCGGCGCGCGGCAAGTCGAGCTCGACGCGGACGAAGCCGTCGTCGTAGGCGCGTTTGAGCAGGCGCGAGACCGTCGCCGCCGAGACGCCGAGCGCCCGGGCGATCTCCTTCTGGGACCGCGCCTGGCGGTAGTAGAGCTCGAGGCATCGGACCATCAGCCGGCGCTCCCGGGGGACCTGAGAAATTAATTTCATAGTCTTGAAGTTCTTGCTTGACGCCATCAGTGTACCTCGTTATCCTCGGTCACGTCATCACCCCGGTCAGGCAAGGAGGCGAGCATGGGCTCCAGGCGCTACGGTTCCCCGAACGGCCACGTCAAGCTGACGGAGTACCACGAGTCGCGGAACGAGCTCGAGGGGCTCCCGATCACGTCGGCGGAGAAGATTCCCGTCACCAACACGCCGAACATCTTCTCCCACAAGGCGTACGTCTTCGCCAAGAACCCGGCGCTGGTCCAGCGTTACATCAAAGCGACGAAGGCCGACGTCGGGGGCGTCGGAGGCCACGTGGTCGCGGCCGAAGAGGTGAAGTCGGTCATCGCCAAGTTCGTCCTGGAGAACAACGCCTTCAACGGCGCGCCGATCTTCACGTCGCTCGTCGTGACCCACACGGGCGACGACGTCGCCGTGACGGGGATCATGACGGAGTCGGTGGATATGCCCGTGGTGGACGAGCTCATGTGGGACGCCCTGCAGGAGGGCGCCCGCAAGGCCTCCGAGCTCGGCCTGTACGGGCCCGGCCAAGACCTGGTCGCCGACGCGTTCACGGGCAACCTCCGCGGCGCGGGGCCGGCGACCGTGGCGTTGCCGCTGCCCCTCCGCAAGGACAACCCCTCGCAGACGGTCCTCGTCTCGTTCGCCGACAAGACCGAGCCGATGGCGTTCAACTACTACGCCACGGGCGCCTACCTCCTGCCGCGCTTCAACACCGGCCTGGTGATCGCGTCCTCGAAGATGAAGCGTGGCTATCTCATGGAGATCGTCGACCTCGACACCAAGGCGCAGGCGATCGAGGCGGGCGCGCACCCGCGCGACCAGAAGGGCCTCGACGGCAAGATGGAGGAGCTCGCGAAGGGGCTGCAGGAGAAAGTGTTGACCCTGCGGGCACCCGAGGATCTCTACGACATCGAGGGGCTCACCCGCGCGTCACGCTTCGTCATCGCGCGGATCTGGAGCCGCAACGAACGGGGAGAGCGTGACCAGCTCGGCTACGTGTGCTCGGCCGAGCGGCTGCACAACATCAAGACCAAGAAGGGGTTCACGTACGGCGGCAAGGACGACCCGGTGCTCCTCACCTTTGCGCAGGGCGACTGGCCGGCGCCGGGCGAGATCACCTCGCCCTGGGCGGCGTGCCCGATGGTCGCCGGCGACTGCCGCGGGAGCCACAACCTCCACATCTTGCCGGTGCCGATCAACTCGCAGACGTCGTACTGGTCCGGGCCGATCTTGTCGGCGATCACGCTGTCCATCAACATTCACACGGGGCGGATCGGCGCCATCTCCGATCAGTTCGCGCTGGGCACGCCGTGGGACGCGGTGCGGCGCCAGGCCTCCGAGCTGGCGATCCAGTTCCGCCTGGCGCACGGCATCAAGCAGCCCGCGACGCTCCACGAGGACGAGCTCGAGTACCAGGAGGGGTGGAAGGAGCGGCGCGCTCGGCTCGAGCGCCAGTTCGAGGTGAAGCCCCCGCTCACGTTCGGCGGTAACGGCCACGGCCGGAACGACGAGCGGGAAGGGAAGCCCGCTGGCGCGCCGAAGCGAGGGCGGCCGGACGAGATCGACTAGAACACTCGGAGGGGGGCTCCGCCCCCCTTCCGACGGGCGGAGCGGACCTGACGGTCCGCTCTCGCCCTGCCTCCCCCCCAGGAAAGGTTGCGCGGGCAAAAGCCCGCGCTCGAGCGGCGGTTATTCCGACACGCTCGGAATCATCCGTCCGGGCCCCTTCCACTGTTTTTCGGGCCAAATTGACTTCGTGTATCGCGGGTGCTACGGTCAGGTCAACGCAACTCCTGGATTTTTTGGACAACTCATGGCAAAGCTTCATCTCATCACGTATGGCTGTCAGATGAACGAGTACGACTCGGAGCGCGTCGCGGGTCTCCTGCGCGCCGAGCGCTACGAGCTCACCCACGACGAGCGCGAG